>Ga0335075_10007817_pt1 | contig 16417 bp, 15 predicted proteins | sample Lox_Sample_24_FD_206723 | JGI IMG/M metagenome (GOLD analysis project Ga0335075, IMG submission 206723) | Soil microbial communities from Loxahatchee National Wildlife Refuge, Florida, United States - Lox_Sample_2.4 | ecosystem: Environmental > Terrestrial > Soil > Wetlands | place: USA... | reverse complement strand
CGCCCGGCCGCGATGCTCTATTTCGGCATGATCAACTGGACGCACACCTGGATGGACGCGTCCGGTCAAGCCAAACCGGCGAAAATCGCCGAACTGGCCGCCAATATCTTCCTCGACGGCGTTCTCGATGCGGATATGCCGTGACAATCGCCGAGAATGAAGGCAACCATCCTTGCTCTTTGACGAGTGTGCCCTGTGCTCCTTCTGATCGATAACTACGACAGCTTCACGTACAACCTGTTCCACTATCTGGGGCAGTTGGGCGCCCATGTCGTTGTCAAGCGCAATGACGAGCTGAGTGCCGAAGAAGCGCTCGCGATGCGTCCGGAAGCGGTCGTGCTATCGCCAGGCCCGTGCACGCCGAATGAAGCGGGCATCTGTCTCTCGCTGATCGAAAAGGCGAACGGCAATGTCCCGATCCTCGGTGTGTGCCTTGGTCATCAGTCCATAGGACAGATTTATGGCGGCAAGATCGTGCGTGCGCCGGAGCCGATGCATGGGAAGGTCTCGCGCATCCATCACACCGGCAAGAGCGTGTTCCGCGGCCTCAACAATGATTTCCAGGCCACTCGCTATCACTCCCTGACCATCGCGCCGGAGAGCATGCCGGCCGCGCTCGAAATCACCGCGACCAGCGACGACGGGGTCATTCAAGGCGTGATGCACAAGATGCATCCGGTGCACGGCGTACAGTTCCACCCAGAAAGCATCGCATCCGAAAACGGCCATGCCCTGCTCCAGAACTTCCTAACCATCGCCAAAGAGTTCTCCCGCGTGCCGGCATGAACCGCGTTGAATTCTTCCCGTTGCTGGAAATCGTGCTGCGCGGTTCGGCGTTGAGCGAGGCGCAGTCCATCGAGGCATTCGACGCGATCTTTGCCGGAAACGTCCGCGAAGACGATCTGGCGGATTTTCTCCTCGCGCTGGCCGAACGCCAGCCGACCGTCGCGGAAATAAGCGGCGCCGCGAAATCCATGCGCGCCAACATGTATTCCATCGAAGCGCCACCCGGCACGATCGATCTCTGCGGTACGGGCGGCGACGGGCACAACACGTTGAACATCTCCACCGCCGTATCGTTCGTTGTCGCGGGCGCAGGCGTGCCTGTGGCCAAACACGGCAACCGCAGCGCCAGTTCACGCTCCGGTGCGGCCGACGTGCTCGAGGCGCTCGGCGTGAAGATAGAATTGTCGCCGGAACGGGCGCAGCGATGTCTTAAGGAAGCGGGTTCATGCTTTCTGTTCGCGCGCGCGTATCACCCGGCGATGCGTCACGTTGCGACGGTGCGGCGCCAACTGGGCGTGCGCACGATCTTCAATCTGCTCGGTCCGCTCTCTAACCCGGCACGTGTGAAGCGGCAATTGCTCGGCGTCTATGCGCGCGAATGGATCGAGCCAATGGCGGAAGTTCTTGCCGCCCTCGGCACAGAAAGCGCATGGGTCGTACACGGCTCCGATGGTCTGGATGAGATGACGACAACGGGCGTGACCTACATTGCGGCACTCGATAAGGGCAACGTCCAGCTGTTCGACTTCGACGAAGTGCCGCGCAAGGCAACGCTCACCGATCTCAAGGGCGGCGACGCGCAACACAATGCTGGCGCCATCAAAGACCTGCTCGACGGTGAGGATGGCCCATTTCGCGATATCGTTGCGCTCAATGCAGCCGCAGCGTTGGTTGTGGCCGGTAAAGCCGAAAGCCTTGCGCACGGTTTCCAGATGGCGGAGATGTCCATCGACTCCGGCGCAGCGCTGGCACGTCTCGAACGCCTGATTGAAGTCTCAAACGCATGACCATTCTCGATGACATCGCCAAATACAAGCGCGAAGAGGTCGTCGCCGCGAAAGCGCGCATCTCCGACGATGTGCTCGACGAAAAGGCTTGGACGGTGTCGCCACCACGCGGCTTCCGCGCCGCGCTGGAGCGCGCGCGCGGCGAAGAGCGCTACGGCCTGATCGCGGAGATCAAGAAGGCGAGCCCGTCGAAGGGGCTCATCCGCGCCGATTTCGATCCGCCATCGTTGGCGCAAGCCTATGAAGCCGGAGGCGCATCGTGTCTTTCGGTGCTGACCGACGCCCCGTCGTTTCAAGGCGCGCCGGAATTTCTCACAGCTGCACGCGAGGCGACCCGCCTGCCCGCCCTGCGCAAGGACTTCATGCTCGATCCCTATCAGGTGACCGAGGCGCGCGCCTGGGGCGCGGATTGCATCCTGCTCATCATGGCGATGCTGGACGACGAGATGGCGAAGGATCTGTTCTCCCTCGCCCGCGACTATCACGCGATGGACGTGCTGGTCGAAGTCCATAACGAGGACGAACTCGTCCGCGCCATCGCGCTCGAGGCCGACATGATCGGCATCAACAACCGCGACCTGAACACGTTCGTGACCGACACCGCGGTCACGCTTAAACTCGCGCCATTCATCCCGGAAGGGACCCTCGTCGTTGCCGAAAGCGGCCTGTCCACGCCCGACGACCTGAAACGTCTGGCCGACAAGGGCGTTACCACTTTCCTGATCGGCGAAAGCCTGATGCGTAGGGCCGATGTCGCAGCCGCGACGCGGGCTTTGATTGGCGGTAAACTGCATTCATGAAGAAGCTCAGCCATCTGGACAGCCAGGGCGCCGCCCGCATGGTGGATGTGTCGGACAAGGCTGTGACGGATCGCGAGGCAACCGCCGAAGCCGTCATCGTGCTGTCGCCGGATGCCTATGCCGCCGCGAAAGATGGCAACGGCCCAAAAGGCGATGTACTCGGCCCTGCCCGCATCGCCGGCATCATGGCGGCCAAGAAAACGCCGGAGCTGATCCCGCTTTGTCACCAACTCGCGTTGACAAAAGTCGATGTCGATTTCGAGTGGCTGGATGAGCGCCATGCACTCAGCATCAAAAGCACGGTCAAAACCAATGCGCAGACCGGCGTAGAAATGGAAGCGCTCGTCGCGGCGTCCATCGCCGCCCTCACCGTCTACGACATGACCAAAGCCATCGACAAAGGCGCGGTGATCGAAAGCGTAAAGCTGCTCGCCAAATCCGGTGGCAAAAGCGGCGACTATGCGCCGCCTGCGCAGAAAATCTTCAAAGCCATGCCGACGGCGGCGCGCGCCAAACCGAAGGTGATCATGAACGAGGTCGCGGCGCCGCGCCCCGGCCCGCTCGCACAACGCGACGCGTTCCGTGAGTTCATGGCGGCGAACCGATTGCGCCCGACGACATGGGCAAGAGACGCAGGCGTTCCCGCGGCGCAAATCCTCGCCTACCTCACCGGCCAGACGCGTTCACTGTCACCCGAAACCGCAAAGAAGCTTGCACGCGCGGCAAAGGTCAAAGTCGAGGATATGTTCCGGTGATCTCTGTCGATGAAGCGATTGCGCGCGTAACAGCGCTGCTCAAACCCGTCGGCAGTGAGACCGTTTCGATTGATCAGGCGTTCGGACGCGTTCTCGCCGAAGACGCCAAAGCACGCGTGATGCAACCACCCTCGCCGGTATCGGCGATGGATGGCTACGCGGTGCGCAGCACCGATGTTGCTTCTCCGCCAACAACTTTGCTGGTCGTCGGCACCTCGCCAGCCGGCCATCCTTATGGAAAGCCGCTGGCGCAGGGCGAAGCGGTTCGCATCTTCACCGGTGGTGTCGTGCCGGAAGGTGCAGACGGCATCGTCATTCAGGAAGACGCCGCTGCTGACGGCGACAGCGTGACGCTTAACGTCGCTGCCAAACTGGGCAAGCACATCCGCGCGCCGGGCCTCGATTTTAAAGTGGACGATATTTTGGCGCATGCCGGACGCCGCCTGACGGCACGCGACGTCTCGCTGCTCGCGGCGGGTGATCTCGCGCAGGTCAGCGTGCGCCGCAGACCGCGCATCGCTCTCGCGGCGACCGGGGATGAACTCTCGCGCCCTGGCGAACCACGCGGTGCAGGCGGCATCGTCGCTTCGTCCGGATATGCATTGCGTCCGATGATCGAGGCCTGGGGCGGCGGCGTCATCGATCTGGGCATCCTTCCGGACTCCGTCGACGCTATTGCAGCAATCTCGGAGAACGCGGCAGATGCCGATCTGATCGTCACGCTCGGTGGCGCATCGGTGGGCGATCACGATCTCATTCAGCAGGCGCTTGGTCCCAAAGGTTTCGCGCTCGACTTCTGGAAGATCGCGATGCGACCGGGCAAGCCGCTGATTTTCGGTCATCTCAAAGAGACTCCGCTTCTGGGGTTACCGGGCAATCCGGTTTCGACATTCGTTTGTGCGGTTCTGTTCGTCCGCACTGCGATTGCTACGCTACTCGGCACCGAGACAGCGACACCATTGGTTTCCGCAAAACTTACCCACTCTCTACCGGAGAACGATAAACGTCAGGACTACATGCGCGCGCAACTGATCCTACGCGGTGGCGAATATTGGGCGGATGTGTATCCGCTTCAGGACTCATCCATGCTCGGCACGCTGGCAGCCGCCAATGCCCTCGTCGTTCGCGCGCCGGACGCACCCGCTCTCGAGGGCGGCGAGTATGTCGACGTGGTCCCGCTCGACGGCTTGTAGGAAATCCCAGATTTTGTGCGTTGACGGGTTCTGAGAACTAAAGTAGAACGATTCTCCATGTTTCGGATTTGTTCGCCACATGGCGCCAAGGGAGATATGGAACCGTGTTGACCAAGAAGCAGTACGAACTCCTCATGTTCATCCATGAGCGGGTTCGTGAGACCGGTGTGCCGCCCTCCTTCGACGAGATGAAGGACGCGCTGGACCTGAAGTCCAAATCGGGCATCCACCGCCTGATCACGGCGCTCGAGGAGCGTGGATTCCTCCGCCGTATCGAGAAGCGTGCTCGCGCGCTGGAGATCGTGAAGCTGCCGGAGAATGTCTCCGACACGCTCCGCCCCGCGACGACGCGCAGCCAAGTGCAGCGCATGAATCCCGCGGGCGCCCGCCACAGCCGCCCTGAGGCGCGGGGATCATCCTCCTCCGATGCCCGAATTGCTGGAAGCCCGCGTCGCGCGGGTGGCGAGAGCGAAGGCTCCGTCAACGTGCCGATGGTCGGCCGCATCGCCGCCGGTACGCCGATCGAGGCGTTGCAGAACAAGGTTTCCGAGGTGCCGGTGCCGATGGGCATGCTCGGCCGCGGCGATCACTACGCGCTCGAAGTGACCGGCGACTCGATGATCAACGCCGGCATTCTCGATGGCGACACGGTCATCATCCAGGAAGCCGACACTGCGCAGACTGGCGAGATCGTCGTCGCACTCGTCGATGAAGCGGAAGCAACCTTGAAGCGCCTGCGCCGCCGCGGTGATTCCATCGCTCTCGAAGCCGCCAACCCAGCCTATGAGACACGCCTCTACGGTGCGGACCGCGTGCGCGTTCAGGGCAAGCTGGTCGGCTTGATCCGCCGGTACTGAGAATATTTTCGAGGTGCGCGCGGTTGACGGCTCCACGGCCTTTGACCGCGCGCGCCTTCGACAGTCTCCACACGCATTTCCTTCCCAAACCAGATCGCATAGCCGCCCGCGCGCGCGACATTGAACTTGTCGATGACGAGTTTGGGCTGCGTACAGGACCGGCTGGCCGGCACCGCACTCAACACAATGGTCGCGTTTGCACAGTCCTCGTCCAGCGCATCGACGCGTTGAACCGCCGCGACCACCATGCCGCGCCTGCCTTTCGCGATGCAGCCATAGCCATCACAACTCACCCCGTCCTTGCGCGTCGCAATGGCGGCATCGGAATCGCGCCCGTCGCCGTCCCGCTTCAGCCATTCATCCGCTGAGTAGTCATCGCTCGCCTTGCGCATCAGACGCAGCACGCCGTCCGGGCCACGCACGGCGACCGTCGCACCATCCCTCGCGACAAGGATGTCGGGCCCGCGCGTCGTCAGCGCAAGCACGAAGCCGCCCGCCATCGCTATCAGGCCGAACCACCGCCAGCTTCGTCTCCACAGCACCGTCCACAATCCGCCGAGCGACAGCACGATCAGCGCACTCACCGGCCACGCGGAGACCGTCGAGATCGCGCCCGGCAGCCCGGACACGAACCGCCCAACCGAGAGCATGACCTCGATACCCCATCCCATCACCTTGAGCGGCCATGCCTCGAGGTGAAAGGGCATCGCGATGACAGAGATCGCGGCGGCCGGCATGGTTACAAAACCCATCACCGGCATGGCGAGCAGATTGCCAAGCACGGCATAATGCGTCGCGCGGTCGAAATGGAAGATCGCATAGGGCGCGGTCGTGACGCTGCCGACAAAACTCGTGATCGCGATGCCGCGCATATAGCGGCGAATATTTTCGAAGGCGCGGGGGCCGTCGTGGAGCCGGTGCGCGGCTTCCCATTCCGCGACGGCGACGAGCCCGGCAACGGCTGCAAACGACATCTGAAAGCCGGGTTCGAGAAGGCTTTCCGGCCGCAGCAACAGAATGACAAAAGCTGCAAGGGCTACAGAGCGCATCGACAGCGCCGGCCGATCCATCAGGATCGCGATCAGCATCGTTGCCAGCATGATGTAGGCGCGTGTCGCCGGCGTCGCGGCGCCACTGACGATCAGATAGAACGTCGCGCCGCCGAGTGCCGCGATCGCCGCCCATTTCTTGATGGGATAATTGAGCGCAACCGGAGGGATCGCAGCGAGAACGGCGCGCACGACCCAGAACAATCCGAGCCCCACCAGCGCCATGTGCAGTCCCGCGATCGCAAGCACGTGCGCAAGACCCGCATCGCGCAACGCGGCCTCATCCTCGTCGGAGATGGAGCCGCGGTCGCCTGTGATCAGCGCCGAAGCAATGCCGCCAGTGCTTCCGGGGAGCGCCGCCTGAATACGTGCGGTCATGCGCCAGCGCAGGCGCGCGATGGCGCCGGATACTCGCTCGACAGTGGTCTCAGACCGCGAGGGTGGGATCGCTTTCACGTGGCCATAGGAATAGCCGACGCCGCCGATACGATCGAAGAACGCCGCACGGCCAAAGTCGTATCCACCGGGCGCAGCCGGTCCCGGTGGCGGCATCAGCATCGCGGTCGTATGAATCCAGTTGTCGGGGACGACATCGCCGGCTTTGGCGCGGATCGAAATGCGCACCCGCCAAGGCGTCGTCCCGGGTTTGAAACGCTTTGACTGGAGAGCGCCCATGACAATGCGCAGCCCCTTTCCATGGACCTGGACGCTTTCAACACGGCCGTCGAGAGGGATTGGCCCCAAATTGCGCTGCAGGACGGGTGCCGCAACCGACACCTCGCGCCATTTCGCGTAAGAAAATCCCATCGAGATGATGACGAGCGCGACTAGAAGTATGCGTATTGTTGTCCGCGCGGTACGGCCTGCGAGAATCGCGCCGGCGACTGCGGCAACACCGACGCCAATCCCGATCTCTGCAGATGGCTCCACCGGCAGCGCGAAATAGATCCCTATGCCCGTGCCGAGTCCCACCGGCAGCCACAGCGGCCAGCGCTCGCGCTCCGCCGCCGCATGATCGCGCCAGGCGCGCAGGACCGTCGCCGGCCAGGCGCGAACATCCGGCGCCTCCCACACCCGGGATCGAAAGGTCGTAAGCGGCCCTACCACCATGGAAAACGGCCTGCTAGAAGCCTCGCCTGCAACACAACACCGCCCAACGCCGGTATCAGATTTCTACCATGAATGGAAACAAGAAGCCTGTCCTCCGTTTCGCGCCCTCGCCCACGGGCATGCTGCACATCGGCGGCGCGCGCACGGCGCTGTTCAACTGGCTCTATGCCCGCCACACCGGCGGCACGTTCCTTCTGCGCATCGAGGACACCGACCGCGAACGCTCCACTCCGGAAGCCGTCGCGGCGATCCTGAACGGGTTGGAGTGGCTCGGGCTCGATTGGGATGGACAGACCGTCTACCAGTTCGCGCGCGCCGGACGTCACCGCGAGATTGCCGAGCAACTGCTCGCAGAAGGCAAGGCGTACAAGTGCTTCGCGACTGCGCAGGAGCTCGATGAGATGCGCGCGCAGCAGCGCGCCGCCGGGAAATCGATGCGTTACGACGGCCGCTGGCGCGACCGCGATCCGTCAGAGGCGCCAGCGGGAGCGCCCTTCGTGATCCGCCTCAAGGCGCCGCAAACCGGCGAGACCGTCGTGCACGATGTCGTGCAGGGCGACGTGCGCTTCCAGAACGAGCAGCTCGACGACATGGTCCTGCTGCGCAGCGACGGCACGCCGACCTATATGCTCGCCGTTGTTGTCGACGACTTCGATATGGGCGTGACGCATGTCATCCGCGGCGACGATCATCTGAACAACGCTGCGCGTCAGCTTCAGATCATCCATGCGATGGGATGGCCGGAGCCGGTCTACGGGCACGTGCCGCTGATCCACGGGCCAGACGGCGCGAAGCTTTCGAAGCGCCACGGCGCGCTCGCGGTCGAGGCCTATCGCGACATGGGCTATCTCGCCGAAACGATGCGCAACTATCTGCTACGCCTCGGCTGGAGTCACGGCGATGACGAGATCATCCCGACCGAGAAGGCCATAGAATGGTTCAATCTTGAAAGCATCGGCCGCTCGCCCGCACGTCTCGACTTCAAGAAGCTCGACAATCTCAACGCGCACTACATCCGTGCGATGGACGACGCAGCGCTTGCCAGAGAGATCGAAGCCGCGCTGTCGCGCGAAACGCCGCCGCGCGCGCTGGATGAAAAATACCGTGCGCGTCTGATCGCGGCGATGCCCGGCTTGAAGGAGCGCGCGAAAACCCTGATCGAACTTACGCAGTCCGCGGACTTCCTTTTCTCCGACGGTCCGCGCACGCTCGACGAGGCGGCGCAGAAGAACCTTCCCGCCGAAGCACGCGCCATAATCGGCAAGGTTCTGCCCGCACTCGAGGCCGCCGACTGGACCGGCAGCGCCCTGGAAGCTGCGGCGCGCATCTTCGCAGATGCGGAAGGACTCAAACTTGGGCAGATTGCACAGCCCTTGCGCGCCGCCTTGACCGGCAAGGCCTCTTCACCACCTTTGTTTGCGATGATGGAAGTGCTGGGAAAGCCAGAATCTCTTGTTCGATTAAGGGCTTATGCAGGCTAACCGCCGTCGTCTCAAATTGTACCGTTCCGCAGGAATATGATGACGGAATTAACCGAGTTGGCCTATAATTGTGCAGTGCAAGATAAACGGGTTGAGCGGAGATAGGCGATGAAGGCAAGCAAACTGGTTCCGGCCGGCAAGGCCACCCTGATTTACGAGAACAAATCCTTTGAACTGCCCGCCTTCTCCGGTTCCGAAGGCCCCAACGTCATCGATATCCGCAAGCTTTACGGCGATGCCGATGTCTTCACATACGATCCCGGTTTCACATCGACCGCATCGTGCGAAAGCGACATCACGTTCATCGACGGCGACAAAGGCATTCTGCTCTATCGCGGCTATCCGATCGACCAGCTGGCGGAGCACTCGACATTCCTCGAGGTCTGCTACCTGCTGCTACACGGCGAGCTGCCCAACAAGGATCAGTTCAAGACATTCGAGCATTCGATCACCATGCACACGATGGTGCACGACCAAATGTCGACCTTCTATCGCGGCTTCCGCCGCGACGCGCACCCGATGGCGGTGATGTGCGGCGTGGTCGGCGCCCTGTCGGCCTTCTATCACGACTCCACAGACATCAATGACCCGCGCCAGCGTGAGATCGCGAGCCACCGCCTGATCGCGAAGATGCCGACCATCGCGGCGATGGCATTCAAATACGCAGCCGGTCAGCCTTTCGTGTATCCGCTCAATCATCTGAGCTACACGGACAACTTCATGCGGATGACCTTCTCGGTCCCGGCCGAGGAGTACAAGGTCAATCCGATCCTCTCAAAAGCGCTGGACACGATCTTCATCCTTCATGCCGATCACGAGCAGAACGCATCGACCTCGACGGTCCGCCTTGCCGGTTCGTCGGGCGCCAATCCGTTCGCATGCATCGCGGCCGGCATCGCCTGCCTCTGGGGCCCCGCGCACGGCGGCGCCAACGAAGCGGCATTGAAGATGCTGGAAGAGATCGGCACCGTCGATCGTATCCCGGAATTCATCAAGCGCGCCAAAGACCCGAACGACAATTTCCGGCTGATGGGCTTCGGCCATCGCGTGTACAAGAACTACGACCCGCGCGCCAAGGCGATGCAGGTCCAGGCGCACGCCGTTTTGCAGGAAACCGGCCGCGATGACGATCCGCTGCTCAAAGTCGCGATGGAGCTGGAGCGTATTGCGCTGTCCGACGAGTATTTCGTCAGCAAGAAGCTCTATCCGAACATCGATTTCTATTCGGGCATCACACTGCGTGCGCTCGGATTCCCGACCTCTATGTTCACCGCACTGTTCGCGCTGGCCCGCACCGTCGGCTGGATCGCGCAGTGGGGCGAGATGATCGAGGATCCGGCGCAGAAGATCGGCCGTCCGCGCCAGATCTACACCGGTGCGCAGAAGCGCGACTACATCCCGCTGGCGAAGCGCTAGGGGCGCAGGAACTCCAGAATGGCTCGCGCGGCGCGGAGGCTTGGGGCTTCCCCGCCGCGGCCGAGGAGTGCCGTCGCCTCATCGAGATCGTGCAGTTCGTGACCGGCCGCGTTCTTGTCGGTCAGGAGTTGCGTGACTGCGTCCCCGAGCAGTTCCGGACTGCATCGCGCTTGGAGAAATTCGGGCACGGCTTCGCGGTCGAGCAGCACGTTGATCAGCGTGATGTAACGCACGTTCATCAGTGGTAGCGCGAGCATGTAGGTCAGCCATCCGACCTTATAGCCCACGACCATCGGTTTCCGGGCGAGCGCAATCTCGGTGGTCACCGTGCCGGAAGCTGCAAGTGCGGCATCGGCGGCGTCGAACGCCGCGAACTTCTCCCCCTCGCCTTCGACGATATGCAATGGCGTGGCCCAATCCACCGTTGCCGCTTTCACCTTTGCGGCAACATGTGGGACCGTGGGCAGAACGGTAACGAGACCGGGCACCCGCTTTTCGATCATGGCCACTGCTTCGCGGAATTCCGGCAGGATGAAACGGATCTCGCTCGTGCGGCTCCCGGGAAGCACCAGCAGCAAGGGCGCATCGGGTGAAATGCCGTGCTGCACGCGGAATTCCCTGCCACCTTTGATCTTTGCGGCACGTTCGATGACCGGATGACCGACGAAGACGGAATGCAGCCCGTATTTCTCGAAGAACGGTGCCTCGAAAGGCAGCAGCGCCAGCACCATATCGAAATAGTGCGCCATTTTGCGCGCACGATAGGCGCGGCTCGCCCACACCTGCGGCGCGACGTAATTGATGGTCCTGATTGAGGGTTCACGGCGTTTTAGCTGCTGCGCGATGCGATGCGTGAAGTCCGGACTGTCGATACAGATGACCGCATCGGGCCGCGTCTGAATCGCGAAGTCACATGCCTCTCTCACGCGGCGCAGGATCGCGGGGATCTTCGGCACGACCTCGCGCAACCCCATCACGGCCGTCGCATCCAACGGATAAAGCGATTTCAGGCCTTGCGCCGCCATCGCCGCGCCGCCAACTCCGCTGAAGGTCACATTCTCGCCGAGAATGGACTTCAGTCCGGCCATCAACTGCCCGCCCAAAAGATCGCCGGACGGTTCTCCGCACACGAGCATCAGATGCAGCGGCTTCGCGGGCAGCGTGGGCATCGTGTCAGGCCGGGACGCCAACGAGGAATATGCCCAACCTATCGGCCTCAGCGATCACGCCGGCCCGGTCGAGCATCAGCGCACCACCGGCTTCGACCGCAATGCCGGCAAGAAATGCCTTGGCGACGTTGCGCACGGTTTCGACACCGACGACGGGCAGATCGGTCTTGCGGTCCTGAATCGGCTTTGGTGCCTTCACCAGAACACCGCGCGGCTTTCCGGCGCTGCCACGGAAATGCTCCGGCAACGCATTGATGCGCGAGATCATCGCATCGGTGCCTTCCGCCGCTTCGACAGCGAGAGGCAGACCTTCGCACACGATGGCGGCCTGTCCCACGTCGAACTCACCGAGCGCACGAACGATCTTCAGGGCCTGTGCGATGTCCGCTTCGTTCTCTCCGGAAGGGCGTACGCGCCCAAGCACACCCGCCTTCACAATCAGATCCGGCGCCGCGTCCGCGGCCCCGACGATGTGAAAGCCCTCGCGCTGGAACATGTCCACGAGCGAACGCAGCAACGCATCGTCGCCCTTGAGCGCAGCGGCGAAAACGCGAGGCGCCGCCAGCACGCCTTTGGCATCGAGCTTGATCTCGGAGAATTTTGGCCTCTGCACCCTGCCGGCAAGTGTGAGTTCGCCAACATTATGCGCATGAAGCGCCTTGATCGCCCTGCCCGGCTCGCCCAGGGACAGCCATTCGCAGGGATACTCGTTCGCCCAGTTGTCGGTCGTGCCGACAATCGCCAGCACAAACACGTCGCGACCGGCGGCGCGCGCGCTTTCTGCGATCGAGCGAGGCAGCTCCCCGCCGCCCGCTATGATGCCGAGCGCACTATTGCCCATCGTCTTCGTTGCCACCACGGCGTCGCGCCAGGCAAATCGGCCGTTTGGCAGGTGCCAGAATGAAATCGACGATCTCGTTCACTTCGGCAACAGAGCTCCACTTGTCGCGAGCATGTTTTGCACGATCGGCAAGCGAACCTCCCGTTTCCAGAAAGATGGTGCGGAATGTCGCGCGGAGCGCATTGATCGAATCGCGCGACACGCCGCGCCGCTTCAGGCCGATCAGATTGAGATTGCCGAGTTCCGCATGCGCGCCGGCGGCGATGCCGTAGGGAATGACATCGGTGTTGGCGCCACTGATCCCGCCGAGCATGGCGCCACGCCCGATGCGGCCGAATTGCTGGACCGCGGAAAGTCCGCCCATCACCACACCATCACCTATCTCGCAATGCCCCCCGAGTTGTGTGCCGTTGGCGAAGGTCACATCGTCGCCCACGTGGCAATCGTGGCCGACATGGCTGTAAGACATGAAGTAACCGCGTGCGCCGATCCTGGTCATGCCCTTGTCGCGCGCGCTACCGGCGTTCATCGTCACGACTTCGCGAATGACACAGTCCTCGCCGATCTCGAGACGTGCCGCGGGCGCGTTGTTGCCGCGGATCTGCGCCTCACCGCCGAGTTGCGCGCCGGAATAGACGACCGTCCGCGCGCCGATTTTCGTTCGGCCCACGATCGCGGTGTGTGAGATGAGGCGAACGCCGTCGCCGAGCTCGACATGCGGGCCGATACTGCAAAACGGCCCTATCTCGACATCAGAGCCGAGCTTTGCGCCGTCTTCAACGATTGCCGTGGGATGGATTTTCATTTTCGCCGTCGAAAATCATCGCGCTGAATTCGGCTTCGGCCGCGAGCTCATCGCCGACAAACGCCTCACCCGAGAAGCGCCACACCGGGCCGCGATGGCGGATCGCCTTCACAGGGAAGCGCAGCATGTCGCCCGGCTTCACCGGACGGCGAAAGCGCGCCTTGTCGATCGTCATGAAATAGACTTTGCGGCTGGGACTGTTGCGGCCGAGCGAATAGACGACGAGCGCGCCGGCAGTCTGCGCCATCGCCTCAACAATGAGCACGCCTGGCATGACCGCAAATTCCGGAAAGTGCCCCATGAAGTGCGGCTCGTTGATGCTGACCGCCTTGTGGCCGACGGCGCTCTCGTTCACGACGATATCGGTCAGCCGCTCTACAAAGAGAAACGGTGCGCGATGCGGGAGAAGCTTCTTGATCTCCTCGACGTCCAGGGAAATTTCTGTGTTGGTGTGATCCATCACGATTTCTTTTTGCCGCGCTTGGCCAGCATAGACACCGCCGCCATCTCGCGCAGCCATTCCTTCACGGGTTTTGCGGGTTGACCACCATAGTCCTGCCCACCCGGAAGAACGCCTATCACGCCGGATCGTGCCGCGAAACGGGCACCGTCGCCGATCTTTACATGATCTGCGATGCCGACCTGACCGCCCAACACCACGAAATCGCCGATTTCGCAACTGCCGGCGATGCCGACATGGCCCACGATCACGGTGTGGCGGCCGATGCGGGTGTTATGGCCGATCTGCACGACGTTATCGATTTTGGTGCCCTCGCCGATCACGGTATCGCCCAGCGCGCCGCGATCGATGGCCGTGCAGGACCCGATCTCGACGCGATCCTGAATGATCACCCTGCCAAGCTGCGGGATATTCACATGCCCGGCCGCGGACGAGGCAAAACCGAAGCCCGGCTGGCCGATCTGCGCGCCCGGCAGGATCAGAACACCGTCGCCCAGATAGGAATGGCTGATGCTGACATTGCTGCCGATATCGCTGTTGCGCCCGATGGTGACGCCGCGCGCGATCACGGCATTCGGACCCAGCCGCGTATCCGCCCCGATCTCGGCGCCCGGTCCGATGACGACTCCAGGCGCGATGCTCACGCCCTCGCCGATCCGGGCAGTCGGATCGATGGCGCTTTTCTGGTTCCAAACCGGTAGCGATGCTTCGGGATAGAAGAGACGGGCGGCGGCCGCGAAGGCATGCTGCACCGACTTGCAACGGATGATAGCGCACGACGCGGGCGCGGGTGATTTCGAATCCGATGGGACGAAGCAGAACCCGGCCTTGGTCGCAGCGAACGACGCAGCGGCATCGCCGGTGCCGCCGGTGAAGAACGAGAGCTGCGTCGGCCCCGCGCCGGTCAGGCTCGCAAGATCGTCGATGCGTGTGGCGCCGTCGGCACCCTCCGGCAGAACGCCTTCGGCCGCTTTGCAGATTTCGGCAAGCGTGAACGGTCCGCGATTGTCGTAAAACCGCGGATCAGCCATTGAGGCTATCCTGTTGCCCCAAGACTTCCGGCGCCATTACTGCTGCGGCTGCTGCGGCGGGGGCACCATGCCGGGCGGCGGCGCCACCAGTTCGACCTTGATGGACGGCATCTTCTGGTTCAGCCGTTCCACGGCAAGCTGGGTGATATCGACATCGACGGTGCCCAGCACGACCGAATTCTTGTCGAGCATGAGATTGGCGCCGCGTTCGGCCATGATTCCCTGCAGGATGGGACCGAGCGCCTGCTCGACCTGAGCCCGCGCCTTGATGAAGCCGCCCTGGATCAGCGACTGCTTCTTCTGGACTTCGCCCTGCAAAGCGGTACGGCGCGCTTCCAGTGCCTTCATCTTCTGCGCCTTCAGGTCATTCGAAAGGATCGCGGCCTGTTGCTGAAACGCCTTGCCGTCACGCTGCAGCGCGAGGCCCTGGTTCTTCAGATCGTTCTCGGCCTGCGTCGTATAGGCATTGATCTGGCGAACGATATCCTGCCCGACTTTAGAGGCGCGCAGCACCGTAGACCTGTCGATCACGACGATCTTCGGCTGCGGGGTCGTGGCCGCGATCGCATCCGAAGACGCGACGGTTGCGAGGAAGAGCGTTCCGGCAGCGACGAGCAATCCGGTCGCCAGCGATTTCTTAGTCATGGTCTTAGAATCCCGTACCTGCGGTGAAGTGAAGAATCTGCGGACGATCATACGACGTCTTGACGACCGGCATACCGATGTCGATCTGGATCGGGCCGAACGGCGACTTCCAGCCGACCGACAGACCGGCCGAAGCGCGGAATGACAGCGCGTCCTTGATCGGACACTCGATGTTCGACGCCTTGTAAGGCGCACAGAGCGCTTCCTTGTTGTCGATATCGCCCAAGGTGCCAAAATCGCTGAACAGCGAGAAATTGATGCCGTAGTCTTCCGGCAGGAAGCTCGGCAGCCTCAACTGCGCCGTGCCGATGGCGTAGAAGTCACCGCCCAGCGCGCCGACATCCTTGGCCACCGAAATATCGCGCGGGCCGATACCTGCGAGATTGAAGCCGCGGAAGCTGTCGCCACCCTTGAAGAAACGTTCGTTGATGGGAAGCAGATCGCCGGAATATCCGGTCACATAACCCGAATTGACGGCGAGCGAGCCGGTGAGCGTATCCCAGAACAAGCGCTTGTAAGTGATGAACTGCTCTTCGGTGCGCAGATACTTCAGGTTGCCACCGAAGCCGGCGATATCCTGCGAAATGCTGAACGCAATACCCTTGTTGGGCTTCTGATAATCGTCGAGCGTATTGTACGAGAACGTAAAGCCGACACCGGACGTAGTTCTCTGGCCAGCCGCCGCGATGATTTCTGCCGGCGCGTTGATGTACGGGTCGATCTCTTCGATCTTGAAGTTGTAGCGCAGCGCAACCGTTCCGTATTCCGAGGTCGGGAAGCCGAACCGGAATTGGGCGCCGGTAACGGCCGAGCGATAGGCCGCCTCCTGATAGGCAGTGTCGACGCGATAGAGGTCGAAGCCCGCAGCTAGCGGTCGATCGAGGAAGTACGGCTCCGTGAAGCTGAACTGGTACTGCTTGCTGATCTCCGAAACCGAGACACTGGCGCGCATGTACTGGCCCTTACCGAACAGATCGCGTTCGGTGTAGCTGAACTCGCCTACCAGCGAACT
>Ga0335075_10007816_pt1 | contig 16418 bp, 12 predicted proteins | sample Lox_Sample_24_FD_206723 | JGI IMG/M metagenome (GOLD analysis project Ga0335075, IMG submission 206723) | Soil microbial communities from Loxahatchee National Wildlife Refuge, Florida, United States - Lox_Sample_2.4 | ecosystem: Environmental > Terrestrial > Soil > Wetlands | place: USA... | reverse complement strand
GCCCGAGCCGGTCAAGGAGCAGGCGCTGAAGGAGCTCGCGCGCCTGGAGCGGATGGGCGAGCAGACGGGCGAGTCGAGCATGATCCGCACCTACCTGGACTGGCTGATCGCGGTGCCGTGGGGCAAGCGCTCCGAGGAGCGGCTGGACCCCGTGGAGGCGCGCGCGGTGCTCGACGCCGACCACGCGGGCCTCGAGGACGTCAAGGACCGCGTCACCGAGTATCTGGCGGTGCGCAAGCTGCGCCAGGAGCGCGGCATCGAGGCCGACCCGAAGTCCGGCGCGATCCTCACGCTGATCGGGCCCCCGGGCACCGGCAAGACCTCGATCGGCGAGTCGATCGCCCGCGCCACCGGCCGCGAGTTCGTGCGCATGTCGCTCGGCGGCGTGCGCGACGAGGCCGAGATCCGCGGCCACCGGCGCACGTACATCGGCGCGCTGCCGGGTCGCCTGGTGCGCGCGCTGCGCGACGCCGGCACGATGAACCCCGTGATCCTGCTCGACGAGGTCGACAAGGTCGGCGCGGACTGGCGCGGCGACCCCTCGGCGGCGCTGCTGGAGGTGCTGGACCCCGCGCAGAACCACTCCTTCCGCGACCACTACCTCGACGTGGAGCTGGACCTCAGCCAGGTGATGTTCCTGGCGACAGCCAACGTCGCCGACACGATCCCCGGCCCGCTGCTGGACCGCATGGAGGTGATCAGCTTCGACGGCTACACCACCGAGGAGAAGCTGGCGATCGCCAAGGGCTACCTGTGGCCGCGCCAGCGCGAGCGCAACGGCCTGCGCGAGGAGGAGGTCGAGGTCGCAGACGAGCTGCTGCGCACGATCATCTCCGAGTACACGCGCGAGGCCGGCGTGCGCAGCCTCGAGCGCCAGCTCGGCACGGTGCTGCGCAAGACCGCCACCCGGATCGCCTCCGGCAAGGCCGAGACCCCCGTCCAGATCGATCTGGAGGTCGTGCGCGACGCGCTCGGGCGCCAGAAGTTCTTCCAGGAGTCCGCTGCCCGCACCGCCACCCCCGGTGTTGCCACCGGGCTCGCCGTCACCGGCACCGGCGGCGACGTGCTGTTCGTCGAGGCCACCGCCATCAAGCAGGGCAAGGGCGGCGGCCTGATGCTGACCGGCCAGCTCGGCGACGTGATGAAGGAGTCCGCGCAGATCGCGCTCTCCTACGTGCGCGGCCACGCCGAGGAGCTGGGCATCGACCCCTCGGCCTTCGACGGCAAGGAGTTCCACGTGCACGTGCCGGCCGGCGCGATCCCCAAGGACGGGCCCAGCGCCGGCGTGACGATGGTCACGGCGCTCGCCTCGCTGCTGTCGGCGCGCCCGGTCAAGCACACGGTCGGCATGACCGGCGAGGTCACGCTGCAGGGCCGCGTGCTGCCGATCGGCGGGCTCAAGCAGAAGGCGCTGGCGGCGCACGCGGCCGGCCTCACCGACGTGATCCTGCCCGAGCGCAACCGCGGCGACCTCGACGACATTCCCGAGGAGGTGCGCGAGCAGATGACCTTCCACCCGGTGATGACCGTGCAGGAGGTCCTCGACCGCGCGCTCGAGCCGGCGCGCGACGTGGCCCACGCGTAACGGCCGAGGCTGGCGATGGCACGCGCACGCAGGTGTGAACCCGTTCCGCTGGAGGTCCGCGAGGCCGCGGACCTCCTCGAGCGGCGCTGGCAGCTGTCGATTCTGTACGCCGCGCTGAGCGGCGCGCTGCGCTTCAGCGAGTTCGCCGACGCCGTCGCCGGCATCTCTCCCAGGATGCTGTCCGAGCGTCTGCGCGAACTGGAGGGCGCGGGCCTGATCGAGCGCACCGTGATCCCCTCCAGCCCGCCCGCGGTGGAGTACCGGCTCACGCCGCGCGGGCGCAGGCTCACGCCGGTGATCGAGGCGATGCGCGCCTACGCGCGCGAACCGGTGTAGCGCCCGCCGGCGCTCGGGCGGCGGGCGGCGCGCTCCGGCAGCGGCCGCGGGCGCACGGGCGGCGGGCGCGGGCGCTTCGGCGGTTCCCGCCGGCGCTCGGGCGGCAGCCGTGGGCGCTCAGCGCAGCACGACGAAGGGCGCGGTCGCCTTCGCGGTGGCGCCAGGCACGCTCGCCACCAGCAGGTAGCGGCCGGGCGCGAGCGTGTGGCCGGCGAGCCTGCCCGTGAAGCGCAGCGCGTCGGCGCCCGCCTTGGCGCTGCGCGAGAAGCTGCCGCGCAGCCTCCGGCGCAGCGTGCAGCGCTCGAGCGCGCGGCCGCGACGGGCCGCCACGCAGCGCCGGCGGTGCACGAAGCCATCCACCACCCGCTCCACCGAGAAGCTCACGGTGGCGGCCTGTGAGAGACGAAAGCCGACGCGGGTGCCCAGGCGCCGGTAGCGCTTGACGCTCGGGCCCGAGCGGGCGGCGCGGAAGCTGCGCGGCGCCACGCGCAGCGCCGACAGGCGCGCGGGCGAGCGGGTCTGGGAGGAGTCGACGCCGTGCGCGGCGATCCCGCCCAGTTTCAGCCCGCCGAAGCCGAACAGGCCTTTCGTGCCAATTCCGGAGCCGGAGCCGGAGGCGGCGGGAGCGGCCGTGACGGTCACGCTCACGGTTGCGCTCGCTTCGAGGCCGAGCTCGTCGACCGCGGTCAAGGTGGCGGTGTGGGTGCCCGGCGTGGCGAACGCGTGCGCGACGCTGCCGTCGTCGGCCGGACCGACGGCGCCGTCGTCGAAGCTCCACTGGTAGCCCACCACGGCGTCGCCGGGTTCGGGGTCGGAGGCGGAGCCGCTGAACGTGACCGCCTGGCCGACGGTGGCGGTGGTGGAGGAGGCGCCGGCGCTCACGGACGGGGCGCGGCGCTGGTACTCGAACGCGCCCACGTCGCGGCTCGCCCCCACCACGCGCGGGTCGCCTTCTGCGTCCAGTTCGTATTCGCCTGGGGCGAGCGGCCCGCCGGCGTCGATCAGCGGCGAGCGCGGCGACAGGTGCCAGTCGCCTGCGGTGAAGCCGCCTTCGCCGAGCACCGGGGCGACGAAGTCCGGTTCGCCGCTCGCCGCGTCCTCGTCCGGTGGCGGCGGCGGCTCGCTCGCGCCGTGCTCGCCCAGCTGTTCGTCGCCGGCGCTTTCATAGCTGGAGTACTCGCCGGCGGCCGCGACCGTCGAGCCCGCGCCTTCGCCGCGCTCCACGATCGCGTGCGCCACATACGCGATCACCGAGCTGTGCAGGGTGGCGGTCGCGGACGCTCCTTCCTCAGCCTGCGCGAGCAGCCCCACCGAGCCGGCGCCGCCGTTGACGATCGTGAGCCCGCTCAGCGTCGCTTCGCCGTCGCCGGCGCCGTTGCCGAGCACCGTCACGCCGGCGCCCGCGCCGCCGCGCAGGTCGATCAGGCTGTCTTCGACGGTGAGCGGCCCGGAATGGCCGGCCACTCCTCCCCGGGCGCCGCTGACGCGGCAGCCGCGCAGCGTCTCGGGGGCGCGGCCGGCCACGCCTTCGCCGGCGACGATCGTCGAGCCGCGCACTTCGCCGCCGCCTTCGAAGAGCACGCCGGTGGTTTCGCCGCCGACCGGCAGCTCGATCGAGCCCGCGCCGAAGGAGCCGGCCGCGATCGCCAGGCCGGTGGTCTGCGGCGAGCCTTCGCCCTTGCGTTCGCCGGCGTCGATCGCCACGTCCTGCACGCTGCCGCCGTCGAGGCTGAGGCCCTCGCGTTCTCCGCCTTCGGGCACTTCCAGCGTGACGCCTTCGAGCGTCGATTCGGGGCTTGCGAGCGTGAACACAGCGGCGCGCCGCTGGCCGGCGCTCAGTACCGTCGCGCCCTCTCCGGCGCCGCGGACGATCACCGCTTCGCCGCCGGTGTAGGAGTAGCCCGCTTCCAGGGTGTAGGCGCCGGGACCGATCACCACCACGTCCGGGCCGCCGCTGTTGACGTTGGCTGCCGCCGCTTCGAGCGCGCGCTGCACGGCCTTGCCGTCGTTGCCCTTTTCCTTGCCGCCGGCTTTGCGACACGCCGGTTCATTGACGCAGTAGGTGATCGCCGACGCGGCCGCCGGCGCGCACGCCAGGGCGCAGAGCGCGAGCACCGCGATCGCGCACCCTCTCCCTCCGCGCCTCCTGCGCCGTACAGCCTCCATCCTCACCTGCTCATTGAACCATGCCGCCGCGCGGTTTTCGCCAGATCGCGCCCAGCTCGGCGCGCGGCTCAGCGCTGGGGCTCTCTCAGCGCGCCGCGGTCGAGCTGGGCGAGCTCGGTGTGGCCGCTGAGCGCAAGCGTTAGGTCGAGCTCGGCTAGCAGGCAGCGCAGCACGTGCTCGACGCCGGCCTGCCCGTCGAGCGCGAGGCCCCACACGTAGGGGCGCCCCACGCAGGCGGCGTCGGCGCCCAGCGCGAGCGCCTTGAACACGTCAGCGCCGCTGCGCACGCCGCTGTCGAACAGCACCGGGAAGTCCTCCCCCACCGCCGCGCGCACGCCCGGCAGCGCGTCGAGGGCGCCGATCGCGCCGTCGACCTGGCGCCCGCCGTGGTTGGAGACGATCAGGCCGTCCGCGCCGGCGTCGAGCGCGCGGCGCGCGTCCTCGCCATGCAGGATGCCCTTGAGCACGATCGGCAGCTCGGTCTGCTCGCGCAGCCAGGCGAGGTCGGCCCAGCTCACCTGGGGGTTGGCGAACTGGTAGGCCCAGTGCCCGATCGCGGGGCCCGGGTCCTCCTCCGGCGCGCGCTCCAGCGCGGCGCGGAAGACGGGGTCGCTGAAGTAGTTGGCCACGCCCTCGCCTTTGAGGAACGGCAGGTAGGCGCCCTCGAGGTCGCGCGGGCGCCAGCCCAGCAGCCACGTGTCGAGCGTGACCACGACCGCTTCGTAGCCGGCGGCGCCGGCGCGCGCGACGAAGCTGGCGGCCAGCTCGCGCTCGCGCGGCCAGTACAGCTGAAACCAGCGGCGCGCGTCGCCGACCGCGGCGGCGACGTCCTCGAGCGTGTGCGAGGAGGCGGTGCTGAGGATGAACGGCAGCCCCTGCGCGGCGGCGGCGCGGGCGACCGCCAGCTCGCCCTCGGCGTGGACGATCGACTGCACGCCCACCGGCGCCAGCAGCAGCGGCGCCGGCATGGGCGTGCCCAGCACCGAGGTGGAGAGGTCGCGCTGGGAGACGTCGCGCAGCATGCGCGGCACGATCTCGACGCGCTCGAACGCCCACAGGTTGGCGCTCATCGTCTGCTCGGAGCCGGCGCCGCCGGCGACGTACCCGTACGCCTCGCGCGTCATCGTCTCGCGCGCGCGCTCCTGCAGCTCGGCGATCGCGATCGGCAGCGCCGGGCGCTGCCCGCCGAGCCCGAGGGCGTAGAGCTCATACTGGAAGTTCGCGAAGGGCTGGCGCTCGGCCATGGTCGAGACCCTAACGCCAACGGCCCCGCCGGCGCTCGGGCGCGCCGGCGGCGAAGTCCCCTGCAGGGACGCTCTCGCGCACTTCTTCACCGCGCTTGACCCAGGGTTGATAGATCGCTCAGGAAGCTTTTGTGGTTGACGGGTAGTTAGTGAGGCTGATGAGCTCGAGCACGATCACACGCAGGCAGCTGCTGCGCTCGGCGGGAGCGGGCGCGGCCGGCGTGGCACTCGTCACCGGCGTGGGCGAGCTGCTGGCGCGCGCCGGCGGCTCCTCGCGCGCGGCCGCCGCGGCGGCGGGCACCACCGCGGGCACGCCGCCGGGCACGCCGCGCTGGCGCAGCCGCCCGGACCTGCGCATCCCGGCGCTCACCGTCACGCGCCTGGAGCCGGGCGCGGCGAGCGAGCCGATCTTCATCGCCCCCTACAACGCGCCGCACGCGCAGGCCGGGGCGGTGATCGTGGACGCGGGCGGAGAGCCGCTGTGGGAGCATCCGCTGCGCGGCAAGCTCGCGACCAACTTCCGCGTGCAGAGCTATCGCGCCAGCCCCGTGCTGACGTGGTGGGAGGGGATCGTGGAACTCGGCCACGGCGTCGGCGAATACGTGATCGCGGACGCGAGCTACCGCACGATCAGGCGCGTGCAGGCGGCCGCCGGGCTGCGCGGCGACCTGCACGAGTTCCGGCTGACGCCGCGCGGCACGGCGCTGCTGACCAGCTACGTGGTGACCGAGGCCGACCTGTCGTCGGTGGGCGGCTCGCGCCACGGCACGATCCAGGACGCGATCTTCCAGGAGGTGGACCTGGCGAGCGGCAAGCTGCTGCTGGAGTGGCACAGCCTCGAGCACGTGGCGCTGAGCGAGTCCTACTGGCCGGTGACCTCGGATTGGGACTTCTTCCACATCAACTCGGTGGACATGGACGGCGACGGCAACCTGCTGGTGTCGGCGCGCAGCACCCACACGATCTACAAGATCGCGCGCGACGGCACGATCCTGTGGCGGCTGGGCGGCAAATACAGCGACTTCGAGATGGGACCCGGCACGCGCTTCGCCTGGCAGCACGACGCGCGCCGCCAGCGCGACGGCACGATCACGGTGTTCGACAACGGCGCCACGCCCGCGGTGGAGGCGCTGTCGCGCGGGCTGATCCTGGACGTGGACGAGAGCGAGATGCGCGCCTCGCTGGTGAGCCAGTACCGCCACCGCGGCGTGCTCTCGGGCAGCCAGGGCAGCGTGCAACTGCTGCCCGGCGGCAACGTGTTCGTGGGCTGGGGCGAAACGCCGCGCGTCTCCGAGTTCCGCCGCGACGGCGAGCTGGTGTTCGACGCCGTGCTGGGCGCCAAGTACGAGAGCTATCGCGCGTTTCGCCTGCCCTGGAGCGCGCGCCCCGCGCAGGCGCCGGCGATCGCGGCGGCGCGGTCCGGGGCCGAGCGCACGGTGTACGCGAGCTGGAACGGGGCCACCGACGTGCGCGCCTGGCGCCTGCTGGCCGGAGCGCACGCGGGGGCGCTGCGCGCGGTCGCGACCGGCCCGTCGCAGGGCTTCGAGACGGCCTTCGCGCTCGAGCGCCGCACCAGGCCGAGCGTGGCGATGGAGGCGCTGGACGCAGCCGGCCGGGCGCTCGCGCGCACGCGCACGATCGCCGTGTGAGCGGGCCGCTCAGCCCAGCACGAGCTCGGCGGCGGCGCGCAGCGTGGCGGCGTCGCCGGAGACGAGCAGCGTGGTGACGACCGACTCGCGCCACTTCTCGAGGTCCTCGCGGATCTTCTCGCGGGGGCCGATCAGCGACAGCTGTTCGATCAGCGTGGTCGGGACCTTCGCCCCCGCCTCGTCCTTCTTGCCTTCGAGGTAGAGCTCCTGGATCTCCCCCACCTCGCGCTCGTAGCCCATGCGGATCGGCACGTTGGCGTGGAAGTTGGCGCCTTTGGCGCCCATGCCGCCGAAGTAGAGGGCATAGAAGGGGCGCAGCGCGTCGGCGGCGGCCTCCACGTCGTCGCCGACGATCAGCGGCACGGTGGCGCACACCTCGAAGTCGGCGGCGCTGCGTCGCGCGCCCTCGCGCCCCCAGCCCTCCTCCAGGCACGGCCGGTAGAGCTCGTCGTAGACGGCCGGCGAGAACAGCATCGCCAGCCAGCCGTCGCACAGCTCGGCGCACAGCGCGATGTTCTTGGGTCCCTCGCAGCCGAGATAGACGGGGATGTCCTCGCGCAGCGGGTGGATCGAGGCCTTCAGCGGCTTGCCGAGCCCGGTTCCGTCGGGGAGCGGCAGCGGGTAGTGCGGCCCGGGCGCGGTGAGCGGTCCCCGGCGGGCCCAGATCTCGCGCAGGATCGCGATGTACTCGCGGGTGCGCGCGAGCGGCTTCGCGAACGGCATGCCGTACCAGCCCTCCACCACCTGCGGGCCGGACACGCCGAGGCCGAGGATGAACCTGCCGCCCGACAAGTGGTCCATGGTCATCGCCGCCATCGCGGTGGCGGCGGGCTGGCGTGCGGACATCTGCACGATCGCGGTGCCGAGCTTGATGCGCTCGGTGGCTGCGCCCCACCACGCCAGCGGCGTGAGGCAGTCCGAGCCGTACGCCTCGGCGGTCCAGATCGAGTCGAAGCCCAGCCGCTCGGCCTCGGCCACCGACTCCGCCGCGCCCGGCGGCGGCCCCCCGGCCCAGTAGCCGGTGTTGAGTCCGAGCTTCAGCTCCCCCGCCATGGCCGCGAGCCTATCGCCTGCGCAGCGGCCGCGAGCTAACGCCCGTGCCCGTCGGGGTGCTCCACCAGCGCGAGCGTGAAGCCGTCGTAGCCCTTGGCGCCGACGGTCTGGATCGTGGTGGCGCTGACGCGCCGCTCGCCGGCGAGCAGCTCGTGGAAGCGGCGCATGCCGAGCGCGCGGGGGTCCTCGGTGGCGGCGTCGGCGAGCATGCCGTCGCGGACCACGTTGTCGGTGACGATCACGCCGCCCGGCCGGGTCAGGGCGAGCGCCTGCTCGAAGTACTCGGGCGTGCTCTCCTTGTCGGCGTCGATGAAGACCAGGTCGAACGGCCCGGCGCCGGCCGCGACCAGCTCGCGCAGGCTGTCGATCGCCGGGCCGACGATTATCTCTATGAGGCCGGCTACGCCGGCCCGCGCGACGTTCGCGTTGGCGATCTCGGCGTAGCCCGGCCGCAGCTCCAGCGATACGAGACGGCCGCCCGGGGGCAGCGCCCTGGCGAGCCAAATCGTGCTGTAGCCGCCAAGCGTGCCGATCTCGAGGATCGTGCGGGCGCCGTGCACGCGCGCGATCAGGTGCAGCAGCTTGGCGTGCGAGGGGGTGAGCGCGATCGGCGGCAGGCCCGCCCGCTCGCTGGCGTCGAGCGCCGCCTCCAGCGTGGGGTCGGGCGCGATCAGGCGCTCCTCCACGTACGCGTCGACCGCGTCCCAGCGCTCCCGGCTCACGCGCTCGCCTCCGCCCCCGCGCGCCGGTGGGCGCCCGCGCCCGGGCCTGCGCCCACGCCGCGCCGGCCTGCGCCGCTCACGCGCCGGCCTGCGCCGCTCACGCGCCGGCCTCCGCGCGGGCGCCGGGCGCGCTCATCAGCGCCAGCGGCACCGCCAGGCCCGCCGCGCGCCGCACCGAGGCGATGCGCCTGCCGGGCTGCACCGCGTTGCGCGCCTCGCCGGCGCGCTCGCCGAGCAGCGCGAGCGTGGCCTCCAGGTCCTCCACCACCAGCGCGAGGCCCCAGAAGCGCGCCGGCCGCTCGACGCCGCCATATCGCTCGGCCACCTCGGCGGGCTCCTGGATCAGCTCGAGGATCTCCGCGCCGAGGCGGAAGAAGGCCTGCCGTGGCGCCCCCGCCGGCGTGGGCTGCTCGCGTATGCGGCGCAGGTCCAGACCGGCGCCGCGCAGCGCTGCGACCGTGCGCTCGAACGCGGGGGTGGCTGCCACCACGTGGTCGATCGCGACCACGCCGTTGGGGTGCGCCGGCGCCGGCGGCGCCATCGGCGCGCGCGAGATCTCCGTCGGCAGGCCGTCGAGGTCCGCTCCGCGCCGCACGCCGCGCAGGCTCCAGCCTGCGATCGTGCGATCCGCAGCGGGCCCTGTGAAGCGCAGGCGCACCCCTCCTATCTGGCTTTCCTCTCCGTCGACCGCGAAGCCCAGCGCGCCCCAGCGCTCCGCGCTGTCGGCGATGGTGATCTGGTCGATCGTGACGGCGGGCATGGTCTCGGCGGACTCGGCGGCGGCGACGCGACCCCGGGGGGCGCGTGCCGGCGCCGCTAGAACTAGGTGCCGTGAACGCTACACCGCGCCTGCGCCCGTGACCGAGCAGCTGAGCGACCGCCGGCGCATGGCGATCCTCGCGATCTGCTGCATGAGCCTGCTGATCGTGGCGATGGACAACACGATCGTCAACGTCGCGCTGCCGTCGATCCGCCGCGACCTGCACGCCTCCGTGTCCGGGTTGCAGTGGACGATCGACGCCTATGTGCTGGTGATCGCGAGCCTGCTGCTGCTGTCGGGCTCCACCGCCGACCGCCTGGGGCGCCGACGCACCTTCCAGGTGGGCCTCGCGCTGTTCTCGGCGGGCTCGCTGCTGTGCAGCCTCGCGCCCACGCTCGGCTGGCTGATCGCCGCGCGCGCGCTGCAGGGCGTGGGCGGCTCGATGCTCAACCCGGTGGCGATGTCGATCATCACCAACGTGTTCACCGACCCGCGCGAGCGCGCCAAAGCGATCGGCGCGTGGGGCGCGGTGGTCGGCATCAGCCTCGCGCTCGGGCCGATCGTCGGCGGCGCGCTCACGCAGAGCGTGGGCTGGCGCGCCATCTTCTGGATCAACGTGCCGATCGGGATCGCCGCGATCGCGCTGACGGCGCTGTTCGTGCCGGAGTCGCGTGCGCAGCGCGCGCGCCGCGTGGACCCGGTGGGACAGCTGCTCGTGATCGTCACGCTCGCCTCGCTGACCTCCGCCATCATCGAGGGCCCCCGCGCCGGCTGGTCCTCAGCGCTGATCGTGGCGCTGTTCGCGGCCGCCTTGGCGGCGCTGGGCGCGCTCGTCGCCTACGAGCGCCGCCGCGCGGACCCGCTGATCGAGGTGCGCTTCTTTCGCAGCGCGCCCTTCTCCGGCGCCACCGTGATCGCCATCAGCGCGTTCGCGGCCTTCAGCGGCTTCCTCTTCCTCAACACGCTCTACCTGCAGGACGTGCGCGGCTACAGCGCGCTGCAGGCGGGCCTGTGCACGCTGCCGATGGCGCTCGCCGCGCTCGCCTTCAGCCCGCTGTCGGGGCGCGCGGTGGGCGGGCGCGGCCCGCGGCTGCCGCTGGTGGTCGCGGGCACCTGCATGACCGGCGTGGCGCTGGCGCTGACCGCGCTCACGCCCACCACGCCGCTGGCGCTGCTGCTGTGCCTGTACGCCGTGTTCGGCGTGGGCTTCGGCTGCGTCAACCCGCCGATCACCTACACCGCGGTGTCGGGCATGCCCAACAGCCAGGCCGGCGTGGCGGCCGCGGTGGCCTCCACCAGCCGCCAGGTGGGGCAGGCGCTGGGGGTGGCGCTGACCGGCTCGATCGTGGGCTCCGCGGTCGGCGGCGACGTGAGCGCGCACCTGGCCGGCGCGAGCCACCCGGCGTGGTGGATGATCGCCGTCTTCGGCGCACTGGTGCTGGCGCTGGGCGTGCTCACCAGCGGCGCCTGGGCGCGGCGCACGGCCGCGCGCTGCGCGCAGGCGCTCGAGCAGGAGGCCGCGGCGGCGCGGCCGCTGGCGCCCGCATGAGCGAGCCCGGCAACGAGCCCGCGGCGGCGGGCGGCGGCGGGCGCCTGTGGCGAGCGGCGCTGGTGGGCATCCGCTACGTGGTGCCGGCCGTAGCCACCGTGGCGGGCATCGTGATCATGGCGCTGGGAGGCGAAAGCAACCTCGAGGGCGGCGCCAGCATCGTCAGCGCCGGGCTCGCGATCTACTTCGTCAACTGGCTGTACCGGATCGGCGCCAGGGGCGACCGCGAGCGCGACGCCGAGGACGCCGCGCGCGAGTACTTCAGCCGTCACGGCCGCTGGCCGAAATGAGGCCCGCCACGCGCGCGAGCGCGAGCGCGCCCGTCCGGCGCCCGCACGCTGCTGGCGAGACGCAACAATGAGCCGTGACAGTTGAGCACCACGACGAGCGCCGCTTTATCCATCCGTCGAAAGCGAATCCCCAACCCCCACGAGAGAATCCCCGGGTGAGCTCGGGGGTGCAGACGCCTGCTGTGGACGGCATCGACGGCTACCGCCCGCAGGCGCCGTTCCTGGACGAGCTGTTCGAGCACGACGGCACGCCGCGCCCGGCGGCGCGCTCGCTGGTGGAGGAGCTGCGCCGGCTGGGCCCCGAGGGCCTGGTGGAGGCCGGGCGCCGGCGCGACGCGATCTTCATGCAGCAGGGCATCACCTTCGAGACCAGCGGCGGCAGCGGCACGGATGGCAACAGCAAGGAGCGGCCGTTCCCGCTGGACCTGGTGCCGCGCGTGCTCAGCGGCGAGGAATGGCGGGCGATCAAGCGCGGCCTCGCGCAGCGCATCCGCGCGCTCAACCACTTCGTCGACGACGTCTACCACGCCCGCGAGATCGTGCGCGAGGGCCTCGTGCCGTGGCGGCTGGTGGCCTCCTGCTCGCACTTCGCGCGCGCCGTGCACGGCATCCGCCCGCCCGGCGGCGTCTACACGCACGTGGCCGGCTGCGACCTCGTGCGCCACTCCAACGGCACCTGGAAGGTGATCGAGGACAACGTGCGCATCCCCTCCGGCATCTCCTACGTGCTGGAGAACCGAGCCGCGATGGCGCGGCTCGTGCCGGAGCTGTTCGCCTCCTACCGCGTGCGCCCCGTCGAGCACTACCCGCAGCTGCTGCTGCGCGCGCTGCGCTCGGTGGCGCCGTCGGCGGAGAGCGAGGCCACGGTGGTGGTGTGGACGCCGGGACCCGCCAACCCCGCCTACTTCGAGCACGCCTTCCTGGCGCGCCAGATGGGCGTGGAGCTGGTGGAGGCCTCCGACCTGGTGGTGCGCGACGACGTGCTCTACATGCGCACCACGCGCGGCCTCGAGCGCGCACACGCCGTGTACCGGCGCCTCGACGACGACTTCGTGGACCCGCTGGAGTTCCGTCCCGACTCGCTGCTGGGAGTGCCGGGGCTGGTGCGCGCCTACCGCGCCGGCAGCGTCGCGATCGCCAACGCCTTCGGCACCGGCGTCGCCGACGACAAGGCGATCTACTGCTTCGTGCCGGACATGATCCGCTTCTACCTCGGCGAGGAGCCGATCCTGGAGAACGTGCGCACCTACCTGCTCTCAGACCCGGAAGTGCTGGAGCACGTGCTCGAGCACCTCGAGCAGCTGGTAGTCAAGCCCACCGGCGAGTCCGGCGGGCGCGGCGTGATGATCGGCCCGCACGCCGACGAGGTGGAACTGCAGCGCATGCGGCGCGTGATCAGCACCCACCCCGATCGCTGGATCGCGCAGGATCTGGTGCGCCTCTCGACGGTGCCGACGGTGGGCGCGGACGGGCTGCTGGCGCCGCGGCACGTGGACCTGCGCCCGTTCGCCGTGTTCGGCGAGCGCATCGACATCGTCCCCGGCGGGCTCACGCGCGTGGCGCTGGACGACGGCTCGCTGATCGTCAACTCCTCGCGCGGCGGCGGCTCCAAGGACACGTGGGTGCTGGAGGACGGCGACGACGGCGACCGCGCTGGGGTCGGCGGGTTCCCTGTCGCCGACACGCAGCCGCCGGCGCTGCCGGACCTGCGCTACGGCGCCTGGACCGGCCAGCAGCAACAGCAGCAGCAGTCGCGCGAGCGCCCGCCCGGGCGCGAGGGGCGAGGCGCTCCGCTTTCGGCGCTGCGCCGGCCGCGAAGCTGATGCTGGCGCGGATCGCGCACGAGCTCTACTGGCTGGGGCGCAACCTGGCGCGCGCCGAGTTCACCGCGCGCGCGGTGGAGGCGGTGTTCCAGGCCGAGCTGCAGGGCACCTCCGAGTCCGCGCCGGGCGTGAGCTTCGGCTCGGGCGGACTGCTCGCGATGTTCGGAGACGCAAACGAACAGCCCCACCGCCGCGAAGCGCTGGGACAGCTCACGCTCGACCCGGAGCGGCCCGGCTCGATGCTGGCCAGCGTCGAGCGCGCGCGCGAGGGCGCGCGCACGGTGCGCGACGTGATCAGCGCGGAGATGTGGGAGGCGATCAACACCACCGCGCTCGGGCTGCGCGGCGGCGGCCAGGGGTGGGCGGGCTTTCACTCCGAGGCGCCGGCGGGGCCCTCGCTGGCCTCGCAGTACGTGAAGGAACGCACCGCGCTGATCTGGGGCGTGGCCAACCGCTCGATGCTGCGCGACGAGGCCAAGTGCTTCCTCGACGCCGGCGGGCTGATCGAGATTGCCGACATGGTGCTGCGGATGCTGCGGGTGGCGCTGCCGGCGGGCGTGCCCTCGCCGCTGCGGGACTCGCCGGCCGAGGACGGCCAGGCGCTGATCCTGCTGCAGGCGGTGGGCGGCTTCCACGCCTACCTGCGCGCCGTCACCGCTCCCCCCAACGCGCACCCGGTGGCGCGCTTCCTGCTGTTCGAGCGCGCCTACCCCGACAGCGTCGCCGCCTGCGTGGACTCGCTGCACGAGGTCTTCACGATGGCCGACGCCGGCCCCCGCAACTCCAAGCCGGTGCTGCGCGTCAGCCGCCTCGCCGCCGACCTAGACTTCCAGCGCCGGGCGCTGCCGGCGGGAGCGGAGCTGACGGGCATATGCGAACAGACCCAGCAGGAGCTCAACCGCATCGACCAGGACGTGAGCGAGCGCTACTTCGCCGGCGCCGCCACCGCGGGGACGCGGGGGTGAGCTGAGCAGCATGCACTTCGCGATCCGCTTCCTCACCGAGTACCGCTACGACGCGGCCGTCACCGACAACCTCAACGCGCTGCGCGTGCGCCCCGCCACCACCTCCACGCAGCGCTGCGACGAGTTCCACACCCGCATCGACCCGGAGGCGCGCGTGAGCCGCCACCTCGACTACTTCGGCACCGAGGTGATCGAGTTCGGCATCCCCACCGGCCACGACCACCTGGTCATCGACGTGCGCGCGCGCGTGGTCACCTCCGCGCCGCCGGAGCCGCCGGAGGGCGCCTGGGAGGACCTGCGCAGCGCCGCCTACGTGGACGCGGCGGGGGAGTTCGCGCTGCCGTGGCAGGACCAGCCCGAGCTCGCGGGGCTCGAGCAGCTGGAGCGCCAGATCGACGCGGACAGCCCGCTGGAGACGCTGGAGCTGCTGTGCGAGGTGATCCCCGAGCGCTTCGAGTACCGCCCCGGCGCCACCTACGTGGGCTCCACCGTGCGCGACCTGCTGGAGCTCGGCGCTGGCGTGTGCCAGGACTTCGCCCACGTGTCGCTGGTGCTGCTGCGCCGGCGCGGCATCGCCGCGCGCTACGTGTCGGGCTACCTGTGGGCCGCGCCCGAGGACGGCGGCGCCGACTCGCTCGAGCTCGACACGCACGCCTGGCTGGAGGCGCTGGTGCCGAGCAGCGACGGGCACGGCGAGCCCGTGTGGGTGAGCGCCGACCCCACCAACCGCCGCCTCACCGGCGAGACGCACGTGAAGATCGGCCACGGCCGCTTCTACTCCGACGTGCCGCCCGTCAAGGGCCTGTACATGGGCAGCGCCCACTCCAAGCTCAACGCCGCCGTCACTATGTCGCGCCTGGACCCGCAGACCAGCGCGCGGGCCTGAGCGCGCGGGCGAGCGCGCAGAACCGATGCCGCCGCGCCGGCGCCGCGGAGAACTCCGATCCTGCACTTGACACGAGCATACGTGCACATGCGAGGTACGGCCCGAAACGGCCATTGGCGGACGTACCCCAGGGCGCCTGCCGGAGCTCGTTGAGGCGAGATCGAGTTTTTGGCCGCAAACTCGACAAATTGACGATCAGGGGGTATATTCACGCGGCCAGCCAGGTCGGCGCGCACGGAAGACGCGCAGCGATGTGGCTCAGCTCGGCGGTCGAGCCGATCGCAGAAAATCAAATCTCACCCTGGGGGGCCTTGATGGTCATGAAGACGATAGTGGCGTTGGTTGGGCGATCGGGCGCGGCGCGCGCCGCAAGGAGGCGACGGGCATTGCTCGTGGCGGCGCTTTCGGTGGCCGCCTTCGCGGCGGCGTCTGCGGGCGCACAGGCTGCCACTCCCGGCCTGAGCAACGCGGGCACCGAATTCTGGCTGGGCTTTCCGCAGAACATCTACGAGGGCGAACTGACCCTCTACCTCACGGGAAGCACCGCGACGACGGGAGCCGTGGCCATCCCCGGCGAAGGATTCAGCGAAAGCTTCTCGGTCACGCCGGGCGCAGTCACGGCTGTCAAACTTCCGGGCAGCGCCGAGATGAGCACCTATGACGGGATCGAAGAAAAGGGAATCCACGTTACGGCAGGCGCGCCCGTGGTGGTTTACGGCCTGGACGACTATCCGTATACGACAGACGCCTACACGGCATTGCCGACCAATGTCGTAGGAACCAAGTACACGGTCTTGGCTTACGGCAGCGGCGGACTGGACTCGGAGTTCTCGGTAGTCGCAACCCAGAACAACACGGAAGTCACGATCACTCCGTCGGTCGCCGCCGGCTCGGGCAGATCGGCTGGAACGCCTTACACGGTGACCCTCAACGAAGGCCAGGAGTACCAGCTCCAGGCCGGCGGCGACCTGACCGGCACAACCGTCACCTCGACACTGCCGGTGTCCGTGTTTGGCGGCAACGAGTGCGCCGACATCCCCGGGAACGGCACCTACTACTGCGACTACATCGTCGAACAGAACGTGCCCGACGCCGCGTGGGGAACGTCGTTCCTAACGGTTCCGTTGAAGACCCGGCTGAACGGCGATTACTTCGAGCTGGTCGCCGACCAGAACGAAACCGAAGTGACACTGAACGGCAAAGTTATCGCCACCCTGAACGCGGGCGAACACTACTCCCAAGAGGTCGAAGGCGCATCGGAATGGAGTTCGACCAAGCCGATCGAGCTAGCTCAGTACGCTAACGGCACGACCTACGACGGCGTGATGGGCGATCCGTCCATGACGATCATTCCTCCGTATCAGCAGTTCGAGACCGGCTACACGATCAC
>Ga0335075_10007815_pt1 | contig 16418 bp, 8 predicted proteins | sample Lox_Sample_24_FD_206723 | JGI IMG/M metagenome (GOLD analysis project Ga0335075, IMG submission 206723) | Soil microbial communities from Loxahatchee National Wildlife Refuge, Florida, United States - Lox_Sample_2.4 | ecosystem: Environmental > Terrestrial > Soil > Wetlands | place: USA: Florida... | reverse complement strand
CTGGCGCTCAACGATCGCGCTCACCAGCTCGGCCCGCGCCGCGGCGGCGCCGCGAATCCACTGTGCCCGTTCTTGTTCGTAGTCGTCGACGAGCTCGGTGCAGATCGCGTCGATGTAGGCGAACATGTGATGCGAGGTGTGGGCGAGCACCCGCCAGCGCACCTCCGATTCGATCTCGAGCTCGCCGGCGGCTTCTTCAAGACGGCGCTCGGCCAACCCGTGGCCGAGCCGGTAGGCCCGCAGGAGCGCGGGCAGCGGAACGCCGCGGTGCACCAGCTCGTGCGACCAGGCGATCGCCTCCGCCGGCGGAGAAATCGATCCCGTCCCCGCCCCGGCGAGGAGCTGGTTCCAGATCGCGGTCAGGTTGCTCTCACAACTGAGTAGCAACCCGGTGCGGAAGTCCTCATCGGCGGCGCGGCCGAGCTCCGGGATCGACGCCATCAGCAGATCGGCCATCTCCTCAGCGAGCGGAGCGGGCCGCAACCTATCCAGAACAGCTCCGAGGTGCTGCCTGACGACCGTCTCGAGGTCCGGCTGGACCGCCGACATCCCGTCGCCAGTCTACCTTGGGGTGGCGGGGTCCGCCATCCGCGGGACTTGACCGCAGCGCAGGTCGCGCGCCAAGATGGCCCGATGAACGACATCCCGTCGCCGGTGCCAGCTCCCCTCCCTGGAGCCGCGCCGCCGCCGCTCAGCCGCGCGTTCTACGGCATGCCGATGTTCGCAACGCTCCTGGTGGCCGACCTCGAGCGCACCACCGCGTGGTACACGGACGGACTCGGTTTCATCAACCTGTTCACGATGCCGGGACCCCGTGGACCCGCCCTCGTCCACTTCCGACGTTGGCAGTTTCAGGACCTGCTGGCCCGCCAAGCGACTGAAACGTTCACCGTCGGCACAGGCTGCTCATTGAGCTTTGCCGCCGTTTACGACGAGCTCGACGATCTGGCCGAGCGAGCCCGTACGCACGGCGCGGGTCAGGTCGACGGGCCTGCTGACACGCCGTGGAACACCCGCGACCTGACCACCGTCGATCCCGACGGCTATGTCGTCACTTTCACCGCCGCTCGGCCGGTGGACCAGGCCGACCCCGCGTTTAGCGAGCAGGTCCGACGCTTGAGCGAGGAGCAGCGAGCCACCGGCGAGTGACAACGAGCCCGGACGCGGCGCGCGAGCGCTAGTGATCAAACGCCGGCGGGCGTTGGGGGTCCAGGACGGGAACTGCCGCGATGAGCGCTCTCGTGTAGGGGTGTGCGGGCGTGCGCACCACCTGATGCGCCGGCCCCTGCTCGACGATTCGACCCCGATGCATGACGGCGATGCGATCGGCGTATCGCGCCGCCGAGGAGATGTCATGGGTGATCATCAACACCGCCATCCGCTGGCCGCCGCGCAGGTCGCTCAGCAGCGACAGGATGTCGGCCCGCGCCGAGACATCGAGCATCGAGACGGGCTCATCAGCGACGACCAGCTGCGGATCGAGAATCATGCTCGCGGCGATCGCCACTCGCTGGCGCTGACCGCCGGACAGTTCATGGGGATAGCGGTCCAGGTAGCGTTGCGGTGGCGCCAGCGCGGCACGCAAAAGCGCCTCCATGACGCGAGCGCGGCGCTCGGGTTTTGACCGGGCCCACCGGTGCACGATGAGGGGCTCCTCCACGGCCGTGCGCACGCGAAAGCGGGGGTCGAGCGCCTCGTAGGGGTCCTGGTAGATGAGCTGCATCTGGCGGCGTAGTGATCGCAGACCGCGCTGGCCCGCGCGGGTGATGTCGCGACCGGCGAAGCGGACTTGACCGGCGTCGACGTCGAGCAGCCGCAGGACGGCGCGGGCGGTGGTCGTCTTACCGGCACCCGACTCACCCACGAGCGCGAGCATTTCTCCCATCCGCAACGTAAACGAGATGCCGTCGACGGCCCGTACGCATTCTGGCGGCCGACGCCGGATCGCAGCCCAAACCGTCCGGCGGATCGGATATCGGACTCCCAGATCAGTGACCTCGAGTAGGGCGGGTTGGCCATCACCGGCAGGGTGAGCGTCGAGGTTGTGAGTCGTGGGCACATGGTCTGCGCGGAGGTCGGGCGTGGCCGCTAGTAGTCGTTGGGTATATGGATGGCGCGGCGCCTGACGGAGCTGTTCGATCGGAGCGCTCTCCACGATCTCCCCGGCGTACATGACCAGAACGCGCTGAGCGATCTGCGCGAGCAGGGGAAGGTCATGCGTGACGAGGACTAGGGCCAGACCGCTCTCGCGCGCGAGTCGGTCGAGGAGCTCGAGGATCTGGGCTTGGACGATCACGTCGAGGCCTGTCGTCGGCTCATCTGCCAACAGCACCTTCGGCTCGCAGGCGAGCGCCATCGCTATCGCGGCCCGCTGGCGCATCCCTCCCGAGAGCTCGTGCGGGTAGCGCCTTGCCATCGCGCGCACGAGTCCCACGTGTTCCAGCAGCTCGTCCACGCGCGCGTCGGCTGCCCGGCCCTTGGCGATGCCGTGCAGCTCCATCGGCTCGCGGATCTGCGCGCCGATCACGCGGACGGGGTTCAGAGCGCTCATCGACCCTTGGAAGACGACTGCGATATCGCGCCAGCGGTGGCGGCGCATCACCGCGTCGTCGGCCGCCAGCAGCTCCTCGCCCGTGAGCGTCACCCGCCCGGCGACCGCGGCGTCGGGCGGCAACAGCCCCAGGATGGCCAGCAGCGCCGTGGTCTTTCCGGCGCCGGACTCGCCCACGATCCCAATCCGATCGCCCGCCGCAAGCCCGAAGCTGATGCCCCTGACGGCCTCCACCTCCCGACCGCCCGGGGCCGTGAACCACACATGGAGATCCTGGACTTCGAGCAGCCTCCGTGGCGATGGATCGCCGGCGGTTTCGGCCGCTGCGACCGCGGTGGCCGGCGTGGTCGCGGCCCGCGGCACACCAGGACGAACTGCGAAGCGCCGCAGCGATAGGTACGAGGTCCGCAACCGAGGGTTGAGGCTGTCCTCGATCGCCTGCCCGACGAGCCAGCAGGACGCGACCAGTGACGCCACGCACAAGCCGGCCGGAACCACTGCCCACCAGGCGCCCGAGCTGATCGCGGCGTTCTGGAAGGCGTGGTCGATGATGCTTCCCCACGACACCTGGTTGGGGTCGCCCAGTCCCAGGAAGGACAGCGCCGTTTCGGCGAAGACCGCGTAGGCGACGGACAGCACACCGACCGCGACCAACAGCGGCGCGACATGAGGCAGGATGTGGCGCGTGATCACCCGCCAGCGTGCGGCCCCCAGCGAACGAGCGCGCTGGACATACGCTCGCTCGCGCAGGCTTTTTACCTGCGCCCGCACGACGCGAGCACCGCCGGCCCACTGCACAAGCCCGATCGCCAACACGATGTGTACGAGGCTCGGTCCCCAGACCGTGGCGATGACGATCATCAACGGCAGGTAGGGGACGACCAGGAAGTAGTCCGCCACCCGCATCAGCGTCCCGTCCACGGCGCCACCGAAATAGCCGGAGAGCAGCCCCACGGTCCCCCCCACCAGCGTCGACACCAGCGTCGCGGCGAACCCCACCAACAGCGAGATCCGGGTGCCCTGGATCAGCAGGCTGATCATGTCGATTCCACCGTCATCGAGCCCGAGCGGGTGCGCAGGCGACGGGTGACCGTAGACCGGACCGGACTGGCTGGTCACGCTATAGGGCTCAAGCGCCGGCGCGAAAAGCGCGACCACCACGAACGCCGCCAGGACCGCGGACCCGATCGCCGCGGACGGGCGGCGCCGGATGGCTCGCCAGATCGCTCTGCGGCGGTTGTCCTTGGCCGCCGCGCCCTCGAGCTCCAGCATCGGAATGGCGCTCATCCGGTGATCCTCGGGTCGAGCTTGAGGTAGACCAGATCGGCGATGAAGTTGCACGCCACCACCGACAGCGTGAGGATCAGAAAAGCTCCCTGCAGCGTCGGATAGTCCCGGTCCAGCACGGCCTGGTAGATCGCCCGCCCGATCCCGGGCCAAGAGAACACCGTTTCCACGAGGATCGACCCGGCCACGATCTGGCCCAGCGACAGCGCGATCAGGGTCGTGGTCGGCAGCATCGCGTTCGGCAACGCATGGCGCCGCAGCACTCCCCACCGCGACAGGCCCTTGGCCCGGGCGGTCAGGATGTAGTCCTCCGACAGGGTGTCAAGCAGCGCCGATCGCACGATCAGCGCGAAGCCGCCGTACAGGCCGAGCGCGAGCGTGACGCCGGGGACGACCATGTGGGTCATGACATCGCCGATATGGGTCGCGAATGACGGGTTGATCAGGAAGTCGTTCTCCATGCCGTTGGTCGGCAGCACTCCGGCGAACAGGATCACGAGCATCAGCCCAAGCCATTGCACCGGAAACGCAAAGAACGCAATAGCGATGTTGGTGTTGACCTGATCCAGCCACGTCCCCCGGCGCCAGACGGACACGAGACCGGTGAGCACCCCCAGCAGGATTGCGACGATCGTCGCCAGCCCGACCAGCGGAACCGTGTTGCCCAGCGCGGCGGCCAGATTGGCGGCCACCGGCTGGCGGTTATCGAACGAGACCCCGAGATTCCCGTGGAACAACTGGCTGAGGTAGTCGATGTATTGCTGCCATGTCGATTTGTCGAGACCGAACTCGTGTGCCAGAGCGTGCTGCAACGCCGCGCTCGCGCCCGGGACACCCGCCAGATTGGAGACCGCAGTTCCGGGCAGCGCCCGAAAGAGCACGAAGTTGAGTGTGACCGCCACAAACGCGGTCAGCAAGGCGAACGCCGCGCGCTCAAGGACGTATCGCGCTCTGACCATCGCGGGCCGGATCAGCTGCGATCAGCCGGTGCGGTGGACGCCCGTCAGGTTGTAGGGCGCCATATACGGGACGGACAGCGTCGCGAAAGCGGGCGATTCCGCAAAGCCCGTCCAGTGTTTGCTCCATGCGTTGAGCTCATCCGGGTACGCGAGCACCAGAGCCGGGCGCTGGTCATAAAGGATGCGCTGCATCTCCGTGACGATCCGCACCCGTCCGCTGGTGACACTCTCCTGCTGACGATAGAGCCGGTCGTAGGTCGGGTTGCAGAAGCCGCTCCAGTTGTAGATGCCTCGCGTGAAGCAGGCGTAGACAGAGAGATTGAAGTCAGGATCCAGGGGGCCGACGGGTATGGCGCGCAGTGCGAGGTCGTAGTTGCGGTAACCATTGGCGCTGATGGCCGCGAACTCCGCGGGTGGATCCAGCGTCCGCAGGATCACGTTGATTCCGATGCGCTGAAGTCCCGACTGGATGATCGCGAATTCGCGATCAGAGTCCGGCGTGCCCAACACCTGATAGGTCATCGGGTGGCCATCGGCGAGGCGTACGCCTCCCGGACCACGCTTGTAGCCGGCGGCGTCGAGGAGTCGGTTGGCAGCGGCGGGGTCAAACGCGGGACTGGGGATGGACGGCCGCCATTTGCCGAACGCGGGCGGCTCGATCACGCTGCCCGGCTGAGCGTGACCAAGGTAGACGACGTTGACGATCTGCTGACGGTCGACAGCCATGTCGATCGCCTCGCGGACCCGAGGATCGAGCAGCTCGCGGTGGGACAGCTTTCCCGGCGTCGGATTGATGAACAGGTCGTCCTCAGTCAGCGCCAGCGCGTCGGGGACGACGAAACCCGATGCGCGCAGCGAGCTGACCGCCGTGGGTGGGATGCCCGGTGCCGCATCGATCTGTCCCGCCTTAAGGGCGGTGATCATGGCGTCGGAGGTGCCGAAGTACTGGATACCGAAGCCAGCCAGTGCCGGCCGGGGGCCGAAGTAGTACGGGTTGCGGGCAAACAGCACAAATTGGTTGGGCTTCAGCTCGGTGACGGTGAACGGGCCACCGGAGACCACTGGATGCCCAGCCGCCGGGGCATTGACGAACGAGGGCAGGCCCGACCCGTTACCAGCGGCGGCCCGTGCCCACACGTGTTCGGGGAAGATCTGGACCGAGCCCGCCTCCGCCAGAACATTGGACACCGGTGCGTTGTAGCGCAGCACGACCGTCGTGGCGTTCGGCGCACTCGCGCTCACCAGATGTCCGAGGTTGGAAGCGAAGCCCGCGGCGACCCCATTCTTGAACTTGAGCAACGTGGTGAGCGTCCACGCCACATCCCGAGCGGTGAGCGGCTGCCCATCGCTCCAGCGCATGTTCGGCCGCAGCCGGAACGTCCACGTCAGACCGTCTCGTGAGACCGTCCAACTCGTCGCCACATACGGCACCGGATTCAGCGCGGGAACATCAAACAGGACAAGCGAGGGGTAGATGGTGTTGATCGCTCCGTAATCTCCCCCCACACCGGAAAACGGGTTGAGCACGCCGCTGTGACCGACGACCGCGCTCGCGACGATCCCGATCCGCAGGACGCGACTGGGGCTGCTGCTCGCGCCGCAGCCCGAGAGCAATACGGCCACCGCAGCCAGCGCTAGGAGTCGCATCCTCACGCCCTAAGCCTCCCGCTCGGCGAGGTGACCTCGCCTCGGACGTTTAATGTGATTTTTAATGTGATGGAGACCGGTCGTTCGCCGTAGACTGCGTTTCGAGATTCATGCGTGACGCGGGTTGCCGGGGAATACGGTCGTGACGTCGCCTGACGGCAGCCGAATCGTTCCGCGACCAGCCCTGTTCGACGTCCTCGCCCACGCCGGTCGCGTGACCTACGTGTCAGCCCCGCCCGGGAGCGGGAAGACCCTTCTACTCCGTTCCTGGATCCGGGAAGCAGGCCTCATCGGTCGCAGCGCGTGGGTGGCGGTGACCCACCCCGAGCGCGATCCCGAGGGGTTCTGGCCTTCCGTGCTCGACGCACTCCGACAGACCCCGGTGGCGGCGAGCCTCGTCCGTGGGCCGTTATCAGCGCCTGGTCAGGATGGCTGGATGACGGTGGAGCGCCTCCTCGAGGATCTCGGCGCACTCAATGACCGGGTGTGGCTGGTTGTTGACGACGCCCACGACCTATCAGATGAAGCGTTGCGGCAGCTGGAGCTGCTCCTGCAGCGCTCGCCGGCGGAGCTTCGATTCATGCTCGCGACCCGTCGCGATCCAGCGCTGAGGTTGCACCGTTTGCGGCTTGAGGGCGAAGTGACCGAGATCCGTGCCGAGGATCTTCGCTTCACGCAGCCTGAGGCCCGCGCGCTGTTTAGGGCAGCTGAGTTGAACCTGTCGGATTCGGCGCTGGTCCGACTTCACCGGCAGACGGAGGGATGGGCGGCAGGACTCCGGATGGCGGCACTGTCGTTGACCGGGCACCCCGATCCGGAGCGGTTCGCCGCCGAGTTCTCGGGCAGCAATCGCGCGGTGGGTGACTATCTGCTGGCCGAGGTGCTCGACCGCCAGCCCGCGAAGGTCCGGCGGCTGTTGCTTGTGACGTCGGTGCTTGACCGGGTCAGCGGTCCGCTCGCCGACCACCTGACGGGGGGCGACGGCGGCCAGCGGACCTTGAACGAACTCGAGGAGACGAACGCGTTCGTTGTCTCGCTCGACGCGGGAAGGTCGTGGTTTCGCTATCACCGCCTGTTCTTGGAGCTCTTGCGACGCGAGCTATCTCAGGCGGCGCCGGATGAGGTCCCCGGGTTGCATCACGCCGCCGCAGAGTGGTTTGCCCTCAACGGTTACCCGGCCGAGGCGGTCAGGCATGCGCAGGCGACGGAGGGCTGGGGGGTGGCCGCCCGCCTGCTCTGCGACTGCTGGCTGGGCCTCGTCTTCGATGGGCAGATCGCCACCGCGCACGAGCTCCTCGCCGGCTTTCCAGCCGCGGCCGTCAACGGCGATGCGGAGCTCGCCGCTCTGGCGGCGGCCGACGAGCTGACTCTCGGATCGCGCGACACGGCGGAGCGGTATCTCGGCCAGGCGACCGATAACTCGGCAGCGGTGCCGGCGGACCGACGGCGGCGTTTCGACCTTAATCTCGCCGTCACAAGGCTGCACCTGGCCCGACAGCGTGGCGACCTCCCCACCGTCGCCGCCGAAGCCCAGCGGCTGATCACGTCGGCCGAGGCTCCCGACATCGGGCGGCTCGGCATCGGCACAGATCTCCGCGCGGAGGCGCTGATCAGTCTCGGCACAGCCGAGCTCTGGTGTCAGCAACTCGCAAACGCGGAGCGCCACCTCGAGCAAGCCATCGCGCTGGCACACCGCATCGGGCGGCCGTATCTCGAGATTCGCGGCTTGGCGCACTGGGCCGCGGTGGCGAGCTTCAGGGGCAGCCGGCTGGCGCAAGAGCGCAGCATGCGAGCGATTGAGCTCGCGGGGCGGCACGGCTGGAATGAGGAGCCGGTGGCCGCGGTCGCCTATGCGGCGCGGGCGACCCAACTGCTCTGGCAGGGACGCCTCGGGGAGGCCGAGCGGTGGCTGAAGCATGGCGATTGTGTCCTTCGAGACGGGCTCGAGCCCGCAACGGGCCTACTGCTTGAAATGGACCGCGGATTGCTCCAGATTGCGCTCGGGCGACACCGCGAGGCGCTGAACGCGCTTCGCGCCGCCCAGGGCATGGCCGATCAGCTCGTTCCGGCACACCCGATCGCTACCACGGTCGGGGCGCTACTGGTGCATACGCTGGTGCGTCTCGGCGAAACCGAACGAGCCGGAACCGTCCTGGCGGAAACGCCGGCCCGGGCACGTGAGTCCGGAGATATGCGCGTCGCGGCGGCAGCAGTGCGTCTCGCACGGGATGATCCGGCGGTCGCGAGCGGAGTGCTCCAGCCTGTCCTCAAGGATCCCGCCCCGGAACAGCAGCTGCTCACAGTGATCGCCGCGTTCCTGCTGGAGGCCAAGGCGCGCGATGCCTTGGGCGACGCAGACGCCAGCCAGCGGGCGCTCGAGCGCGCGCTCGATTACGCCCAGCCTGACGCTCTGCTCTGGCCGTTCCTGCTTCATCCCATGCCCAGCCTGCTCGTGCGACGGCGACAGCGGCACGCGACACAGCGCACGCTGATCTCCGAGGTCATGAAGGCGCTGACGGGCCAACAAGCCGCGCCGGGCCCGGGACGAATGGAGCCGCCATACGAGCGGCTGTCAAAAGCCGAGACCCGCGTCCTGCACTATCTGCCGACCAACCTCGCCGTACGAGAAATCGCCGATGAGCTCTACCTTTCGACGAACACCGTGAGGACGCACATGCGCCACCTCTACACCAAACTCGGCGTTCACCGGCGCTCCGCCGCCGTCGAGCGCGCACACGCTCTAGGGCTGCTGGCGCCCGCGTCAGGTCGCCAATAGGCGCCCAATGATCGCCCCGGCGCCCACGGACAGACGTGCAGGCACCTCGGGCACGCCCCGAAGGCGGGCGTGATGCCGGGTTCTTCTGGGACGATCGTCGCCTCTGACGGGCCCTCTTCAGCAGCACGGAACGTTGCCCGTCGCCAGCTGTTCGAGCTGCTGGATAGCGCTGGTCGGGTGACGGTCGTGTCGGCGCCGGCCGGGAGTGGGAAGACGGTGCTGTTGCGTTCGTGGATCGCTGCGGCGGGCCTGCTGGACCGGACGGCCTGGGTGTCAGTGGCACGCGAGGGGCGCGACCCACTGCGGTTTTGGCTCTCGGTAGTCGACGCGCTGCGAGGCACGAGGCCCGGCTCCGGAGCCGTGCGGGAGCTGACCGCGGCGCCCACCCTCGATGTAGAGGCTGTAATCGAGCGGCTGCTCGAGGATCTCGAGGTGCTCGAGGACCGCGTCTGGCTGGTCATCGACGATGCGCATGAGCTGCTCGTCGAGGAGACGCTTCGCCAACTCCAGCTGCTGGTGATGCGCGCGCCGGTGGCGCTTCGGCTCGTGCTTTCGGCCCGCCACGATCTGCCGCTGGGATTGCATCGTCTGCGAGTGGAGGGGCAGATGAGCGAGATCCGCGCCGAAGATCTCCGGTTCACCCCGGCGGAGGCGCGGGCGCTGTTCGACGTCGCCGGAGTGAAGCTGTCGGACGTCGCACTCTCCCAGTTAGTGGCGCGAACCGAGGGCTGGGCGGCAGGTCTACGGTTAGCCGCACTGTCGCTCGCCGAGCATCCGGATCCCGAACAATTCTCGGCCGAGTTTTCTGGCAGCGAACGCACAGTGGCCGAATACCTATTGGCTGAAGTGCTCCAGCGCCAGCCGCCAGAGATCAGACGATTTCTGTTGCGTACATCGGTCCTCGAACGGGTCAACGGCCCGCTCGCCGATCTGTTGACCGGAGGCTCGGGGGGTCAACGAGTCCTCGACCAACTGGAGGCCGGCAACGCTTTCGTCGTCTCGCTCGACGCGCAACGCTCGTGGTTTCGCTACCACCGCCTGTTCGCAGACCTGCTCGAGCGCGAGCTGCGTCGGACTCTTCCGGCCGAGCTGCCCACTTTGCACCGGACGGCCGCCGAATGGTTTGCGGACAGCGGCTACCCGCTCGAAGCGGTACGCCACGCCCAGGAAGCGAAGGAGTGGCGCCTGAGCACGCGTCTACTCTCTGACAACTGGTTCAGCCTCTATCTCAACGGACAGGCCGTGACCCTTCACGAGTTGCTGGCCGGATTCCCGGCGGGCGCGGTGGCCGAGGACGCAGAGCTGGCGACGGTGATGGCGGCTGACGAGCTGATCCAGGGGTCACTGCAGGGCGCCGAACGGTACCTCGCGCTCGCGACCCGGGAGTTTGACTCGGTCCCGCTTGAGCGCAGGACGCAGTGGCAGGTGCTGCTCACCATCCAGCGGCTCTTTCTGGCACGCCAGCAGGGCGACCTGCCGGCGGTCGCCGAGGGGGCGGCGCAGCTGCTTGCCGCTGCCGAGGACCCTGACGCCGCGCGGTTCGGACTCGGTGCCGACTCGCAGGCCGTGGCACTGGTCAGCCTTGGTATTGCCGAACTGTGGTCCCTTCGGATCGAGGAGGCCGAGGCACATCTTCAGCGATGCGTCTCGCTGGCGCGCCGAATCGGGCGACCCTGGCTCGAGATCAATGCGCTCGCGCACCTGGCAATTGTCGCGAGCTACCAGTCTTTTGACCAGACGGTGGACCTCTGCACGCAGGCGATCGGACTGGCCGCACATCACGGCTGGGAGGAGGACCGAGTCGGCGGATTCGCGTACCTGGCGCTCGCTGGCGCGACGCTTGCCCGAGGTCGCCTCGATGAAGCCGAAGGGCACCTCCAACGTGCCGAGCGAACGCTTCGGGCCGAGCTCGAGCCAGCGGCGGGACTCGTACTCCACCAGGCTCGTGGGATGTTTGAGATTGCCTCGGGCCGAAACGCACAGGCGCTGGCGGCTTTCGAAGCGGCCCAGCGGCTGGCTGAGGTGGTCGTCACCCCGCATGGGCTCACGACGCAGTCGCGCGCGTTCGTGCTGGAGGCCCTTACGCGGCTCGGCGAGACACAGCGCGTCGTACAGGCGCTCGCCGAGCTGGACGAGGCGGAGCGAGAGACGGCAGAAATGCGAAAGACGCTGGCGGGGCTGCGCCTCGTGCAGGGCGACCCGCAAGCCGCGACACGCGCACTGGCCCCCATCCTGAGCGGCGCGGTACCCATAGCCCACCCGTCCTGGCTGGCAGAGGCCCTCCTGTGCGAGGCGACCGCCCGCGACGCGCTCGGTGACGCCGTCGCGACCGGTCGAGCCTTGGAGCAAGCGCTTGAGATCGCAGCGGCCAACGGGACCGTCTACGCGTTCCTGCTCCATCCCTTACCGGACCTGCTCGAGCGCCATCGCGGGTGCGGCACGGCACACCTCGCCCTCATCTCGGAGATCCTCACCCTGCTGGCGGGACAAGACCGCACCTCGGCACCCGAGAGAGCGGACCCGTTGCTCGAGCCGCTCTCCCAGAGCGAGACACGCATCCTGCGCTACCTGCCGACCAACCTCTCGGCCCCCGAGATCGCCACAGAACTGTATCTATCGACAAACACGGTGAAGACACACATGCGTCACCTCTACGCCAAGCTCGGGGCGCACCGGCGGTCCGAGGCCGTCGAGCGGGCCCGCCTCCTGGGCCTTCTGCGGTCCTCTTCGCGAACCGATGGGACGCGAACCGGGGATTGACCATCCCCAGCATGTCCGCCGGCCGCTCACGCCGGCGGCAGCCGCCGCACCTCAACCAGTTCCAGTCCGAGCGCCGCAATGCGAGCCAACACGCCCTGTAGCGCCGCTTGGTCCTCGAGGCAACCCGTCAAAATCGTATCCTCGCCCCGCACTTGGGCGACAAGGCCCGGGAAGCCGCTGAGCATCATCGCTCCGAGATGCCCGCGGATGGCGATCTCGTAGTCCTGTGACCCCGGACTCCGCGGCTCGCTGGTCATTCGCTCACTGGGGCCCGAGCGCGGCCAAGCCAACCGTCGACCCGGCAGGCGAGTGACGAGCAGACGCGCGGTGATCAAGCACCGTGAGATCGTGCGCGAGAACGGGGTGATTCAGCATCGGCCGAAGTGTGTGATTTTTGAGCTGACGGTCTAACGTCGATGCCCGCAGGAAGGCCCGCAACGCGAGAGCTACACGACCAGGTCCGGAAGTGCATCGCGCAACTGCATACGAGCCGTCACATCAAGCTTTCGGAACACGTGACGCAGGTGATACGCGACGGTGCTGGGACTGATGAAGAGCTGCGCCGCGATTTCGCGGTTGGACAGGCCCTCCACGACGAACTGGGCAATTTGAAGCTCCTGAGGGGTCAGATCGTCGCGCGTGTCGTCGACCCTGCGGCGGGCCCGTTCGCCGGTGGCCACGAGCTCTGCACGGGCCCGCTCGGCGAAGAACTCAGCGCCGGCCGCGTCGAACATTTCGTAAGCCGTTCGCAAGCTCCTGCGTGCATCGCATCGACGACGGCATCGCCGCAGCCATTCGCCGTAGAGGAGATGCGCCCGCGCGAGGTCCGATCGCGCTGGCGAGCGCTCCAGTTGCTCGATCGCTTCCCGGTAGAAGTCCTCGGCATTCTCGTCGGGGGCGAGTACTGCTTGGGCGCGGGCGAGAAGTCCCAGCGCCGTCGTGGTCCCGCTGGCCATAGCGCGTTCGGCGAGTCGCTGCACGCCGGCCCGCGCAGCCTGCCGGTCGCCGGCCCGGTGCGCGGCCTCCACCAAATCGGCGATGCTCCAAGCCGACGCCGGGCCCAGGAAGTCAGCCTCGTACACCCGTGCCGCGTTCACCAGCGCCGATTCATAGTTACGCAGTCCGAGCTCGAGTTGGGAGAGGGCGAGCTCGGCAAAGACCACGCCGTAGCCCCTATAACCACCCTGCTCGAGCCCACGGCGAATATGGGCCTCGACTGCGGTACGCCCGGCGGGCTCCGGCCCCGTCCAGGCCAGCAATAGGTTCTCGCCGGCGCCGGCCTCGCCGAGGATTCCGGTGAACGCCTTCGAGACCTGTATCCCGTCAACGACGCCGGCATGCTCATCGCCGTAGCGCCCGACCAGTAGCTCGCCCGCCGCGTGGAGCGCATTGCCAAGCGGCAGAATCCCGAGCGCACCGCGGGCGCGCGCCAGCTCAACCCACCTCCCGCTCAGAGCGCGGAACGCACCGAGATCCCAGAGCTCGCCCGCGGCGATGCAGGCCAGATGGAATACGCGCAGATCCTCGGTTTCGGCCATCGCGGCATCGACAGCGCGACGGTAGAGCGGCGCAGCGGCGACGAAACCGTCGAGCAGCCGCGCCGCGAACGCCTCGAGCAAGTGGTCGCGGGTGGTTGCGTCCCCCACAACGGGCGCAGTGCGCACCGCTCGCGCGGCCTCAAACGTCGCCTCCCTACTGGTCCACGTCGCCGCCTCGAGTGCTTCGAACAGCGTGTCGCGGGCGCGTCGCGGGTCCGACGGCCCCACGGCGCGGGCCGCTGCCATGAGCAGCAAGAAGGATTCGCCGCCTCCGCGCTGGCTGAAATGGATCCCGCCCTGCAACCGCAGGCTCTCCGCTTGATCGGTCGGGTCCTTCAGTCCTGGCGTGGCATTTGCCAGCAGCGACTCCGCCGCCAGTGTGTCGCCGGCGGTCAGGGCGGCGGACGCGGCGGCTAGGAGCCTCCCGGTTCGGTGCCGCTCGTCCGCGGTGAGCTCTGCGGCCCGCGCCAGCAGCCTGGCCGCGGCGGGGTAGCCGTCCCGAGAGCAGGCGCGCTCCGCGGATCGCTCGAGCGCGATCGCGATGTCCTCGTCGGGCGCGACAGCCGCCGCAGCGCGATGCCACGCCCGACGGTGCGATTCACACTCGTCAGCTGCGGCCAGCGCTTCGTGGACGCGTCGGCGCGCCGAACAGGCGGCACCCTGATAGACGGCCGAGCGCGTCAGCGGGTGGCGAAACTCGATGACCGTCCCGCCGACCAGCAGATGCTCGGCCTCCGCAGGTGCGGCTGCATCATGGTCGACTCCCAAGAGGGTCGCCGCCCGCCACACCAGTGCAGCGTCGCCCGAGGGCTCCGCCGCCGCGATCAGCAGAAGGGTCTGGGTCGCGGGCGCCAGCGTACGAACGGATGCAAGGTGCAGCTCCTCCAGCCCTCGCCCGATGGGAAGCGGATCCGGAAGAAGCGCCCGGCCCGTCAGCTGCTCCGGCGTAAGTTCATCGACCACTTCCAACAGCGCCAGCGGATTCCCGCTCGTCTGCGCCACCAGCCGCCGACCGACCCCATCGTCGATCCTTTGCCCGGCGACAATCGAGCCGAGCAGCTCCAAAGCCTGGTCGGTCGGGAGCCCCGCAAGATCCAGCCCGAGCAGGCCATCCAAGCTCTCCGATGCCTTGCTGGGCTCGCGGACGCAGAACAACATCGCTATCCCGTCGGCGTAGAGCCGACGCGCCACGAAGGCCAGCACACGGGCCGACTCCGGGTCTAGCCACTGGGCGTCGTCTATGACCAACACCAGCCGCCGCTGGACCGCGGCATTGGCCAGCAGCGTCAGCGCCGCCAGGGACACGAGCATCGGGCTCGGAGCCGGTCCCGCTTCAAGCCCGAACGCCGCACAAAGCGCTGCGCGCTGCGGGGGCGGTACACACTCGAGCCCGTCAAGGAACGGCACCAATACGCCGTGCAGTGCGGCATAGTCCAGAACGGCTTCCGATTCGATGCCCACCACGCGCGCAACCCGAAGCTCGTCGATTCCAGCGATCGCGGCGTCGACCAGCGCCGTCTTACCGACACCCGCCTCGCCTCGGATCACCAGCGCGCCGCTCAGACCACTGCGAGCGAGTTCCAGCACCCGCCGCACAGCTTCCAGTTCCTGGCCACGGCCAACGAACACTCGGGATTCGGTTTGCATCGCACGGAAAGGCTTACGGCGGCCCGGGTGACCCAGCAATCGGCCGGATCGTGTGATCTGGCGTGATGTACGTCATCCCCCACAGACTCGGCCCAGTCACCCTCCTCGAACCCAGCAGCATCGAAGCACCAGCGCTAGCGAGATCCCAGAGCGCCACAGTTGGGAGCGCAGCTTGGGTCGCGATCAAGGCCGGCGGAGCAGATCGGCGCGAACAGCGGCTCTCGACGCCACATGCGAAGATAAGGATGGCGTGACGCATTTCAGGACGGCCGGCGCTCCTCCTGGTCCTCCGATCAGGAACGGAGTCGTGCCTCGCCGCGCGCTGTTTGACCGGCTCGCCAGCGCCGCGCGCGTGACCGAGGTGTCAGCGCCAGCCGGGTACGGCAAGACGTGGTTGCTGCGGTCCTGGATAAGCGAGGCGGGCTTGGCTGACCGTGCCGCCTGGGTGTCGGTTCAGACCGCAGAGAGCAATGGGCAGCGGTTTTGGCTCTCGGCGCTTGAGGCGCTGCGGGTCACGGCCGTCGGGCGGCTGCTGGTGCGGGGCGTCTCGGCGGCGCCCGATTTGGACGGTTGGGTGCTGGTCGAGCGACTGCTGGAGGACCTAGGCTCGCTCGAACACCCACTCTGGTTGGTGATCGACGATCTACACCAGCTTCGCTCTGAGGAGGCGATGCACCAGCTGGAGCTGTTGGTGATGCGAGCGCCAGCGGAGCTTCGGTTCGTGATCGTCACGCGATACGACCTGTCGATCGGTCTACACCGCCTGCGTCTGGAGGGGGGGCTGAGCGAGATCCGTGCGCGCCATTTGCGGTTTTCGCTCGATGAGTCACGCGCGCTATTCACGGCGGCCGGCGTCCAGTTATCTGACGAGGCGCTCACCCGCCTGCACGAGCGCACCGAGGGGTGGCCGGCCGGGCTGCGGTTGGCGGCACTGTCGCTGACCCGGCATGCGGATCCCGAGCGGTTCACCAGCGAGTTCTCTGGCAGCGAGCGTACCGTGGCCGAGTACCTGCTCGCGGAGGTGCTTGAGCGCCAACCCGAGGAGGTGAGGCGGCTGCTTCTGCGCACTTCCATTCTCGAGCGTGTCAGCGGGCCGCTCGCCGACGTGTTGACCGGAGACCAGGGCGGCGAGCGGATCCTGCAGGAGCTCGAGGAAGCGAGCGCGTTCGTGGTCTCCCTGGACGAACAACGGTCGTGGTTTCGCTACCACCACCTGTTCGCCGATCTGCTGACACTCGAGTTGGGGCGTTCGA
>Ga0335075_10007814_pt1 | contig 16419 bp, 10 predicted proteins | sample Lox_Sample_24_FD_206723 | JGI IMG/M metagenome (GOLD analysis project Ga0335075, IMG submission 206723) | Soil microbial communities from Loxahatchee National Wildlife Refuge, Florida, United States - Lox_Sample_2.4 | ecosystem: Environmental > Terrestrial > Soil > Wetlands | place: USA... | reverse complement strand
AGTCCCCCAAGCAGCTCGGCGATGTGCTCTTCAACAAGATGGGCCTTCCCAAGCCTCTGAAGTATGGCAAGGGCAAGGTCGTCTCGACCGCGCAGGACGTGCTCGAAGAGCTGGCCGCCCACAACGACGTGCCGCGCCTGGTCCTCGAGTACCGGCAGCTTGCTAAGCTGAAGTCGAACTATGTGGACTCGCTGCCGCTTCTGGCCGACGGCGATGGCCGCGTGCACACAACCTTCAACCAGGTGGGCACTGCAACCGGACGGCTCTCGTCGACGAATCCGAATTTGCAGAATATCCCGATCCGCACCGAGCTTGGCCGCGAGATCCGCGCCGCCTTCATCGCCGCGCCCGGCTGCAGGCTGCTGTCTGCCGACTATTCGCAGATTGAGCTGCGGCTGATGGCGCACTTCTCCGACGATCCGCTGCTCACGCACGCCTATCGCACCGGGCAGGACATCCACACGCTGACGGCTTCTGAGGTTTTCGGCGTGCCCGCCGACAGGATGAGCAAGGAGACGCGCAATCGCGCCAAGGCCGTGAACTTCGGCATTGTGTATGGCATCTCGCCCTTCGGCCTGGCGGCGCAGCTCGGCATCGACCAGCACGAGGCGCGGCTCTACATCGAAACCTACTTCGAGCGCTACAAGGGCGTGCGGGCATTCATCGACCAGCTGCTCGAAGAGACACGCCGCGAGCAGAAGGTGCGCACAGTCTTCGGGCGGATGCGGCCCATCCCCGACATCCAAAGCCGCAACGCCAACCTGCGCGGATTCGCCGAGCGCACAGCCGTCAACACGCCGCTGCAGGGGACGGCGGCAGACCTGATCAAGCTGGCCATGATCCGTATCGATAAGCGGCTCGCCGGGCAAAAGCTGAAGACACGCATGACGCTGCAGGTTCACGACGAGCTGCTCTTCGATGTCCCCGAAGCGGAAATCGACGAGGTGCGCGAGCTCGTCCAGCACGAGCTGGAACATGTCATCGAGCTGAAGGTGCCGCTGGTAGCCGACGTGGGCGTAGGCCCGAACTGGCGCGATCTGGAGGACTGACCGTCCAGGCGATGGCGCCTTGCGGCGCGAGTAAGTCCGATGGCGCTAAGCGCCCAGAGCTTCGCGAATCGCTTCGGCGATTGAGTCCGCGTGCCGTCGCATCGTCTCTTCCGACTCAGCCTCGATCATCACGCGCGCCAAGGGCTCAGTGCCCGAGTAACGCACGACGACACGGCCGTTTCCGTTGAGGGAATCCTCGGCTTCGCGAATCGTAGCAGCTACGGTGACAATTTCATCGAGCGGCTTCTTTTCCTTCACGCGAATATTCACGATGACCTGAGGAAAGACCTTCAGGTCGGCGATCAGTTCGTCGAGCGGCTTGCCCGAACGGTGCACAATATCGAGGACGACCAGGGCCGTGAGCAGGCCGTCGCCGGTCGTTGCGAGGTGCGGAAAGAGGATGTGTCCCGACTGCTCGCCGCCAAGCGAAGCAGCGTTGGCCTGCATCATCTCGAGGACATACTTGTCGCCCACAGGCGCGCGCAGCATCCTGATTCCGTCGCGGCGCAGCGCCGCTTCCAGCCCCATGTTCGACATCGTCGTTGCGACGACGAGATTGCCGTTCAGCCGGGTTTCCGCTTTGAGCGCACGCGCGGCGAGCAGCAGCACGGCGTCTCCATTGACCACCTTGCCGTGGCGGCAGGCGAAGAGCGCGCGGTCGGCGTCGCCGTCGAAGGTGATGCCGATATCGGCCCCGGCGGCTTTGGTTTCGGCGGCGACGGTCCCCGGATAGAGGGCTCCGCAGTCGGCGTTGATGTTGCGCCCATCGGGAGCCGCGTGCGTGAGCTTCACCGAACCGCACAGTCCGCTGAAGAGGGCGGGCGCGATGGCCGATGCGGCGCCGTTGGCGCAGTCCACCACGAGGCGCAGGCCATCGAGGCACAATCCGGGAACGGCGGAGAGCAGGAATGCCTGGTACTCTTCGCGAAACGATGGATTCTGTGCAGGGGCTGTGAGCGTCGCCGGATCTGGCGCCGTGATCGTCTCGAGCTGGCGGAAGATCTCGTTTTCGATGCGCAGCTCGGTCTCGTCCGGCAGCTTGTAGCCGTCGCCGCCAAAGACCTTGATGCCGTTGTCGTGCCATGGATTGTGCGAAGCGGAGATCACGACCCCGGCGGAAAATTCGTGCTTCCGGGCGAGATACGCGATCGCCGGCGTGGTGATGATGCCCGCGCTTTCGACGACGGCTCCGCCCTGCGTGAGGCCCGCCGAGAGCACGGCCGCGATCCATTCGCTTGACTCGCGCGTGTCCATACCGAGAATGATCGAGGGCTGATGCGCGTTGGCCCGGAGCTGGTGCGCGAGGGCGAGGCCGACTGCGTAAATCGTCCTGGGATCGAGCGGGGCCTCACCGGCCACGGCGCGGATTCCATCGGTTCCGAAAAGTTTTCTCATACCTTTTCTTGTTCTGCCGTCGTTTGGATCACGCTGCTTTCAATACTTCCTTTTGCAACCCGCGTGATGAGTTTTTGTTTTGGGTGGAGGGCGGCCGCGTCCCGCACCAGCGCTCCCGACTCGTCATAGACCAGAGCGTAGCCGCGATTGAGGACACCGAGCGGCGAGAGCGAGACGAGCTGCCTGTCGAGCGCGTCGAGCCGCGAGCGGAGACGAAAGGAGGAAGCAGACCGGGCGCGCAGCAATTGCGCATTCAGGCTCTCGAGGCGATGGCGCACGAGAGCCAGGCGATGGCTGACATCATGGCGCTGCAGATGCGACGCCAGAGACTGCAGGCGCTGTGCGGCGGCCTGCGACTGCCTCCGCCACGCCGATTCCATCCGGAAGCTCAGCTCGTCGACACGCTGCTGGCGCAGGTTCAGGTTGTCGCGCATGCGCGCAAACGCGGCTGTCGCCGAGAGCCGCAGGAAGCGCTCGCGGGCCTGCATCAGCGCGTAGCGCGTGGCGCGATCCAGGCGCTGGCGAAGCAGTTCGAGGCGCTCTTCCACCTGGTGCTGTGCCGCGGTGATGAGCTCGGCAGCGGCGGAGGGCGTGGGAGCGCGCAGGTCGGCGACGAAATCGGCGATCGTAAAGTCGGTCTCATGCCCGATGGCCGAGACGACGGGGATCTCCGACGCGGCGATGGCGCGGGCGAGTGATTCGCTGTTGAACGGCGCGAGGTCTTCGAGCGATCCGCCGCCGCGGGCCAGCACGATCACATCGACTTCGCGCGTGCGGTTGAACCACTCAATCCCGAGCCTGATCTCAAATGCCGCCGAATCGCCCTGCACCAGTGCCGGATAGACCAGGACCTGCAGCGCCGCATGCCGCCGGGTGACGATGTTGACGAAGTCGCGGATCACCGCTCCCGAAGGCGAGGTGACGATGCCGACGCAGCGTGGAAAGGCGGGCAGGGGACGCTTGCGTTCCGCATCGAAAAGCCCTTCGCGCTGCAGCTCCCGTTTCACCTGTTCGAAAGCAAGCTGCAGCGATCCAGCGCCCACCGGCTCGATGTGCTCGGCGACAATCTGCATCTGGCCGCGCTGTTCGTAGACGGAGAGCCGGCCGCGCAGCAGGATGTGCAGCCCGTCCTCGGGGCGGAAGCGCAACAGCCGCGCCTGGCTGCGAAAGAGCACGACGGAAAGCTGGGCCGAATCGTCCTTGATGGTGAAGTAGATGTGCCCGGAGGCGGCGGGGCGCAGGTCGGAGATTTCGCCCTCGAGCCAGAGGTCAGAGAATGCGCGCTCTACTTCCGAGCGGAGCTGCGCGGCCAGCTCGCTGACCTTCCAGATGCGGCGCTGGGGCTTTGCCTGCTCAAAGGTAAAGCCCAGCTGCCCCGGCACATTGGTGAGATTACTCACAATTCCTCAGTGTACATGCCGCTTAGCGGCGAAACCGCGACAGGAGCCAGAAGAGCAACGTGAGCAAAACGCTGAGCAGAATCGAGGTTCCGATAGGGAAGAAGACGGTAACGTTCTTACGACGCCACGTCAGGTCGCCGGGCATGCTGCCGAAGGAGATGCCGAGTCTTCCCAACAGATAGACCAGGCCGCCGGCCACGATCAGAGTAAGGCCGAGTTTCACAAGGAGGCGGGCGATACCAGTCATTAAAAGATAGATTACGCGTCCGGATTCGCAACGGCGCTGTTGACGGGCGATGCCCACTCCTGTTTTGCTGCGAAGAGTGAGGGAATGGCCGTGCAGGCTTTCTGGTTCTGCCTCGGTATTGCATTTATTCTGGGTGCGCTGGTGGACGCCTTTCAGACGGTGGTCTCGCCGCGCCGCGCGACCGGCCGTTTTCGCATTACCCGCATTTTCTACACCATCACGTGGTGGCCGTGGTCGCGGTTCGCCTTGATGATTGCGAACCCCAGAAAACGTGAGACGATACTGAGCTTTTATGGGCCTCTTTCGCTGCTGCTGCTGATTGTGGTCTGGGCCGGTGGAATCCTCATCGGCTTCGGCTTCCTCTATTTTTCGCTCCACTCGCCACTCCGCGATCCGATGTTTACCCCCGCCAATCTTCGTTCCGATCTTTACCTGAGCGGCACGACGCTCTTCACCCTGGGCATCGGAGACCTGGTTCCGCAAACGCCTACTGCGCGAGAGCTCGTCGTGCTCGAGTCCGGAATGGGGCTGGGATTTCTGGCCATGGTCATCAGCTATTTCCCGGTCTTCTATCAGGCCTTTTCGAGAAGGGAAGTAAGCATCTCGCTGCTCGATGCTCGTGCCGGCTCGCCGCCCACGGCCACGGAGATTATGAAGCGGCACTCCTTCCAGGGAGGCACCGAGGCGCTGAATGTCCTGCTGATCGAGTGGGAGCGATGGTCGGCGGAATTGCTGGAAAGTCATATTTCCTACCCGCTGCTGTGCTATTTCCGATCGCAGCACACCAATCAGAGCTGGCTCTCGGCGGTGACCGCAGTCCTGGATGTGTGCGCGCTGATGATCGCCGGGGTGCAGGAGCATGCCGCGCGCCAGGCGCAGCTTACATTCGCCATTGCCCGCCATGCGCTGGTGGATATCGCGCAGATCCTGTCACTGCCCCCTGTCAAGGACGGCGCAGACCGCCTGCCGCCGGAGCGCTTCGAGGAGTTGTACGCGCAGCTCTGCCAGGCCGGCATCCGCGTCTGCCGTGACGGCGATTCGATGGAGCGGCTCAGGAAGATGCGCCTTCTTTACGAGGGATACGCCGAAACTCTGAGCCGTCACCTCTGCATGCCCCTGCCGCCCTGGATCACCGCGCAGCCGCACAAGGACAACTGGCTCTCCGTAGCCAAGCTGCGCGAGCAGGCGGAATCGGCGCCGACCGATGCTGTCAACCTGGAGACGGCGCTGCCCATGGCTTTGCACGAGGACGAGCACCATCTGTGATGACTTGGGCTCTGAGTGCCATGGCTGTGAAGCTAGGGGTGCGAAGCGACCATGGCCTCCAGCTCATCGAGCCACGACTTCAGCTGCCGGGCTGAGGGGGTGTCCAGAGCTTTGCCGGGAGCGAGCAGGGCTTCTATCTTCGATGCCAGCGCACTGCCCTGCGAGAGGCCGAAGGTCCCCAGTATGCCGGCCAGCTTGTGCGCGGCGCTTTCGGCATCGCTGCGGGACTGGGTGTCCAGCAGGCCGCCGGCGAGCTTTTCCTCGGCGATGCGAATGAGCCTCAGTCTCTCCTCGAGAATGCCGTAGTTCTTCGTCCAGAGTGCCTGCAGCAGCTCTTCCATTCCGTTCGTGCGAGGCTCGTTCGGGCGAGGATCGTGCGGCAGGCTCATTTGTTTCGCTAGTCCTTCCAGCCAAGGGCGTCGGACATCTGCTGAGCAAGCGTGAGGGGATCGAAGGGCTTGAAAAGCACACCCGAGACACCCAGGTTGGCGAAGCGCTTCTGATCGGGGCCCTGGACTTTGGCGGTGAGGAGGATGACGGGAATCCCGGTTGTGTCAGGGTCCTTGCGGAGCTCGATAAAGGTCGTTGGCCCGTCCATGCCGGGCATCATCACGTCGAGCAGGATGGCATCAGGCTGCTCGATCTGGGCGCGGCGGATGCCCTGCGCTCCGGAGCTGGCGGTCACGACGTCCCATCCTGCAACGGTTTCAAGGCTCATAGCTGCCACCTGTCGTATGTCGTCTTCATCATCAATGATGAGGATGCGGCGGTGCATTGGGGGAGGCCCTTTCATCGTGTGAAACTCAAGTTCGAAGTAAGAATGGCACAAAAGTGCGCGGCTGTGGAGTTTCTGCGGAGGTTCAGCGCTCAGTTCAGGATCTGGCCGCGGAACGTTTCATCGAGCGCGGAATCGGCCGGAGGCGCTTCCATCGTGATTTCGGAGGCGCGGTAGCGGCGGAGCATCGTGAAAACCAGCGCTTCCACGTCCTCCGGCTGCACCTTGGTCTTGGTCAGGAACTCGGTAGGCCCGAGTTGAAAGAGGCCGCGTTCCGAAGTCGTGACTTCGCGGGCCGAGTACACCACCAGCGGCAGGCGGCGCAGCTCCTTGCGGGTGCGCAGCCAGTCGATCAGGTCGAGACCGTGGCCGTCGGGCAGCGCCAGGTCGAGGATGGCGAGATCGGGCCGCACCGATTCGCATAATTCGATTGCCTGGTGCAGGCCGGCGGCATGGTGCACGACGATCCCGTCGCGCTCAAAGGTGGAGAGGATCACGCGGGCCAGGTCCAGATCATCTTCTACCAGTAGGACCGTCGGATGCTCGCGCGATCCTTTGACCAGTCGCGCCAGCTCGGCCAGCAGCAGCGTTTCATCGACCGGCTTCTGCAGCCAGGAGTCGGCGCCCTGTGCCTCGGGGGTCTCCTCTTCAGGAGAAAGCAGGCTGAGGACGACGATGGGCACCTGCCCGATCGAGGTGTCTTCGCGGAGCGCGCGCAGCGTGAGCAGGCCGTCGCGGCGCTGCTGCGAAACGCCGAGCAGGATGGCTCCAAGCGAGAATTGCTGCGCGAGGTGGATGGCCTGCTCGCGGTTCTCCGCCTCGAGAATGCGGTAATTGCGCTTGCGCAGCGCTTCCACGATCTGCCTCCGCGCCGCGGCGTCGGCCTCGCAGATGAGGATCGTGTCCTCTTTCGCGAAGGTTTCGGAAAGGAAGTTGCTCGTCTCGGGCAGAGCTTCCAGTCGGCTCCGCTCGGGCAGGAAAAAGCGGAAGGTCGCGCCGCGAACCGGGTTGTGTTCCGCCCAGATGCGTCCGCCGTGCTGCTGAACGATGGTCCGGCAGATGGCCAGGCCCAGACCGGTGCCGCCCTTCTGCCGCGAGTCGGAGGCGTCGACCTGCTGGAAGCGGTCAAAGATGCTTTCGAGCTTGTCCGTGGGAATGCCGCGTCCCTCGTCGATCACGCTGAGCTGTGCTCCGCCCTCGACCGGCAACGCCTCGACGCACACGGTCGAATCCGGCTGCGAGAACTTGATGGCATTGCTGAGCAGGTTGGTAATCACCTGCAGGAGGCGGTCGGGGTCGCCCTCGACGGAGGTGATCTCGGTTTTCACCACCAGGCGGATGCTGGCCGCATCGGCCATCGGCTGCATGGCGTCGACGACCTGCTGCGCCAACTCGTTCAGAAATGCCGGACGGAAATTGAGCGGGGCGCGGCCCGACTCCATGCGCTCCAGATCGAGGATGTCGTTGATCAGGCGGACGAGGCGGTCAGAGTTGGAGACGGCAATGCGCAGCAGGTTGGCCGCCTTGTCGCTGAGCTGCCCGAGCAGCCCGGAAGAGAGCAGCCCCAGCGCGCCGCGGATCGAAGTCAGTGGCGTGCGCAGCTCGTGGCTCACGGTGGAGACGAACTCGTCCTTCATGCGATCTAGTGCGTAGCGCTCGCCGATGTCGCGGAAGCTGAGCACGCTGCCGATGATCACGCCGTGCTCGAGGATCGGCGTGACCGAGAACTCCACCGGGAACGAGCTGCCGTTCTGGCGGTAGTAGACATCCTGCCCGCTGGTGTTGCCGTGCAGCAGGAAGGCGCGACGGGCGCGGCACTGCTCGTCGCAGACCTCCTTCGCTGCTCCGGAATGAATGATGGAGTGGACGGGGCGTCCGATCAGCTCCGCCGGCGTCGCACCCAGCATCGCCGCCGCTGCGGGATTGACGAAGTCGACGCGGCCGTCCGGGTCGGCGCCGAAGATGCCGTCGGCCACCGACTTGAGGATCAGCTCATTCTGCTGATTGAGCTCGCGAACCCGGCTCTCCTGCTCGGAGCGCGCCATGAACTGGCCGATGGAGGCGCAGACGGTCTCGACCGTCGCCATCGTCTCTGTATCTTCTTCGCGCCGCTGGCGGCTGAAGAGCTCAACGGCGGCGATGATCCGGTTGCCGACGCGCACCGGAACGGCCCATCCCGTGGTCAGGCCCTCGCGCCGCGCCGCCGCGCTGCGCAGAAATCCGGGATCTTCGCGCACATCGACCGTCCAGCGGGGAGCGCCCAGCGTCCACACCAGCCCCGGCAGCCCCTGACCGCGCACGAAGGGGCGTGCCGCGCTCTCGCGCAGGAATTCCTCGTAGGAGCGGCCGGGCATCGACCAGCTGCAGTCGAAGCGGATGTGCTGTTGCATCTCGTCGACGACCCATAGCGTCGCCATGTCGTATCCCAGATTTGTGCAGAGGACAGCCAGCACGCTGAGCAGCGCTTCTTCCTTCGAAATGGACTGCCCCACGATCTGGCTCACCTGGAGCTGCATGCCCAGGCGGCGTTCGCGGCGGTTCTGCTGGGTCACATCGCGGAAGATGCAGCGGACGGAAACCGCCCGTCCCTCGTCGTGGCGGCAGCTCAGGCTGGCTTCCACTTCCACCCTCGCGCCGTCGGCATTGCGCAGATGCAGCGGCTCACGCTCTACCCGCTCGCCGTTGAGCGCCCTGCGGAAGAGCGCGGCGGCCTCAGCCTGCACCTCGGGCGGGAAGGGCGACTCAAAGCCCATCAGGCCTTCGAAGCCGTCGCTGCTGATACCGAACATCGACTGCCACGCCGGATTGACATACAGGTAGCGGCCGTTGGGGCTGAGCGTGGCAATCATCTCGATGGCGTTCTCAAAGATGTCGCGGTAGCGCTCCTCGCTTTCCTTCAGGGCCTGCTCAGCTCGCCGGGTCGCTGTCAGATCCATGCTGATGGCCACCAGGCCGGTGACCGTCCCCTGCGGAGAGCGCACCGCGGAGAGGTAGACCATCGCCGGGAAGGTGCTGCCGTCCTTGCGCCGGTAGATCATTTCGACCCCGCGCACGCGGCTTGCCGGAAAACTGGTGATGTACTGGACAAAGTTGTGCAGGATCGACGAGCTGGCTGCCGCCGCCGTGTGCATCCGGCTCAGCGATGCGACCAGCTGCCTGCCCACGCGTTCCATTTCCCCTTCGGGAAAAAGCTCCTGCGCGGTCAGCTTCCGGCAGACCTCCTGCGCGGTGTAGCCCAGCATGCGCTCGGCGGCAGGATTGAAGAGCAGCAGGGAACCTTCCAGATCCGCGGCAATGATCATGGGGCCGGCCGAGTCGAGGATGCTCTTCTGAAGCTGTGCGATGTGCTGAAGCTGCCGCTCCGCCTGGCTCTGCCGGTGGAACGACCGGAAGCTGGTGATGCTAACTGCGATCAGCAGAACCTGCGCCGCCAGCCAGCAGGCGATAAACCAGAAAAGGCGCTCGATGTCCGGCTTCGGCTGGCGCATGGCGCGCGCCAAAAGAAGGACTCCGCTCAGGGAAAGCACCAGAGCTGTGACAAAAACGATGGTCTGTACGCGCGCGTTTCGGGGCAAAATCACTTCAGTTGCTCGAAGGGGAAGAGCTACACTGCCAGCGGGTTCCAAGGTTCACAGCCCGGCGCGTTCCAGTGCCGGCGCCAATTCAAAGCCTGCGAGGTATCCTGGCCAATCTCCGCTTCGGACCAGGTGAGCCGTTGCCGGCGGAGCCGATCCGTGGCAATCGCAGCTACAACGCAGGGAAAAATATAATAAATACAACTATTTCGGATTTACGCCCCAGTATAGGGTATTTGGGCATGCGGTCGTGCAAAATATTGCATTCTTGGCACAGAAATGCCAACCCGTTGGCACGGGGAGCCACGCACCTGACGTTCGGAAGGTTCTAAACCGCGTTCGGATTCTTGCCCAGATGCATCTGGAGACCCCGTTCGAAGGGAATCAGGTTCGACGGGCGCTCCTCTTTCGGAATGCGGGCAAGTTCACGACGGGCGGACTTACGACAAAGCTGCCAGAACCAGGCAAATGAAAGGACGTAAAAAGCGGCAATCAACTCAACAACGAACCACACGGGCGCAACTCCGGGAAGAAAAGTCTCTAACAACTTCGATTGACGAAATTGATCGGGAAATCGTACCGCAAACGGCCTCTGTCACGCCACAATAAAAATCGCTTTATTGCGTTTTTTTTGAGGTGCGCAAGCCGAATGAGACGGCACAAAACTCACCCACGCCGCGGCGGAGATCTGACCGCGGTGCAGCGGGGTTCGGCGAGCCTTTAACCTGCGTTTCCAAACAGCGGTTATACTCCTGCCATGCAAAGAGATATCGCTGCCCATCTGCGCCGCTTCGCCGCTCTCGCTCTGCTTCCGCTGCTGGCCGTCCCGTCGTCTTTCGGATGGGGAGATGCGGGCCACAGGATGATCAACCGCCTCGCCGCCGAAGGCCTTCCCGCGGACATTCCCGCCTTTATGCGCTCTCTGGAAGCTGTCAATGAGATTGAATACCTCGGCCCCGAGCCCGACCGCTGGCGCTCGCTCGCCGAGCCGGAGCTGAACGCCGCCCAGGCGCCCGATCACTTCATCGACCTTGAATATGCCGACGTCATCGGAACGCTGCCGAAGCGCAGATACCAGTACATCGCGGCCATCTATGCTGCCGGACTCACCCATCCCGATATGGCTAATGTCCTTCAGCCGGATAAAGTCGGCTTTCAGCCCTACATCACCAGCGAGGTCTGGGAGCGCCTCAAGGCGGCGATGCGCGGCTACCGCGAACTGAGCGCGCAGCACGCGGATACGAAACCGGTGGAAGCCGCCATCCTCTTCTATGCCGGATGGCTTGGGCACTATGTCGGCGACGGCTCGCAACCGCTGCACACGACCATCAACTACAACGGCTGGGTGCTGAAGGAAAACCCCAACGGATACACAACACAGCACACCATCCACGCGAAGTTTGAGACGACCTTCGTCGCCGCCAACATCAAGCCGGCGGATGTTCAGCCGCTGGTGTCGCCGCTCAAGCCGGTGGGCGATGAATGGGACGACTACCTCGCCTATCTCCACCATTCCAATTCGCTGGTGGAGCAGCTTTACAAGCTTGACACCCAGAAGGCCTTTGACGGCGCGGGCACTCCGGAAGGGAAGCAGTTCACCGAGGAACGCCTGGCCGCCGGAGCAAGCATGCTCCGCGACCTGATCTACGCGGCGTGGGTGCAGAGCGCCCAGCCTGTTCCGCAGTGGCACGAGCGCCCGGCGCAGGCTGCGGCGGGCAAGCCCAGTCCCGGTTTCTAAAGCTTCGCTTGCTCAAGATCGCCGGTCGCTTCACCCCACGGACGAAGAGCTGTCCGTGGGGAATCTACCGAAGCGATCGTTTCGACGGTTTAGAAACCGGCCGTTTTAGAAGCGGTAATGCAGCCCCACCTGAAGCGTGCGGGGGTTCGATGTCGACTTGCCTGTAACTTCACCAAATTGAGAGTTGTTGGGAGTCAGATTCAGCCCGCCTGTCGAGCCGATGGCCGCCAGGTTGGGATGGTTGGGAAAGTTGTAGGCTTCGGCGCGGAATTCCATGGCATTTTCCCTGAAAATCGGGAAGTTCTTGATCACCGCGATATTCCAGTTCTGCAATCCAGGGCCGTAGATGTTGTCGCGGACACCGCGCTGAAGGTTGAAGGTTCCCGGAGTCGGTTGCGTAAAGAGCGGGCTCCCATTGCCGTTTGTCGTTGCGAACCACTTCGGTCCTGTGCCGTTGGGTCCGGAAAAGCCGCCGAGATGCCTGGGCGTTCCGTTCATGAGCCAGAACTGGCCTTCGGTTCCACAGCCGAAGCTTCCGAATTCTCCTACTCCGGCGAAGTCGTTGTTGGTCCCGACGCCGCAAGGTTCGCCGCTCTGGAATTGGGTGTTGCCGCTGAGTTGCCAGCCGCCAAGAGTCTTACCCAGCACGCCTTGCTGCCCCTTGAAGAGCGGCACCACCCAGAGGTAGTTGATGATGAACACATTGCGGATATCGTATTCAGACGGCCCCCAGAGGTTGCTGAAGTTGTAGCTGTCGGGAAGGATATCGCGGTAGTTTGAGCTGTTGTCCATGCTCTTGGACCAGGTATAGGCAGCGCCGATGGTGGAGCCGTCGCGGAAGCGGCTGGTCCATGAAGCCTGCAGTCCGTGGTAGGTGGAGTTTACGCCTGCCTGCTCCTGCTGAATGAAGCCGAAGCCCTTGTATGGCCGTAGATAGTTGACGCTGACTCCCGGATTGGCGAGCAGCGCGCCAACCGAAGGCTGGTTGATGTCCACCACATCCCAGTTGTGGTATCCGCGCGCGCCAACGTAGGCGAGCTGAAAGAAGGAGTGCAGCGGCCGAATCTCCTGTTGGACGGAAAGATTCCAGTTCCACCTGGTGGGTGGCTGCAGATTCTTATTCAACGTAGTGATGATGATCGGCGCCTCAACGGTCGGATTGAGGGCCGCGCCGGGATTATCCACCGACACGTTGTTCACTGTGACCGTCGGCTGGAAGGGTGAATTGCCGCCGGGGAAAATATTGTCGATGATCCCCTTGTTGGTAACGAAGCGACCCGCTCCAGCGCGGACAACCGTTGTTGGAGTGATCTCATAGGCGATGCCGAGGCGCGGTTGCCACTGCAGCGTCGATTGCACATAGCTCTTGGACAGGCTCGGTGCGAAAAGGCCGGTGCAGGGCTGGCCCGCGCAGGCGTTATTCGCGGGGTTGGCGGCAGGCACGCGATTGTTGGCTGTGGCCGAGCTTGGGAAACTGCTCCAGCCGGGAATCACAACACCGTTGTAGGGGTTGCCGGTTCCGAGGATGACGTTGCCCGTTGTGGGGTCCACAGCCGGGGCCTGTGAGGGAGTGTAGAAAGCGGGATCAAAGTATGTTGCATTTGCCCACTGCGCGAATGCGGGAAGCGTTTGAGTGATGCGGAGACCGTAGTCCAGGTGCAGCTTCGAATTTACCTGCCAGTTATCCTGGGCAAAGTATTCAAACATCTTGCCGCGCCACACTGTGTAGGCCCTGGGACCGATTTCGGTATAGCTGTCTGCCAGTCCCAGAGCGAGATTGGCAAGGCCCACGCCTGAGGTAGCGCCCAGCCCGGTTCGTGCATCGGTGAAGGTGAAGGTGCCGTTCTGATTGCTGGCGCCATTGGCGACAGTATCTACATTGATCTGGTCGTTGTCGTTTTCGCCGGCGTAGTCGAAGAAGAACCCGGCTTTGAATGTGTGATTGCCCCACACCTTGGTAAAGCTGTCCGATCCGGCGTAGATAATGCCGGAGGTGTGCGACGGATATGGTCCGCCGGAGAGGCTCAGGAATGTCGGTACGCTCACCGTGGGAATCTTGTTTTCGACAGCCTTCTGGCCGGGCACGATGTAGGGGAAATTAATCCCGAATGTGCCCCGGTCGTAGCCGGCTCCGTCAGGGTTGATATTGATATAGACATCATCAATGCTGACGCTGAAACGCGCCTCATTGACCATGGTTGATCCGATCGTCGAGACCCAGCCCGCAGAGATGGTCTGGTTCGGCCTCTGCCAAAGAAGTGGAACCAAGGGATTGTTCTGATTGAACGGCGCCGACTCACTGTAGGAGTCATCCGAGCGGCGGAATTCAAGATGCTGATTCGGAGTCACCAGAAAGTCGGCGTTGATCTGGCCCTTGCGCTGATTTTCCGGATGCGGAGCCGAAGCAGCCCAGTTATTCGTGCCGCTCAGGTACCCCGGCGTCGGTGCGGGATAAGCATTGAGGATCGCTATCCCGTTTTGGCTTAATTGGTTCTGCGGGATCATGTTATTGGGATAGGGCACGCAACTCGAAGCGCCTGGCGTAGGACATGTGCCCGGTTCATAAATTTGCGTGCCGGTGGGATACCACGGGTTTGGGCCAAGCAGCTCGCTGAAATCGCCCTGGCGCATCCGCTCCGTGGGCACCGCCTGATTCTCCGTATCCGTAAAGCGGTAGCGCACCCAGTCCTCGCTCACAAAGAAGAAGAACTTGTTTCGCCAGGTCTCCATGGGTTTGACCTTGGGAATCCACATCGGGCCGCCCACGGCAAAGCCGAAGTTGTTATAGCGAAACGGCGCCGGGAACCTGGTCGCCGGATTGAGATTGCGCTCCCAATCATTGGCATTCATCGCCGAATTCCGCAGGTACTCGTACAGATCGCCGTGGAAATCCGTGCCGCCGCTCTTGGTCACAATGCGGACCTGCGCTCCGGAGGCGCTGCCGTATTCCGGCGAATAATCCGCCGTGAGCACCTGGATTTCCTGCACAGCGTCTACGTTTGCGCCGGCAATGATCTGGCCGTCATCGCGGGTGCGCACTGCCGGCGAGCCGTCAAGCCAGTATTGCGTGTCCTGCACGCGCGCGCCGTTGATGCGGAAAGTGTCTCCGCTGTTGAATGCATAGTTGAAGTCGCCCAGGGTGGAGGTGCTGTTCACACCGGGAAGCAGTTGGGTCATGTAAATCGGGTTGCGTCCGTTCAGCTCCTGCTTCTGCACCTGTGCTCCGGTGATTTCGCTTTGCACGGATCCTGACTGGGTTTGCAGAACCTCCGCTGTCCCGCTTACCTGGACAGTCTGGGTCGCCTGTCCGACGGCGAGACTGCCATCGATGTCGATGGTGCTGTTGGATGCAAGGGTGTTGCTTCTGCTGACGAATTTCTGAAAGCCCTGCGCTTCCGCTGTCATGGTGTAGACGGCGGGCGGCAGATTGGGGATGGTGTAGCGTCCTTGCGCATCCGAGGTAACGGTGCGCGATTCACCTGTACTCTCGTTGGTGACTGTGACTCTTGAATTCGGAACGACTGCGCCGGACTGGTCTTTAATAAATCCGACGATGGAACCGACATCGTTTTGAGCGAATAATGATGATACAGCGAAAATCTGAAAGAGCATCATCGCGCATACACACACAATGACTGCGTGCGCAGGTTTGATAAACAAACTGCACGTGCGTTGATTCATACCGGCCTCCGGGGGGAGAGTGTGGGAGCGTACAAAGGCTCGATTTGAACTGCTGCTTACTTGTCGTGCTGTTTTTTTTCTTCTGGAGTTTTTTCTTTCTGGATTTGTCTCTTGCTGGATTTTTTTCTGGATTTGTCTCTTGCTGGATGAAGAAACCGCTTACAACCTCAGGCATCCTAAGTAGTCGTCCTTTGCCTTGTCAAGGCAGCGGCCCACGCCTCTGATTCCAGGAGCGTCACTCGCCTCTGATTCCATGAGCGGATTTCGAATCGGCTTAACGCGCTGTTGCTGTAGCGTGACGCTCATGTTACAAAAAAGTACCTTCTTGCCTCTCAGGATGAAAAATCCGGATGAGCACAACATTGTTACGCGGTGAATTCGACAATCGCCTGCTGCGGGAATACTTTCTCGACGACGCCTTCGACGAGATGTTCACGCCGGATGGCAGCATTCGTCCGCATTACTGCGCGCTGCTCAAGGTGCTCACCGACCTGCCGCGCGAGGAGTTGCAGCGCCGCAAGCAATCGGCCGACGTCTCCTTTCTGATGCAGGGCATCACCTTCACCGTCTACGGACGCGAAGAGGGAACCGAGCGCATCTTTCCCTACGACCTGATCCCGCGCCTCGTCACCGGCGAAGAGTGGGACGGCATCGAGCGCGGACTCACGCAGCGCATCACCGCCCTCAATCTCTTCCTGCACGACGTCTACCATGAGGGCAAGATCCTCGCCCAGGGAGTTATCCCGCGCGAGATCGTTTATAGCTGCCAGCACTTTCGCCGACAGATGCGCGGCCTGCAGGTGCCGCGCAATGTCTACGTGGCAGTCGCCGGAACCGACCTGCTGCGTCTCAAGTCCGGCGAGTACGTTGTCCTCGAAGACAACCTGCGCGTGCCCAGCGGCGTGTCGTACATGCTGACCAACCGGCGCATCATGAAGCGCACCTTGCCGCACCTCTTTCACAGCTACGGCGTGCGCCCCATCGAGAACTACACGCAGGTTCTGCTGAGCACGCTGCGCTCGCTTTCGCCGGAAGGACGGCCCGAACCGGTGATCGTATTGCTCACGCCCGGCGTCTACAACTCCGCTTACTTCGAGCACACCTACCTCGCGCGCCAGATGGGCATCGAGCTGGTCGAAGGCCGCGACCTGGTCATCCACGACAATGTGGTTTACATGCGCACCACGGGCGGCCTCAAGCGCGTCGACGTCATCTACAGACGGGTCGACGACGACTTCATCGATCCACTCGCCTTTCGTCCGGACTCGATCCTGGGCGCGGCCGGCCTCTTCA
>Ga0335075_10007813_pt1 | contig 16422 bp, 19 predicted proteins | sample Lox_Sample_24_FD_206723 | JGI IMG/M metagenome (GOLD analysis project Ga0335075, IMG submission 206723) | Soil microbial communities from Loxahatchee National Wildlife Refuge, Florida, United States - Lox_Sample_2.4 | ecosystem: Environmental > Terrestrial > Soil > Wetlands | place: USA... | reverse complement strand
GCTGCTGATATCGCCGGTCTCCTGGTCCCACCACTGGGTCTGGGCCGTGCCGGCGTTGCTCGTGCTCGCGGTCGGCAGCCTGCGGGAGCGGCACCGCGCCCGGCTCGCGGCCGCCGTCGCCGGACTCGTCGTGTTCGCCGCGGCGCCGCAGTGGTGGTTCCCGTCCGGCGAGAACCGCGAGATCCACTGGGCGCCGTGGGAGCAAGTCGTCGGCAGCTCCTACGTGATCTTCGCCGTGGCCGTCCTGTTCATCGGGTCACTGGGACCGCGGGCGCTCCTTGACCCCGGCCGCGAGCAGGTCAACGACCTCGGCGATGCGGACCGGGCGCAGGTCGGGGCGGCGCTTGGTCGCGTCGATCCAGCGCAGGTAGGCCCTGCGGTAGAACTGGGCGAGCGTGTCCCAGAACGCGGCGGCGCCCTGATTGGCCTCAAGCGCGGCCGCGATGTCCCCGGCGAGATCGCCGCGCTGCGGACCTTCCGGCCATAGCTCGACGGCCACCCCGGTTCCGGCCGCGACGCCGACCTCGCACATCCACATCGACGGCAGCGTGAACACCCAGCCGCTACTGCCGCGCTCCACCGTGCCGCGGACCCTCTTGCCGTCGATCCGGCCGCCCACGGGATGCTTGGCCTTGGCGCCCCACACCTCGTCCGGGTCGAACGGGAGTGCCACGACCCAGCGGCGGCCGCGGGGCCCCACGGTGACCGGGGCGCTGAACCGCTGCTCGCGCATCAGGCTGGCGACTCTTCCGGCGGCCAGCTGCGCATCGACTCGTCGGCCGGGCTCATCAGCCCGACGTCGTTGCCCGCCGGGTCGGCCACGATCGCGTACCGGCTGCCCCAGAACGCGTCGTAGGGCGGCTGCCGCCCTTCGTACCCCGCGCCCGTCAGCTCCGCGTAGGAGGTGTCGACCGCCTCCCGCGACGGCAGCGAGAACCCGATGACCACCCGGCCGGTCGCGGGATCGGCCCGCACTCCCGCGTGCCACACCCTGGCCGACCGCACCGTGTCCAGCTCCACGAGAAGCCCGTCCGGCAGGTTCAGTTCCGCGTGCGGACCGCTGTCCGCCGAGACCGTCACCCCGAGCCGCCGGTAGAACTCGACGGCGGCGGGCAAGTCGTCGACCAGCAGGTTGAGCTGGGCCAGCTTCGGTGGTTCCGCGCTCATGCCCGCAGTCTCGCACGCCCCGGCCGCGAAGGTAACCGGGGTGACCGGCGTGATGGACGGCGACGGGTGCGCTATACCCTAGGGGCGTGCGAAGGCTTATCCGGGTAGTGGGCGCGTCGGGCGCTGTCGTGATGGCGGCGCTGGCGGCGGCCGGCTGTTCGGCGGCGGCGGGTGCCACGAGCGGCCCCGCGATCTCCGTGCCGGCCGCGTATGTCCAGGTCCCGTCTAGCGGGGACACGACCGTCGGGTACATGGACATCAGGAACAACGGCTCCGCTGACCGGCTGATCTCGGTGCGCACGAGCGTCGGCGGCACGGTGGCGCTCCGCGCTCCGGCCCACCCCGGGGTGGCGCCCGTCGTCTTTCACACGGTGACCGACATCCCGGTCGCCCCGGACGCGATGACGCAGCTGGTCCCGGACAGCTACCACTTGATGATCACCGGCGCCGGGCCCTTGACGGACGGCAAGGACATCACGCTCACGCTGACGTTCGCGCACGCCGGCAAGATCACGATCCTGGCGCTCGTCACCAACCCGGAGTCCGGTGGCTCGAGCTACTTCCTGAACTAGGCACGCCGGCTTCAGCGCCGGCGGGTCTTCGGGAGGCCAGCCCTGCTCGGCTCGTCCGCCGGGGTGTACACGTTCAGCCGCGCGTCGGGCATGACCGGGACCGCGAGCTCGGTGGCGGTGAAGGTGAGCGGGCCGGCCGTCGGGTGGATGAACGTGCGGACGCGCGGCTCGGCCTCGGCCACCTCGTGCCGCGCCCACAGGTCGGCGAACTCGCGGCTCATGGCGGACAGCCGGCGGATGTCCTCCTCCCAGTCCGGGTCGCCGACGTGCCGCGCGTAGGCGGCGCGCACCCGCGCGACGAGGTAGCGCACCTCCGCGTCGTACTGCGGGAACTTCTCCCGGGCGGTCGGCTCGGTGACGCAGCACCACAGCGTGTTCTTGTGCACGCAGGGCAGCGAGTGCCAGTCCCAGAACAGGTCCTCCCACGCCGCGTTCGACACGAGCACGTCGAACCGGCCGTTGGTCAGCGTGGCGGGCAGCGGGTCGAGCGAGCACACGATCTCGCTGACCTCGGCGGGCACCGGGCCGCGGGCGGTGGCGGCGAGCAGCGGCATCGCCTCGGCCAGCCGGTACATGTGCCACCGCTCGGCCCGGTCGAGCCGCAGCGTGGTCGCCACCGCGTCGAGCACCTGCGTGCTCACGTTGATCTCCCGGCCCTGCTCCAGCCAGGTGTACCAGGTGACGCCGACGCCAGCGAGCAGCGCCACCTCTTCGCGGCGCAACCCCGGGGTGCGCCGCCGCGGCCCGCCGGGCATGCCGAAGTCCTCGGGCACGAGCCGGGCCCGTCGCGCCTTCAGGAACTTGCCGAGCTCCTCCCGGCGTCGCACGCCCTGCCCGGACGGCGCCGCCGCGGTCCTGGACTCATAAGTCACCACCAAACCAACCTAGCGCGGGGCACCGACATTTCTCGTGGGTGGTACTCACAACACCAGCATCCGCCGGCTCTCTCCTGCCCGCGGCGGGCGAGCACAGGCTGGGACTATGACATCTTCATCGGATCTGGCGCCGCCGGTCACCGCCGCGGAGCGGGCGGCGGGGACGGGCTGGCTGATGCTCGTCGTGCTGCTTGGCGGCCAGTTCATGGCCCTGCTCGACGTCACGATCGTCAACGTGGCGATGCCGACGATCGGCCGGTCGCTGCACGCGTCCGGCGCGGAGCTGCAGCTCGTCGTCGCCGGGTACACCGTCAGCTACGCGATGCTGCTGATCACCGGCGCGCGGCTCGGTGACCTGGCCGGACGCCGGCGGATGTTCACCTACGGCGTCGGGCTGTTCACGCTCGCCTCGCTGACCTGCGGGCTCGCGCCCGACATCGGGGTGCTGATCGCGGCCAGGTTCGTGCAGGGCGCGGGCGCCGCGGCGATGATGCCGCAGATCATGAGCGTCATCCAGGTGCGGTTCAGCGGCGCCGCCCGGGCACGGGCGCTGAGCGCCTACACGGCCGTGCTGTCGTCGGGGTTCGTCGCCGGGCAGGTCATCGGCGGCGCGCTGGTGTCGGCTGACCTGTTCGGCGCGACGTGGCGGCCGGTGTTCCTGGTCAACGTCCCGATCGGCCTGGCGGTGCTCGCCCTGGTCCGGCGGGTGGTGCCCGCCGACGAGCCGTCGCGCGCCCGGAGGCTGGACCTGACGGGGCTGGCTATCGCGGTGCCCGCGGTGTTCCTGATAGTGCTCCCGCTGATGATCGGCCACCAGGAAAACTGGCCTGCCTGGATTCTCGCCTGCATAGCGGCCGGCTGCCTGCTGGCCGGCGTCTTCTTCCTCACCGAACGTACCGTGGCCTCCCGCGGCGGCGATCCCCTGCTCTCGCTGTCGGTGTTCCGCTCACCGGGGCTGCTGTCGGGGCTGATCGCGGTGTTCGTGCTCATGATCACCTACGGTGGCTGGCTGTTCAGCTTCGCGATCTACCTCCAGGAGGGACGCGGCGACAGCGCGCTGCGGGCCGGGCTGACGATCGCGCCCGCCGCGGTGGCGTTCGGGCTGTGCGGGTACTTCTGGCGGCGGCTGCCCGCGGCCATCCATCACCTGCTGCCGCCGCTCGGATGCCTGGTCGGAGGCGCCGGATACCTGGCTCTCGGCCTCACCGTGCGGTCCGGCGCGTCCGGCGGCCCGCTCCTGCAGGTGTTCCTGGTGGTGACCGGCGTGGGCCTGGCGCTCGGGTTCAGCCCGCTGGTCACCCACGCCCTGGTCCGGGTGCCGGTGCGCGAGGCGGCCGACGCGAGCGGGCTGCTCACGACCTCGATCCAGCTGGGTCAGGCGGTGGGGGTGGCGGTGCTCGGCAGCGTGTTCCTGACGCTCGCCGCGCGCGGTCTGGCTAGCCCCGCGCACCCCGCGGCGGTTGCCCCGGCGGCGATCTCCGGGCACGCGCTCTCCGTGACGCTGACGTGGGCCGCGCTCGCGATGGCGCTTGCCGTGGCGGCGGCGGTGCCGCTCGCCCGCGTCGTGCTCGCCGCCAGCCCTCGCGTCAGCGGCCGGTGAGGCTGGCCAGCAGGACGCGCAGGAGCGCCGACAGTTCATCGCGCTGAGCGGGGGTGAGCGCCGCTAGCAGGGTTTCCTCGTAGCTGAGCAGGTCACCGACGCTTCGTTCGATCAGCGCGTGACCCTCCGGCGTGAGCGTGACGACGCTGCACCGGCCGTCGGCGCCCGCCCGTTCACGGGTCACCAGGCCCTCGCGTTCCGCGCGGGCGATCCGCTGGGAGATCGCCCCGGCGCTGACCAGCGTACGGTCCGCGATAACCCCCGGAGTCAGCCGGTAGGGCGGGCCCGCCCGGCGCAGGGTGGAGAGCAAGTCGAGGGTCGCCGCGTCGATCCCGAGCCGGGCGAGCGTCCGGCGGCGTTCGTCGGCCAGCAGCTTCCCGGCCCGCCAGATGCGGGTGATGACCCCGATCGAGGCCACGGGAGTCCCGGGCCGCTCACGCTCCCATGCCTGCTCGATCTCATCCACCTCGTCGGCTGGAACGTGATTTGCGCTTCCGGACGGCACCGAGCTAGCCTGAGTCATAGAGATACTTTAGACCTAAAGGAGTTCTCGTGCGGCATGTCGTGATCACTGGGGGCGGCACCGGGATTGGCCTGGCCGCCGCGGAGGAGTTCGTCAAGGCCGGTGACCGGGTGACGATCACCGGCCGTCGCCAGCAAGTGCTGAGGGACGCCGCCACCCGCCTCGGCCCGCTCGCGAGCTGGGTGTCCTTCGACGCCGCCGACCCCGCCGCGATCAGGAACGCCCTCCCGCGGCTCCCGGACCGTGTCGACGTGCTCGTGAACAACGCCGGCGGCAACACCGACTTCGACCGGGACCAGCGCGCCGACGGGGACCTCGACGGTGTCGCGGCGCAGTGGCGCGCGAACCTGGACGCCAACCTGCTGTCCGCTGTCCTGCTCACCGCCGCGCTCAGGCCACGGCTCGCGGACAACGCGCGCATCGTCTCGATGAGCTCGATCGCGGCCAGGCGCGGTGCCGGTTCCTATGGCCCGGCGAAGGCCGCCCTCGAGTCCTGGACCGGCGGCATCGCGGCCGAACTCGGCCCGCGAGGCATCACCGCCAACGTCGTCTCGCCCGGGCTGACCCACGGCAGCGAGTTCTTCCGGGACACCCTGACCAGCGAGCGCGAACAGTGGATGATCGCGGAGACCAAGACCCACCGCGCCGGTACCACCGCGGACGTCGCCGCGACCATCGCGTTCCTCGCCTCGCCGGCCGCGGGCCATATCACCGGCCAGGTCATCTACGTCAACGGCGGCGCCTACCTGGGCCGTTGACCGCCAGGCCAGTAGTGTTTTGACTATGCCCGAGCAGCGGCAGCTGTTTCAGCGTCAGCTGGACGATATCGACGCCAAGGTCATCGAGCTGCTCGATCTAGTCGCGGCGGACCTGGCGAGAGCGACCTCTGCGCTCCCGAACGGCAGCAACGAGGTGGTCGAGGTGCTGGCCGAACATCGGCTGGCCGTCGACATCTTCTGCCCTGAGGTCGAGAAACTGACCAAAACGGCGATCTTGCTGCAGGCGCCCGTCGCTTCAGACCTGCGCTTCCTGCTCTGCGTGCTGAGAATCCTTCCTGAGCTCGAGCGTTCCCACCACCTCGTCGTACGGCTCGCCTCCAGCGCGAACCACATTCGCAGCGAGGACCTCTCCCCCCGCGGCCGGGACCTAGTCGAGCGAATGGGGAACCTCGCAACCGACATGTGGAACCGGACAGCGGACTCCTGGTATCAGCGCGACCATTCCGCCGCCGCCGTGCTGGCCGACCGTGATAACGAAATGAACGAGCTTCACGCCGGCTTGATAGCCGAGCTTTCCTCAGGACGGACGGCACTGGCCGTGACGATCGAGATGACGCTGGTGGCGCCGCTTTACGAGCGTCTCAGCGACCACGCCGTCAACATCGCCAGCCAAGTCATCTACATCGCCGGGCTGGGCCCCAGTGTGGTGGCGCGGAACTGAGACCAGCAGCGTGGTCATCCGGCCCGCCCTGGCATGCCGATTGCGCAATCGACACCGGTAGAGCGGGTCGATTGCGCAATCGACAGGCAGCCTTAGGTGCGGGCGGCTGGGGTTGGGGTTGGGGGGAGCGGGACGCGGCGGCGGCGGAGCGTCCAGGCGCGGTCGCCCAGGAGGGCGAGGGCGGCCGGGACGAGGATGCCACGGACGATCGTCGCGTCGATGAGGACGGCGGCCGCGGTGCCGATGCCGAGGATCTTCAGGTCGACGAGCGGGAGCGTCGCGAAGATCGAGAACAGCGCCACCATGATCAGCGCGGCGCTGGTGACCACGCCCGCGCTCGAGGCGACGCCGCCGACGACCGCGTCCCGCGGCGAGGCGCCCCGGGTCCACAGTTCGCGGACGCGGCTGAGGATGAACACGTGGTAGTCCATGCTGATCCCGAACAGGAACACGAACATCATCAGCGGCACCCAGAAGATGATCCCGCCGAACGACGTGTAATCGAGCGGCCCCTGCAGCCGCCCATCCTGGAAGATCAGCGTGATCAGGCCGTAGGCCGCGCCGACCGACAGCAGGTTCAGCGCGATCGACACCAGCGGCACCGTGACCGACCGGAACGCGATCAGCAGCAGCACGAAGGCCAGCACGGCGACGAACGCGAACACGACGGGCAGGCTGGCGTGCAGTTCGTGGATGTCGTCGTAGCTCTGCGCGGTGTCCCCCGTCACGGCGTAGCTGACCCCCGGCACCTTGCCGATCGTGTCTGGCAGGATCTGGTTCCGGAGGCTGAGCAGCGCGCTGTCGGACGCGGAATTCGCCCCGTTGCCAGCCAGCGGCACGCCGACCACCAGCGCGCGCCCGTCGCCGACCGAGGTGACGGTCACCGGCTCGTGGATCGCCCCGCCCGCAGCGGCCCGCGAGCGCAGTTCGTCCACCGCGGCAAGCACCTTGGGACCGGTGACGTCCGTGCCTGTCACGACGACCTCGGCGGGTGCCGGCGCCTGCGGGAACGCCTGCTGGATCGCGTCCATCGTGCGGATGACGGCCGCGTCCTTCGGCGCGTCGACGGCGGGTTCGCCGAGCCGCAGCCCGAGCGCGGGAGCGGCCAGCGCGAGCAGCGCGATCGCCGCGAGGCCGCCCCAGACCAGAGGCCTGGCGACCACTCGCCGGGCCAGCGCCGCCCACAGCCGCGAGGGCCGGGCGGCGGCCTGCCGACGGCCAAGGAACGGGATCCGCCCGGCGTCCGCTTTAGGGCCCAGCCAGGCGAGCAGCGCGGGCAGAACGGTGAGGGAGCCGACGACGGCGATGCCGACGACGGCGATCGTGCCGGCCGCCATGCCGCTGAACGGGCCACCGCCGACGAAGAAGAGGCCGGCCATCGCGGCCATCACCGTGAGGCCTGAGACCAGGATCGTGCGACCCGAGGTGCGCGCGGCGATGCGGAGCGCTTCGGGAGACGACTTGCCCGCGGCCCGTTCCTCACGCTCACGGCGCAGGTAGAACAGCGAGTAGTCGACGCCGACGGCCATCCCGATGATCACCACCACCTCGAAGGTGGAGCTGCCGACCGGCAGCCAGTGGCTGATGGCGGTCAGCACCCCGACGGCCGCCGTCACGGCGGTCAGCGCGAGCAGCACGGGGATGCCCGCCGCGACCAGCGCGCCGAACACGAGCAGCAGCAGGATCAGCGTGATCGGGACCGAGGTCACCTCGGCCTTGCTGAAGTTCAGGGAGCCGTCGATCGCCTGGGTGATGCTCGCGTCGCCGGACTCGGCGACCCGCAGGTCCGGGTGCCTGGCCTGCACGCCGGCGACGGCGTGCTGGAGGGTGGTGGCCGCCTGGTCGACGTCGGAGACGTTGCCGGGAACCTGGAATGTGACCAGGGCGCTGCGCCCGTCTTTCGACACCAGCGCCTGACCGCCGGCCGACAGCGGGGTGCGGATGCCGGTCGCGTCCTTGGGCAGCGCGGCGAGTGAGGCCGCTACCTGGGAGGCCGCCTGCCGCATGGCCGGATCGGTGGCGAAGGTGGCGCCGGGCTTGGTGGCCTGGATCAGCACGGTCTCGTCGTAGGCGTTGTCCTGCGCGGGCGCGACCTGGTGCAGGACCCGCTCCGCTTGCCCGGACTGCCCGGCGTCGTAGGCCGGCAAGTTCTTCGAGCCGAGCGCCTGGCCGGCCATGAAGATGGCCGCGACGAGGAGCAGCCAGCCGAAGACCGCGGTCTTGCGGTGCCGGGCGCTCCAGCCGGCCACTCGTTCGGTCAGGTTAGGTCGCTCGCGACGCCGGCCTGGCGGCGGGTCGTGCGCTTCATCGGAAGCCGAAATCGGCAATACTGAACTGTACGGCTGGCGCATTGGAGTGCCTCTCTGTTGGCGCAGACGGGTGCAGATGCGAATCGGTCGTGGCCTAGTCCTCGCCCACGAGCTGGACCCTCGTGGGCGGGGACAGTCAGTTAGCGACGGTAAGCGAGCGGGCCGGGACGCCCGAGAACCTCCTTTGCCTCCCGGAGCGGATCGTCAGGCGCGCGGAGCAGCGAGCGGGCGATGCCCGCGTGCAGCCGCGCGGTCCCGACGAGCACGTAGTTGAAGAGCAGGAACAGGACCAGGCAGACCCCGGCGACGGCGAACGCCTTCGGCAGCGTGTCGACGAAAATGCCCCAGGAGCCGGGGCCGTGCGGGCCGTGCGGGAAGTTGCCGAGCGCGACGCCGTGGGCGGAACCGCTCCCGTTGACGCCGATCGTGAAGGTCTGGTGGGGGTACTTGTACCAGACCGGCAGGGTAATGCCCCCGATCAGGACCAGCCAGACGACGGTGACCGCGAAGTCCAGCGCCCACAGCGGGGCCATCAGGCCGAACAGGTAGGCGATGTCCCGCCACAGGGCGGGGTCGCTCCATTCGTGCCGCAGCCGCGCCAGCAGGCCGGATCCGGTGAACTCGCGGTAGCCGGCCCGGACCTGGATGCCCATGCCGCCAAGCCGGGCGCGCTCGAAGTTCGCGCACCACTTGATCACCGCGGCGGCGGCGATCATCACCGGCAGCCCGATCAGCGTCACGCTGAGCAGGCCGCCGCCGACGAGGATCGTCAGCGCGACCCCGAACAGCACCCAGGCGATCACGAGGTACGCGAACATGTATCCCGCGCCTGACCACAGCGTGCCGGAGAACAGCAAGCTGACCGGGTCCCGGCGTAGGCCGCGAGCCCTGGGGGCGCTCATCCGACGTCTCGCATCAGCTGCTCGACGGCGCTGACGTGCTCGCTGAGCTTCGCCATCTCGGCGCGCATCTCCGTCATGTTGGACACCGCCTCCTCGGCCAGCTTGCGGTAGGAGGCCATCGCCACCGCGTCGGCGCGGTGGCGCTGCAGGCGGTAGTAGTTCCAGACGATCACCGCGATCGCCGCGCAGATCGGCACGAAAATCCCGAGGACCACGCCGATCGGCGTGAAGTTCGTCCCGCTGGAAGCCAATGTCGTTACGTGTGTCATTAGTCGGTCTCCTCCGTTTCGAGCGCCTGCCCCCCGCTGGCGTCGCCGTCCGCTGCGAGCGCGCGGACGACCGTGTCGGCCGTGACGCGCACTTCGAAGGGAATCAGCTCGAAGTACTTCATCGCCTTGCCGTCCTCCGATAGCTCTAGCTGCCCGGTCACCAGCCCGGCCTTCTCGAGCCGGTCCAGGTGCATGTACAGCAGTGGCCTGGACATGTCCAGCCTGCGCGCCAGCTCGCTGACGTGCACTCGCCCGCCAGAGAGCTCCGCGATGATCCGCAGCCGGAGCGGATGCGCGATCGCGGTCAGCATGGCGAGCAGCTGTTCACTAGTCAGAATCTCATTCACTCTCTTTCACCTGTAAGAGAGAACTTACATGTGACGCGTGACGCTGTCAACGACGATTCTGCTTGCCCAGGGAAAATACGCGATATATCGTGGTTGACGGACTATCGGTTCCGGTGCGGAGGGCACGCGATGGCTTCGGGAAACGAAATGCGGGTCGGGGACGCAGAGCGGGAAGCTGCCGCGGCCGAACTGCGCGAACACTACGCGAGCGGTCGCTTGACGCTCGAGGAGCTCAACGAACGAGTTGACAAGGCCTTCGCCGCCAAGACCCGCGGGGACCTGAACGCGCTCATGACCGACCTGCCGTCGGCGCGGCCCGGGGGCTCGGGCCCGGCCGGCTGGACGGGCACGGGCGGGCAGGCCGGTCCCACGCGGGGCCGCGGAGCCTTCGGGCCCGGCGGCGGACCCTGGGGGCCCGGCGGGCCATTCGGGCCTAGCGGGCCGCACGGGCCCGGCGGGCCGTTCGGGCCGGGCATCGGCTGGGACAAGGGGTCCTGGTCGGGCGCCGGATACCGGAGCGGCGCGTCGCGGACCGCGGGGGCGATCTTCTCCACGCTGCTCGTGATGGCCGCGCTGTTCACGGTCGGCCTACTCGGCATACTCGGCGTGTTCGGCACCGGGCGCCCGATCGGGATCGTGCTGATTCTCGCGGCGTTCGCGCTGCTGCGGCGGCTGGTCTTCGGGCGGCGCCGGGTCCGCGGCTGCGGGCCGCGGGGCCGCCGCCGCTGATAGCTTCCCGCGGACCCGGCTTCCTCCACCGTCGACCGCGACTTATCGTGGAAGGTACTGACCTTTCCGATCAAGCACGGGAAGTGCGATGGCGATGCGTTACTACGGTGGTGGCTACTACGGCCACCAGGCGTTCCGGTCCGTGGCACCGCACATGCTGCGCATTGGGGACGCTGAGCGCGACGCCGCGGCGGCGGACCTGGGCGAGCATTACGTTGCTGGCAGGCTGACCCTCGACGAGCTGCAGCACCGCCTTGGCGCGGTGTTCGCGGCGAAGACGCACGGGCAGCTCACCGGGATCATGGCCGACCTGCCGCGGCTCCGGCCGGTGTCCTGGCCGCCGGGCGGCTTCCCGCCGGCCGATGAGCGCCGGTACGCCACGCCGTCGGACCGGGCTGGCCGGTTCGCCGCGCTGTCGCTGCTGATCCTGGCCATGCTGATCTGGTTGCTGACCGCCCTGCTGTTCGCCCGGCACGGGTTCTACTACCAGGTGGGCCCGCCCGGGCCGCACTGACGCTCGTTACTGCTGGCCGCGCTGCGGCACGACCAGGTACCGGAAGTCGTTCCCCGGGCTCGCGTCTTCGTCTGGCACCGGCGTGATCACCGCGCGCTTGCTCGCGCTGGTGAACCGCAGCCTGACCCGCGCCGCGTCCTCGGCGCCGGCCGTCGCCGCGATCACCCCGTCGAGCAGGTAGTCCGGGCGGAACGCGATCACCGGCTGGTCGCCGGTGAACTCGGCGGGCACGGTCTCCCTGGCCCGCGCGTGGCCCTGGGTGGCCGCGCCGACCGTCACCCGTCCGGGGCCGAACGCCAGCTGGACCGGGGTGCCGCGCTCCGCGACCAGCGAGACGCGGCGCACCGCCTCGATGAACGCCTCGGCCGGCAGGTCCGCGGTGCAGCTGAACTCGTCTGGGAACTGGGACCTGAACCGGATGAACTCGCCGGCCAGCAGCCGCGTGGTGAGCCGACGGCTGCCGGTCTCGAAGCCGATCATGGCGTCGGCGCCGTCCGGCGCGTCGCTGGCCCTGAGCATGATCCGCACCGGCTCCCCCGGAGTCATCATGCGTCCCGCGTCGGCCAGCGTCCTGGCCGGAACCAGGACAGACAGCCGGCTGCCCGCGGAGAGCGTTTCCGGCGCCGGAGTCCAGGTGAGGTCGCGCCACGCGAGCCGGTAACGGTCGGTGGCGGCGAGCGTCATCGTCGGGACCTGGTCCCCGGCTAGCTCGACGTTCACCGCGGTGAGCATCGGCAGCGTGTCGTCCCGGCTCGCCGCCGGGGTGACCTGGCCGATCGCCGTCGCGAGCAGGCCGCCGTCGGCGGTCCCGGCCAGGTGCGGAAGATCGGGGAGGTCGGGGTACTCACCCGACGGGAGGGTGGCCAGGGTGAACGCGGCCTCGCCGCAGGTCAGGCTCATGCCGTCGGGGTCGTCGGCGAACGCCACCGGGAGGCCGGGCAGGCTCCTGGTGATCTCCACCAGCAGCCTGCCCGGCACCAGGACCGTCCCCGGCTCGGCGACCTCGGCTGGCACCCGCATCCGGGCCGACACCTCGTAGTCGAAACAGGACAGCGTCAGCTCGTCGCCGTCGGCGCGCACCAGCAGCCCGCCGAGCACCGGGATCACCGGCCGGCCGGGCAGCGCGCGGGCGACCCAGGCCACCGCCTCGGCGAGCGCGTCCCGTTCAACCGTGAACTTCATGCCCACATACTCGCACGCACTACCGACATTCCAGGCGGCGCTGGCGAGTGGTGCGGGTGGGGTCAGGGGCGGCGCTGGGCGCTACGACAGGTACTGGCCGTAGAAGGCGAGGATCTTCTCCCAGCCGTCGTTCGCGGCCTCGACCCGGTAGGCCGGGCGGTTCACCGAGAAGAACGCGTGCCCCGCGCCCTCGTAGCTGTGGAACTCGTAGGTCTTGCCGGCCTCCTGCAGCGCCTTCTCCAGCTCGGCGACCTCGTCGGGCGACGGGTGCTGGTCGTCCGCGCCGAACAGCCCGAGCAACGGGCACGACAGCTGGGGCGTCTTGTCCACGATCGGGCCCACCTTCAGCGGCATGCCCTCCGGCGGGGTGCCCACCACGAACGCGCCGTAGCAGTCGACGGCGGCATCGAGCGGAAGGCTGACCGCGGCGAGGAACGACTGCCGGCCGCCTGAGCAGTAGCCGATCGTGGCGACCTTGCCATTGGAGTTGGTCAGTCCCTTGAGGTATTCGATGCCGCCGGCCACGTCGCCGACCAGGCGCTCGTCGGGTACGCCGCCCTTGGCCCGCGCGGTGGCCGCCGCGTCGTCCGGGTTGGCGCCCGGTGCCTCCCGCCAGTACAGGTTGGGCATCACGACGTTGTAGCCGTGGAAGGCGAACTTGTGGACAATCTGCTTGGTCGCGTCGTCGTAGCCGGGCATGTGATGGATGACGACCACGCCGCCGCGCGGAGTCGAGTCGAGCGGACGGGCGCTGTATGCCTCGATCATGTGGCCGTCATGCCCGTTGATCATGATGGTCTCGGCGAGCATCGCGTCGTACATGGATAAGTCTCCTCGGTGATTGTTGTCTAGGGACGCGGGCGGCTAGTCGAGCCCGGGCGGGGCGGAGTCAAGCACCGCCTCGATCGCCTTCATCAGGGCGCGCGCCGACTCGGCGCTCAGCTCGACGGCGACCCGCGCCGACGGCCCCTGCGACGGGGCGAGGAAGTCGATGTTCAGCGTGTGACCGTACGGCGCGTGCACCGGGTGGTCGAAGTAGACGCTGCCGTCGGTGACCTTGAACCAGCCGGACGCGCCCTTGGCGCTGCCGCTGATCGCGATCCGCTCGGTCAGGTACGTGCACATGTCGGCAAACTCCTTCCGTCAGGCCGCCAGGTAGCGGCCGAACCAGTCCAGGATCTTTCCCCACGCCTCCACCGCGCTCTCCGGGTGGTAGCGCACGCTGTCCACCTGCATGAACCCGTGGTTGGCGCCTTCGTAGGTGTGGAACTCATGGGTCTTGCCCGCCGCCTCGAGCGCCGCCTTCAACTCAGCGACGTGCTCCGGCGCCGGATGCGCGTCCAGCGAGCCGAATATCCCGAGCAGCGGGCACGACAGGTCCGCCGCCTTGTTCACGATCGGCTGCCAGCCCGCCAGCGGGTGCCCGCCGGGCGGCTCCTCCACCACGAAGCCGCCGTAGCAGTCCACGGCGGCGTCCAGCGGCAGGCTGACCGCGGCGAGGAACGACTGCCGGCCACCCGAGCAGTGCCCGATCACGCCGACCTTGCCGTTGGAGTTCGACAGCCCCTTCAGGTAGGCGGCCCCGGCCGCGACCTCCCCCACCAGCCGCTCGTCGGGAATCGGGATGACGCCCTGCGACCGGGCGGCCGCCACCGCGTCGTCCGGGTCGGCGCCCGGCGCCTCCCGGGAGTACAGGTTCGGCATCACCGCGTTGAAGCCGCCCACGGCGAGTGACCTGGCGAACTCCTTGGTCTGCCGATCGTAGCCCGGCAGGTGGTGGATCACGACCACGCCGCCCACCGGGCCCGGCGTGAGCGGCCTGGCCGAGTACGCCTCGATGGCGTCGCCGCCGTGGCCGGTGATCGTGACGGTTTCAGAAAGCACCGCGTCGTACATCGGACAGCCCCTTCCGTCTAGCAACCAGTTCTTACCGTTGCGGGTCCAGCCGAATCATCCCACCCAACTCGTTAGCAAGACGAACGAACCCAGGAGGTTTGGCATGGGCCTCCGGCATCCGGCGCGAAAGGACAGAGAACACATACGGACTAAGATGGCTAAGTTGTATTCACTCGAATATAATTTCCCTCATGAGATTGCTTCCTTATGTCCGGGTATCAGTACTCGATGATGCGTCCACCAGCCTCGAGCGGCAGATCGAGAAAATTAAGTCCTACGCCCAGGTCGGCGACCATGAGCTAATGCCGATCAGCGAACGAGACTACGACCTGAATGTGAGCGGTTCCGTGAGTCCGTTCGAACGGCCTGGCCTAGGTCCCTGGCTGCGAGTTGACCGCCTCAGCATGTGGGATGCCATCTGCGTGACACAGCTCGACCGGCTGACGCGCTCACTCTTCGACTTCGTGACCTTGATCTCCTGGCTTGAGGCGCGGGGCAAGAAGCTGGTCTGCCTGGACCCCATGCTTGACCTCAGCACACCGGGCGGGCGAGCGTTCGCGTCAATGGCGATTAGCTTCGCGCAATTCGAACGGGAAACCATCGCTGCCCGGGTGCGCGACGGCTACCACACGGTGATTTCTAAAGGTCGGTATGCGGGGGGTCAGGTCCCATTCGGCTACCGGCCTGTCAAGCTCGACGCAGGCTGGGGATACGAGCCTGATCCGGTGTACGGCGCCATTGTCGGCGAGATGTTCGACCGGTACGTCCGCTACGAGTCGCTAGGGGCGATCACCCGTTGGCTGAACGAATCGGGCGTGCCAACGCCTTGGAACGTCACGCGCATCCGCAACGGCAAGCCCGCTAAGGACGCGACGTGGATGGCGACTAGCGTACGGAAGATCCTGGCCAGCCCCGCCGTGCTTGGTGCCGTTGTCAGGACGGACGGCGCGCTCGTCCGAGACGACCAGGGCGTGGTGATCTACCGTGCCGACGCTCTCGTCACAAGAGACGTCTTCGAGCGCATACAGGCCCGGCTGGCGGCCAACCCTGTAAGCGCCAGGAGCAATACGTGGATGCTGACTCAGGTCGCGTTCTGCGCGGCCTGCGAGGCCCCGATGTATGGCTCGACGACCAAGTACGGAACCAAGACGTACACGTACTACTGCTGCGTGCATTCGATGCGCCGCGATGGGAAGTGCGCTGCCCGGAGCGTCAGAGCGGCCCCGCTGGAAGCAGCGATATCCAGCGAGCTTCTCCGCCTGGTGGGGGATACCGAACTGAAGGAGATCAAGCACATCCCAGATCGCGACTACTCCAGTGATATAGCCCGGGTGGCCGATCGGATCGGGCACCTGTTCTCCCAGATCCAGGTCGAAGCGCTCGCGGGCGTCGACGTCAGGGAAAAGCAGGGAGCATTGAAACGCGCCCAGGAGGAACTGGCCCGACTCCACGCACTCAATCGCGCGGAGGGCGGCGTGCGGCCGGTGAGCATTGGCCAGACGTTCCGCCAACTCTGGGAGACCCTTGACGCCGCGGGCCGCAACAAGTTCCTTCGAGGTGCCGGTGTCCGGGCCTCCGTCGAATACTGGGAGGACGCCGTGCCGGACGAGTGGACGCCGGAAATCTACAGAGACAACATGCGTAGCCGGATCGACCTCGGGACGCTGGCCAAACTTAGAGCGCCGGACTTGCACGGCTAGGCCTCAGCCGGCAGGGCCGACAGTGAAAGAATGATCATCATGACCTACGTCGCCGCTCCTGACCGGTACCAGCCGATGCCCTATCGCCGCTGCGGGCGCAGCGGCATCAAACTCCCCGAGGTTTCCCTCGGTCTCTGGCAGAACTTCGGCGACGCCAGCCCGTTCGAGACGCAGCGCGCGATCCTGCGCCGTGCCTTTGACCTGGGCGTGACGCATTTCGACCTCGCCAACAACTACGGACCTATTTATGGCAGCGCCGAGCTGAACTTCGGCCGGGCCATGCGGGAGGACTTCCGGCCGTACCGGGATCAGCTGATCATCTCCACCAAGGCCGGGTACGACATGTGGCCGGGGCCGTACGGCGAATGGGGCTCGCGCAAGTACCTGCTCGCGAGCC
>Ga0335075_10007812_pt1 | contig 16424 bp, 16 predicted proteins | sample Lox_Sample_24_FD_206723 | JGI IMG/M metagenome (GOLD analysis project Ga0335075, IMG submission 206723) | Soil microbial communities from Loxahatchee National Wildlife Refuge, Florida, United States - Lox_Sample_2.4 | ecosystem: Environmental > Terrestrial > Soil > Wetlands | place: USA... | reverse complement strand
GCTTCGATTAGGGCTTGACGATTATCGAGCGTGGCACGGTAGGTCGAGAGCGCCTGCTCGGTTTCCTTCAGCGCGGTGAGAACCACCGAATCGAACGAAGCGAGCGCCCCCGCCTGCTCGGCGCTGACCTTGCGCACGCGGGCGCGCGCGCCCATTAGATTGGGGAACGACCAGCTGATCGAGGGGCCCACGCCCCAGATAAGCCCGGCATTCGTAGTGAGCTGTGACACCTGCGACGCGGCACCGCCATAGAACCCGTTCAGTCGGATGGACGGATAGAGTTCGGCTGTGGCCACGCCGATCGCGGCGGTCGCTGCGGCGAGCTCTCGCTCGGCCTGGCGGACATCAGGACGGCGTGCGAGTAGCGCGCGCCCGTCTCCCACGGGAACGAGCGCTGTGAGATGCGGCGGGGTAACGCACGTTTCCAGCTCCCGCGGGGCGTTAACCGGCGTTCGGCCAAGGAGCGCGGTCAATTCGAAGAGCGCTGCGCGCCGGATTCCCTCGATCTGGGGAATTTTGGCGCTGACCTGGGAGACGAGCGCCTTCGACCGCTGCACGTCGAACTGCGAATTGCCCCCGGCCTCGTAGCGCTGCTCGGTGATCTCGGATTCCTGTGCGACGATCGCGAGCGAGTGCCGGGCCACGGTAAGCTCCTCTCCGAGCGAGCAGATCTCAGCGTATGCACGCGCTGTTTCAGCTGCGACCGTGACTCGGACCGAATCGCGGGCCGCGGCGACGGAGTCGGCGTTGGCACTCGCTTGCTCGATGGCACGGTGGATGCGGCCGAAGAGGTCAACCTCGTAGGCTGCCTCAAACACGTCGTCGAAGAGCGAGACCGTCTTGGGTTGATGGCCGCCGTAGGCGAGAATCTCATCCGTCGTGGGATCACGACCCCGGACTCCGGATGCGACCACTTGGGTGGACGGGTAACGCTCGGCATGTGCCACGGTGAGTGCGGCGCGCGCGGCCGTCAGATTGGCCTCGGCGGCCGCCAGATCGCGGTTCGCCGTGAGGGCCTCGCGCACCATTTCATCGAGCCGCGGGTCCGCGTAGAGCCGCCACCAGGCATCAGGGGGTGGTACCGGCGTTTCCAGCGCGGCATCGAGCGACACCAGAGGCGCTTCCGCGCCTGCGGGCAGTGCCGGTGCCCGGTAGTTAGGCCCAGCGTGACACGCTGCGAGGCAGGCGGCGCCGAGGCCTGCGAGGACGGGGATGGCCGCGGCTCGATCCGGGCGCGGAAAGTCTCGCCTCATGGTGCCTCGGGCCTCGAGTTTGCAAACAACCCCTGGGCCGAAGCGGGTCCCTGCGGAGCGGCACGACGGGTGATGAGAATCAAGAGCCCCACCGCGGTCAGGAATGCGATGGCCACGAAGCAGTCCATTACCGCCTGGGTGGTCGCCGCCGCCCGCACGGTGTTGCCCAGCACGAGCTCGCCGCGGTGCTGGGCACCCACCGGGTCCAGGTTGCGCGTGGTGGCCGCGCCATAGGCGCGAATTCTCTCGAGCACCGTTGCATCACCCGCCTGCACGTGCAGTCCGATCAGGTTTGAGGCGATCTGTTCTCGCACCCGGCTCAGTGTCGAGACGAACGCCGAGCCGAGCTCGCCGCCCATGAGGCGCGCCGTTTGAAGGACGGCACCGAAAGTCAATGCGTCCTGGGGCTTGAGGTGAAGGATCGCGAAGAAGATGACGCCCGAGAGCGCCAGACTCTGCCCAAGTGCCTGCATGAGAGCGGACGGAAGGAACTGGTCGGAGCCCCAGATTGGAGTCAGATAGTAGGCCACCATCAGGCAGGCGACGCTGATCAGGACGAAGCCGATCGACCCGACGAGGCGCGGATCGGAGCGACGCAAAAGTAACCCGGCCAACGGGCAGAATAGGAGCTGCGGAGCCGCGATCCAAAGGAGTGCGCTCCCGACCTCAAGGTCGCGGTACCCGCGCACCGAGCCTAGGTACAGCGGGATGAGGAAGCTCGTCGCCAGAATCGTGAGACGCAGAAACGCGATCAGCGTGATCAAACTCGGTAGCGGCGCGGCGAAGGCAACCCTGAGGTTGAACAAGGGACGTGAGGTGGTGGCCTCGTGGACCAAAAAGGCCACCATCAGCAGAGCTCCAGCGAGGAGCAGGCCCCAAATGAGCCCCGAATTCAGCCAGTCGAGTCGATTGCCCTGGTCGAGCGCCGCGTAGATCAGCGCAAGTCCCGACCCGCCAGCGACCAGGCCGAAGGTATCGAAGGGGGGGCGAACAGTGATCGGTCTTTGAGCGATGCCGTGGTGCAAGCACAACGTCATGACGAGGGCGAGGGGCACGTTCTGCCAGAAGATCCACGCCCAAGTGTGGTGCTCGGTGTACCACCCCTCGAGCGAGGCCGATACGTTGAGCGACAGCTCGAGATTGAGCGCATAGAGCGCAATGCCGAACGCCCAGTACTTGGGAGGGGTATTGAGCAGCACAAAGGCCAGGGTCAGGGGAATGAAGCATCCGGAAGCCAGTCCGCCCAGAAACTGCATGATGAGCAGCATGGGCAGCGTCGAGGAGAACGGCGTCAGGAGTGAGATCGCTGCAAAGGCGAGCGAGGCCCAGATCAGCACCCTGCGCGGGCCATAGGCGGCTCCCAGCCAGACGGCGGGGAGGGTGATCAGCATCTGAGCCGCCGTCTGTGCCGTCGTAATCCAGGCGCCCTCGTCGAATCCGGCGCTCGTGGCGCCACGAATGTCAGCTAGCCCGAAGCTCGACAGTCGTCCGTTGAGCGTAGAGATGAAGGTGCCCATGAGCACCGCGACGAGGCCGAGCCACGGTATGGAAGTCGGCGGTGACGGCAGCGCCGGCGCGACCAGACCGGCTTCGCGCCGAGGCGCTGTCGCGCTCATCGGCGGTCCTGAGCGTAGATCCGCACTTCGACGGACATGCCTGGGACGAGTCGATCGGCGAGTCCGTCCGCATTGTCGATCGCGATCTTGACCGGGATGCGCTGCACCACCTTGGTGAAGTTGCCCGTCGCGTTGTCCGGCGGCAGCAGCGCGAATTCTGCGCCCGAGCCGGGCGCAAACCTCAGGAGATGACCACGGAGCTTGTGCCCGGGAAAGCTATCGACGGTGATTTCCGCCTTTTGGCCGACCGCCATGTGAGTCACCTGGGTCTCCTTGTAGTTTGCGATCACCCATACCATCGGTAGCGGCGTTAGCGTGGTAATCTGGGTGCCGACACCGACCAGCTGGCCGGGCTTGACTTGGCGGCGGCCGAGCACCCCGTCTTGCGGGGCGGTGATCGTCGTGTACTCGAGGTTCAGGCGCGCGATTATGAGTGCGGCGCGTTCCGCGGAAAGCCTTGCCTCGGTCTGCGCAAGCTGCCCGTCGAGTACCGCAAGGTCGCGCTCCGCGGCAGCCGCTTGCGCTCGATTCTGTGCAAGCTGAGCCTCGATCTGGGCGCCGGTCGTTTCCAGCTTCTCGCGCGATTCCGTGGAGGAGGAACCGGTCTCGAGTAGGCGCAGCTGTCGGCGGAGGTCTCTGCCGTTCTGCTCGCGCAGGGCGACCGTCGAAGCGACGACAGCGCGCGCCGCGGTGATGTTTGAGAGCTGCACCTCACGCTGGGCTCGCAGTGTCTGGGCCTGTGCCAGAGCGGAAGCGATGCCCGCCTCCGCCTGCGTAACGGCAGCCGCATAGTCGTCGTCGATCAGCTGCGCGAGCACTTGACCCTTGTGTACTCGCTCGTAGTCCTGGATCGGAAGGTCACGGACATAGCCTGTGACCTTGGATGCAATCGGGGTGAGGTCCGACTCGAGGTAAGCATCGTTCGTACTCTGCCAGCCTTCGCCGCCTTCCCAGCGCTGCCAGTTGCTCGATACGGCCGCGATGATCCCAATGGCGACCATGAACACCAGAGTGCGCCAGGCGAGTTCCAGGACCCTGTGCCAGTCGAGCCCGAGCACGCTCACACCGCCTCCCGCCATCGTCGCGGCGTTCCTAAGGACATCCAGGAGCCAGCGCTCACCGGTGGATCTCAATGCGCCGACTGGCCAAGAAAAAAAAGGCCGGTAGTCAAGAGGCTACCGGCCCAGGCTTACGTGCTGCCCTCGGGGGGGAAGAGCGCGCAGCACGCGAATTGAACGGTCAAAGAAGCCACCGCCGTCGGGGCGGAGCGCCGCATCAGTGCGACCGCACACGCGCAACAGTTGCCGCAGCAGCCCCAGCAGGCGCTCGACTTGATAGCTGCGGTGCTCGCCCTGCAGGCACCATTCGCAGAAATGCTCGCAGTTGTTGCTCAGCAGTCGGTAACGGTCTTCGCCGAGGCGCGAGCGCGCTCGACGCACCACTTCTGCGCCACAGAACCGGGAGGTGGCGTGGACGCGAATCCAGGTCTGGCGCCCGAGCGTGAAGCGAGCGAGAGGAACCTCCTCCACCGGACCTCGGCGGAGTCGGCATACGGCGGACTCGTAGTGGACGACGAGGCCATCTCCCGCATAGATGCCGTGATGGCGGAATCCACGGCGTTGCGAAACCAGGTGTGAGCCCAGGGGCGGTTTCTCTTCTGTCGCCAGGAGTGCATCGCTCCATCGAGCTCTCCAGATATCCCCCTCGCGTCGGTTCGATCTACGAGCATGATGCGGCACTCCCTGCGGGTGTTGCTGAGCGCGAAACAAGCAAATAGTTCCAAGGGTGGACACGTCGCGGCTTCTCCCAGTACGGGCAGAAGCGTGCGCTCGCGGCGAATCGGGGGATTGGATGTTGCTGAGGCGGCTTGTGCGAAGCCGACGTGCGCCAACAAACGCGGGTGAGGCGCGCATGCGAGTTGGACGCCAAAAGGACTGACGGCACGGGACTTACGCTCAGCCGTGAGTCAGCGGAGAGCCGGAGCCTTGTATGGTTCAGCAATGTTGAGCGGCGCAAACGATACCATCATCTGTCCGCATTGCGACGTCCTCCATCGCGCGGTGGATCTCTCTAGACACGAGGTCGCCGCCTGTATCGCGTGCGGACGCGTGTTGGCGCGCCATCGTTCGCTGTCGATCGATCAGCTGCTGGCACTCACCGTGGCAGCAGCGGTGCTCTTTCTGGTGGCCAATTCCTATCCCCTGATGACAGTCGAAGTTCACGGCATGCAAACCGAGGCAACCATATGGGATGCCGCTCGGCTGATGTTGCACGGGTGGACCGCCTGGCCGGCCGCGGTGCTGGCACTCACGATGTTCATCCTCCCAATGCTCCAGATAGCGCTGCTCCTGTGGATACTGGCCTTCGCCCGGGTCGGGCGACGCGCTCCAGGTATTCGAGTGCTGCTGGTCGCCCTGCACCGCAGTCGCCCCTGGAGCATGACTGAAGTGTTTCTCCTCGGCGCTCTGGTTGCAGTTGTAAGGTTGTCGAGCTGGGTGCACGTCACGCCTGGAGTCGGCATCTGGGCGCTCGCGAGCCTCACGATCCTGCTCACGATTCTTAGCATGGTTGAGCCACAGTTCTGGTGGACTCTCATGCAGGCCCGCACATGAACACCCCGGCACGTGCCATCACGGTCGGACTCGTGGCCTGTCGCACTTGCGGTCTGACCTTGCAGCGCGCGCCTGGCTCGAGTGCTGCGCCAACCGTCTGTTCGCGCTGTGCGACGACGATGGGTGATCGCATCGTTCGGAGCAGCGAGCGAACCCTGGCATGGCTGATCGCCGGCGTGATTCTCTACCTCCCGGCAAACCTCATGCCGGTGATGCACGTGAGCGGCATCGGGGGAGGGCAGGACAGCACGATTCTGAGTGGAGTGCTGAGCTTCTGGAAGGCCGGCGACTGGGATCTGGCGCTGCTGATCTTCACCGCGAGCGTTGCGGTTCCGGGAACAAAGTTTCTGGCGCTGGGGTTCCTGCTATGGACAGTGTATCGCGAGAGCAGCTGGGCGAGAAGGCAACGGACCGTGCTCTACAGGCTGGTCGAGATCATCGGCTATTGGTCGATGTTGGATGTCGTGGTGGTGGCACTGACGGCTGCGCTCCTGAGGTTCAAGACGCTCGGCACCGCCGAGCCGCGCCTGGGTATCGTCTTTTTCTGCGGGGTCGTTGTCGCCACTATGATGGCCGCCTTCAGTTTTGACCCGAGGCTCATCTGGGACATGGGGGCCGGCGATGGACGCTGAGGCGCGAGCCAATCCCAGGCCCGAACCGTCCGCGCCGCTGATCTTGAAGCGGCGCCGGCTGCCCTCGCTCGTCTGGCTCGTACCCGTCACGGCCGTCGTGCTCGGGGCATCGCTTGTGGTGAATGCGTGGCGGACGGCTGGGCCTCGGATCACGGTCAGTTTTCAAACTGCCGAGGGCCTCGAGGTAGGTAAAACGCTGGTTAAGTATCGCAGCGTCACGGTAGGGCATGTGACCGCGATCTCTGTGAGCCCCGACCACCAGCGCGTGCTGGTCAGCGCGGAGCTCAGCCGGTCCGCCAAGGACCTCTTGACCGCGGATGCACGGTTCTGGGTGGTTCGGCCCCGCATCGGCATCGGCTGGGTGTCGGGTCTCGAGACGCTGATCTCGGGTCCTTACATCGCCGTGGAGGCTGGCGAAGCCAAGACTGGTCAAACGGAGTTTGTCGGACTCGAGGATCCACCTCCTTCGACCCACGGCCTCCTCGGCAAGACCATCGTACTGCACGCCAAGGACGTGGGCTCGCTGGCACTGGATGCGCCGGTCTACTTTCGGCACTTCGAGGTCGGACATGTGATAGACCGGGAGCTCGACCCAGATGGCTATGGCGCACGGGTGGTCGTGTTCATCGATGCGCCGTACGACCGTCTGGTCACACGTGCGACACGGTTCTGGAATGCCAGTGGGGTCGATCTCAAGCTGAGCGCCGATGGCCTGACAGTTCGCACCCAGTCGCTAGCCACGGTGCTTGCCGGCGGCATCGCCTTCGCCACCGCGCCCGCGGCGCAGGATGCCGCGCCCGTCCCTTCGGGCGCTGAATTCGTGCTATTCGACGATCAAGCCGAAGCGATGGCACCCTCTGCCGGGGAACCCCGGTATGTGCGGATGCGCTTCGCGCAGTCCTTGCGCGGATTGTCGGTTGGCGCACCGGTCGACTTTCTTGGCGTCAAGATCGGACAGGTGCTCTCCGTGGATCTCGACTACGAGCCAACGCACAAGAGCTTTCCGGTGATCGTGACCGTGCTCCTTTTCCCCCGGCTCATGGGAGAAGCCTACGAAGTGCTGGAGCAGAACGGGACCGCAGAGAGTGAGGACAGGATGGCACGATTCGTCGGAGAACTCGTGGCGCACGGCTTGCGTGCGCAGCCGCGCATCGGGAGTCTTCTGACGGGTCAACTCTACATCGCCCTCGACTTCATCCGCGGAGCTCGTCCGGTCAGGTTTGACCGAGATCTGCGACCGCTTGAGATCCCGACGGTTCCCGGGAGCGTCGAGGAGCTGCAGCAGAGGCTTGTGAGTATCGTGGATAAGCTCGACCGCGTTCCCATCACCGACATCGGCCGGCATCTCGATGCGGACCTCGTCGGCCTGAACGGAGCCCTCGAGGAATTGCGAGGAGACACGCTTCCGGCGGGCACCGCGGCTCTTCGATCCATGGACAAGACCCTCGGCACCGTCGGCGACAACTTGGCCGAGGATGCTCCCTGGCGAGACCAGATCGACCAGACCTTACTCCAAGCTCGCAGGACGCTGCGCTCCGTGCGCTCCCTCACCGACTATCTCGACCGTCACCCGGAGGCTCTGCTTCGCGGGCGCCGCCCTTCGCAGTCGACGCCCAGCAAAGTGCCATCCTCCCCCACGACGAGCGAATGACCCGCATGCGTTGGACGTTCGTCATTATTGTTTCGCTTGCAACAGGGTGCGCCTCGGCGCCCCTACACTTTCATACGCTGGTGCGCGAATCCGGACACAACACTTCGAGTGCCGGAGAGGCGAACCTTCGAGTGAAGGTCGACCTGGTGACAGTCCCAGCTCAAGTCGATCGCCTCGAGCTCGTCACTCGTCTTCCGAACGGCGGTGTCGCAATCGCCGATGACGAGCGATGGATCGCGCCGGTCGCTGATGAACTGCAGAGCGCACTTTCGATTGAGCTGCTCAGCAGGCTCGGCGATGCCAAACACTCCGCGGGGTCGGATTCAATGTCAGTACGACTCAATGTCGAGCGCTTCGAATCCGAGCTTTCCCGTTACGCCCTCATCGAGGCTTCTTGGACGCTGCACCTGAAATCGCCGCGCATGAACGTCTCCATCGACTGTCGCACGCGCGCGTATGAGCCGGTAGGGGCCGGTTACGCAGAGCTGGTGAGGGGGTACCAGCGCGCTGTGGTCGTTATCGCCAATGAGATTGTGACGGTTGCCGGGGAGTCTAGCGCCGGCGTCGCGGCGAATTGCCCCGAGAGCTGAGGGTCCTGCGGCGACCACCCGACATCCGCAGACTCTGCTGCGCGCCGTCCTATGATTCGATAACCCATTTCGCGCCGCCATCGCCGCGCCGCTGGTCAACCACTGTCCGTGAGTCCTGAGGCAATGGCCCAGGCTCAAACACTCAAACCACGCAGGCTCTTTTGCATACCTCAGTTTGATGAAACGATTGCGATGAGTGCCGGGACGGCGGCAGCCAGCAGCGTCAGGCACGGAATGGCAGCCCACGCGAGGTCCGTTGCGAGGCGCTGTCGGGGCGCGGCCGCGGTTGCGGACGCACCACGGGCGCTCCAGATCGCAAGGAACAAGACGACGGACACGCTGATGGTCAGCATGGCTAGCAGCGCGCACACTTCGATGATGACCGGTCGCATGTTTGCCGGCTCTCCGTTTAACCCCACTGCTGCCTCGCTGGAAGAATAGTGAGTGGCGGTTCACGGCTGGCACACCGCCTGTGCAATCGCTGGCTTGAGCCGCGCCATCTTGCAGGTACCGCCTATTCGTGCTGCGACGCGGTACGACGAACTAAAGGGCGAACTCGACGGGTCGTGGGCCGCGCGGGCTCTGGAACTCGTGAACGATTCCGGTCGGACCCTGTTGATACTCGATGAGGTTGGGGCCAGCGAACCACTCGGGCGGCTGCTCGGCCAGTCTATGGCGCCGGCACGCTTGCTGTGCTTGGCCATCGGTATGGCCGCGGCTCTCTGCAAGCTCCACCAGCGCGGGCTAGTCCACAAGGACGTCAAGCCGGCCAATGTTCTGGTGACCTGCGCGACCGGCGCGGTACGGCTGACCGGCTTTGGCATCGCCTCGCGCCTGCAATGCGAGCGCCAGTCACCACATGCTCCCGAGACGATAGCCGGGACGCTCGCCTACATGGCACCCGAACAGACGGGGCGAATGAATCGGTCAACCGATTCGCGCAGCGACCTCTACGCACTTGGGGTCACCTTCTACCAGATGCTCACGGGTGCGTCGCCGTTTGTCGCCGCAGACCCGATGGAGTGGGTGCACAGTCACATCGCCAGGCGAGCGGTGGCGCCCGCCGAGCGGCTGAGAGAATTCCGGTCCCCGTCTCAGCAATCGTCATGAAGCTGCTCGCCATTTTGTGCCTTCGAGTCCTTTGATACTGTAGACAGGCTCATACCTCTGTCTACGCGATGCTGCACGGCGGCACACCCAGGATGAAGTAGGGTCGCGGTTGACAAAAGGGGCTGATGGGCAGAAAACAGCTCACTGGTTCGGGGGAGTATATCGGCATGGGCGGCGCCCAATCGCTGTCGTTCGCTCAGAGGATAGGTCGCGGCGAGCTTGACGCTGAATCGCTGGCGCTGGCGATGTTCGAACATCTCAACGCTTGCAACGTCACCGGCGCGAGCGCCCTGGTTGCGGCAGACGCCGAAGTCGATTTCGGGCCGGCAGGCATCACCGGCAGCTTTGCGGAAAAAGGCATACCGTTTCTCCGAGACTTGAGCACCGCCTTTCCAGATCTGCGGGTGCGAATACGTTCGATCATGGGCAATCCAAGCACCGTTGTCGCCGAGATCACCGTCGAGGGCACGCAGAGTGGGGACTTTCTCGGCATCCCGAACCAACGAAAGCATATCGAGATCGACCAGGCATGGGTGCTGACCGCCTCTACTGGAAAGATTACGAGCATTCGCGCGTACTGGTGTCAAAGTCAGCTCTATCGGCGACTGGGCGTCAGCCGTCGCGATCAGATCGGCGGATGACGGCGATGCCCAGCGTCTGCGGAGCCCAGGTCGTGGAGTCCTTCCTCGACGCCCACCGCGCCCACGACGTCGAACGCATGGTCGAGTTGTGCGACGAAAATGCCCGGTTCCGCTCCGTGCCCTTCGAGATCTCTCGCAGACAACGGGTCGTTAGAGGCAGCGGCCATGTCTCTACGATCGGGAAGCTCCTGTGGACGGGGTTGATCAACGCGTTTCCCGATCTCACCAATGAGGTGACAGGCATCATCTCTGGAAAAGACGGCCAAGTAGCCGCGGAAGTCGTGATCAGCGGCACGCAGGCGCAAGACTGGGTCCCGGTCCGCAGCCGCGGACGCAGCTTCCGTTCGCCGCACCTCCTCGTGTTCCATGTCAACGAGCTCGGCAAGATCGACAACATCACCTCCTACTCCGACGACGCAGCCGTGCGACAACAACTCGGCGCCGCAGAACTTGACTGAGGGAACCACCCCGTGGCCTTGATGAAACGCGAGGAGTGGGAACACCTGGTACGAGAGGTGGACTGGACGCTGTCGTACGTCGATCAGGATGCCGTATTTCCAGAGTGGCAGTCGGGAACCGGCAGAGTACCTCTCGAGGCGTGGCGCGCTTGGGAGGAAAGCTACAAGATCAGCTATCCCCAATACGTGTCCGTTCAGCGTGACAAGGAAGCAGCGGCCTTTGCCGTCAAGGCTGCCCTTCAGCGCTCTGCGGTTTTCGACGCCCTGGAGGAAGGCTGGAAGTCATGCGCCAAGCTGCACTTTGGCTTCGTCTCGCTCGCGGAATACGCGGCTTTCCTGGCGGAGGCGCGTATGGCGCGCTTCGGCCTCGCGGGAGCCTGGCGCAACATGGCGGTGCTGGGCGCGCTGGATGAGATCCGTCACTGCCAGCTCAGCCTCTTTTTTGCGCACGAATTCGTCTCGAAGGACCCTCAATACGACTGGGCGCAAAGGGCGTTTCACACGAATGATTGGGCGGTCATCGCCGGGCGCAGCTTCTTCGACCACATGATGGCGGCTGGGAACGTCGTCGATACGGCGATCCAACTGCCGCTCGTGTTCGAGACGGGCTTCACCAATCTGCAATTCGTGGGGCTTGCCTCGGACGCGCTTGCCTCGGGAGACATCAACTTTGCCAACATGATTTCGTCCATCCAGACCGATGAAGCGCGGCACGCGCAGCAGGGGGGACCGACGCTCGAAATCCTGATGCGGCACGACTCCGCGCGAGCGCAGTGGATCGTCGACAAGACTTTCTGGCTGTCTGCGCGCATGTTCGCGATTCTCACCGGGCCGGCGCTGGACTATTACACTCCCCTCGCACACCGGCGGCAGTCGTACAAGGAGTTCATGGAGGAATGGGTCATCACCCAGTTTGTGAGAACGCTCGAGGATTATGGACTGAGCAAGCCCTGGTATTGGGATGAGTTCATCGAGGGCCTGGACCTCTGGCACCACGCGTTGCATCTCGGCGTGTGGTTCTGGCGCCCAACCGTCTGGTGGAATCCACAGGCGGGCGCCTCAGAAGCCGAGCGCAAATGGCTCAGTAAGAAGTACCCAAAATGGGAGGAACTCTACGGGGCGCTCTGGGAGCAGATCATGGGCAACATCAAGAATGGCGACGAACGATCGACGCTTCCAGAGACCCTGCCCTGGCTGTGCAACATGTGTCAGCTTCCGCAGTGCTCGTATGCTTTGTCGCCCGACGGGAACTACCGAGTGCAGGACTTCCCTCTCGTTTACGACAACCGCACATATCACTTCTGTTCCAAGGTATGCCGGCAGATTTGGTCGGAAGACCGGGACATGCTGCATGTGCGGACGCTCGGTGAACGACTTATTGCGGGAGAGATCCAGCCAGCCAATTTTCCAGGGATCCTGAAGTACATGGGTCTGGATGAGCCCAGGGCCTCGGGTGCTCCGTCGGAGGCTTCGCGAGGCAAGCCTATCGTGACTGGAACCAACTCTATCCCGATCAACAGCAGGTTCGGCACCGATTTCGTGACGCACCTTGTCATGATTGCGCCGGAAGACACGATGGCGGAGGTCGCTAAAAAGGTCGCACACCACTCGGTCGGGAAACGCTTAGCGCCTGAAGCTCGCAGCATGAGGGTGTACTACGAAGGTCGTCCAGTTGCCGCGGATGCAACCGTTACTCAAGTCGGCATTGCGCCTCTCCAGCACGTGTTTGTGGATTACATGCGCGACTGAAACGGGAGGAAGTTGCTAGTGAAAGATGCAGTCGGGCCAGTGCTTCGCATGTGCGACGATTTGGAGTTCGTGATCCGCGCGATTCAGGAAGACAATCCGCCGGAAAGCCTGGAAGTCGTGGATCACGGCGCCTACGTGCGCGTACAACGTTCCGGGCTTCTGCGATTGACGCGTGCCTCGCTGCAGCGTCATCTGGGTGCCGACTTCGAGATCTCGCAGCTCGAGTCGATAATTGCGGCCTTCTCAGGCCGGATCCGAACGTCATCGGATGAGGTCGTGTGGAATCTGCAAACCGCCGGCGCGTCTGCGCCGGAGGGTGGGACGCCGTGAGTGCCGCTCCGCGAACTCCCTTGCGCCGCACCTGGAGCGATTTTGGCGACGTGCGGCGCGTGCCAAGCGAGTACGAGATTGTCACACATAACACGAACTGGACCCTGCGAAAAAGCCGCGCTCACGCCCTCGAGGCGAATCCCTCTGCGCCCGCGAATCTGTGGTTTCTCACCTATCGCGACCAGTCTCCGCTGCAGGCCGAAGATTGGAACGGGTTTCGCGACCCGGATGAGCTCACCTACCGGCGCTACGTGACCATGCAGGATGAGCAGGAGACGATCGTCGCGGGTTTGCTGGAGCGATACGCCGATGCCGGTCACGACCGGGTCCACTCGCCGGCATGGCGCCTTTGCCTCGCTAGGCTGTTCACGCCGTCGCGGTACCCGGCGCACGCGATACAGATGGCGTACTCCTATCTGGCCCAGATAGCCCCCTCCTCCTACATCTCGAACTGTGCGGCTTTCGCGGCAGCAGACATGCTGCGGCGAGTCTCCTTGACGGCGTATCGCACCCGCGAGCTTCAGAAGACCTGGCCCGCGGACGGTTTCGGGGTGGCGGAGCGCGCGATCTGGGAAACAGACAGCGGCTGGCAGCACTTGCGCAGGGCGCTCGAGCTCGGACTCCTCGCCTACGATTGGGCCGAATCCTTCTGCGCGATCAATCTGGTCCTGCGACCTTCGTTGGATGACGTTCTGAATCGTCAGCTTGGAGAGCTCGCACGCCGCAATGGTGATGAGCAGAGTTGGCTCCTCCTTTCAAACCTGTCTCTCGATTCCGCGCGGTGCGATCGTTGGAGCGCGGCGCTTGCAAGATTTGCGATCGAGAAGCGGCCTGCGAATCGAGAAGTGTTCCGACGATGGATCGCCAAGTGGGCTCCGCGTGTCGATTCGGCCACAGTGAGGCTCGGCAGTCTCATGTGTGACCTGGCGAGGAATTCCGCGCCATTGAGTGAAATTACATCTGACGCCAAGAGCCGACGCGAGTCCTTGCTGCGACTTTCGGGCATTCAATAGCGTCACGGACGGGACTGGAGGCGGCGCGCAGCGGCGGCGGCAGTGCCTCGAGCTGCGTGCAAATAACCGCATGAGTGATTGGAGAGTAGTAATCAGTCTCGATGATCTCTGGGAGGGTGACCTCGTCAGTTGCACCGTCGATGGCGTGGATTTACTGCTCGTCAACCTTAAGGGTCACGTTCATGCCTTTCGGGACAGATGTCCGCATGCAGGTACCCCGCTGCATCAAGGCAAGCTCGAGGGAAGGATACTCACCTGCTCCGCGCATCTTTGGCAGTTCGATGTCGTGAACGGCGGGGTTGGAGTTAATCCGAGAGACTGCCGGCTCACCAGCTTTGCGGTGCGAATCGAAGACGGCAGCGTACTGGTTCAGATCGGATCAGCGGAACACGACGCTCGCTCAGACGGGCGCTCCCAGGCGCTGAGACCGACACCCGGAGCGCCACCCGAGGAAGGCTAGCGAAGCACGCGTATCGGGTAAAATAACGGGTAACTGAAGGTTCGAGTCCTGAACCTTCGAGTCCTTGGGTGCTTGAGCGCCTGAAGTAAGTTCATAGTCTCTCTTCCGCGCCGGGCAAGGTGAACTGAAAGACGGCGCCGCGAGGCTCGTTCACCTCTGCCCACAGTCGGCCCCCATGGGCATGGATGATCGACCGGCAGACCGATAGCCCCATGCCCGTTCCGTCGGGTTTTGTTGTGTAGAACGAATCGAAAACGCTTTCGAGATGTTCCGCATCAATGCCCGGCCCGGAGTCGTGCACGCCTACCAGGACGCCGTTGTGGTGTGGCTCGGTGCTGAGCAACAGCGCCCGCGCCCCCGTCTCAACTGAGCCCATTGCTTCAGCCGCGTTCAGGATCAGGTTCAGGACGACTTGTTGGAGCTGAATGCGATCCGCCTGAACGGGCGACAATCCGTCAGCGAGTCGGGTCCGGACCGAGACGTCATACTTGCTGATTGCACTTCGCGCCAAACCAAGCACCTCATTGATCGCCGCATTGAGATCAAAGTGATCCTTTCTTGGCGGCGCCTTCTTGATTTGATCACGGATCCGCTCGACGATGTCCCCGGCTCGATCGGCATCGCCAACGACGCAGCCCAGCGCCTCCCTGACCTCACCTAGCTCTGGTGGTTTCTTCTCCAGAAAATTCAGGGCTGCGCGCGCGTTGTTCCGCGCGGCGGCAATCGGTTGCGTGATTTCGTGAGCGAGTGAGGCAGCCAATTCTCCCATCATGCTAACGCGGTTCATGTGGGCGAAATCCGCCTCTAGCTTATGGATTGCCTCTTCCGCCCGCTTGCGCTCGGTCAGATCTAGGACGAACGCAACACCGTCATTTCCGCCTTCTTTGAACAGCGCACCACCTTTTAGGACGGGGACGCGGCTGCCGTCTTTTCGAAAATACTCCTTCTCGTACGGCTGAAACGTGCCAGTTGATTGTAGTTCCGCAAAGGTGCGTTCGTCCCGCTCGCGCCACTCGGCCGGCGTCAGATCGGTCCAGCGCACGCGGCCGGAAATAACATCTTCGTGACTGTACTGAAGCATGCGCAGGAACGCATCGTTCGCACTCACGATGGCGCCATCGAGGCTAAAAATGCAGATCCCCAGAATGTTAGCGTCGACCAAGCGCCGGATCTTCCCCTCCCGATCTGCCAGGTCGCGATAGAGCCGCGTGTTTTCGAGGGAAATTGTGGCTTGCAATGCCAGAAGCTTCAGCACCGCAATCCGACTCGACGTGAAGACGTGCGAGGTGAGATTGTTCTCAAGGTAGAGCACCCCCGCCAGCTTGGCCTTGTTGGCCAGCGGCAGGCAGAGGATCGACTTTGCGTTACGCTCACGGACGTACGGGTCCGTCGAAAATGTCGAGTGAGCTGAGGCGTCATCGAGAATCACGATTTCCCGAGTTCGCATGACGCACTGCACGATTGAATCGGGGAGCGGCGCCCTTCGGCCGTCAGGTCGATGGACCAGGATGGCGTTCCCGCGGCTGTTCGCTTCGGCTTCCTCGCGGAGCTCATTTCCGTGTGATAGAAGCAACAGGCTTCGTTCGGCGCCGGCGTGCTCGATAGCAAGGCGCATGAGCGTGTCGATCAGCCGGTCCAGCAGCATCTCGCCTGACACGGCTTGCGACACCTTGATTACCGTCGCGAGGTCGAGATTCTCCTGTTGGTCAGTGAGCGTAATGGTCTTGCGGACTGTTGCCATTGTGCGACCCCAATATGAGGCACCAACCAATATTATGACTGAATCATATGATCGGTGTAAAAAGCAGCTGGATTGAGGGCTGCTCGAAGACAGCCCGACAGTTTCTGTTCATCAATCGGCTTGCGCAGGTAGCAGACCACTCCGTCATTCAACGCGTGGGCTCGTTCAACCTTTGTGGGATAGGCAGTTACAAGGATTGTGGGAATCGGCTGCCCCGCTTGGATAAGATGACGGTGGAGTTCGACCCCCGTCATTGCAGGCATCTGAACATCGGCGATCAAGCAGGCCGTTTCGCCGAGGCGAGAGGACGCGATGAAATCCGCTGCCGACGAGAAGACCTCGACCCGGTAACCCAACGATCTCATGAGCCTTCGCATGGACTCGCGGAAAGGCCGGTCATCGTCGATGATCGAGATCAATACTGTCGCCAAGCCAGCTCCGGCATTCTCATTCGAGCACAGGGTGCAGCCTCTGAACGCGTACCGCCATCCGTAGTTGCAGAGAATGAACATGAAGCAGGTGCAGAGCCATAAGCCTTGGTTTAGATCCGTTGACCGGCGACATTTGT
>Ga0335075_10007811_pt1 | contig 16424 bp, 16 predicted proteins | sample Lox_Sample_24_FD_206723 | JGI IMG/M metagenome (GOLD analysis project Ga0335075, IMG submission 206723) | Soil microbial communities from Loxahatchee National Wildlife Refuge, Florida, United States - Lox_Sample_2.4 | ecosystem: Environmental > Terrestrial > Soil > Wetlands | place: USA... | reverse complement strand
CAGATGGGGTTCAAAGGCCCTCGAACAACGCCGTCGACAGATAGCGTTCGGCGAAGGATGGCACGATCACGACGATGGTCTTGCCTTCCATGCCGGGACGCGCGCCGACTTCGAGGGCTGCGGCAATCGCGGCGCCGGAGGAGATGCCCACCGGGACGCCTTCGTTCTTCGCAGCCTTGCGCGCGGTCGCGAATGCCGTCTCGTTCGAGATCGTAATGACTTCGTCGATCACGCTGCGGTCGAGGATCGCGGGGACGAAGCCCGCGCCGATGCCCTGGATCTTGTGCGGGCCCGGCTGACCGCCGGAGAGCACCGGAGAGTCTTCTGGCTCCAGCGCGATCATCTTCACGCTCGGCTTCTTCTGCTTCAGCACCTGGCCGACGCCGGTGATCGTGCCGCCGGTGCCGATGCCGGAGATGACGTAGTCGACCGCGCCGTTGGTGTCGTTCCAGATCTCTTCCGCGGTCGTGCGGCGATGGATCGCCGGGTTGGCCGGGTTCTCGAATTGCTGCGGAATGATCGCGCCCGGCGTCGCCGCGACGATCTCCTGCGCCTTGGCAATGGAGCCCTTCATGCCCTTTGCCGCATCGGTGAGGACAACTTCGGCGCCCATGATCGCGAGCATCTTGCGGCGTTCGATCGACATCGACTCCGGCATGACGAGGATGAGCTTGTAGCCCTTCGCGGCGGCGGCAAATGCGAGCGCGATGCCGGTGTTGCCGGAGGTCGGCTCGACCAGCGTCGATTTGCCCGGCGTGATCAGGCCCTGGCTTTCGAGCGATTCAATCATCGCCACGCCGATACGGTCCTTCACGCTGGAGATCGGGTTGAAGAATTCGAGCTTGAGGAGAATGTCGGCCTTTGCGCCGGCTTCCTTCGGCAACCGCGCCAAACGCACCAGGGGCGTGTCGCCGATGGTCTCGGTGATGGAGTTGTAGATGCGGCCGCGGCCCGGCTTTCCGGCTTCCATGAAGTGCTCCTGATGTCTCTAAATTGTGAAATCTGCTGTTGCGCCGCCGCCGCAATCGACGCCGGCTTCGCGGGCGCGGGAGCAGAGGTCTTCGATGGAGATCGCGTCGAGCTTCTCCATCACCTCGTCCTGAAGCTTGGCGATCAGCGGCATGACGATGCGCGCGCCAAGATCGGAATGCGGCGCGATTTTCTCGGCGTCGTCGCCATCATCCAGCGCTTCCGCGACCCGGACCACTTCGCCAACCGTGATGCGGCGGCGTTCCTTGGCGAGACGATAACCGCCGCGCGGTCCACGCACGCCTTTGAGCACGCCGGCGCGCACGAGCTGTTGCATCACCTGTTCGAGATAACGCTGCGGCACGCCCTGGCGCGCGGTGATCTCTTTGGCCTGTACAGGTTCCGGGCGGCCGTTGAAGGCGATGTCGATCACCGCCTCCAACGCCAGCAAGGTTTTGCGCGAGAGTTTGAGCATCAGTCCTCGTCTACGCCCAGGCCGGTCGAGCCGAAGCCGCCTTCACCGCGCACGGTGACGGGAAGCTGCTCGACCTCCTTGATATCGGCGTGCTTGATGCGCGCGAACACGATCTGCGCGACCTTCATGCCGCGCTTCACCGTGAACGGCTCCTGGCCCAGATTGACGAGGATCGCCTTGATCTCGCCGCGATAGTCGCTGTCGATCGTGCCCGGCGCGTTCAGCAGCGTGATGCCGTGATTGAGCGCGAGACCGGAGCGCGCGCGCACCTGGCCTTCGTATTTGTCGGAGAACGCGACCGCGATGCCGCAGGGGATCGCCGAACGGTCGCCGGGTTTGAGTTCTATGTCGCCATCGATGGCGGCAAGCAGATCGAGCGCCGCCGATCCTTCCGTCGCATAGGCCGGCAGCGGCAAATCTTTTGCGTGGGGCAGGCGTTGAACGGAGAGGTTCATGCCGCTTTGCCCTTCAAGGTTTCGGCGATGCGCGCGGCAAGGCGCGCGCCGACGTCTTTCTTGTCCATCTCAGGCCAGTCTTCGGTCTTGTTTGCGGTAATCAGATGCACGGTATTTTTCTCTCCACCCATTATCCCGGTACCGGGGCTCACATCGTTCGCGACGATCCAGTCGCATCCCTTGCGCGCGCGCTTGTCCTGCGCGTGCTGAATGACGTTGTCGGTTTCCGCCGCGAAGCCGATGACCAGCTGCGGACGCCGCGCGCCCTTCGAAAGGGTCGCGAGAATGTCCGGATTCGCGGTCAGCGCAACAGAGGGCGGCGGCGCACCCACAGTCTTCTTGATCTTGCCATTCGCCGCGGTCTCCGGGCGCCAATCGGCGACGGCTGCGGCGCACACCGCGACATCGACCGGCAGAACGGATTCACAAGCCGCAAGCATTTCGCGCGCCGTCTCAACCTTGATCAGTTTCACGCGCGATGGCGGTGCGATGCTGACCGGGCCGGAAACGAGAATGGTCTCGGCACCTGCGTGGGCGAGTGCATCGGCAATCGCGTAGCCCTGTTTGCCGGACGAACGATTGGCGATGTAACGCACTGGGTCGAGCGGCTCCTGCGTCGGCCCTGCCGTTACGAGCGCCTTCACGCCGGCGAGTGGGCCGGGCATCGCGAGTGCGTTCTCGATCGCGGCGACGATGTTCAATGGCTCCGCCATGCGGCCGGGGCCGAACTCGCCGCACGCCATCTCGCCGTCATCGGGGCCGACGAAGATTGTGCCGTCGGCTTTCAGGGTCGCGAGATTCCGCTGTGTTGCCGGATGATTCCACATGCGCACGTTCATCGCGGGCGCCATCAGCACGCGCTTGTCGGTCGCGAGCAGTGCGGTGGAGGCGAGATCGTTGGCGAGACCGTTCGCAACCTTCGCCATCAGGTCGGCGGTTGCGGGCGCTACGACGACAAGATCGGCGCTGCGCGAAAGCTGGATGTGCCCCATCTCCGCTTCGTCGGTCAGGCTGAAGAGATCGTCATAGACTTTCTCGCCGGAAAGCGACGCAACGGAAAGCGGCGTGACGAATTCCGCGCCTGCTTTGGTGAGGATCGCGCGCACATGCACGCCGCGCTCTTTGAGGCGGCGGATGAGCTCAAGAGACTTGTAGGCAGCGATGCCGCCGCCGATGATGAGCAATACGCTATTGCCGCGCATGCGGATGTCCTTGGGACGAGGGCGGAGAAAATACCGCGCCGGCCCGGGGATATAAAGAGAATAACGGGCGCGGACTGTGGTTCGCGGTCAGGGAGCTAAAACCATGAATGTACAGGTGAAATCCACCGATCTGCCGCCGTTCAAGCCGTTGCCGATGAAAGCGCCGGACCTGGAGGTGGTCCGAAAACCCGACGGAACGGTCTATCTGAGTTCCCGTCATCCCTTGGGCGATATGCACCGTTCGACGGTGCATTTGTTCGAACAGCGGGCCGCCGCGCATCCGGATCGAAAGTTCATGGCGGAGCGCACGCCGCTACCCGGCGGTGGCACCGGCGACTGGCGTTTTATCACGTACGGCGAGATGAACACGCGCGCGAATGCGATTGCGCAGGCGATGCTGACGCGCGGTCTCGGCCCCGACACGCCGCTGATGGTGCTGTCGGGCAATTCGATCGCGCACGCGTCGATGATGCTCGGTGCGATGAAGGCGCGGGTGCCGGTGGCGCCGGTGTCGGTCGCGTATTCGATCATGTCGGGCGACCACGGAAAGCTGCGCCACGTCTTTCAGACGACGAAGCCGAAGATGATCTTCGCGGAGCAGGGCCCGATCTATGCCCGCGCTTTGGCAGCGCTCGATCTCGACGGCGTGGAAGTCGTGAGCGTGATGCCGGTCCCGGACCGCGCGACGACGCCCTACGAAGATCTGCTCAGGACCAACGTGAGCCCCGCCGTCGCGGAGTCGATGGAGAAGGTCGATCACGACACAGTGGCGAAATTCCTCTTCACCTCCGGTTCGACCGGCATGCCGAAAGGCGTGATCCAGACGCATCGCATGATGTGCGCGGTGGTCGCGGCACAGGAAGCGTTGCGCACGGAGCAGTCCGATCCGAACGAGATTCCGGAAAGCCTGGAATGGATGCCGTGGAACCACATCTCCGCCGGCAACATCGGTTTCAACAACGCGGTGAACGCGGGCGGCACGATCTATCTCGATGCCGGCAAGCCACTGCCCGGCATGTTCGAGGAGACGATCCGCAATCTGCGTGACATAAAACCGCTTGGCTTCGGCTCCGCGCCGATTGCCTTCGGCTGGCTCGCCGACGCGATGGAACGCGATCCATCCTTGCGCGATCATTTCTTCGCCAAGATGAAGATGGTCGCCTATGGCGGCGCAACGCTCAGCCAGGACATCTATGAGCGCATTCAGGCGTTGTCGATTGCCGCGACTGGCGAGCGCATTCCGCTGACCACCATGTACGGCGCGACCGAAACGCAGGGCATCACGGTGGTGCACTGGCTGACGGAACGTGTCGGCCTGATCGGATTGCCACTCCCCGGTATCACACTCAAGCTCGTGCCGAACGGCACCAAGCTCGAAGTCCGCGTGAAGGGCCCGACGGTCACGCCCGGCTATTACGGCCGCGAAGATCTCACAAAGGCTGCGTTCGATGATGAGGGCTATTACTCCCTGGGCGATGCGGCGCGCTTCATGGATGAAAACGATCCGGCGCAGGGCCTCGTTTTCGACGGCCGCGTGACGGAGGATTTCAAGCTCGACAGCGGAACCTGGGTCAGCGTCGGCACCTTGCGCGCGCATGCTGTGGCCGCCGCCTCGCCGCTGGTGTTCGATTGCGTGGTGTGCGGGCAGGACAAGCCGTTCGTCGCGCTGCTCGCGTGGCCCAACATGCAGGCCGCGATCCAGTTCACTGGCAAGAACAACATGGAAGAAGTGCTGGCCGATCCGAAACTGCGCGACGCGATCCGGGACAAGTTCGCCGCACACAACAAGACGCAGACCGGCACGTCCTCGCGCGTGAAGCGGGTGCTGCTGATGGCAGAGCCGCCATCCGTCGACGGTCACGAAATCACCGACAAAGGCTATGTGAACCAGCGCGCCACACTCGAACGCCGCAAGGCGCTGGTCGACAAGCTCTATGCCGGCGGTCCGGAGATCATAGAAATTCCGTAACGGCAGCCCGCCTTAACGGAATGGTTACCGTGTTTTGCTCTACTGGCTCCATCGGACTGAATGGGGCCAGTCATGCAACTCAACGCAGGCGATATGTGCCGGCTTGCAGCGGACCTTGCGGAAGAGCATGGCGAGTCTGCGCGCGAGTATGCGCGCCGTGCCGTCGCATCGTTCGAGTCCGAAGGCGAGCCCGATCGCGCGAAGTTCTGGTTCATGCTGTCTGTCTTCCTTGACGACATCATGCTCCAGCGCCTCGATCCGCAAGAGCCGATCACGATTCACTGATCTCCTCTCAAATTCAATTCGTCATGGCCGCCCTTGAGGCGGCCATCCAGCTTTGCGGTTCATCGCCCATGTCGCTGGATGGCCGGGTCAAGCCCGGCCATGACGAGCCGGAGGTAGCTTGCGCCTTGCGCGCCAATGCCTCCACACTCCACCCAGATCATTGAAAGGATTTCCATGCCGCTCGATCCAGTTGTGAAGGGCTTTCTCGACCAGATGGCGTTGGTGCCGGGTCCGAAGATGTTCGAGCTTCCCGCGCCACAGGGCCGCGAGATGTTCGTCGGCATGATGCAGATGATCGGCCCGCAAGGCGTGCCCATCGGCAAGGTCGAGAACCTGAACGCGACCGGACCGCATGGCGACATCCTGCTGCGCGTCTATACGCCCGTTGCCGCCGGTGCCGACGCGCTGCCGGTGCTGATCTATTTCCATGGTGGTGGTTTTGTGATCGGCGATCTGGAAACGCATGACGGTCTGTGCCGCCAGTTCGCGAATGAGGGCAGCTTCCGCGTGATCGCAGTTCACTATCGCCTCGCACCGGAGAACAAATTTCCCGCTGCGCTCGACGATGCGTTCGCGGCGGTGCAATGGATTGAGGCGCATGCCACCGAACTCGGCGTCGATGCAAACCGTATCGCCGTCGGCGGCGACAGCGCCGGCGGTGCGCTCGCGGCTGAAGTCACACAGCTTGCGAAAGCGAAAGGCGGACCGAAGATCGCGTTTCAGCTTCTGATGTTCCCGGTGACGCAGATTGGCAAGGAGACCTCGTCGCTGCGCGAATTTGCTGTCGGCTATTTCCTCGATAAGGCGACGCTCGACTGGTTCTTCAACCACTACATTCCCGAAGGCACGGACAAGACCGACACGCGCGTGTCGCCGCTGAACGGCGATCTCAAGGGACTGCCGCCGGCATATGTGATGCTTGGGGGGTACGATCCGCTCCATGATGAAGGTCTCGCTTATGCGAAGAAGCTTCAGGACGCGGGCGGCAAGGTGGAGATCGCCGTTTACGACGGCATGGTCCATTGCTTCATTTATATGCAGGCGGTGCTACCGCAGGCAGTCGATGCGGTCAAAGCGGCGGCAAAAGCGGTGCGTAAAGGCCTCGGAGAAAAATAATGGCGCTCGACATCAACGTCCGCGCGCTGCTCGACCAGATGAAGGCGGCAGCCCTTCCGAAAATCTGGGAGCTCGCACCGCCGGCCGCACGCGCCGCGATGCGTTCGCGTCTTCTTGGCGGCAAGGACGCGCCGATCGGAAAAATCGAGAACCGGAAAATCCCGGGTCCCGCCGGTGAGATTCCCGTGCGCATCTATACGCCGGTCGATGCGAAGGCCGATGTGCTTCCCGGCCTCGTGTTCTTCCACGGCGGCGGCTTCGTGATCGGCGATCTGGAGACGCATGACGATCTCTGCCGATGTCTCGCAAACGGCAGCGGCTGCCGCGTCGTGTCGGTCGATTATCGCCTCGCGCCGGAATGTCCGTTCCCGGCCGCAGTCAATGATTGCTACAGCGCGACGAAATACGCCGCCAATCATGCCGCCGATTTCGGCATCAACCCGGCGCAACTCGCTGTCGGGGGCGACAGCGCGGGCGGCAATCTCGCGGCGGTGGTTTGTCAGCTCGCAAAAACGGAAGGCCCGAAGATCCAGTTCCAACTTCTCATCTATCCGGTAACGCAGCTCGGCCAGCCCGACATGCCGTCTATGAAGGAGAACGAGAAGGGCTACTTCCTCGAACGAGAATCCATGGCCTGGTTCACGCGCATGTATTGCCCCGATGCCGCGCATCACGGCGACACGCGCATGTCGCCGCTGCTCGCGAAGGATTTGTCGGGATTGCCGCCGGCCTATGTCGCGACCGCAGGCTTCGATCCGTTGCGCGACGAGGGCAAGGCCTATGCCGACAAGCTCGACGCCGCCGGTGTGCCGGTCACCTATGTGAACTATCCCGGTATGATCCACGGCTTCTTCAGCCTGCGCGGCGTGATCCCGAAAGCGCGCGAAGCCGTCGCCGCAGCGGCTGCCGCCGTCAGCGCGGCGCTGACGCTCGAATAGAACTCATCAGTGCCCCGAACCCGAGCCACGCGCCGAGGATCGGACTGACACCCATGCCGACCAGCGGCACCGGAAACGCACCGAACAACGGCGCAAGCGCGCAGAGCGCCAGATAGATTGTCAGGCTGTAAGAGCGAAAAAGAAGCGGCGCGACTACGGTACCCGCAAGCGCCAGCACTGCAATGGCCGCCTGCAGCGGCGTTGCGAGAGCGATGATCCCTTCGACTTCCGGCACCGGCGCGAGGGTATCGGGTCGTACGAAAGAGAGCGCCGCGACGACCGCCAGCGATGCGGCAAACCAGAACCGCCCTGATGCAATCGCTGTCACGATCAAAGCGCCTGCGAACGCGACTGCTTGCGACGCATCGGGTTGCAAAGCCAACAGGATCAGAAGCGCGAACGAAAGGAGGATCTGGCTGTCCAACGTGACAACCGCTGACGGAAGAAGCAGTTCGGCCGCGTTGAACCGCACGCCCATCGCGATCCACCGATGGACGCCGGACATTCCTGGAGAAACAAACGTGGCGGCCACACCCGCGATCGCAACGAAAGGCCACCAGCGCAGGCTCCTGATTCGCGAAAGAGCGACAGCGAGGACTGCGCCAATCGCCCACGCGGCCATGTTCAACAGCAAGACGCGTTGAGAAATCCCGTGCTGGCTGGCGATCCAGCAGCCGGTCGCAACTGCAATAAGCGATGATGCGCCGAACAGAAACCAGGCACCCGTCGTGCGGTTCACGGGAGCAGCTTGCCGGGATTGAGGATGCCTTTTGGATCGAGCGTGCTCTTGATCGCGCGCAAAACGGCGATGCCGAGCGGGCCCTTCTCCTGCGCGATCCAGGGCAGGTGATCTTCGCCGACGCCGTGATGATGGCTGATCGTGCCGCCACTTGCGACGATGGCGTCGGATGCCGCTTTCTTGATCGCCTGCCATTGCGCGAGTTCGCTGCCGAGCGCGCGCGGGAAGAAATAGGTGAAGTACAGGCTCGCGCCATCGGGATAGGAGTGGCTGATGTGGCTCATGACCACGCCCTGTGCGCCGGGGCGCGGCGCCGTCTCGCGCATCGCGGTGTCGAGCGCGTTGCGCACGGCGTTGCGCAGCGCATCGATGTTCGACCAGCGCGTCGCGGTCTCCAACGTATCGACGCCGACGCCGCGATCCATCATCGGCTCGCGCAGATAGGGCCCGTGGAAGCGGCCTTCCTGCCATCGCTTGCCCTGTCCTTCGCCGAGCGCCATGGCACCAAACTTCCTGGCGATGGCGGCGAAATGCTTTTGCGAAGACGCGACAGCCTCTGCATCGCCCTCGAAACCCGCGATCAGCGCACAGGCATTGGCATCGAAGTTGCGCGATTTGAGAACCCAATCGGCGATCTGGTCTTTCAGCCCGCGCTTTTTCCCGAGCGCGCCGAAGGTGCGATAGAACCGCGTCTCGTCGGCATCGGAGAGGCGCAGCATCGTGGCGGGGAGTTCGTCCTGCACGGCGGTGCGAATTGCAGCCGCGCCGTTCGCGAAATCATGGAAGAGATAGCCGCGATAATCGTTCGCCGCAGGCGCGGGATGCACGCGCACGGTCGCTTCGGTGACAATGCCGAAAATACCTTCGGAACCCAGGGCGATGTCGTTCAATTGCGGTCCCGCGGACGATCCGGGAAATCCATTGGTGTCGAGCACACCTTGCGGCGTCGCGAGCTTCGCACTCACGAGCCAATCTTCGGCACGGCCATAGCGGCCGGAGCCTTGGCCGGCGCCGCGGTGCGCGATCCATCCGCCGAGCGTCGAGAACTCGAACGATTGCGGATAGTGACCTAGGGTCATGCCCTTCGCCTGGAGCGCGTTCTCCAGCGCAGGCCCATAGATGCCCGCTTCGGCGGTTGCGGTGCGCGACGCGGTGTCGATATCGATCACGCGTTCCATGCCCGAGAGATCCAAGGTGGCAACGGCGGGAAAATCGCCACGGGTCGCACTGACCGCGCCGACGACGCTGGTGCCGCCGCCGTATGGAACGACGGCGATGCCGTTCTCGGCGGCAAAGGAAAGCAGCGCGAGCACTTCATCGCTGCCCCGCGGATAAAGAACCACGTCAGGCGCAACGGACAGATCGCCCACCCGCAGTTTCAGAAGATCGTGATAGGAGCGGCCCAGCGCGTGAAACGCACGTTCGTAATCATCGTCGCGCACGCGATCCTGGCCGAGCATCGCAATGAGCTTCTCGCGCATCTCGAGCGACAAACGCTTTTCCGGCAGCGTGATGTCCTTGAGATCGCGTGGCGGCGTGGCGAGCAGCGACGGCATGCCGAGTTCTGCGGCAAGCCACGTCCACACCTCTTCACGGCCGGCGAGCGCGTCCTTGTGCGCGGCCCAGCCCCAGCCGTTCCAACTGATCTTGCTGCGGTCGATACTCATACCCCGCCCCTCAGGCTCAGCATCGCAGATTGAGCGCCTTCGGCAAAATCTCGAAAGTGGCGGGGAGTCGGCCGGCGCTTTCGCCGTCGGTTTCGATCAGCACCGGTTTACCCCGTGTCTCGGCGACGGGCACGGCCACAACCTTGCGGCCGCGCAGCACGCGCACATAGGGCTTTTCGATATGCTCGCCGGTGTAGAGCAGCTTCATGCTCGCCATCGCCTCGCCCTTTGGCGCCTTGCCGAGGATCACGACGTCAAACATGCCGTCATCGAGGGCGGCATTCGGCGCGATTTTCATGCCGCCGCCGAAGAAGCGGCCGTTGGCGACAGCGACGGTCGAGACCGGCGCGATCTCGTCATACTCGCCGTCGACCATGATGCGCACGACACGGTCGCGATAGGTGAGGAGATCGACGGCGCTGTGGAACGCGAAGGCGAACTTGCCGCCGAACAGTTTGGCGATACGCGCGCGGTTGACGGAGTCGACCACCATGCCCGACATGCCGAAGGAGGCGATATTGGCGAAATAGCGAACCTGCGGTTCGCCTTTCTGGGTAAGGCAGGAGAGTCTCCCGACATCGATGGCGCGTGCGGACGCCTTCTTCAGATGCGCGACCGCGGCGTCGGCGCCGGCCTCGATGCCGAAGCTCTTGCGGAAATCGCCACCGGTGCCGCTGGTGACACAGGCGAACACGGCATCGGGCGAGATCTGGCCATTGATGTCGAAGAACCCGTTCACCGCCTCGTTGATCGTGCCGTCTCCGCCGACGGCCACGATCTCGTGATGGCCTTCGCGCAAGGCGTGGCGCACAAGCTGAGTCGCCTCCCGCCGCATGCGCGTAAAGGCGACGGACATCTGCGGATAGATTTTCGACAGCTCGCGCTCCAGTGCGCGCCACTCGCGCCTGGTGCGTCCGTTGCCGGAGCGCGGATTGACGACCACGAACACGCTCATGCGACCTCGCGCGTGTGATACCACGGCGCAATCGACGCGATCTCGCGGGCGCGGCGGTCTTCGCTCCAGCCGAGTTCGTTCGCCATGAGGCGCGACACCACATCGAGCGTCTCGCGCATCGGTGCGCCAAGCTGGCCAATTCCGGTGCGGCGCATGACGACGTCTTCGAGCGTCAACGCCATCTCCTCGCGCATCGCAAAGATTACCTGCGCGCCGATATCCCCGGTCTTTGCGATGGGAGAGAGAAGTTCCGGGCGATTGCCGGCTTCGGCGAGCATGTTCGACAGACGCGCGCCATACAGCTGTGCGAGGTGGTTGAGGCTTGGCATCTGTTGTTGTTGCTTCACGAAATCGCCGAAGCGGCCGACGCGGCCTCCGGGTAACGGCGATGTGCCGGTTTCGCAGGCGCGCGTCTTCGCGCCGAGTTTCGCGACGAGCGTATCGACGACCGAGTCAGCCAGATCGCGCGAGGTCGTCCACTTGCCGCCGATGGCGGAGAACAATCCGTCGAGCCCGTCGTCCTTGCCATGATCGACGAGTTCCGCGCGCCGGCTTGCGCCGTAGGTATCGCCGGAGCCGTCGTCCACGAGTGGACGCAAGCCGGCATAGAAATATTCGACGCTGCCCCAGCCGAGCTTTGCGGCGGGCAGGTGATTGTTGATGAAGGCGAAGAAGGTGGAGATATCGCTCTCACTGACGCCGAGCGTATCGGGGTCGCCGGAGAAGGCGGTGTCGGTGGTGCCGAGCAGTGTGTGTCCGCGCCACGGCAGAACGAAGAAATGCCCATGTGATGTTGCAACGGTGAGCGCCGCATCGCGCGTGATCGACGGAACGAGAACGTGGATGCCTTTGGAGCGCAGTAATTTGTGCGAGGCCGGTTTCGCGAGCGCGTGTTCAAGAAAGATGTCTGCCCACGGTCCTGCCGCGACCAGGGTGGCTTTCGCTCGGATGTCGAATGATGCGTCGCTGGTCGTGTCGCGCGCGTCGCAGCCTTCGACCTTGCCATTGCGAATGAGGAGTTTTCCGGCTTCGACATAGTTCGCGATCGCTGCGCCATGCGCGTCGGCGTCGAGCAGACATTCGAGTGCGAGGCGCTCTGGCGAGTACATCTGAGCGTCGTAATATTGGAACGCGCCTTCAAGGCCAGGACCATCCAGAACCGGCTCGCGCGCTAACGCCTCTTTCGCGTTCAGCCACGAGTGACCCGGCAACCGCTGCGCCGGATCATCGAGCCAGCCGCGATCGAAGGAGAGCACGTCATATAAAGTGAGGCCGGCGCTCAAAGTCGCGCGTGCTTTGAACCCACCGCCGTAAAGCGGCACCAGAAAGGGCAGGGGATGGACGAGATGCGGCGCGATGCGCTGCCAGATGCGGCGCTCGCGCAGGGACTCGCGCACCAGGCCGAGTTCGAAATTGCGCAGGTAGCGCAACCCGCCATGCACGAGCTTGGAATTGTGAGCGCTGGTCGCGTTGGCGAAATCGTTCCGTTCGATCAGCGCGACCTTAAGTCCGCGCAGGCTCGCGTCGCGCGCGACGCAGGCGCCCGTCACCCCGCCGCCGATGATCAGGATATCGAAGGTCTCGTTGGCAAGGCGGTCGGTGGCGCGGCGCATAATCGGCTGAAGAATCCCGGGTCTGGCCCAACTGACATCTTGTCAACCGGTGCGGCAAGCCTGCTAAGCTGCTGTACAGAACAATATTTGGGAGGACGCCATGCCGCAAATCCGCGCCAATGGGATCGACATTGAATATGAGAGTTTCGGGCGAGATAGCGATCCCGCGATCCTTCTGATCATGGGCTTCGCCGCCCAGATGACGATGTGGCGGCAGGACATGTGCGAGCAGCTCGCCGCCAAAGGGTTCCGCGTCCTCCGCTTCGACAATCGTGACATCGGGCTTTCGACTCATCTGAGCCGCCTGCCGGTGCCGAACCCGCCGGAACTTGTCGCGAAGATGATGGCAGGGCAGGCGGTCGAGGTGCCGTATCAGCTCGACGATATGGCAAAGGACGCGGCCGAGCTTTTGAAAGCACTCGGTATCAAGTCGGCACATATCGTCGGCGCGTCGATGGGCGGCATGATCGCGCAGCTTGTCGCGATCAACCACCCCGATGTGACCAAGAGCCTGATCTCGATCATGTCGACGACCGCGCGGCGCGATCTTCCGCCCGCGAAACCGGAAGCGATGGCGGCACTGATGGCGCAGCCCGCGAGCGACAGCCGCGAAGATCGCATCAAGACGGGCCTCATCGTGGTGAAAACGCTGGGCAGCCCCGGCTATCCCGCCACGGAAGAAGAATTGCTCGAGGGCGTCAGCGCTGCGGTCGATCGCGCCCCCTACGATCCGGCCGGAGTCGCGCGTCAGCTCGGTGCCATCGTCGCGGCACAGCCGCGCAACGAGAAGCTCGCTAAGCTGCGGATGCCGGCGATGGTCATCCATGGTGCCGACGATCCGATCATTCCTGTCGACGCCGGCAAGGATACGGCGGCGAGCATTCCCGGCGCCGAACTCGTGATCATTCCGGGCATGGCGCACGATTTCACCAAGGCGCTGGTGCCGATCTATGTGAATACGATTGGCGATTTCGTGTCGCGCGTCGAACAGAAGGCAAAAGCAGCATGACCCAGATCCGCGCCAACGGCATCATGCTGGAATATGACGAGCACGGTCCGCGCGACGGCGTGCCGTTCCTGTTCATCAACGGCTTCGGTTCGCAGATGACGAACTGGCCGGATGAATTCCACGAGGCGATGGCGAAGGCAGGTTATCGCTATATCCGCCTCGACAATCGCGATGTCGGCCTGTCGCAGAAGTGGGACGGCGTCATGCCGGATCCGAAAGCAGTGTCCGAGGCCGTGCGCGCGGGCAAGAAGCCGGATATCCCGTACACGCTCGCCGACATGGCGGCGGATGCGGCCGGATTGCTGGACGCGCTCGGCATCGAGAGCGCGCATATCGCGGGCTGTTCGATGGGTGGCATGATCGCGCAGCTTGTGGCGCTCAATCATCCGGAGAAGACGCGCTCACTGATCTCGGTGTTTTCGACGACCAGTGATCCGTCGCTGCCGCCGTCTTCGCCGGAAGCGCAGGCCGCGTTGCTGACGCGCCCCGCATCGAACGATCGTGAGACGGTGGTTGCGCATTCGCTGAAAGGCCGCCGGACGTACGCGTCAACGGCTTGGCCATTCGATGAAGAGCGTTTGGGCAAAGTTATCGGCTTCAACTACGACCGCAGCTTCTATCCTGAGGGTACGCTGCGCCAATGGACGGCGATCCTCGCCGGTCCGCCGCGCACGGAGCGTCTGAAATCACTGAAGGTGCCGACGCTCGTTCTGCACGGAACGGCAGACACGCTGATCCGTCCGGACGCGGGCCGTCATACCGCGCGGTGCATCCCCGGCGCGGAGTATCACGAGATCGAAGGCTGGGGGCACGACATGCCACTGGGCGCGATCCCTGTGGTGCAGGGATTCATCATGCCGTTTATCGAGAAGGTGGAAGCAGGCAGAAAGACCGCGAAGCAGGCGGCCGAGTAGGCGGACCTACTTGATCTTGCCTTCCTTGAACACGACGTGCTTGCGCAGCACGGGGTCGTACTTCTTGATCGTGAACTTCTCGGTCATCGTACGCGTGTTCTTCTTGGCAACATAAAAAAAGCCGGTGCCGCCCTCGCTGTTGAGACGGATTTTGGCCGTTGTCGGCTTCGCCATGAGAAACTCCAGAAAAGTCAGTCAGAAGGGCCGGTAAACTAGCCACGGAGGGCGCCAAGTCAAGGCGGCTAAAGCTCGGTTTGGACCGTCTTTCCCTTCAAAAAGCGGAAAAATGGGGCGGGACGGTCGGTTTCCGGCCCGTCATCCAGCCGGGTCTCGACCTCCTCCAGCACCCGGCGGGTAATGGAGGGCAGGTCCAGGGCCCGGGCCTCGGGCAGCGTCAGCCAGGCCGGTTTGAGCAGTTCCTCGTGAGTCGCGGCATCCAGCGCGTGGGCGATGGCGCCCGCATCGGCCATGAAGAAGCGCGCGTCGAAGCGGCGCGTGCGGTTCGGCGGCGTGATCGCGCGCGCGATGAAGGTGAGGGTGTCGAGGCGCGGGGCAACGCCATGCGCGAAGAACTTCACCCACGCCGGCGAACGGGTGCGCGGCGCGGTGCCTTGTTCGCCGATCAGGATGCCGGTTTCTTCGAACGTCTCACGCACGGCTGCGAGCGCGAGACCACGCGCGCGTGCGGTGGTGATGCCACGCGCGACGCGCGCCATGACTTCCGGACGCAGATCTTTCTCGACCGGAATGCGCTGATCGCCCGGATCCATGCGGCCGCCCGGGAACACATATTTGTTCGCCATGAACGCCATGCCGGAGGAGCGGCAACCCATCAGCACGCGTGGCGCATCCTGATCGCGGCGCACCAGCACCAGCGTTGCAGCATCCTTCGGACGGAGCACGCCGGGCACGATCACATCGTTGGGGTCGTCCATCACCATGCGATCAGCGCCTGCGCTTTGAAGTTTTCTTGAATTTCGCCGGCGGCGGACGCTGCGGCCTGCGCGGACTCTCGTTTGCCTCCGCGAGATCGAAACGCATGCCGCCGGTCAGTGGCGCGGCTTCGGCGAGTTTCACGGAGACGATATCGCCGAGCTTGTAGACCGTACCGGTGCGATCGCCGATCATCGCGTGCTTCTTCTCGTCGTGGCGGAAATACTCGAATCCCAACGCGCGTGCAGGCAGGAGGCCTTCTGCGCCGGTTTCGGCCAAGCGCACGAACAGGCCGAACTTGGTCACGCCGGTGATGCGTGCATCGAAGGTCGCACCGATGCGATCCTGCATATAGGCGGCGACGTAACGATCCGTGGAGTCACGCTCTGCCGCCATCGCGCGGCGCTCGGTCATGGAGATGTGCTCGGCGATCTCGCCGAGTTTGCCCGTCTCGCGATCGGTCAAGCCGTCTGGGCCGAGTTTCAAGCCTTTGACCAGCGCGCGATGCACGACGAGGTCGGCATAGCGCCGGATCGGCGAGGTGAAATGCGCGTACTTCTGCAGATTGAGGCCGAAGTGTCCGACATTGTCCGGCTGATAGACGGCCTGCGCCTGGCTGCGCAGCACCACGTCGTTCATCACCGCTTCGCGCGGGCCGCCCTTAGCGTTGGCGAGGATGCGGTTGAACACACCGGGCTTGATGACCTGACCCTTCGCGAAGGGAATGTTGATCGTGCGCAGATAGTCGGAGAACGAGAACAGCTTCTCTTTCGAAGGATGCTCATGCACGCGGTAGATCAGCGGCATGCGCGCTTTCTCCAGCGACTCCGCCGCCGCGACATTGGCGAGTACCATGAACTCTTCGATCAGGCGCATGGATTCCAGGCGCTGTTTGAAGGCGATGGACTTCACCTTGCCGTCGTCGCCGATGATGATGCGGCGCTCCGGCAGATCGAGGTCGAGCGGGTCACGTGCTTCGCGTGCAATGACAAGCGATTTGTAGCAGGCCCACAAGCCTTTCAGAGCTTCACGCGCAGGCGCAGGGATCGCGTCGTCGACCTTTCCGTCGAACGCATCCTGTGCCTGTTTGTAAGTGAGGCTGGCGGCAGAGCGCATCACGCCGCGCAGAAATTCGTGGCGCTTCTTCTTGCCGTTCTTGTCGAACACCATCCGCACCGCGAGGCA
>Ga0335075_10007809_pt1 | contig 16428 bp, 18 predicted proteins | sample Lox_Sample_24_FD_206723 | JGI IMG/M metagenome (GOLD analysis project Ga0335075, IMG submission 206723) | Soil microbial communities from Loxahatchee National Wildlife Refuge, Florida, United States - Lox_Sample_2.4 | ecosystem: Environmental > Terrestrial > Soil > Wetlands | place: USA... | reverse complement strand
TGGACGATGGCGGAAGCTATCGGGCGGGGCTGGAGCGAATGATGTGCAGCGAGAGCGGCATCCAGAGCTTCCATCACGCGATCATCGACAATCTCGCCCGGACCGGCCTTGTGCACGGCGTCGTCATCGAAAACGGCCATTGGGTCGAGATCGACCGGGTCGAACATATTGCGGGTTGGAAGGGTTAGTGTCGTCAAGCGGGTAGTGCTTGCCGAGTGTCTGCGTGAGTCCCCGTGCCCCGAAATGCTGTCGCGTTCCTGTTTCTCGGCGAGATGCTGCTCGCCCCCCATCTCTGGCCGATCATCGACGCACTGGCGCGGCGGCGGCCGGAACTTCCCATCGACCTGTGGGTCAGCACCTCGGTCCACGAGGATCTGATCGGTTCCTGGCTGGGGCCGGCGCACGGCAATGTCCGCTTGCGGCGCGCGCCCGGCTTCCGGACGCTCGACGGCTACAGGCCCGGCGACAATCCACCCTTGCCGCCGAAGCTGCCGACTTTGGTCCGGCTGGCGCCGCGCCTGATCGGTACGCCCGTCGTCGTCTGTGCCGAGCAGGCCAGCCTGTGGCTGCCGCGCATGCTGCCGAGCCGGACGCGCTACATCTTCACTGTCCACGGCGCCGGGCCGCTCAACTATAATCGCGACGGGCGGCTACGCTTCGCGTCGCATCTGCTGGTGCCGAGCGATCTTCATACCGCCGATCATCTCGCGCACGGCATTGCCGCAGATCGGATCGTCGAGACCGGCTATGCCAAAGCGAGCTTCCGGCCCTCGATCCGGCGGCAGGACATCTTCGCCGACGACCGCCCGGTCCTGCTCTACGCGCCGCACTGGCAGCGCTACCGCTCTTCCTGGTGGGCCTGGGGGCGCGAGATCATCGACATGCTGGTGGCGCAGCAGCGCTACAATGTCGTGCTCGCGCCGCATCAGCGCCTGTTCGAACGCGACGCGGATGCCCGCGCGCTGCTCGCGGCGGCGGGACAGGCGCCGCACGTCCATGTCGACAGCGGCAGCTTCGCGATGGTCGACGGCAGCTACACGGCGATGGCCGGTCTCTATCTCGGCGACACGTCCAGCCAGATCCTCGAATATCTCGCCCGGCCGCGGCCCTGCGTGCTGATCGAGACGCCCGGCATGTCGTGGCGGGAGGGCGGCGCGGAATGCGGCTATCGCGCGTGCGGCGACGTGGTGCGCGATCCGGCCGACCTGTGGCCGGCCATCGACGCCGCCTGCACCCGCCACGGCCGCTACGCGCCGTTCCAGCTGCAGTTCGCGGCCCGCGCGCTCGGCGATACCAGCGCGGCGGCACCCGTCCGTGCCGCCGATGCGATCCTTCAGGCGCTCGCCGAAGCGTCGGTGGCGAGCCACGAGATCAGGTTCTGGCCCCGTCCCCGCGCGATAAAGGCCTGAACCAGCTGGACCATGTGAACCAGCAGCGAGAGTAAGGTCCACACCGCCAGCGCGATCAGGCCGAGATCCGGGCGGCCGAACAGCAGCGAGACGAACAGGATGACCATGTTCGGGTTGCGCCGCGCGGTGATCAGCCGGAAATCGGAATCGAACTTGCGCCAGACATGGACGTGCATGCCGAAGGCCTGGATGAACGCGCCCTCGATGAGGCGCTGCACGACATAGCCAGCGAGCATCACTGCCATCACCGTCCAGAACAGGCTGTCCGAAAGGGCAAGCCCGACGGTGCCGAGGCCGACGCCCCAGGCGTACCACCAGATTGGCGGGTGGATGAGATCGATGCCGTGATCGAAGATATTGCCCCACCAGGATGAGGTGATCGTGCAGCGGGCGAGCTTCCCGTCGACGGTGTCGAGCACCATGAAGACGAGGCCGAGGCCGAGCCCGGTCCAGTAATAGCCTTCGAAGAAGCACCAGGTGGCGAGGGCACAGAGCACCGCGCCCACCGACGTCACCATATTGGGCGTCATGCCGATCCGCGCCGCGATCCGCGTGAGGACCAGCGCCCATTCCCGCCACAGATATTTGGTAAGAATGTCGGTGACGCCCTTGTAGGCGCCTGCATAGCTCGCCCGTTCGAGCGAGGTCACCGTCGCGGGCTCCAGCCGGTCGAGGAACGGCACTTCGCGCTTGCGCAGCTCCTTGTTCTCCAGCGTCGGCCCGCTTTCGTAGGTGACGACCTGAAGCCCCGGCGCCTGCAATGGCGAATTCGCGCGGATCGCCGCGGCGACCGCAGCGGCATCCACCTCCGTGTTGACATGGGCAAGGACGGGTACGCCGCCCGCGGTCAGCGCCAGGCCGGGATGGGCGGCGACGTGGCGTATCAGGCCAGGGTCGAAAGCGAAGGCCGGATTGACCAGCAATGCGGGCAGGGGCGGAGCGCCCTCCCCCTCCACCCAACCGAGCTTCGCCGCGCGCGCGATCCGGCGCGTGCGCTCGGTGGTGCTGATGCCCCACAATTTCGTCGGATTGCTGCCGATCACGCAGACGGCAGGCGTCGAATTCTGTTCGTTCATGGCCCCTCCGGTGCGCGGCGTAGCAGGTCTGGACGACGACCGCGCTCGGTTTTCCGGGCAGGCGGCCGGATTTTACGCTCAATCTGCGCGCCGCGACAAGCTTTGGCGTGAAAGATTGATGACAATGAAGCACTTGGCTATGGCCGCGCGATGAAGGTCGCCGACGGCTCCGTCCACGCATTGCTGCTCGCCGGGCAGCGGCCCGGGTCGGACCCGCTGGCCGAGCATTTCCACGTGCCGCTGAAGGTGCTCGTGCCGCTCGCGGGCGAGCCGATGCTGTCGCGGGTCGCGCGGACGCTGGTCGATCATCCTGCGATCGGGCGCGTCACGATCCTGCTGCAAGATCCGGAGGCGGTCATGGGGGATCCGGGCTGCGTCTGGCTGCGCGACCATCCGGACATCGGTTTCGCGACCAGCGCCAGCTCGATCAGCCGCACCGTGCTCGATGCCATGGGCGAGCCGGACCCCGCCCATCCGGTGCTGGTGACGACCGGCGATCATCCTCTGCTGGACAAGACGATGATCGACGATTTCCTCGCCAAATCGATGGCCGCAGACGCGGACATCACCTTCGGCGTGGTCGAGCAGAAGCTCTATCAGTCGGCGATGCCGGAGGGCCGGCGCACCTGGCTGCGTTTCCGCGCCGGCGCCTATTCGGGCGCGAACCTGTTCCTGATGAAGGGCGCGCGAGCACGCAATGCGGTCGCCTTCTGGAAGCGGGTCGAGGCGGACCGCAAAAAGGGCCGCAAGATCATCGCCGCCTTCGGGCCTTTGCTCCTCGCCGCCGTCGGGCTGCGCATCCTGTCGCTCGCGCAGGCGTTGCGCCTCGCCGGACGGCGGCTCCACGTCGATGCGGTCGCGATCGAACTCGCCGATCCGGTCGCCTGCGTCGATGTCGACAAGGTCGCAGACCATGAGCTCGCCACGAGACTGATCGCGGCGCGCGCGTGAAGCGGGTCGGCTTCCTCTTCAATCACGACGCCGCGCATCAGGCCGCGCATATTGCCGGCATCGCGCGTGAACTCGCGCTGTCTCGCCCGGACATCGAGGTTTTCGCGCTCTGGTCGCGCAAAGCATTGTGCACGGTGGTCGAGGAGATTTGCGGGCCGGAAGCGACGCGCGCGATCAAATGGGTGAAGATAGAGCCGTCACCCGGGGCGCGGCTGATCGCACCGGCCGTCGACCGGGTGCTGCCCTTCACGCGCGTGATGGCGCTGCGCCGCAATCTCGACCTGTTCGCGACCCTCGACGCGATCGTCTCGACCGAACGCACCTGCCTGATGATCAAGCGCGAACTCGGCGCGCGCAGCCCGAAGATCGTCTACGTCCCGCACGGTGCGGGGGACCGCAACGTCTCCTATCATCCGGAGAAGGCAGGGTTCGACCTGTTCCTGATCTCGGGGCGCAAATATGCCGAAGCCGGTCAGGCGATGGGGCTGCTCGGCCCCGACAACTGGCGGATCATCGGCTATCCGAAGTTCGACGCGGTGCTGGAGGGCAAGCCGCGGCCGGTCCTGTTCGACAATGGCCGCCCGACCTTCCTCTACAACCCGCATTTCGATCCGGTCCTGTCCTCCTGGTACGACATGGGCCCGGACCTCATCCGCCATTTCGCGGCGCATCCCGAACTCGGCAATCTGGTGGTCGCGCCGCACGTCATGCTGTTCCGCAAGCGGTTTCACTATTCGCTGGAGCTGAAGAAGCTGCGGCGGCGGCCCGGCATCCCGAAGGAAGCGGCGGCGCCCAACATCCTGGTGGATACGTCGAGCCCGCGCCTGTTCGACATGCACTACACGCTGGGCGCCGACGTCTATATCGGCGACGTCAGCAGCCAGGTGTATGAGTTCCTGGCCATCCCCCGCGCCTGCTTCTTCCTCGACAGCCATGGCGGACAGGAGATCGGCGGCGAGAATTACCGCTTCTGGCAGTTCGGACCGGTGGCGCGGTCGGTGCCGGAGCTTGGCCAGATGCTTCCGGACTGGCAGGCGGTCGCGGCGCGCTACGAGCAGGTCCAGCGCGAGCAATTCGCCTACACGATGGACGAGAGCGACGTGCCCGCCTCGAAGCGCGGCGCCGCGGCGATTGCCGAATATGTGGGAGCCGGCGCAGGTGCCTGAAGACCTTCAGCCCGTCGCCATCTACGATCTCGACCGGACGGTCAGCTGGCGGCCGACCTATTCACTGTTCCTGCTGCGCAGCGCCGTGCTGATCGCGCCGTGGCGGCTTGTCTTCGCGCCCGTCGTCGCGCTGCTGATGATCGCGCACAAACTCAGGCTGTTCAGCCGCGACCGGCTGAAGTCGCTGATGTGGGCGCTGATGCTGGGCAGCCCCAGCACCGACGTACTGCAGCGCGCGATCGACGACTTCCGCGACCGGACGCTGGCGGGCAATATCCGCGCCGGCGCGCGGAGGCAGATTGAAGCGGATCGCGCGCGGGGCGCGAGACTCATCCTCGCGACGGCGGCGCATGAAATCTATGCCCGGCCGATTGCCGCAGCACTCGGCTTCGAGGCGGTGGTCGCGACGCAGATCGCCATCGACCCGCTAGGCCGCGTCGGGCCCGGCTTCGTCGGCGACAATGTCTATGGCAACAGCAAGCTGGCTGCGCTGGAGCAGTTTCTGACGCGCGAGGCGATCGAGCGGCGCCACATGTCGATCCGATTCTATTCGGACAGCTCGTCCGACCGGCCGGTGTTCGACTGGGTGGACGAACCGGTGGCGGTCAACCCGTCGCGCAAGCTGACACGGCTCGCCGCGGCGCGCGGCTGGCCGGTCGAGGACTGGGGCCGGCCCTAGTCACAAAATCCTCGCGGAGCGGTCGCCGGCGCGTCATGCGGCCGTACTAGGTTCGCGGCATGAACGTTCGCCAGCGCATCGAGGCCAGCCTGGCCGAGCCGCATGCCCCGCCCTTTGTGTGGCCGGCGTCGCCCCATCCCCGGCTCCTCAAGATCCGCGATGGCGACAAGAGACGGCTCAGGATGATGTTCCTCGCCAAGCACGCTCTGGGCGGCGGCGCGCCCGATGCGGTGGACGGCAGCCACGCCGTCTATCATCACGAATTCCTGTCGACGCTGCGCGAGATCGGCCTCAATGTCGCAGCCGCCAATTCCTACGAGACATTGTTCGACCGGCCCGACGCGGATTTCGTCGTGCCCCTGCTCAATCGCGGCGGCTTCGTGAACAGCGAGATGCTGGCGCCGCTGCTGCTGCGCCGGCACAATCTGCCCTTTCTGGGTGCGAGCCCGATCCTTCGCGGCCTGTCCGACGACAAGCATCTGATGAAATGTGTCGCCGAGCGGCGCGGCGTGCCGGTCACGCCATGGATGGTCGTGCGGCGTGGGCAGGCGGACATTCCGCGACCGGATTTCGGCTGGGACCGCCTCGTCGTGAAGCCCAATGCCAGCTCCGCGTCCTGGGGTGTGAAAATCTGCGCCGCGTGGGACGAGGCAAGGACACATGCCGAGGCGCTTCTCGCGAGTGGCCACGATGTGATCGTCGAAGGCTATGCGCCGCTGATCGATCTCGCCGTGCCGGTGATCGGCGCGGACGGCCCGTGGCTGCTGCCGGGCTTCGGCTACTATCCTGCGGACCGCGTCGGCGAGGTGCGGTCCTATGAAGAGAAGCGCAATCTGGTCGACAGCGGTGAAGACCCGCTCGAGCCGGTTCGGGACGCCGGACTTGCTGAACGTCTGGAGCAGCATGTCCGCGCGCTTCTCCCGGAGCTCTGGCCATTCGATTATGGCCGTTGCGAGTTCCGCTATGATCCGGCCTCGGGCGACCTCAATTTCATGGAGGTCAATCTCTCCTGCAATCTCTGGTCGAAGAAGACGATCAGCCGCTCCGCCCGGTCGATCGGCGTCAGCCATGCCGAACTGGTCGAGACGATCCTCGCCCACAGCCTGCTCCGGCAAGGCGTGATCGAAAGCGTGGAGCGGCCGGCCGAACCCCTCGTCCGCCACTGTGAAACGATTGCGGCATGACGGGCGCGACCGTCATCATCCTTGCGGCCCAGCGGGACGGACAGCTCGATCCGCTCGCCGCCGAAGCGGGCGTCACCCACAAATGCCTGGTGCCGATCCGCGGCAAGCCGCTGCTGGCCCATGTGCTCGCGGCGCTGGAGACGCTCGACGGCATCGAACGCGTCTGCATCTCCGTCGAAGCTGGCGCCGAGGAGAAGCTGTGGAACGTCGTCGATGCGTCGCCATTGCCGCTCCGCTTCACGCCCGCGGCCGGCAATATCGCCGACAGCATCTATGCGGCGGCCGAAGGCGCGACCGGCCCGATCATCGTGACGACCGCGGACAATGTGCTGCTCAGGCCGGAGCCAGTGCGCGCAATTCTGGACCGGCTTGCCGCAGGCGACGATGCCGTCGTGGCGCTTGCGCGCAAGGAGGACATTCAGGCGGCGCATCCCGAGGCACAGCGCAATTTCTACCAGTTCCGCGACGGCGGCTTCTCCAACTGCAACCTCTACGGCCTGTCCCCGGAAGGACTGCGCGCGGCCGAGGCGTTCCGCGCCGGCGGGCAATTCTTCAAGAACCCGATGCGGATCGCCCGCGCGTTCGGAATTCCCAATCTCCTGCTCATGCGGTTCGGGCTCGTTTCGACGGAGAGCGCGATGCGCCGCGTCGGTGAGCGGTTCGGCGTCCGGGCATCGCGCGTGATCCTCGCCGACGGCGCCTGTGCGGTGGACGTCGACAATGCGCGCACGCACCGCATCGCGACGCTGCTGATGGAACGCCGCGCGGCCGCGGCCTGACGTCCGTCTCCTTTGCCATTGAGCAGCGCCGGACAAGGCGCTATCGCGGCGCACGGGGAGACCTTCATGGCCGAATTCACGCTTCCGAAGAACAGCAAGATCAACGGCAAGGGCCGCGTCCACAAGGCGCCGGCCGGTGCCAAACGCGTCAAGTCGTTCAAGGTTTACCGCTACGATCCCGACAGCGGCGAGAATCCGCGCTACGACACGTTCGAGGTCGATCTTGACGATTGCGGCCCTATGGTCCTCGACGCGATCATCAAGATCAAGTCGGAGCAGGATCCGGGCCTGACCTTCCGCCGCTCGTGCCGCGAGGGCATTTGCGGCTCCTGTTCGATGAACATGAACGGCAAGAACGGCCTCGCCTGCACCACCGCGATCGAGGACCTGAAGGGCGAGGTGAAGATCACCCCGCTGCCGCACATGGATGTCGTGAAGGACCTCGTCCCCGATTTCACCCATTTCTACGCGCAATATGCCTCGATCGAGCCCTGGCTGAAGACCAAGACGCCGACGCCGTCGGGCAAGGAGCGCCTGCAGAGCCCCGAGGACCGCGCGAAGCTGGATGGCCTCTACGAGTGCATCCTGTGCGCCTGCTGCTCGACCTCGTGCCCGAGCTACTGGTGGAATAGCGACAAGTTCCTGGGGCCCGCGATCCTGCTCCAGGCCTATCGCTGGCTGGCCGACAGCCGCGACGAATATGCCGGCGAGCGCCTCGACGAGCTCGAGGATCCGTTCCGCCTCTATCGCTGCCACACGATCATGAACTGCGCGAACGTGTGCCCGAAGGGGCTCAACCCGGCCAAGGCGATCGCCGAGACCAAGAAGATGCTCTTGGAGCGCGCGGTCTGAAGCGATAGGTGGACGTCCACCCTTCCATCCGCCACGCGCCCGATCCGGACCATCCGGGCTGGTGGACGTGGGACCTGCCCGCGGACGGACGCTTTTACGGCAATGTCGGCAAACTCCTCGTCCGTAGCGACGGACCGGGCCGCGCGGTCTGCCGGATGTTTCCGGGCGAGAGCCATCTGAATCTCGGCGGCGGCGTCCATGGCGGCGCGCTGATGACCTTCATCGACATGGCGATGTTCATGGCCGCCAATGTCATCACCGGCCGGCCCGTTCTCGGCGTCACGCTCGATTGCAGCGTCCGTTTCCTCGCGCCGGTCGTCCCGGGCGTGGCGCTTGATGCCGAGGTCGAGCTGCTGCGCGAGACCGGCCGCACCATCGTCGTGCAGGGCCGGATCGTGCAGGGCGGCGAAACCGTCGCCTCCTTCTCCGGCGGGCTGCTCAGGACGCCCGCTTCATGACCGCCGTCTCGGAACGCTATCGCGCGCTGGTCGCGGCCGGCGAGCTTCGGCCCGATGCGGATCAGGAGCGAGCTGTGGCGGTGCTCGACGCGCTCGCCGCCAGGCTGGCCGAGGCGCCGAAGCGCGGCAGCCTGCTCTGGCGCCTGACCGGCCGCCGCGAGAAGCCGCCGGGCGGCGTCTATATGTGGGGTGGCGTCGGGCGCGGCAAATCCATGCTGATGGACCTCGCCTTCCAGACGATCGATTGTCAGCCCAAGCGCCGGGTCCACTTCCACGAATTCATGCTGGAGGTGCATGAGCGGCTGCGCGCCGAGCGCAAGAAGGAGGAGGGTGACCCGATCCCGCCGGTCGCGCGCGCCATCGCGGACGACGCGAAGCTGCTCTGCTTCGACGAGATGGTGATCAACAACAGCGCCGACGCGATGATCCTGTCACGGCTCTTCGCGCAGCTGCTGGAGGCTGGCGTCACCGTCGTCACCACCTCGAACCGGCCGCCCCGCGACCTCTACAAGGGCGGGCTCAACCGCGAGCTCTTCCTGCCTTTCATCGATCTGATCGAGGCGGAATTGCAGATCGTGCCGCTCAACGGCCCCACCGACTACAGACTGGAACGGCTGGGCGGCGTCCCGACCTGGTATGTGCCCAACGGGCCCGAAGCAACGAAGGCGCTGTCCGACGCTTTCTTCCGCCTCACCGATTACCCGCCCGAGGATCGCGCGCATGTGCCGACGGAGGCGCTCCAGCTTCCGGGCGGCCGCACGCTCCATGTGCCCAAGAGCCTGAAGGGCGTCGCCGTCTTCTCGTTCCGGCGCCTGTGCGGCGAGGCGCGTGGCGCGGCCGACTATCTCTCTATCGCTCGGCACTTCCACACCGTGATTCTGGTCGGCATACCGCGCATGGGTCCCGAGAACCGCAACGAGGCCGCGCGCTTCGTGACGTTGATCGACGCGCTCTACGAGCACAAGGTGAAGCTCCTCGCCGCCGCGGATGCCGCGCCGCAATCGCTCTACACCGCCGGGGACGGCGCCTTCGAGTTCGAGCGCACCGTGTCGCGGCTGCTCGAAATGCAGAGCGAAGACTATCTCGCGCGGGGGCATGGCGAGGAGGATTGACGCGCGTCATCTTTGCGTCACACCTTCCGGCGCCGTTACGAAGGAGCGCCACCCGATGCGTCTTGCCCTGATTGCCGCCTTGCTCTGCACCGCCGCCCCCGCTCTCGCCGAAGCGCCACCGGTGGCGATGGAGCCCGCCAATCAGTGGCACCGCCAGGGCCGCGAAATCTATGCGCGCGCCATCTCGATCCCGACGGCGCAGGGACGCGGGCAAATGCGCGTGCTCGCCGACTATCTCGACCAGCAATTACGCGCCGGCGGTTTCACCGACATCACCATCCACGATCATGACGTGGTCCGTCCGAACGATCGCACCGCGTCGCTCGTCCTGCGCTGGCCGGCCGCCCGCCCCTCAGGGCGCAAGGCGATCCTGCTGATGGCGCATATGGACGTGGTCGACGCGCGCCGCGAGGATTGGTCGCGCGAGCCTTATGAGCTGGGCGAGGCCGACGGCTATTTCTACGGACGCGGCACGGCCGACGACAAGCAAGGCGTGGTCAGCATCACCACGGCGCTGCTTCAGCTTCGCGCCGAAGGATTCCAGCCGGATCGCGACATCATCGTCCTGTTCACTGGAGACGAGGAGACGGGCGGAGACGGCGCCAGGCTCGCCGCCAACGAATGGCTCGACGTCGCCAATATCGAATATGCGCTCAACGCCGATGCGGGCGGCGGCGCGTGGCTGGAGGACGGCACCTCGGTCGGCTTCGGCATCCAGACCGCCGAGAAGGTCTATCAGGACTTCACCTTCAGCGTGACCAATCCCGGCGGCCACAGCTCGCGCCCGCGGCCCGACAACGCCATCTATTCGCTCGCCCATACGCTCGAGCGTCTGGAGGGCTACCGGTTCGAGCCGATGCTGAACGACACGACGCGGGCGATGCTGACCGACCGGCTGCGCACCGCCGAGCCGCCGCTTGCCGCCGCGATCCGGCGCTGGCTCGCCAACCCGGCGGACGGCGAGGCGGCGGACATCATCGAAGCGACCCCGACCGAGGTCGGCCTGACCCGTACCCGCTGCGTAGCGACCATGCTGAGCGGCGGCCACGCCCCAAATGCGCTGCCGCAGCTGGCGAGCGCCAACGTCAATTGCCGCATGTTCCCGGGCCATGATCCGGCGCGGGTGCTGGCAATCCTCCGCGAGATCTCGGCGCCCGACAATGTGACGGTGGAGCCAGTGCGCGAGGCCCACCCGGCAGACGCCTCGCCGCTGCGCGAGGATGTGGTCGGCGCCTTCACCGCCGAAATCCATTCGCGCTATCCGGGGGTCGAGATCGTGCCGAGCATGAGCACCGGCGCGACCGACGGCCTCTATTTCCGCAATCGCGGCGTGCCGGTCTACGGCGTCGAATCGACATGGGGGATCAGCCCGGTCGACGAGCGCGCCCATGGCCGCGACGAGCGGCTGCCGCAGCGCGCCTTCTACCAGAATATAGATCATTGGGTCGGCATGATTCGCCGACTGGCCGGGCCGGCGCGCTGAACGCCTGCCCCTGTGGGGCAGGGATATGATTGCGCGTACATGGCGGACAGGGATCGATCCGGCGCGGGCGGATGAATATGAAGCGTTCGCGCGGACGATCTCCTTGCCGATGTTCGCGCGGCAGGCCGGCTTTCGCGGCGTGCTGATGCTGCGCGACGGCGGCGACTGCCAGGTCATAACCTTGTGGGAGGATATGGCGGCGATCGAGGCGCTCGGAACCTCGCAGAGCTATGTCGAGACGGTCGAACGGATTCTCGCCGCCGGTTTCCTGCGCGGTCCGCAGTCGGTCGAACTATCGGGCGCCCATCTCTGCGCGCTGACGGTCAGCCGGTGAGTGCCGCCGCAAGGTCGCTGCCCCGGTCGGTCAGCCCGTAGCGCGGGACCATCGCAAAGCCGGGCTCCAGCCTGCGGCCGACCAGATCCTGCCCGACCATCTGCTGGAGGGTGAGCGACAATGCGCGGGGCGTGACCGGATCCAGCCGATCGCGCAAATCACCGAATCGCAGCCAGTCGCCGCCGATCCCGGCGATCAACGGCAGCGACCAGCGCGGCAGCTGGGCGGGCTCCAGCCCCATCCGTTCGCGCTCCGCCATGATCCGGTCGCAGACGCCGCCGACCGGAAGGCCCGAATCGGTGAGCACATATTCCGGCCGCAGCGGATGGCCATGGCCGGGATTGGGGGCCACCCACCCCCAATCGCGCAGTTGCCCCAGCGTGCGGGCGAGCGAATGGCGCGACAGCGCGAAGCGGTTCGCCATCGCCGCGAAGCGCGCGCCCTTCTCGCGCGACAGCAGCGCCATGATCGGCACCACCCAGCGTCCTTCGCCAAGCCGCCTTACATCCCGGTGATCCACGAGCCCATTGCCTTTCGACCGAAACTATAGCAGATATAAAAACGGAACCAAAGAGTCGGGAGGCGGAAAAATGGCGATCGGTTATGATGGCGGGCTGACCTGCGCGCTGGGCGTGAAGAGCATGGACGCGAGCGTCGCCTGGTATCGCGACGTGCTCGGATTCGAACTGCTCTACCGGCTGGAAGATATTTCCTGGTGCGAGCTTTCAACCGATGTCGCCAAGGTGAATGTCGGCCTGTCCGAGGTCGAGGAACCCGGCGGCAAGGGCGGCGCCACGCTGACCTTCGGCGTCGCCGACATCGAGGCGGCCAAGGCGGAGCTCGACGGCCGCGGCGTGCGCCAAGACGGGCCGATCCAGGAGATTCCCGGGATGGTGCGCCTGCTCACCTTCTACGATCCCGACGGCAACGCGCTGATGTTCTACCAGGACCTGCAGCAGGCCCATGGTTAGGCTGGTGCGCGCAGCTGCAGCGCTGCTTCTCGTCGTCCTGGCGGCTCCGGCCGCGGCCCAGAGCGGCACGGCGCCGCTCGAATGGCTTGCCGGGAACTGGCGCGGCAGCGGGACGATGTTCGGCAACGCCAGCGAGGCCACGCTCGACGCGGCGCCCGTGCTCGGCGGCCGCTTCCTCGAGCTGCGCTACCGCGCCGGCCCCTTCGAAGGACGGGCTTTCTACCGCCCGGCACAGGACGGACGATGGCAGGCAACCTGGTTCGACAATCGCGGAATCAGCTTCGGGATCGACGCCGCCCTCGTCGGCCAGACTCTGACCTCCGACTGGGGCACGGCCGAGATCGAGCGCGGCCGCACGGTCTACCGCCTGCTCGATGACGGCCGGCTGGAGGTGGTCGACACCGTCATGACCCGCGACGGGCAGAGCCGCGAATTTGCGCGTCACACTTTCTCCCGGACCAACCCGACCGAATAAGTCGAAAAAGCGCGCCCTCCACGGTTGCCCCTCGCGCGAGAGGGGTCTAAGCGAACGCCGTCTCGCGCCGCCTTCGCGGCGCCCTCGCTTTGGAACTGGTCAGTCGGGAGGGCTTCAATGGCTCGTAAGAAGATTGCGCTCATCGGGGCAGGCAATATCGGCGGCACGCTTGCACATCTCGCCGCGTCGAAGGAACTGGGCGACATCGTCCTGTTCGACGTGATCGAGGGGGTGCCGCAGGGCAAGGCGCTGGATCTCAGCCAGTGCGGCCCGATCGAAGGCTTCGACGCCAAGATCACCGGTTCGAACGACTATGCCGACATCAAGGGCGCGGACGTCATCATCGTCACCGCCGGCGTCGCCCGCAAGCCGGGCATGAGCCGCGACGACCTGCTCGGCATCAACCTCAAGGTCATGAAGGCCGTCGGCGAGGGCATCAAGAACAATGCCCCTGACGCCTTCGTCATCTGCATCACCAACCCGCTCGACGCGATGGTCTGGGCGCTGCGCGAATTTTCCGGCCTGCCGCACAACAAGGTGGTCGGCATGGCGGGCGTGCTCGACAGCGCGCGCTTCAGCCACTTCCTCGCCGACGAATTCCAGGTCTCCGTGAAGGACGTGAACTCGTTCGTGCTCGGCGGCCATGGCGACACGATGGTGCCGGTGCTCGAATATTCGACCGTCAGCGGCATCCCGGTCACCGACCTGATCAAGCAGGGCCGCTCGACCAAGGAGCGGATCGACGACATCGTGAAGCGCACCCGCGGCGGCGGCGGCGAGATCGTCGCCCTGCTCAAGACCGGTTCGGCTTATTACGCGCCGGCGACCAGCGGCATCGCGATGGCCGAGGCCTATCTGGGCGACCAGAAGCGCCTCCTGCCCTGCGCCGCCTTCGTCGAGGGCAAATATGGCCTCGACGGCCTCTATGTCGGCGTGCCGGTGGTCATCGGGGCCGGCGGTGTCGAGCAGATCGTCGAGATCGAGCTGGACGACGAGGCCAAGGCCAACCTCCAGGTCTCGGTCGACGCCGTGAAGGAGCTGCTGGACGCCTGCAAGGCGATCGACGGGTCGCTCGCTTAGTCGTCACCCCGGCGAAGGCCGGGGTCCAGACGGGCACAGAGGAAGGACTGGATACCGGCCTTCGCTGGTATGACGGGAAGGAAGTCTGATCGGCGGATGGAGAAAGGCGGCTTCGTCTACATCGTGGCAAATGGTCGAAACGGGACCATCTACATCGGTGTGACGAGCGACCTGATCGCGAGAATCGGGCAACATCGCGAAGGCGCTGCCGATGGCTTCACGAGAAAGTACGAGTGCAAGATCCTGGTCTGGTTCGAGCAGTTCGGCGACATCGAGATGGCCATCCGGCGCGAAAAGCAGATGAAGGAATGGAAGCGGCTCTGGAAGCTGCGCGTGATTGAAGAAATGAACCCGGACTGGAACGATCTGTTCGAGTCCTTGCTGTAGGTCTGGACCCCGGCCTTCGCCGGGGTGACGATAAAGGTCTGGTACGACGGATGAGCATTCTCGTAAACGCGAACACCAAGGTCATCACCCAGGGGATGACCGGCGAAACCGGCACTTTCCATACCCAGCAGGCGCTCGCCTACGGCACGAAAATGGTCGGCGGCGTAACGCCGGGCAAAGGCGGGCAGAGCCATATCGGCCTGCCGGTGTTCGACACGGTCACCGAGGCGGTCGAGAAGACCGGCGCCGACGCCAGCGTCATCTACGTGCCGCCGCCCTTCGCCGCGGACTCGATCCTCGAGGCGATCGACGCCGAGGTGCCTTTGATCGTCTGCATCACCGAGGGCATTCCGGTGCTCGACATGGTCAGGGTGAAGCGCGCGCTCTCCGGTTCGAAGTCGCGCCTGATCGGCCCGAACTGCCCCGGCGTGTTGACGCCGAACGAGTGCAAGATCGGCATCATGCCGGGCAGCATCTTCAAGAAGGGCAGCGTCGGCATCGTCAGCCGGTCGGGCACGCTCACTTATGAAGCGGTGTTCCAGACCACGAATGCCGGCCTTGGCCAGACCACCGCGGTCGGCATCGGCGGCGACCCGGTCAACGGCACCAATTTCATCGACGTTCTGGAGCTGTACCTCGCCGACGAGGCCACCCAGTCTATAATCATGATCGGGGAGATCGGCGGTTCGGCCGAAGAGGAAGCCGCGCAGTTCCTCGCCGACGAGGCGAAGAAGGGCCGTTCCAAGCCGACCGTCGGCTTCATCGCGGGCCGCACCGCCCCTCCGGGCCGCCGGATGGGCCATGCGGGCGCAATCGTCTCCGGCGGCCAGGGCGGCGCCGAGGACAAGATCGCGGCGATGGAAGCGGCTGGAATTCGCGTCTCTCCGAGCCCATCTGAGCTCGGGCGGACGCTGGCCGAGCTTCTGAACGGCTGAAGGACCGACGAGACCGCCGTGCGCGTTGCGCGGGGCGACTGGAGCGAGAAGAGACGTGGATAGTTTCGAGCGCGAGCAAGGCCCGAGCTGGGCGCGCGACAATTGGCCGCTCACCGAGCTCGACGAGCTGAATGCGGGCCTCGATCCGACCCGCATGGCGATCGAGAAGGTGGCGGACAAGGCGAAGGCCTCGGCCGCTGCCGCCGGCAAGTCCGCCGCCGAGATCGAGCAGGCCGCGCAGGATTCGATCCGCGCCATGATGCTGATCCGCACCTATCGCGTGCGCGGCCATCTCGCCTCCGATCTCGATCCGCTGGGCCTCCACAAGCGCGACATCCCGGCCGATCTCACGCCTGAATTTCACGGCTTTACCGGCGCCGCGCTCGATCGCCCGGTCTTCCTGGACGGCGCACTCGGCTACCAGACCTGCACCGTGCGCGAGCTCGTCGAGGTGCTGCGCCGCAATTATTGCGGCAAGGTCGGCCTCGAATATATGCACATCAACGACCTGGAGGAACGCCGCTTCCTGCAGGACCGGATGGAAGGGCGCGAGAAGGAGATCCGCTTCACGCCCGAAGGCAAGCAGGCCATCCTTACCAAGGTCATCCAGGCCGAGCAGTGGGAGCGCTTCCTCGCCAAGAAATATGTCGGCACCAAGCGCTTCGGCCTCGACGGCGGCGAATCGATGGTGCCCGCGCTCGAGGCGGTCATCAAATATGGCGGCCAATATGGCGTCCAGGAGGTCGTGATCGGCATGGCCCATCGCGGCCGCCTCAACGTCCTCGCCAACGTGATGGGCAAGCCCTATCGCGCGATCTTCTCCGAATTTGCCGGCGGCTCCGCCAATCCCGAGGATGTCGGCGGTTCGGGCGACGTCAAATATCACCTCGGCACCTCGTCCGACCGCGAGTTTGACGGGGTGAAGGTGCACCTTTCACTGCTGCCCAATCCCAGCCATCTCGAGGCGGTGGATCCGGTCGTGCTCGGCAAGGCCCGCGCGCAACAGGTCGAAAAGGGCGACATAACCGGCGCGAGCGTGGTGCCCGTCCTGCTTCATGGCGACGCCGCCTTTGCCGGCCAGGGCATCGTCGCGGAAT
>Ga0335075_10007808_pt1 | contig 16428 bp, 14 predicted proteins | sample Lox_Sample_24_FD_206723 | JGI IMG/M metagenome (GOLD analysis project Ga0335075, IMG submission 206723) | Soil microbial communities from Loxahatchee National Wildlife Refuge, Florida, United States - Lox_Sample_2.4 | ecosystem: Environmental > Terrestrial > Soil > Wetlands | place: USA... | reverse complement strand
TGAAAGATTCGCACTGGTTCCAACGTAGAAGAAGCAGGTGGTTCGGAAACTCGAACCATAGCGTGCGTTTGGCTGAGGCAGTACGGTGATGTAGAAGCCCGCAACCTGAGCCAAGCCGCAGGATTGGGTGACAACATGTTCGACAGTCCTGGACATATCATAAGGACCGCATGGATCATCTGGGCCGTCTGGTGGGTTGTCGCGGCAACGCGCACCAATCGAGTAAAACAGCGCGAGCCCGTGCACGAATGGGTGCTGCGCTGGGTGTTGATGATTGCCGCATTCGAACTGCTCTTCTATCGCGGCTCGTATCTCGGGATCCTAAATCGTCGTTTCGTGCCGGACAGTCAGGCCGTACGTGAACTGGGCGCTGTTATAACTTGTATTGGCCTGGCGTTTTCGATTTGGGCCAGACAGCATATCGGGCGCTACTGGAGCGGCTCGGTTTCGATTCGCACCGATCACCGACTGATCCGCACCGGGCCGTATTCGCGGATCCGACATCCGATTTACACAGGGATTTTATTCGGTCTTGCCGGTACGCTTCTCGCCGACGGGCACTACGCTGCGATCGTCGCCTTCCTCATCGTGCTCGCGGGTTTAAGCTGGAAAGCGCTGCGCGAGGAGAACTTGCTCAAAGGCGAATTCGGTCCGGCGTTCGAAGAGCATAAGCGCATGACCGGTTTCTTTCTTCCACGCCTCTCGCGACCTGCATCTCCCAGCGCGCCGAATGTGAGCGCGTCTTAGACTGCTCAGCACGGCGGAAATTCGTAAGGCGACGGAGGCCGCAAAAAAATAGTCTTTAGAATTCTTGATCAGGCTCCGTCCGAAGCTATGCCGACATTCCCTCCGCTTCTTCTCCCTCGTGGTGTGGCTTGTGCAGCGCGATGACCTTTTCCGCGAGCTCGTTCGGCACGAAATCGTAACGGGAGAAATCCATCGAATACGTTCCGCGCCCCTGCGTCATCGACGTCAGTTCGTTGGCGTAGCTCAGCATTTCCGACAATGGGACCAGCGCCTTCACGATCACGGTGCTGCCGCGCGTCTCGCTCCCGCTGATTTTCCCCCGCCGCGAGCTTAGGTGACCCATCAGGTCACCCGAATACTGGTCCGGCGCGTAGACCTCGACGTGCATGATCGGCTCGAGGAGCGCCGGCTTGGCCTGCTTCATCGCTTCTTTGAACGCGAGCGTCCCCGCAATCTTGAACGCGATGTCGCTCGAGTCCACATCGTGGTATTTGCCGTCATAGAGCACCGCGCGGAAATCGACCACGGGGAATCCCGCGAGGTAGCCGCGTTCGGCCGCGTCGCGAATTCCTTTTTCCACAGAGGGAATCCAGTTCTTCGGGATCGCTCCGCCGAAAATATCGTCGACGAACTCGACGCCCTTGCCCCGCGGCAACGGCTCCATTTTGATACGGCAGACGCCGAATTGGCCGTGGCCGCCGCTTTGCTTCTTGTGCTTGCCTTCCGCGTCGGCCTTGCCGCGGATCGTTTCGCGGTAGGGAACCTTCGGCGGCTTCAGCGTCAACTCGACGTGATAGCGCTTCCGTAGCTTTGCCACGACCACTTCGATGTGCTGCTGTCCGGCGCCGCTTAGCAGGAATTCTTTTGTCTGCGGATCGCGCCCAAAACGCAGCGCCAGGTCCTCTTCTAGGATTTTATGAATCGCAGTGCCGATGCGGTCTTCGTCCGCGCGCGTCTTCGGCTCGATGGCGAACGTAATCGATGGCTCGGGAATACGCGCGGGATCGTAGAAAATGGGCGCATTCTTGTCGCCCAGCGTCTCGCCCGTCACCGTTTCTTTCAGCTTCGCGACAGAGCCGAGATCGCCGGCGTGGAGTTCGTTCACCGCCGTCGCCGTTTTTCCCTGCGTCACCTGAATGTGCTGCAGACGCTCGGGCGTATTGCGATTGAAATTGTGCAATGTCGCATCATTCTTCAGCACTCCCGACATCACCTTGAAATAGGTGATACGGCCGGCGAACGGATCAGCCGCCGTTTTGAAGACGTAAATCGAAAGAGGATCCGAATCCGAGGCCTTCCGCTCGACGATTTCGCCTTTTCGGTCCGGCTCGGAATGACCGCGCCATTTGCCGCGATATTCCGGTGACGGGAAAATTTCCGCCATAAAGTTCAGGATGGCGTCGCTGCCGATATTGTGCAGCGCGGAACTGAGCAGTACGGGGAAGACTTTTTTGTCGCGCACCTCCTCGTGCAGACCTTTTTTCAGGTCTTCGGCCGGCAGCGTGCCCTTGTCGAAAAATTCCTGCATCAACTCGTCTTCGCCCTCGGCCACCAGTTCGACCAACGCTTCGTGCGCGGCCTGGGCCTCGTCGGCCATATCCGCCGGAATGTCTTCGATCTTTGCCTTGCCGTCGCCATCGGGCGTGTAGATCAGCGCCTTCATCGTGACCAGGTCAACCATGCCGCGGAAACTCTTCTCCGACCCGATCGGCAGCTGAATGGGAATCACGCCGCGTCCGAAAACTTGCTGCAGCGATTCGAGCGCGCGCTCGAAGCTGGCGAGTTCGCGGTCCATCCAGTTCAGAACGAACGCTCGCGCCTGTTCGTACTCGGTCGCGTAGTCCCACACTTTCTCCGTAACCACTTGCACGCCGCTGGCGGCGTCGACGAGGATCAGCGCGGAATCGGCGCCAATCAGGGACGCCTTCGTGTCGTTAATAAAGGTGGAGTAGCCGGGCGTGTCGAGCAGATTGATTTTGGTTTTGTCGTTGTGGCCGGGCGCCTGCCATTCGGCGTAGGCGAGCGCGCTATTGATCGAGATTTTTCTCGCGATTTCTTCTTCGTCCCAGTCAGTGACTGTCGATCCTTCGGTCACTTTGCCCCAGCGCGGCGTCATTCCCGCCGTGTAAAGCAACGACGATACGAGCTGGGTTTTCCCCGTATCGCCGTGACCTACAATGCCGACGTTGCGTATCCATTCCGTGTTGTGCGATTTCATATCTCACCTCGAGTGTCATTCCGCCGTTATCCCCGATAGCCGCCGGCGGTGCCTGATGCGGGGCAGGCAAGCACCAACGACCCTCCCAAAACCGGGACTATAGCGCGGTTCGAGAGGCAGTGGCTAGTGGCGAGTAACGCTTCGGCAGCTTGGGCTGCTTCAGGGCAAGCGGAGCGGCGAGAAACGGCCGGAGGAGAGAGGTGAACGTCTCTATCGGCGGTGCACGCAACGGCGACATTCGTTGCCGGGATGCGGGTCAAAAAGTCAACTTCGGAGTTTGGTTGCCGGCAGACACTACTTCTGAAAATTGGGCGATTAGGATTGGGAGGCATCGTTTGTTTTCAGCGAGTTGGAGTGGATTCTAATTCTTGTATTGGGCGATTAGAAGAGCAGTGGCGAGTGACGAGTGGCCCTTCGTCCGCTGACGGGCGGCTCGGGGTGAACGAGTGGTTAGCAACCGCCGGAACAGCACCCCCGACTGAGGGTTGCTGAGCGGCGGAGGCGAGGAGCTCTTGGAACTCGGAGGGGCTGACGTTGATGTTGTGAGGGTGCACAACGGGAGGTGTGCGCTTGCCGCGACTGTTGATTTTGGAGTAGGCCGCGACGGCACTGATCAGCGTGCTCGGCGTCATCCTCATCGTTACCCTGTCGGCCTGCTCAAGGAGCGGGTCGAGGGCGTGGCAGATGGATTCACTTCGAAGATCGTAAAAGACCGGTGGCGCGGGCATGACGGCAGACGGAAGAGTGGTCGGGAAGGCCGTAGTTTTCGGCGATTTCAGCCGTTGGACGCCAATGAAGGAATTCTTGTTCGATATCGAAGCGGTCTGGGTGCTTGCAAATGCGGCACTTACGCGAATGGCGTTCGGGGTTAGGCGGCGGCTCGTTCGGGTGTTGGTGGCGCCTACGGCGCGGAGTTACGGGTTGGGCGCCGGGGTGGGCTTTGAGGAGGGCCTGGGCGGCCTCGAAGTTGGTGGCAGGCATGTAATAGCCTCAGTTCATTGACGTTGCAAAGCTTCGCATGCACGATAGCACATTTCTTTTGCTTTGTCAAGCATATAATCATAAGGTAATATACGAGTCTCATCCCGACCGTGTAGGCTCATCGCAGTTTAGCGATGAGGTCATCCAGCTTGCGCAGGCCGTGGTCGTATCCTAATTTGCTTTTGTGTTGCTTCCCGGCTTGGCTCACTGCTTCCGCTGGCCAAAAAATTGATCGCGAGCCAAAAGTTTTGTCGGCATCTCTCAAGTGTATTCGTTGAATTGAGGCAGGCGTATAGGTCCTTCTGCCTCAGGGGAGTAGCGATAGATGACAGTTGTTCTATGCGCGTGGCCCTGAATGATGTCCTCGTAATGAACGTCAACTCGCAGCATGCCGATTTTGGTTTTATTCAAAATGCTAGGCCAGTCCGTCAGCAACTCTCCTATATCAATATTCGCGAGGACCGCAGGCTTACGAATACCAAGGACCATATGTCTCGTACTTGGGAAAGAGTCGGTGAAAGAATCCTTACTGAAATCCCCTGCAAAGCAGCCGCACCGCACTTCGTAAGACAGAATCCGGGCTACCGTCCTACCGTGGTTGATGATCGAGATTCCATATCTGAACTCTTCGCCATAATCTATACATTCCTCTCCCGTTTCCGCGTCGATTTGTTTGGAGGGAGCAGTGATGCTTATTTCAACCAGCGCGCGCTCGGTGTTTATGGTCGTCTGCGCATTCAAGAGAGCGGCATCCGCTGATTTCCTCGCGGCATCGGCTGATTCGGCAAGGATCTTTGTCTGTCTTCGCACTTGCACGGCTTGATGGTGTATCGACTTGGTTTGGCGTTTCATCAGGCCGGCTTGCTGTTTTATTTCCGCCACGCTGTCGCGCGTGGCTGTAGCAGCTCTGCGCGTTTCGATTGACTGCCAGGCGATCACCCCCATGGTCGCGAAGGCCGCGACTACGAGCCACCATTCGGGACGCTTATACCATAGAGAATGGTTGTCTTCAGGTGTGGCATCCACTTGCGCCTTCCGCGGGTGTTTCGTTTGGCTCGGCGTGTTAGGGCTGGCGGCTACTTGGCCAAACAGGAGCAGCGCAGCGATGCAAAGAATGCGGAGCATTGGGGCGAACTCTCAGCGAGCGCAACGACTCCAAACTGAATCAAGGAAACGAAGAAGGTGATAGTACACCAAATTATGGAAACGCGCCGGTGGTGCGCCTCCTTGTCGTTTTGACGTTGCTGCCTCGTGATCCCTGTTAAGATGTGGCGGAGGTTCAGCCAATGGCGACGAAAATTTCAGGCGATGCGGCGGATGGCGCTATCGCGCCGGGCGTGCAGCCACGCCGGCACATCATTTGTACCGTGCTGTGGATAGCGGCGCTCGCGAACGTGCTGGTGCCTGCGGTCCTGTATTCGGACGCGCACCTTTTTGGACTGACGTCGCCTGGATACCGCGCCGCGGTATCCTTCGTTGTGCTGCTTGAATATCTGATTGCTTTTCTGCTGGTCCTTCTGCATGCGAACGTGGGTTTCGCGAGCGGTTATGCTGTTTCGATGAGCGCGGTCCTGACACTGAGCTCCGCGGTCCTGACGTACATTACGCTCGCTCCTGTGGGATGGAGCTGGAGCGCGGCGAGCATCGAGGTTCTGGTCGTTTGCGGGCTTGCGTTCGCGATACTATCGAACCTCGCATTCTTCATCGCCAGCGTGCGATATGCCCGCGCCATTCATCCACGCGTGCACCTGGGAGGATTTTTTTTGGGCATTGCGGCGTCGGTGGCGCTGCTCGTTTTGTACACGCGCATTCTGAGCTAAATACGCGATTTTTCGAACCGCGCCCGGTTCTTGGCGGCGCGAACCCAAGCCGACCGGGACAAAAACGCCGGCGAGACGCCGGCGCTACACGCGCTTGCGTCGGTGGCATTGCCGGTTTTGTACACGCGTATCCTGAGCTAGCACGCGGTCTCGATCGCGTCACGGTTTTTGGCGGCACGGGCAAACTAAGCCGATTAGGAGAAAAATGCCGGCAATTCGTTGCGCTCAGTGCAAGCGAGACCCTCCGAAAAGACGGCGGGCAGACGCCCTTCGGCTTCGGTCAGGGCCGCCGGGACTACGCGTGCGTCGGCCGCTAGCGTTTGACGTGGCAGACAAGCCATCTGCCGGGCCCGGCACCACAGTCAAGCCTGCGAGGAAGGAGAATGTACGATGGCGCACCGGCTGACAACTTCGCATCTGGCGGATTCGATTGATTTGTTCCGCTACTATAAGACGCTGGGCGAGCGGGCAATGGAGCAGTGTCCTGAGGACGGCCTTTTCGCCGCGCCCGATGCGGAATCGAATTCCATTGCGATCATCGTGAAGCACATGGCGGGGAACATGCGCTCGCGTTGGACGGATTTCCTGACAAGCGACGGCGAAAAGCCGGACCGGAATCGCGACTCGGAATTCGAGGGCGCACCGAGGACGCGCGCGGAGTTGATCGCGTTATGGGAGCGCGGCTGGAAAATCCTGTTCGACGCCCTGGAAGCGATGACCGACGCCGATCTGACGCGCACGGTGATGATTCGCACGGAGCCGCATTCGGTCACTCAGGCAATCAACCGGCAGATCGCGCATTACAGCTATCACATCGGGCAGATCGTTCTTCTTGCCAGGCACTACGCCGCGCAATCGGGCGGCGAGTGGAAGTCGCTGACGATCCCGCGCAAGAAGTCTGCTGAATTTAACGCGAGAGTCGCAGCGGGAGAAGCATCGCAGAGATAGGAAGTAGAGGAGGTAGAGGAAGCAGAGGAGGTAAAGGACAGGACCCTCCGCCACAGTTAGCGGGTCATTGTTGATCTCGCCGGTCGGGCCGCCCCTTTCCGGGCATTCACAGCAGGTACGCCAGCGAGACCTGCTTGCGGCAGTCAGACGCTGGCGATACAAACAGCAAGCTACATCTGGCCTTCGTCAGCGGAAGGGCCGTAGAGCGACGGGACGGGAACGTCGTTCATGCGGAGATAGACGCCGAGTTGCGCGCGGTGATGAATGATGTGGCTCAAGACGAAGCTACGGAGAACGGCGAGCCGCGGCATCGCGAAGATCTTTTGGCCGCCAGCAAGGAGCGTCCACGGAGAGAGCAATTTGTCGTCGCTGGCGGTGGCAATGGCGACGCGTCCGGCCGCAGATTTCTTGTCGAATTCCTCCAGCAACTGTTTGCGGGAGGTCATCACGAGCGGCTGAAACTGCGGGCCGTTGGCGGGGTGAATATCGAGCTCATCGAGATTGATCGTTTCAACGGCCCAGCCGGGGAGTTCGGCCAGGTGGCCGGCGAGGCGGCCCATTTTCATCGACTTCGCGTGCGGCGCCCAATCGGGTTTTCCCTCGGGGACGCGTGCGAGCGTTTTCCTGGTGCCAACCATCTCATGATCGAATTGAGCGAGCAATCCGTCGCGAAGCGCCATGTGTGCTCCTCCGTTCGAGGTCCAAATTGCAGGCCTAGTCGAGGGTGCAGGTGCGGAATGACGGATACGATGCCGCGCGCTTGCGAGAAGATGCAAACAATTGTTGCAGTCGCCTTGAAACACGAACAGAGCCGGGCGCGCGAACTGATTTGTTGACTTGACCAGGCGTCACGCCTAGCATGGCGGTGCCCCTTCAATTGCACGCCGCTTTTTGGCGCATCTCGCGGTGATGCCGAGGCGTCCCTTGCCTCTCCCCGCTGGCCGCAAACTTGGGCCGTACGAAATAGTCGCGCCGCTTGGATCGGGCGGCATGGGCGAGGTTTATCGTGCGCGCGACACTCGGCTGGGCCGCAGCGTAGCCGTCAAAATTCTCCGCGAAAGTGCCGCGTCTTGGGAATCGCTCGAGCGATTCCGGCGCGAGGCCCGCGCCATTTCCTCGCTAAATCATCCAAATATTTGCACCTTGTACGACGTCGGCGAAGAAAGCGGCCGCGACTTTATCGTCATGGAGTATCTCGAGGGTGAAACACTGGCGCAGCGCGTCCGGCGCGGTCGGCTTTCATTGCGGGAAACCGCAGAGATCGCGGCTGCTGTGGGCCGCGGGCTGGCCCATGCACACGCGCACGGCGTGGTCCATCGCGATGTCAAGCCGGGGAACATTTTCCTGACAAAGAGCGGCGTGCCGAAAATCATCGATTTTGGATTGGCACGCCTGGCGAGTACCGCGTTTTCGACCGGAACGCTCGGAACGTTCACAGGAACGATCGGCTACATGTCGCCGGAGCAGACGCTGGCACGGCCGGTCGATGCACGCACGGACGTGTGGGCGACGGGCGTGATTCTGATTGAAATGCTGACGGGGACGAATCCGTTTCAGCGCGAAAGTCCTTCTGCGATTCTCTTCGCAATTGTGAACGAGGCTCCTGCGGCGCCGAGGGAAGCGCCGGTGGATCTGCAGAAGATTGTCTATCGGGCGCTGTCGAAAAATCCGGCGGGACGATACGCGGACAGCGGTGAAATGGCGGAGGATCTCGAGACGTTTCTGGCCTCAGTGATTTCCTCCGCCGGTATGCAGACTGTCGATCTTTCAGCCCCAACGATGACGTTGGGTGCCGAGGAAATGCAGAAATACATTGAACCCGCGTCAGCGAGCGCGCTTCCGGGGGCCGTGGCGCCGCGAAAGAAAGAGTCGAAATGGTGGCTGTCAGTCGCGGTAGTGCCGATGTTGGCTGTGCTTGCCTTCACGATACCGGTGGTTCGCGCGCGAATCGACGCGGCGCTGTTCGGCCGGACCGAAAAGCACATTGCGGTGCTGCCGTTCGAGAATATCGGGAATAGCCCCTCGAACGCGCCGCTGGCGGAAGGCTTGATGGATAGTTTGACGGCGATGTTGTCGAATCTCGATTTGGGAAACCAATCACTGTGGGTGGTGCCGTCGAGCCTAGTGCGGGCGCGAAAGGTGACCGACCCCTCGGCGGCACTGCGCAAACTGGGAGCGACGCTCGTGGTGGAGGGGAGCATCGATCGGGAAGGGCAGGCCGTTCACCTAACCGTGAACCTGATTAACGCGAAAACGTTGCGGCAGATTGGTTCGACGGACCTCGAGGACCCCACGGGCAATCTAGCTGCATTGCAGGACGAAGCCGTTGCCCGGATCGCGAAGCTAATGGGCATTTCTGTCTCGGCGGACCTGCTGAAGAAAGGAGGGAGCGCGAATCCGGCGGCGTACCAGTCGTATTTGACGGCCCTCGGCTACATTCAGCGATATGACAAGACGGGCAATCTCGACCGAGCGATCGCCGCGCTGAACTCGGCCGTAAATAGTGATCCGAGCTTCGCCCTCGGTTACGCGGAAATGGCCGAGGCTTACCGTCTAAAGTACGCCGTCGACCCAAACCAGAAATGGATCGATGCGGCGATTGTCAACTGCGACAAAGCCGTTCAGCTCGAGCCAAATCTCCCGGCCGTGTATATCACCCTGGGGAGAACGCAAGCGACGGTGTCGCATTACGATCTCGCGCTCGAGGAATTTCAGCGCGCACTTCACCTCGATCCGCATAACGCCGATGCAGTTCAGGGTTTGGCTGGAACGTACGAGCGCATGGGGCGCAATTCAGACGCGGAGGCGACGTTCAAGAGGGCAATAGCCCTGCGACCGGATTACTGGGACGGTTACGACTCGCTCGGGTTGTTCTACGACCGTCAGCGGCGGTATCAGGACGCAATCGAAGCTTTCCATCACGCGGTTGAGCTGACACCGGACAACGCGCAGGTCTACAGCAATCTGGCCACGGTTTATCTGGATTCCGGCGAGTCGAAGTTCATTCCGCAAGCCGAGGAAGCTCTGCGGAAATCGATCGCGCTCAGCCCTTCGTATTTTGCATACGCGAATCTTGGAATCGTCTACTACAACGAGAAGCGTTATGCAGAATCGGCCGCCACGACGGAGAAAGCGCTGCAATTCAATGACGAGAACCCCTTGGTGTGGGACAACCTGGCAATCGCTTACGAGTGGCTCAACGAAAAACCCAAAGTCAAATCAGCCCGGACGCGGGAAATAGCGCTGCTGGAAGAGCAGGCAAAGAGCAATCCGCAAGACGCGCTGACCCATTCGACGCTTGCTATCTGTTACGCCGAACAGGGAAGGCGGGAGCAGGCGCTGACGCACGTTCAGTCGTCGCTCGCTCTGGCGCCCATCGATGCGACCATTTTGGTCAACGCCGGTGAGACGTATGAGGATCTGGGCGAGCGGTCAGAGGCTCTCCGATATGTGGAAAAGGGACTCAGGAACGGCTACCCTCTCACACAATTGCAAAACGACCCGGGGGTTCAGCCCGTTTTGCACGATCCGAGATTCCGTCCAGACGGGAAGGCCTAAATCCCCTGAAAGGAGAATTTGAGATGAGAGGAACGGCACGGGCCAAACGCAAACCCAAGGCGGACATCAAGGTTGACAAGAAATATCACTGCCATCCGCAGGACGCAACCGTTGACGATAAAGGCCAAGTGACATTCCATGTGAATCCAAACGGATGCGACGTCCTGACGGACCCGCCGGATGCGTTCCAAAGCGAGTCGAACGGCCGTCTGGCCTTGAAGAAAGGAAACACGACGTTCGCGGTGAACGTGCAGGACACGACCATTCATTACTGCGCGTGCGCACCTGGCGGCACATGCGACCCGAATAAGAGGATTAAGAGCGGCGGGAATACCATCAAGGTTGGCTCCGCCCCGATAAGCAGATCGAAGTAGCAGCCCACGACATGCCTGAAAATTAGAAGGCCCGCGCGGCACGTCGAAAAGGGGAAAAATGGCGTTGCGCGGGCCCTAAGAGAGTAATTGTGTTGCTGGAAAGATTGTTATGCCAAACGGGCAGTTTGCGCAAGATGAAAAGTGAGAGAAGTAGGTGAAGGCTGACAAATCAACTACTTAAGTAGCGGTCTTCGCGAAAACGGCTCAGGGAAGCCCGTGGCTGTTAATGAAACAGAAAAGCGAGACACCGGCCCTCAGGGTCGCGGCGACCCCGAATCAACGAGACTTGCCAGGGATCCGAGCCAAGAGCTTTGCAGTGCGAGTCAATCCGAGCGGGCGGTATCTAGCACCGCCCGCGCGGAAGTCGCACCGCGACAAGCATTCAAGTTGTAGGCCGGAAGCCTAGCGCTGCATCGCCGCTGCAACGTGGCCCGGAATCACCGGTCGTCCCGCCATGGCATGCGGCATCCTGTTCACGTGCTGCGGGGGCGCCATCGGACGCACGTTGTGATTGGTGCTGACGTGCTCGCTAATCGCCTGCAGCCGCTTCAGAATACCCTGCCACTGCGCCCAATCGAGCTGGCGCAGGAACGGGCGCAGTCCCTGGATAAATGGGTCTTCCAGCACCGTTTCCCCGTTGCTCTCCGGGATGAAGAAGCGGTTCAGGCCGACTCCCAAAGCTTCGGCGATCTTTTCAAGCGTCCCGAGGCTGGGGGTCATCTGGCCGCTTTCAATCCTCGAAAGATACGAACGGGAGACCCGCGAGCGGGCCTGGAGCTGGCTTTGCGTCATGCCGCGCGACTCGCGCAACTGTCGGATACGCTGGCCGATGTTTTCCACAGTTTCGCGGTTCGGCCAGTTCTCAAACAGTTGACGGTCGTCCCCCGGGAGATCCTGAGCCGTGGGCGTCGGGATCACAAACGTTACCGTGGGGGGCAGTAGACGTAAGCAGCGCCTGCAATTGCCAGTTCGCGTGCGGTATTGGACCAATCCGCATACCTGACAGCGGATTACTTCACGATCGAGTGCAGCTTGTGAACGTGCATCTTCTTTTTCCGACACCGGATCTCCTCGCAGACTGTTCCGACGTTGCGGAGGGGAGGAACGTCTCTGTCTTAGGGAAGGCAGGAACTGGCGCGCCACGGATTCTCCACAGGGTGCCAATTCTTGTCAAGTGAATTCCGTATTTTCCCCCGGCCTTCCCTAGGGGATGGATTATGGGGTAGTACTAGAACTAGGGTAAAGCAGAGATTTTAGCAGCGTGCGAAAGCGTAAATACCTGTTTCGCCTCAACTTCGCCTCGCCGTTTCATGGCTGTTGACGCTTTCGAGGAATGCGCCGCAGTGCGTCAACATGACATTTTTGCGCGCGAGTACTAGAACCACCTTAGCGCACCCTACGCGCGGTTTTTCGAGAAAGCTTCAGCGCGGATCACAAAGCGTCTCAAGTTGCGAAAAAATTTGTGACGAGATCGCTACCTGGTGCGCGCGCGTCGATGTGTTAGCTGTCGATGTGTTAGCTTATGGGCGGGAGAAAAGACGAATGCCGAATCGAGAAGATGCCTGGAAACTTTTGTGCGAGTACACGCAAAGCGAAAGCCTGCGCAAGCACGCGCTCGCGGTCGAGGCCTGCGTTCGGGCGTACGCGAGGAAAAGCGGGGCCGATGAACAGTTATGGGGCGTGACGGCGCTGCTGCACGACTTCGATTACGAGCGCTGGCCGAATGCCGATCACAGTCCGACGGCAGAACATCCCTATGAAGGGTCGAAGATCCTGCGCGAGAAGGGCTATCCCGAGGAGATGATCCACGCGATTCTCGGTCACGCGGACTATTCGGGCGTGCCGCGCGTTTCGGCGCTCGATCATACGCTGTTCGCCTGCGACGAGCTTGCCGGGTTTCTAACGGCTTGCGCGCTGATCAAACCCTCGAAGAGCATTCATGAGGTGGAAGCCGCATCGGTGAAGAAGAAGCTGAAGGACAAGGCGTTCGCGCGCGGCGTTCACCGCGAGGATGTCTATAAGGGAGCTGAAGAGCTTGGCGTTCCTCTCGAGGAGCACATCGCGTTCTGCATCGAGGCGATGCGGCCGGTCGCGCCGGAGCTGGGCCTTGCAGGTGTCGCCGCGACGAGTTCGTCTTAGATGCCGCCGGACGGGCATCGGCGTTCGCAATTCCTTAACTGCTCTTGTTTTGCAGCTTCCATGAGGGCCTGTCCGCCGACAGGCAGGCTCCGATGCTCGGCAGGTGAACCGGCGAGACGCGGCTTTTTTTCTAGCGCGCAGGGTTGATTTTGCCGCTGAGACGCGCGTCGCAGAGGTTCAGATTTCGATCTGCGCGAGGGCTCCGGCGTGGCTGGGCGTATAATCCCGTCGAAATTGAAAGGTGAAGATGAAGCGGCTCGCTCTGTCGCAGGCGATTGCGGTTGCGCTGTTGTGCGTTTATTCCCATGCGCTGGCTCAGTCGTCGAGTGTCACAGTCACGGTGCGCAATCCCATCAATCTTGCGCGGTCGAATGAAACAATCACGCTGGATGCTTCAAAACTGCGCAGTTTGCTTGCGGTCGACGACGTTCGCCGCGTTCACGTCCGCGATGCGGAATCTGGCCAGGACCTGCTGACGCAGGCGGTCGATTCGAAGGGCAGTGGCACGTTTGACGAACTGATCTTCCAGATCAACATCGGTCCGAATACGACGAAGAAGTTCGCGCTGAGCGTCGGCGAGCGGCGCGTCCCGGCGGCGCAGGAGTTCAAGGCCTATGGCCGCTTCGTTCGCGAACGCGAAGACGATTTCGCGTGGGAAAACGACCGCATCGCCGACCGCATGTACGGCAGGGCGCTGGAGACGTCGCTCATCGACCCGCAGACGAGCAGCGCCGTGGACGTGTGGGTGAAGAGTGTGCCGCGGCTGGTGATCAACAACTGGTATATGGTGGACGACTATCACAACGACCACGGCCAAGGTGGCGATTTCTACGATGCCGGCACAACTCGCGGGTGCGGCGGGAACGGAATCTGGCGAAACGGGCAACTTTACGGTTCGACGAACTTCATCGACACGCGCGTGCTGGCGAACGGGCCGATTCGGCTGATCTTCGAGCTGACGTACCCGGCGTGGGATGCGGGCGGCATGCCGGTGGACGAGATCAAGCGCGTGACACTCGACGCAGGCCAGAATTTCAATCGTTTCGAGAGCCACTATGCCGTCGAAAGCGGCACGGCGCAGTTGACGGACGCGATCGGCATCCGCAAGGGAAAGGACCCGGCGATTTCCGAATCGCGCGAGACCGCGGTGATGCGCAGCTGGGAAACGCTGCCTGACGATCATGGACAGCTTGGTTGTGCCGTGATCGCCGATCCTGCCAATTTTGTGGATTTCAAAGAGGATTCGAAGAACTTCCTGACGATCGAGAGAGTTCCGGAAAATCGCGTCGCCGCATATTACGCGGGGTTTGGATGGAGCAGGGGCGGGTTCCCGACTGTCGAAGCGTGGGACAAGTACGTGAAGGAGTACGCCGAAGCGTTGAGGGCACCGCTGGAAGTGACGATTGCGGGAGAGTAAGGCAGGAGTGGTTAGTGGCGAGTGGGCCTTCAGCAGGTTGGGCCGATTGAGGGCAAGCGGAGTGGCTAGAAACGAACGAACGGTGCGAAGAACGGTGAGGACGGCCGGACGAAGACTGGCAATCTTGATCGCCGGCGTCGCATTCGCCATTGGTGGCGCCAGGGCGCAAAGCGCGGTACAAGCCAAATACTTCTCGAATTGGCCGGCTGGATTGTCGCCGCAGGAAATCGGCAAGCGAGTGGCGGAGCGCTTTGTCGCGAGTCCGCACGCGGACCCGAAGAACATCGTCTATCAGGAGGTCTGCACCTGGTATGGCGTGCTGACGTTCGCGCAATTGTCCGGCGACAAACCACTGAGCGCGGAACTGATGCGTCGATTCGATCCGCTGATGAGCCAGCCGGGCTCGGCGCTCGTCTCCGATAAGCACCACGTGGATTTCTCGATGTTCGGCAGCCTGCCGCTTGAGATCTATCTCGAGACGAAAGATCCGAAGTACCTCGAGATGGGGAAGAAGTTCGCGGATGTCGAATGGGAGGATCCTCAAGCCGACGGCTTGACGTCGGAAACGCGCTATTGGATCGACGATATGTACATGATTACGATCCTACAGGTGCAGGCGTATCGCGCGACGGGGGACCAGAAATATCTCGACCGCGCTGCGCGCGAGATGGTCGCGTATATCGAAAAGCTGCAGCAGCCGAACGGGCTGTTTTATCACGCGCCCGACGCGCCGTTCTTCTGGGGACGAGGCGATGGTTGGATGGCCGCGGGAATGTCGGAAATACTTCGGTCGATGCCGAAGAACCATCCTTTGCGACCGCGGATTTTGGCGGCGTATCGCAAACTGATGGAGGCGCTGGTTAGCCGTCAAGGGCAAGACGGCGTTTGGCATCAATTGATCGACCATCCAGAATCATTCGAGGAGACGTCCGGCAGCGGCATGTTTACGTTCGCTCTGATTACGGGCGTAAAGAACGGCTGGCTTGACGCGGATAAGTACGGTCCTGCGGCCCGAAAGGCGTGGATTGCACTCGCCGGATTCGTCGATCAGAACGGCGATATGACCAGCGTGTGCGTCGGCACAGGAAAGAACAACAGCCTGGAATATTATTTGGAGCGCCCGCGCCATACGGGCGACGATCACGGTCAGGCGCCGGTGCTTTGGGCTGCATCGGCGCTGTTAAGATAGACAAGACGCTGCTAAAGGTTGGCACAGCCCTTCAAACGGATACGCGACGGGAGCAGACCATGAGCATGCAGGCCGTTCCGGCAGGCGAGAAAATGGTTTTTCGCAAAACGAATCGACACACGGGACGGCACGTGTCCGTCACGCCGGTAAACAGCACGAACAGACACCTCAGCTACGGTCGAATTATTTTGAACGCGTCAACTCCTTCCGTTTCGTTTAGCAACGGTAATGACGAAACGGGGCTCGTCTGCCTTTCCGGCGCCGGAACTGTGAGAACCGCCGGGCAAAGCTTCGATCTGGCTCCGTACGACGCGATCTATATTCCGCGCGATAGCAAGATCGATGTTTGTACGAGTTCGTCCGTCGATTTGGCCGAGTTTTCGGCCGATGTGGACGGCTCGTATCCGGTGCAATTCATTCGCTATGCCGAAGTTTCGAAGAACCCCGCGTTCAAATTCACCACAGGCGCGCCGGGTAATCAGCGCGACGTGAATATCTGCATCGGCAAGAACGTGCAGGCGGGACGATTGCTCGTGGGTTTTACGTTTTCGCAGCCTGGGAATTGGACCAGTTGGCCGCCACACGAGCACGCGAAGATGCTCGAAGAAATGTACGTCTATTTTGCGATGCCGGAGCCCGCGTTCGGACTGCAGTTGGTCTATAACGACAAAGAATATCCGGAGCTGGTAGTGCCGGTTCGCGATGGAGACGCTGTGCTGATGCCCAGCGGCTATCATCCGAATGTTTCGGTCCCCGGACACACGATCGGATTTCTGTGGGCGATGGCAGCACATCGCGAAAAAGAAGACCGCCAGTTTGGCGTGGTGAACGTCCAGCCGGAGTTCAATCAGGGCGGATTGGGCCTCGAAGCAAGCCACAAGTAGCTCAATCGACGTGAGTCGCTCCTAAAGCCGAAGGGCGAATCCGCGCCCGGCCGTTAACCGTTGATCGGGCAACGCGTATTTGAAAATACGGTAGCGCCCCCATTCATCGCCCCGCCTCGCGCTTCCATAATTGTGGCTTACAAAGAAGTCCCG
>Ga0335075_10007807_pt1 | contig 16428 bp, 11 predicted proteins | sample Lox_Sample_24_FD_206723 | JGI IMG/M metagenome (GOLD analysis project Ga0335075, IMG submission 206723) | Soil microbial communities from Loxahatchee National Wildlife Refuge, Florida, United States - Lox_Sample_2.4 | ecosystem: Environmental > Terrestrial > Soil > Wetlands | place: USA... | reverse complement strand
TTGCGCTCCTCCTCTTTTCAGCGGCGACCTCATTTCGAAAAGTGGACGCGGCCGGCGCCACCGGACAAGCTCAACAGCAACAGAACGAAGGCCAAGGGCGGTCGCCGGGGACGGTTGCGGCGGAGACGGATTTTTCCGAGCTGCACTGGCGCTTGATCGGCCCGTTCCGTGGAGGAAGGACCATCGCAGCGGCCGGCGTTCCCGAAAAACCGTACGAATTCTTTTTCGGCGGCGTAGCAGGAGGCGTATGGAAAACCGAGAACGCCGGACTCACGTGGACGCCGATCTTCGATCACGAGCCGATCGCCTCCATCGGCGCGATCGCCGTTGCACCTTCGGACCCGCGAGTGATTTACGTCGGCAGCGGGGAAGCCGACATGCGTTCGGACATTTCCTTCGGCGACGGGATGTACAAATCCACGGACGGCGGCAAGACGTGGAAAAATATAGGCCTCCGGGACTCGCAGCAAATTGGCCGTGTGATCGTGGACCCGCACGATCTAGATATCGTACTGGTGGCGGCTCTCGGGCACGCTTACGGACCGAACGAGACGCGCGGAGTCTACCGCTCGACCGACGGCGGCACAACCTGGACGAAGGTGCTGGGGAAGACCAATGATACGGGCGCGATCGACGTTGCGTTCGATCCGGAGGATTCGAGCGTTGTCTACGCATCGCTATGGCAGGCGCGCCGAAAGCCGTGGGCCATGTATGGACCGGTGAGCGGTCCGGGCAGCGGGCTCTACAAATCAACGGATGGCGGCGTGACGTGGAAACAGATTTCCGGCAACGGATTCCCGAACGAAGGGGTGGGAAGGATAGGCATCGCCGTCGCAACAGGAAACGGCGGGCGGCGCGTTTACGCCATCGTGGACGCAAAGGAAGGCGGGCTATATCGCTCCGATGACGCGGGCGGGAACTGGAAGCGCGTGAGCGACGATCCAAGAATCTGGCAGCGTGGCTGGTACTTCGGCGGCGTCACCGTCGATCCGCAAAACCCGGACGTGGTCTATGTGGCCGATACGGCGCTCTATAAATCGACGGATGGAGGAGAGCACTTTGAAGCACTGAAGGGCGCGCCGGGCGGAGACGATTATCATCAGCTGTGGATTGCGCCGGATGATCCCTCGCGGATGATCCTGGCATGCGATCAAGGCGCGGCGGTGAGCGTGGATGGCGGAGCAACATGGAGTTCCTGGTACAACCAGCCAACAGGGCAGTTCTATCACGTGAGCACGGACAATCGATTTCCATATTTCGTCTACGGGCCGCAACAAGACAGCGGCACGGCGGGCGTATCTTCGCGAAGCGATTTTGGGCAGATCACGTTCCGCGATTGGGCGCCGGTGGGCGGCGAGGAGAGCGGCGTGGTTGTGGCGGACGCAGGGGAGCCGGCTACCGTCTATAGCGGCGGGCCGTATGGAGGCGTTTGGAAATTCGACCGGACAACAGGGCAATCGGCGGACGTGAGTCCATGGCCGCGCGAGGCGCCGGGAAGCGGGCTGCGATTCAATTGGAACGCGCCATTTGCCGTTTCGCCGCAAAATCCGCACGTGGTGTATTTCGCGGCGCAGATGCTGATGAGGAGCGAGAATGACGGGGCGAGCTGGACCAAAATCAGCGGCGATCTGACGAAAAGGGCGGGCGAGAAAAGCTCCGGAGAAGACCGCGCGGTGATTTATGCGGTCGCACCTTCGCCCGTGCGCGCCGGGGAAATCTGGACGGGGTCGGATAACGGCGTGATTTACATCACGAGAGATGAAGGGAAAACCTGGGCGGATGTGACGCCTGGCGGCTTGCAGCCATGGAGCCGCGTGAGCATCCTCGAAGCTTCGCATTTTGATGCGAGGATCGCTTATGCGGCCATCGACCGGCACCAGATGGACGACTATCGTCCGTATATTTACCGCACTAAGGATCTGGGCAAGACCTGGGAAAGGATCACAAACGGCCTGCCGGATGATTCCTACATCCATGTGGTGCGCGAAGATCCGGCAAGAAAAGGATTGTTGTACGCAGGGACGGAGACGGGCGTCTATGTTTCATTCGACGACGGCGAGAACTGGCATTCCCTGCAACTCAATTTGTCCGTCGCGCCGATACACGATATCAGCGTCCACGAGAACGACCTGGCCATCGCAACGCACGGGCGAGCGTTTTGGATTCTAGACGACGTCGAACCCCTTCGCGAATGGCAGGGCACGATTCTTTCACGAGATGCGTATCTCTTTCGCCCGGCCAACGCAATCCGCATCCGAAGAAGCGAAAACCGGGATACGCCGCTACCGCACGAAACGCCTGTAGGCGAAAATCCTCCATCGGGCGCGATCATCGACTATTTCTTGCAGAGACCGGCGCAACAGGCGCTGACGCTGGAAATCCGGGACAAGGACAACAAATTGGTCCGGCGTTATTCGAGCGATGACAAGGCCTTCAAACCGAGTGAGCCGCCACCGTTCGAAATGCGCTGGCTGGCGCCCACAGAAATTCTGCAAAACACAGCGGGAATGCACCGGTTCGTTTGGGATTTGCGTTACACAGCCCCGGAATCACTGCGTCACGAGTACTCGATGGGCGCGCTGATTCACGGCGGGACGTTGCAAGAGCCGGAAGGGCCGCTCGTCGCGCCGGGCCGTTATGAAGTGGTTTTGAACTACGGAAGCGAAACAGAGCGGCAAAGCGTAACGGTGAATATGGATCCGCGCGTGCGAATCACTGCGAGCGATTTGGGCGCACAGATTTCTCTAGCCCTGAAGACAGACGAATTGCTGAGTGACTGCACGAAAGCATATCGCGAAATTCACGCCGTGAGAGACCAACTGAAGTCGCTTGAAACCAATCCTGGCTTCGGGAGCGCCTCTACTGGACTTAAGGCGGAAGTGGAAGATTTCGACAAAGCCGCAGGAGAAATTGGCGGAGGAGAAACCGAATGGCCCGCGCCGCCCAACGGACTCCGGGGAACCGATTCAGCCCTTGCCGCGCTCGCGGTATCTCTCGACACGGCCGACATGGCTCCGACGGGACAAGCAATGGCAGCGTTTGAGAAATTCAGCGCCGAGGCGGAGAGCGGTGTGGCGAAGTGGCACGCTTTACGCAAGCAGCAACTGGCGAAACTCGATGAAGATTTGAAAGCGGCCGGGTTGAAAACGATCTCCGCAGAAACGGGCTCCGCCGGTGAGTGATTAAGCGGGCTTTCCGGCGAGTTCGCTGTTGACAGCAGCGGAACAGGCATTGCGGGAACGGCCGAGGATTTGCCCGAGCATCGCCGGAATCTCGAAGACAGCGCGATTGTGCAGAGCGGCGGCGTTGGCGCGATAGCGCGCAAGCGCTGCGGGATCAATCAACTGCGCGACGGCAGGATTAATCTCTCGAAAACTCTTCAGCACGATCCCCACTTCCTTTTCGAGAACCCATTCCGCGTTGTACCGCTCTTGGGGGAGCGTCCAAGCATTGCATTCGACGATCACGGGCAACCGCATGGCCAGAGCTTCGCTGACGCTCCCCGGCCCCGGCTTGCCGATAAAAAAGTCGGCGAGCTGCATATAGAAATTCACTTTCGAGGTGAAGCCTTCTACGAAACGCGGCAAGCGCGATTTCTTCTCGCGCAGCGTCTGCGCCAGTTTTTCGTTTTTCCCGCAAATGTAGATGAGCTGAAGCTGAAGGCCGGAGCGCTCGAGCCGATCGGCAATTTCGAGCATAACCTGCGAGCCGTGCCCTCCAAATAAAACCAGAGCCGTCGGCAAATCGGCACGCAAGCCGAGGCGCTCGCGCTCGGCAAGCAAATCCGCGACCGGAGACTCGTAGAAGCGCGGATGGAGAATCATTCCGGAGGCCTGAAAAATGTGGTCGTCTGTATGTCCCATGCTGCGCGCCTGCTGGACAGCGCGGTCGGTGCCGCAGATGAAGTATTGCGGCTCGCGCTCGATCCAGAAATGCGGCGGATAATCGGCAAGATCGGTGAGGATGGTTACGAACGGGCGGCCGGGAAAAGCAGAGGCGAAGCTCTGGCGAAGCGCGCGATTGAAATGCGGCACAAAAGAAACCACCATTTCCGGCTGCGTTTGCTTCCAGTGTGCCTCAAGCATCTTCACGGTAGGGCGATGATAGAGGCGAATGGCAAGTTGCAAAACTTTCATCAACTGCGTGCTGCCCAGAGTCCACCCAGTGCGCAGCATGCCGTTATAGAAGTCCTGTATCCTGATCCCGGCGTAGCGTTTGAGAATGTCGAGCTGGTCGAGAAGTTCCTGAAGGTTCGTTAGTTGAACATCCCAGGGGAGTTGCTGGGACTTGATGGAGAGAGCGAGGGCGGTGGCGGCCGCACGGTGTCCCCCGCCGGCATCGAAGAAGCCGAACTCGATATTTGTCATCCGCGTTACATTCTGGCAGGGGAAGGGCCAAAAACTGCTACAACAATATTAATTTTTGGTGACTGTGTGGAAATGGTTAAATGGTTGTGTTTTCAGAAATTTAGCATCGTTGTCATTTGTGCGTAACAGAGGAAGCGTAGTTTTCCACATGTGAGATGCGATCTCCACGTCCACTCTTTCTACTCGGGGATGTGCACGAGTCCGTCTTTCGTCGGGAAATTTTGCCGCGAGAGCTACAATGATCCTGAACAGGTGTACGAGCTACTCGGGAAGCGCGGCATGGACCTCTTTACGCTGACCGACCACGATTCGATCGAAGGCGCCGAAAAGCTGCGGCGTCATGCCGATTTTTTCCTAAGCGAAGAACTGACTTGCCGGATGCCCAGCGGGACGGAAGTCCACGTCGGTGTATACGACATCACCGAACGCCAGCACGTGCAACTGCAGCAGCGCCGCAACGACTTGATTTCGCTGCTGATGTACCTGAGCGAGCGGCGATTGTTTTTCAGCGTCAACCACGTCTTTTCCAGCCTGACCGGGGCGCGCAAGGAAGAAGACTTCGCGTGGTTCCGGGAATACTTCCCGGCCGTGGAAACCCGCAACGGCCACATGCTCGAGAGGGCCAATGCACATGCCGCCAGTCTGGCAGAGCAGTGGGAAAAGATTGAAATCGGGGGGAGCGACGCGCATGCCCTGCCGTCGGCGGGCACGACTTACACGGAAGTGCCCGGAGCGGAGAACAAAGAAGAGTTCTTTGCAGGACTGCGCGCGGGAATGGGCCGCGTGGGCGGTGAGTCAGGGTGTTTCACCAAACTGACACGCGACGTTTTCCTGATTGCCGCAGAACTAATGAAAGAGAAGGCGTGGACGGCGCTGATGTCGCCCCTGGCGGTGCTGGTGCCCGCGATCACGTACTTGAACTACCGGGCGGAGAGAAAGTTCTGCCGCAAATGGGGAGAGATTTTATTTGACCAGAAACAAAGGCGTAATCGTCCCCGCTGGATCATGGTTCCGCAACCCGCGACGGAGGATTGGATATGACCGTCAGACGAGCGTTTCTGAACCAGATTCAATCGAACGACCACAGGCTGATGCGCCGCGTGCACCGCTGGCGGGCGCCGAGATGGTTTCGCATTTTGATGATTACGGCGACGCGCGGGGGAGACGGCTGGCTGTGGTATTCGCTCGGACTCATCTTGGTGCTTTTTGGCGGTGCAAACCGCTTTCTGGCGATTGGAGCGGCGGCATCGGCGGCTGTGGCGGGCATTTTTCTGTTCCGCGTGCTGAAACATTCGAGCCGGCGGAAGCGGCCGTGTGAAATCGAGCCGCACTGCTGGGCTTCGATTTTGCCGCCGGACAAATATTCCTTCCCTTCGGGACATTCGATCACGGCGTTTGCCGTGGCCGTCTCCGTAGGGATGTTCTATCCGGAACTTTGGGGCGCGCTGTTGGTGGCGGCGCTGCTCATCGCATCTTCGCGAATCATTCTCGGAATGCACTTCCTGAGCGACGTGCTGGCGGGTTGCGCGCTGGGAACGGGACTCGGTTTCGCGGGGTACTTCCTTTTTTCCTCGCTCTAGGCTTTCAGCTTTTCGCCGGAGCGGCGTCACCCACCGTATCCGGCATCGCGTTTCCCCGTAGCAATTCCACAATCGAGCGGTAGAGGCGAGCGCGCAGGTCCGCCCGCTCGTTGACGCGCGTGAGATAACGGATGTTCAGGTTGACGCCGCCGCCCGTGGGACGGAGCACCACGGAAGGCTCAGCTGAAAAATCCTTATGCGTGTATGTAGGAGCGACGCGGCGCCATTCCTGCTCGGCCAGCTTCGCGTTGGAGGAGGTTTCGTGATCGACAAGCTTGTGAATCGAGTCGGCCATCTGCGCGGGGTCCGCCGTCTGCGGTACGAGAATTTCGATCTGGTCCCAAAGCCACTGGCCGCTGGCTGAAAAATTGAAGTAATGGCCTTCGATGGCGAAGCTGTTGTTGAAAGTCACCTTGCGTCCGGTGGGATGGCTGGCGTCGTTCCAGTCGCCCGTTTCCATGAGGACGGTGTGCAGAACCCCCACCTCCACAACTTCTCCGGCCACTCCGTTGATTTCCACCCAATCGCCGGGGCGAATCCCGTCTTTACCCATCAGGACGAACCAGCCGATGAAGCCCATGATGAAGTCCTTCATCGCAACGGTAAGGCCGGCGCCAGCGAGCGCTGCAACCGTGGCGAAATTCTGCGGCACACCAAAAATAACCAGAAGAATCAGAACGACGCCTGCAACCTGCACGGCAAAGAGCAGGAGGGCGCGCGCCGTGTGGAGTTCGCGGCGATCCATCGAAGTCTGCGAGAAGAAGCGCTGAACCCAGCCGTTGGCCAGAAAGACGCAAAGGGCGATCAACACGATCCAAAAAACAGCCTTCAAAATGCCGTGAAGAAAAGCCTGTTCGCGCGTCTGCACCAGCGTAATCCACGTGGCGTAGTTGGCGGCGAGATCCTGTTCGTCTTCGATGCGCTTGTCCAAAGCGCCGAGAGTTTTCTGGTCCGAAGAGAGGTGGCTAATCAAAGAGAGCGCGGCCTGGGTATCGGACTGAGGCTGCGGCGGCGCGGCGGGCGCTGGAGCGGATGGAGCCGGAGTGGCAGCAGATGGCGTCGCAGGAATTGGCTTTGCCTTGGGGGAAGAGGGGTGCGAGGACGGAGGGGAGGGCCTGCGGATGATGCGCTTTTCGGCTTTTTCCTGCGCAAGCCGCTTATCCAACTCGTCGTGTTGCGCGGATAAGGACGCGCTGCGCTGCAAGGCTTCCTGCCGGGCCTGCTGAAGCTGCTTTTCTTTGGAATGCAAGGAAAGCCACGCCTTTGCCTGCGCCATGACGTTGGCCGCTTGGGTGGTTTCGGCGGCCTCCGAGGCTGCACTTTCGGCGGCAGAAAGGCCGCCGTTCGATTCCTTGTGATCCTGGGCTTCGTGCTGGTCGAGGAGTTGCTGAATCCTGGCGTGCTTGTCGCCGCCGGCGCGGATCAGGTCGTCGTGGGCATCGTCGAGCGCATCCTGGTCGAGAGCAAGCTGCGCCTGCGCGAGGTCGAGCTGGTTCTGGACTTTGTCCTTTTGCGAGGCGCGAGCGGAGGCCACCTTCTTTTTCAATTGGTCGACTTTGTCCTGGTCCGCCGCGACGAGGCCTTCGGTCTCGTTGATTCTGGCAACCAGAGCGCGTGTCTGCGGAGTGAGCGGGGCGGGATTTTCCGTGGCGTCTTCGAGAGCAGCAGCGAACGCCAAGTCAACGGAATGGTCGGCGAGGCGCAACGCCTCCTGCGCATAAGTTTTTTCGAGGCGCGTGACGGCGAGCGGAGCAAGCTGCTGCGCGGTATCGAGCGCGTGCGTATCCACGATTGTCGAGGAGTGATTGGTGGCGAGCCAGAGCGCGCGGAGCCGCTTGTGGTAATCGGCCCAGGACCGTGTGTAAAGGACAGCGCCGAGCGACGCTACGGCAAGAACGACCAGAATGACGAGGATCAGTCTTTGAGAAATCTTCATGGGCGCGCTCCCGGCCTCGATTGTATTACGCGAGAGCGGTTATCCGGTGTGGAGAAAAATCAAGGGGAATGAAAGAAAACGCTGGTTGCGCCAGCGGCTCAAAGATCGAACGGTAGAGGGCTTTTGCCGGTGATCAAACGGGCGGCGCGATCGTAGGTCCAGTAAAGCCAGGCCCACTGCATCAGGATCAACAAGCGATTCTGGAACTGGACGATGTAGGCGATATGGATAAAAATCCAGAGAAACCAGGCAGGCACACCCGAAATTTGAAGCCAGTGCAAATCCGCCACCGCCGCGTGACGCCCGATCGTGGCCATATTGCCCTTGTCGAAATAATGAAAGGGCTTCCCGGGCTCGCCGCGCAGACGGCGAAGGATCGTCTTGGCCACGTGCTTCCCTTCCTGAATCGCGGGCTGCGCGACACCGGGCAGAGGGTGGCCCGTCTGATGACTGAAATTCGCCAAGTCGCCGACAATGAAAATTTCCGGATGACCAGGAATGGTGAGGTCCGGTTCGACAATGACGCGGCCGGAGCGATCGAGCTTCGCGCCCGCTTCTTTTTCGAGGATGCGTCCAAGCGGAGAACCAAGAACTCCGGCAGCCCATAGAACCGTGCGGGTGGGAATTTCCTCGTGGCGGCCGCCCATGGTGATCGTCACGCACTCCTCGCGAATTTCCGTCACCATCATCGAAGTGCGCACGCTGACTCCCAGACTTTCCAGCATCTTCTTCGCGGCAGCGGAGAGCCTGGGCGGATAACTGGGGAGGACGCGGTCGGCGCCTTCGACAAGAATGATCTGCGCTTTCGACGGGTCGATATGGCGAAAATCGCGGCGCAGCGTGTCGTTGGCGATTTCGCCGAGAGCCCCGGCCAATTCGGCACCCGTCGGACCGCCGCCGACGATGACGAACGTCAGCCATGCGCGCAGTTTCTCCGGATCCGTCTCGCGCTCCGCAGCCTCAAAAGCGACGAGAATGCGGCGGCGCATCGCCGTGGCGTCCTCAATTGTTTTCAGCCCCGGCGCGTATTTTTCCCATTCATCATGGCCGAAATATTGATGGCGCGCTCCGGCGGCAATCACCAGAGTGTCATATGGGATCTCGCCATCGCTGAGCGTCACGCAGCGACGCTGCACATCCACGTGCGTCGCTTCAGCCAAAAGAACGGTTGTGTTCTGCTGGCGCTTCAGGATGTGCCGCAGAGGCGAAGCGATATTGGCAGGAGAGAGCGAACCGGTGGCCACTTGATAGAGAAGCGGCTGGAACGAATGATAATTGCAGCGGTCAACCAGCATCACGTCAACAGGGGCGCGCCCGAGAGCGCGAGTGACGCTGAGTCCACCGAACCCCCCGCCAATGATGACCACGCGATGCTTATTCGCCATCCGCCGCCCCTAAAGAAAGAGTCTGCAAAGCTTTACGCTAAGGAACCCCTTAGTAGATTTATTGGATGTTCAAAAGGCGGTGTCTGGACCGTAAAAGTTTTGCTTTCAACACCTGGGCCAGGGCTGCGGGCCGAAATCCTTATGAAATTCTTATGCGCTGCTTATTCCTTCCTGATGCGTTCTGCGTAGCCTGATCCTCGGCGTCGCGGCGATTCGGGCCGCGCGTGGAATCAACTTGTTCCGCTTCCTGGAGCGACATCATGAGGACTCGGATTGGCATTTTCTTACTGAAGAGACTGCTTGCCGCAATGAAGGAGTTCTGGCGGCAGGAAACCGGGGAAACGCCGCGCGAACTGCCAGGAGATGTCCAGACCGTCCGATTGCACTACATCGAAGCCATGCTTCCGGTGACAGGAATCGTGACTCCGATTCGATTCTTTCGTGCGGGTGTGCTGCTTTCTCCATCCCGACGATCTCACTGAATATCCAGGCGCCCCCCCCCGATAATAAGGAAAAGCACGAGTGAAAGGTATGGTGCGGATTATGAAAAAAAATGCCATGAGGTTGTGCGCGCGATGGGCGGCTGTTTTGACGCTGGCGCCATGCTTCGTTTCGCTGGAAGCAATGGCGCAAAGTCCGGCGAACGGGGACAACGCTGCTGTCGATGCAGCGGTGAAATCAGCGGCGTCTGCAGGAGAGGCCACGAAAGCCGCGCCGCCAACGACAACGGAAATCCTCGAAGAACTTGAAAAGATGCAAGCACGCATTGCGGAGCTCGAGGCGGAACTGAAAGCGCGCGAAGCGGAAGAGGCTTCGGCGAGCCAGCCCAACTCCGCGGCGCCGCCACACCCAGCGGAGGCGAATCCGGGCGAACAGCCTGTTACTGCCGCTTCCGGTGCGGGACCGGCAATTTCTTCGTCAACGACGGCCCCTACAGAGGCGTCTGTGGCAACGAGTACGCCGCCCGTGGCGCAGGCAGGAGAAGCAGAAAAGGCCCCGCCATTTTCCTTTGCGGATTTTTCCTGGCTGAACGGCAACAGCCGCGAGAAAGACATCCCATTTGACAGCAAGTTCTTTACGCCGGAATTTCGCGCCGACGTCTCCTACATCTACGATTTCAATCATCCGGCGGACGACACGATCGGCGGGTCGAGCGAAGTCTTTCGCTCGGATGAGGTGCAAATCACGGATCTCGCCGTCGGCGGCGACCTCCATTACAACAACGTTCGTGGCCGGTTGCTGACGCAGTTCGGACTGTATTCGCAGACGACGCCGCGGAACGATGCAAGCCCGGCTCGCGGCCAGTGGAATCTTCAAGACGCCTATCGCTACATCTCGGAGGGCTACGGCGGATATCACTTCGACGTGCTGCACGGCGTGAATGTGGACGCGGGAATTTTCCTCTCCTACATCGGCCTGTTCAGCTTCTATAACTTCGACAACTGGGCCTACCAGCCATCCTACGTCTCTTCAAACACGCCGTGGTTTTTCAGCGGAGTGCGCACGCAAATCTTCGTGACCGACAAACTAAAGATTGAGCCGTGGTTCATCAATGGCTGGCAATCCTATGGCCGGTTCAACCAAAAGCCAGGATTAGGCGGGCAAATCTTGTGGAGGCCGACGGGGTGGTTTGAATTGATCGCCAACAACTACGGGCTTGGACAAGACGACCTGGGGGTTCCGGGGCGCTCGCGCATCCACACGGACGACAGCATCGAGGTGAAGTATTATGACAACCCCGAAAGGTTCATCGACAAGATGGCGTTTTCGCTGACGGGAGACGCCGGATGCGAATATGGCTCGGGCGTGAGCTGCCACGGCACGACGCATAAAGGTCCTGGCGAGACACCGTGGCCAAAACAGAGCTTTCTTGGATTCATGTTTTACGACCGGCTCTGGTTCGATCGCGACAAATTCGGGCTGACGTTTGGAGGAGGGCGAATCGATAACCCAGGGCGCTACTTGGTGCTGCTGCCGCCGATCAACGGGGCGACTGCCGCTTCGGGAACGCCCTACTTCACGGAAAATCCTGGTGACCCGTTCAAGGCGTGGGACGCTTCGGCCACGTTCGACTATATGCCGAGGCAGTACATCACATTCCGCTGGGAATTCGACCACCGCGCGGCGAACGTGCCGTACTTCTCGGGGCCGGGAGGAATCACACCGCCGACATGCTCGACGCCAGTGATCGGCAACAACATTTGCGGGTCCCCCGGGGCGCTCGTGCCCGGATGGTCTCCGGATCTGGTGAAGATCGAAAACCGAATCAATATGGCACTGCTGGTAAAATTCTGAGCGCGTGAAGGAAAGGGAAGAGCGCCTTATGCTTGACTTGGTTTTTCTGGCGGCGACCGCGGGATTTTTCTTGCTGGCGATTGTCTACGTCCAAGCCTGCAACCGGTTGAAGTAGGGAGAAGCGAGAGATGGAAGGGACTGTGGTGCTCTTGACCGTGTGCGTGCTGTTGCTGGGCTACCTGCTGGCCGCGTTGCTCTGGCCGGAGAAATTCTGACCATGACTGCGAATGGATGGTTTCAAATCGGCGTTTTTCTGGCGGTGATCCTGGCGGTCGCAAAACCGATGGGCATCTTCATGGCCCGCGTGTTCGAGGGTAGAAAGACATTTCTTGACCCTGTGCTCCGGCCCGTCGAGCGATTGATCTACAGGCTCACGGGCGTGGATGAAAAACGCGAGATGCGCTGGACGGAATATGCGATTGCGATGCTGCTTTTCAGCGGCGTGACGATGGGCGTGCTCTACTTGATCGAGCGCACCCAGCAATGGCTGCCGTGGAATCCGCAGCACCTGGCGGCTGTGCCTCCGGACCTGGCGTTCAACACGGCGGCATCGTTCACCACGAACACGAACTGGCAATCCTACGTTCCGGAAACAACGATGTCGTATTTCACGCAGATGACCGGGCTCGCCTATCACAATTTCATTTCCGCGGCGGTTGGAATCGTGCTGGCCATTGCGCTGGTGCGCGGCATCGCGCGGCGGGAATCGGAGACGATCGGAAATTTCTGGGTGGATTTGACGCGCTGCATCCTTTGGATTCTTCTGCCGATCTGTTTCGTGGTCTCGTTTGTGTTCATCTCGCAGGGCGTGGTGCAAAACCTGAAGCCCTATGACACGGCGCGGCTCCTGAATCCCCAAACCATTCAGCAGACGGACGCGAACGGCAAAATCACGACGCAAACCGTGCGCGACCAGACAATCGCCGAGGGGCCCGTGGCGTCGCAGGAAGCGATCAAGATCTTCGGAACAAACGGCGGTGGATTTTTCAACGCCAACAGCTCTCACCCGTTTGAAAATCCCACGCCGCTGACGAATTTTCTCCAGCTCATCCTGATTTTTGCAATTCCTTCGGGGCTCACCTACACACTCGGCCGGATGACGGGTTCGCAGGCGCACGGCTGGGCCGTGTGGTCCGCGATGGCATTTCTCTTTCTCGCCGGAGTAACGACCGCGTACGCCATGGAAGCGCGCGGAAACCTTCTGCTGAAAGGTGTGGACCAGGAGGCTACAGCACAACAATCCGGCGGAAACATGGAAGGCAAGGAAGTGCGCTTCGGGATCGCGGATTCGGTGCTCTACGCCACGGTGACAACCGACGCGAGCTGCGGCGCCGTCAATTCGATGCACGACTCCTATACGCCGCTCGGCGGGATGGTTCCGCTGATCAATATCATGCTGGGAGAAATTGTGTTCGGAGGCGTCGGCGCCGGGCTTTACGGGATGATCGTCTTCGTGATTCTCTCGGTCTTCATCGCCGGGCTCATGGTGGGGCGCACGCCGGAATATTTAGGAAAGAAAATCGAATCGTTCGACGTGAAAATGGCGATGCTCACGGTGCTGATTTTCTGCCTGATCATTCTGGCATTCACGGCCGTGGCAGTCGTAACGCCGTATGGCAAAGCCGGGATCACGAATCCCGGTCCGCACGGGCTGTCGCAGATTCTCTATGCGTACACGTCGGGCGCGGGAAACAACGGCTCCGCCTTTGCGGGAATCAACGCCAACACCGTTTGGTACAACACAACCATCGGAATCGATACGCTCTTCGGCCGGTTTTTCATGGTGATTCCCGTGCTTGCGATCGCCGGCAACCTGGCGCGCAAGAAAATCGTGCCTGTATCCGCCGGAACATTTCCGGTGACGACGCCTCTTTTTACGGTCCTGCTGATTTCGGTCGTAGTAATCGTCGGAGCGTTGACGTTTTTCCCCGCGCTCAGCCTGGGGCCGATTCTGGAGCATCTGCTGATGCACGCGGGAAAGGTTTTCTGAGAACCCATGACCACGCAGACCAAGGAAGAAAAGAAATCGCTCTGGAACTGGGGGATTGTGGGCGGTGCGCTCCAGGAAAGTTTTTGGAAGCTCAATCCGCGCACGCTGGCGAAAAATCCGGTGATGTTCGTGGTCGAGGTGGGCGCCCTGGTGACGACCGTGGAGCTTTTCGCCATGGTGGCGCGGCACGACCGCCAACTGGGATTTTCGATTCAAATCACGCTCTGGCTGTGGTTCACGGTGCTCTTCGCGAATTTTGCAGAAGCGATGGCGGAAGGCCGCGGAAAAGCGCAGGCCGAAACGCTGCGCAAATCACGTGCGGAAACGATGGCGCGCCTGGTGAAGGCCGACGGCAAGATCGAAACGATCGCCGGTTCGAAACTACGAGCGGGCGATATCGTCAAGGTGAGCGCGGGCGAGTTCATCCCCGGCGATGGCGAAGTGATTGAAGGTGTCGCTTCAGTAGATGAATCGGCGATCACGGGCGAATCGGCGCCGGTGATCCGCGAATCGGGCGGCGACCGCTCGGCGGTGACGGGAGGCACACGCGTTCTCTCCGACGAAATCATGGTGAAAATCACGTCGAATCCCGGCGAAACGTTTCTCGACCGCATGATCAAGCTGGTGGAAGGCGCGGAGCGGCAGAAAACTCCAAACGAGATTGCACTCAACATTTTGCTGGCCGGACTGACGATTATCTTTCTCCTGGCGGTTGTGACGCTGCAACCAATGGCCATTTATTCCGGCTCGCCGCAATCGATTTTTGTGCTGATCGCTCTGCTGGTCTGCCTGATCCCAACAACGATCGGCGGTTTGCTTTCGGCAATCGGAATCGCGGGAATGGATCGTGTGGTGCAGCGGAACGTGCTCGCCATGTCGGGCCGCGCCGTCGAAGCCGCCGGCGATGTTGATACGCTGCTGCTCGACAAGACGGGAACGATCACGCTAGGCAACCGCCGCGCGACGGAATTCATTCCTGCGCCGGGAGTGTCTGAAACATATCTGGCGGATGCGGCGCAACTGGCGTCCCTGGCTGATGAAACGCCGGAGGGACGGTCGATCGTCGTTCTCGCCAAGGAAAAATACAGCCTTCGCGGGCGCGAGCTTTCTTCGCACGAAGCGACTTTCATCCCTTTCTCGGCGCAGACGCGAATGTCCGGCGTCGATCTGGACGGCCGCGCGATCCGCAAAGGGGCGCCGGATGCGATTTCGCAGTACGTGAAACAAGGTTGCAATCAGGTGCCACCGGAGACCGAAGAAGCGGTTCGCGCAATCGCTAATGCGGGAGGCACGCCGCTGCTGGTGGCGGAAGATTGCAGGATGCTCGGCGTGATTTATCTGAAGGACATCGTGAAGGGCGGAATGCGCGAACGATTCGATCAGCTCCGCGCCATGGGAATCCGCACGGTGATGATCACCGGCGACAATCCGCTGACCGCCGCGGCAATCGCGCGCGAGGCGGGCGTGGATGACTTCCTGGCGCAAGCGAAGCCGGAAGACAAACTGGCGTTGATCCGCCGCGAGCAGTCCAAAGGAAAACTCGTCGCCATGACGGGCGATGGCACGAACGACGCTCCAGCGCTTGCGCAAGCCGATGTGGGGCTGGCGATGAACGCCGGAACGCAAGCGGCGAAAGAAGCCGGAAACATGGTGGACCTCGACTCGAACCCCACGAAGCTGATCGAGGTGGTCGAAATCGGGAAGCAATTACTGATCACTCGCGGCGCGCTGACGACGTTTTCTGTGGCCAACGACGTGGCGAAATATTTCGCGATTATTCCGGCGATGTTCGCCGGCGCGTTTCCCGTGCTGAACGCGCTGAACATCATGGGGCTGAAAACGCCGGAATCGGCGGTACTCTCCGCCGTGATTTTCAATGCACTGATCATCATCGCGCTCGTGCCGCTGGCGCTTCGTGGCGTGCGCTACCGTCCTCTGGGCGCGGAAGCCTTGCTGCGGCGAAATTTACTTATTTACGGGCTCGGGGGCGTAATCGTGCCGTTTCTGGGAATCAAGCTGATCGATTTGATCATCACCCATATCGGGTTGGCATGAGGAATGATGAAAAGAAATTTCATAATTTCGGTCCTGATGACGGTTGTGACGACAGCGCTGCTGGGAATCGGCTATCCACTCGCCGTGACGGCGATTGCACAGTGGCTTTTCCCGCAGCAGGCGAACGGCGATTTAATCCGCAAGGATGGCGTAGTTATTGGCTCAGAACTGATTGGACAGCCGTTTTCCGCGCCGGGCTATTTTCATTCGCGGCCTTCGGCGGCCGGGCCTACAGGTTACGACGCAGCGAATTCTTCCGGTTCGAACCTCGGACCAACAAACGCAGCGCTGATTGCACGCGTTTCCGCGGAAGTTAAAAAACTGCAAGCGGAAAATCCTTCGCAGCCCGTGCCCATCGATCTCGTCACGGCATCCGCCTCCGGACTCGACCCGGACATTTCTCCCGCCGCGGCGGAATTTCAGGTTCCGCGCGTGGCCAAGGAGCGCGGCATGAGCGAAGACTCCGTGCGCGCGCTGGTGGAAAAGCACACTGAAGGGCGGCAGTGGGGCTTCCTCGGCGAGCCACGCGTGAACGTCCTCGAACTCAATCTCGATCTCGATTCCACGCGCCCAATACAGCGGTAGCGCCCCGCAGAGTCTTGCCGTCCTAACTGGATTTTTCTTCCGGGGGATCAAAGCGGTAGCCGACCCACGGCTCGGTGTGCAGAAAGCGCGGATGGCGGGGATCGGGCTCGATTTTCTTGCGAAGCTGATTGATGAAGACGCGCAGGTATTCCGTCTCCTCGCCGTAATCCGGCCCCCAGACGGCCTGCAGCAGACGGCGGTGCGGCACGGATTTGCCTCGATGGGCGACGAGAAA
>Ga0335075_10007806_pt1 | contig 16429 bp, 21 predicted proteins | sample Lox_Sample_24_FD_206723 | JGI IMG/M metagenome (GOLD analysis project Ga0335075, IMG submission 206723) | Soil microbial communities from Loxahatchee National Wildlife Refuge, Florida, United States - Lox_Sample_2.4 | ecosystem: Environmental > Terrestrial > Soil > Wetlands | place: USA... | reverse complement strand
TTCCTCTGCATCTGATGGAGATATTGCCATTGTCTCTTTCGTTTGGGATTCTGGGACTGCTTGGACATCTGAAGGAGTTGAAGAGGGCTCTGGAGGGTTTGAGGCCGTTGGCGCGGCCTGCTCTTCCGGCGGGAGGGAAATTTTTGGAAGGGAAACCTCAGGGCCGATATGATAAATTGAGAGGGTAGCGCTAGGAAACATAAGGGAGAGTTGGTTCCAGATATGAGGTGGTAGTGACGACTCTGCCCGTGACCCCAGAATGAACAGTCGGACAGGAGGTCGCTCAGGAGATGGACCGTGGGTTTCAGGGGCTCCCATTGGGACGTGAAGAGTGGTGCGAAGAGCTAATCGGCAGGATGCAATTAGTGACACGCAGGAACGACTTGACCTCATTTCACGTACCAACCAGTGACCTCAGTCCTTCTGGAGTTATCCTTTGGTTACGGGTAGTTAAACTGCTGTATTCATGTAGAACGCCAGCAATCGACATAGGATATGTGAGGAGCTTGCTCAAATGCCGGCGGGCTCTTTCCGTGTCTATCGAGGGGAATCCTCTGGTATACCAAAAGATGTCCCAATTTGCAAGCGAGACGGTTTCTCCGTATGGAATGGGACCTGAAGATAGCATGTTAGTTGGTAAAGTGAGGGGTATGTCTACTCACCGGGCATGGCAAATTCCTCAATCATGCGTCCACTTCGCAGGTCGTGGTCATCCTCGTTGACCTCACGCAGTCTTGTACAATACTTTGCATGGTGTTGGTCTTGTTCCCAGTGTTCATATGAACAGTGGGTAGGCCAACCACAGTTTGGGCATTCGTGCTTGACATTTTTGCGGATTCCATCAACGCTTGTACAAACTGGACATGCTGCCAGTTTCTTTATCCTTTCTCCCCGAAGCCTGATTCCTGGACTGGGAGACTGAGAATGCAAATAAAATAACGAGGGGTCATCATCCTCTGGTTTTCTTGCCCTACCCGCCGTAACGGGCTGCTCTTTCCTTCTAGCAAGTCCGAAGATCGTACGGCGACATGCTCTTTGTGCTATGCGTGTTTGTCGTGAGAGGCGGAAGGCAAGCATTGGACCTTGAACTTCCCAACAGTTTGGAACCGACCATTACTTGGCTCAGCTCTAGCACTCTCCCAGAGCGTTCTAAGTCCCTCGAATCTTCAGATATCACTGGGTTTCGCTGGGAATGTCTGCCCCAAGACCGTCAACAGACATTGGTGAGCGTCCAGGCGTATTCCGTTCGTTAGCAGGGCTAACCAAAGGAGAAGAGTCTGCGTCGCTATTGCGGCACGATGGAGGAGATGAGGGCTCTCAGGAGGAGCCGACATTCCTCACAAAACTGGCAGACATTGCGGACCAGCCCTTAACCGTGCTCTCCAAGATTCTGCTGGCCGTCTGCTTCTTTCTTCTTTTGCTCACCTCCATCTTCATTGGGCTATTCTCTGGCGCAGAGCACAAGCTGAATAATGTGCCACCGCCGAAGACTACAGTGTCGTCGGTTACCCAAAGCTACACCATCACGAATACATTCACTGAAACGAGCGTCAGTACCACTACGGATATAGTGACTACCACTACGACGGCAGTTCCCCCCGTTCCTACGGTAGACCCAAGAAAGGTTTGTATGTCCCCTCCTGTGGCTTTGCGCATGCACTCAAGCTTTATACAATAGGAAATCTGCACTTCCACCAAGTGTATTATTCTGGCTGCGTCAATTCTGTCGTCGTTAGATACATCGTTTGATCCATGCGAAGACTTCTACAAGTATACAAGTGAGCAACAGCGCCTCCATAGACCTACTCGCAGTATTGTGACACCCTGCACAGCTAATGGATGGTTGAAATCGCACCCAATTCCCTCCGACAAAGGTTCTTATGGCAACTTTGAGGACGTACAGCTAGGCAACGAGGTATGTCAATACTTTGAATGAGGACAATCCTCACCGCTCTTTTACAGGCCATTATTAAGGACATATTGGAAGCCCCAATTCCTAAAGAGATTGGAACCTACGACCGCCAGACTCTAGGGATGCTCAAGGACCTGTATAACGAATGCCTCGATGAGACCAAGCTAGATGAGATCGGAATGACTCCACTTTTGAATATCGTGCGCGTTGTGCGCGGGTTATACAATGGAAGCACCAACATCGACCCCGAGTCGTACGTGCATCCGCATGCACCTAGGAAAACATATGTTGCCGGCTCCTCCGAGGGCTTAACTGCTGCAATTTCTTACATGCATTCGAGAGGTAAGATACTCTCAGGCGTACACTTTATTTGTGCTGACCCTTTCAAGATATCGGAGCTCTGTTCAGTTTCGGTATTGACGGTGACATCGGCGTTGACCCGGATAAAATGACACTTTGGTTCTGGCAACCGGATTTAGGACTCCCATCCAAGGTTGGTTTTAGAGCTTAGAGCTCTGCACTTAGCTGACATTCTCCAGGAATACTACGAAGAGGAAGACATCAGTGAAATCTATAGAAAGGCTTTGGAACAATTGCTCTTTATCGTCTTTGATGACGAGAAGCCCCCCAAGCCCAAGTCAAGCCTCAAGTGGCCCCCAATTCCCTGGCCCCCGTGGGGAGATGACGATGATGGCAAAGCTGAAAACGGCACCGCTCGCGCTAAAAGGCTTTCCAAAGAGGTATTTGAATTTGAGAAAAAAGTTGCCCGGGCCAGTCAAGACCTGTGCGTCATTTCCACTCCGCGATCAAGTTGCATGTCTAACCTACTTCCAGAGACGAACTTTTTGATCCCATCGGAAGTTACAACCCAGTGCCCTTCTCAAACCTCACAGAGGGGCTTCCAGAATTCAATTTCCCCAATTATCTCGCCACCTTCGCGCCTCGCGTTTTTCCTACACGCGTCATTATCACTTATCCGCCTTACGTTTCTAGTCTTTCTTCCCTTCTGAGGGAGGTAGAGTCAGAGGTGCTTGAAGCATATTTAATCGTTCGTGTGGCACTCTCACTCTCGCCTCTCCTTGGACAGGAGACGGAAGCGTGGAAGGTCGTGAGGGAGCTGAAGGAAGTTCTCGGTGGTTTGAAAAAGGGTGCCATCCCAGACCGGAGTGAGTACTGCGCCAAGCAAGTCAGTGATACGATGGGGTATGTGTTACTATTTACGCTCATGACTTCTGTTGAGATGAGTTTTTCTTAGATATGCCACTGGGCGTTTCTTTGTGGAAAAAGCGTTTGGGGGTGACTCTAAGGAGAAGGCTACCGAGCTGATATTCAGTGCGACACCCTTCTTTTAGTCAATACCTCGGCTAAAACTCGGTTACAGATGTCATCGATGCATTCAAGGAGTCATTACCCAAGTTAAGCTGGATGGATGTTAATTCCTCTACCGCAGCCTCTGAGAAGGTTGGTGGCTTTACATTCCTTGAGGCGTTTTGTCCAGGCCTTGACTAGATATCAGGCGAGCGCTATCGAGGTAAAAGTCGGGTACCCTGCGTATCCTGATACCGAGTCTGAATTCTCGATCTGGAACTATTACCGATGGCTTGACCCAGCTTCCGACGGTTATTTTGGCACCGTGGTGACCCAGAGGTGAGGATCTCCGCGCCGTGGTGTCAAGGCTAAGTTTTGGGGTCAATTCACAGTGTCTTGGATCAAATCCGCGAGTGGCAGAAGTTGGGCAGGGCAAGAAATCACCTAGAGTGGGAAATGTATGCCAGTACTGTCAATGCCTACTTTAATCCGCCTGCGTAAGCAACGCCACCGGTTGTAGGTTATGTTACTTACTCCCCTCTAGACAAGAGATTGTCTTCCCTGCGGGAATCATGCGTCCACCGTGGTACAATGTTGAATGGTCAGTTCTCGTTGGTTCAAATACTTCTTATGAAATTAACTTCGATAGGCCGGGATATCTCAATTATGGAGGGATGGGTGCGATCGCTGCGCACGAACTCACTGTGCGTCTCTACGACGAATTTTCAATGCATCATCGGTTGACATTGCGTATCTAGCATGCTTTCGACTCGGCCGGTCGGATGTTCAATCAAAAGGGAAAACTGGAAGAATGGTGGACAAACGAAACGAGCACCAAATTTGACGTCATTCAGAAATGTATCTCCAAGCAGTATTCATGTCGGTTCTTCTGCTTCTAGGACGGTTCTCCTTACTGATCAACTTTCAGCATACACGATTGACGACGGAAAGGGCAACCAAATACATGTTAATGTCAGTGAACTTCTGATGCCCCTGACTTTCATACCGATAATCTGCAGGGAGAATTGACGTCGGGCGAGAACATTGCCGATCAAGGTGGGAGTTAATATTCACGCGTCTTGTATGCGCCTACTGACAACTGGCACAGGTCTCATCAATTCTTTCCGGGCTTGGAAGAAACAATACAAATCTGGATACAACAATGGGACCGAATATCTCCTCCCAGGGCTGAACTATACTCGGTTGGTTTATTTCGATCCGTTGACAAACTCTGTCCTCATTTCATCGTTCGCAGCGATCAACTTTTCTTCATCTCCTTTGGCCGAACATGGGCAAGAAACGTCAGACCAGCATCCGCGGTACAGAGAATACGGACAGACCCACATTCACCGACGCAATTTCGTGTTGAAGGAACACTTTCAGATATTCCAGAATTCGCTAAGGCCTTCAATTGCTCCGCAAAGGCTAAGGTTTGTGAACTCTGGTTATTATAGACATTTTGGAGGCTAACAAAACTGGAAATGTTTACAGCTCAACCCACCTCCGGAAAAGCAATGTCGACTTTGGTCGTGATTTCATGGATCCGGAGACGGTCCAGCATATTTAAACCTGTAAATAACGGTGTTTAATGCGTTGCGTTGCTTATGCTTTATCCCATATGACTTAGAGACTTGTGATACAACTAGAAGTAGATACAATTTAGACACAAACGTTGCGGCCTCATAGATGGTGGGAGCAAAGCGGTCAAGACGCTGCCTTCGTCGAGTTCTGAGCCTCTGCCGCAGCCTTAAGCTCTTTCTTTGTTTTATAGAAATCAGAGAAATTCAGTCTGATGGAGAGGAACCGGCAATCTAAATCTTGATGCACTTGCAGCGAATGAACGATTGCCTGGGCTCGCTCCGAAAAGAGGCCGCTGTATTCTTTGATGCGTCTCAGAATACGAGGGAGGTTCTCCGCAGACCGTGATGCAGTGAGGGGATTCGGCTCCGGTATAGTGAAGACGCCCTGAAAAGAGTATGTTTAACAATGGAATCTGAAACGTTTCGAAACTTACTCTGCCTGGATCCCGTTCACTATCGGCACGCGCTGCTTCCGCTAGGCAATAATTATACAACGACTCCTGAGGCCTTGGTCAGAAAAAGCAACGGTTGACGAAGGCAACGTACAGCCGCGTCTCGGAACTGCAGTATATTATTGAATAATTCCCTGACTTGAATTAAGAGATGTTCCTGCGATGCGGTTACGCCCAGGTCAAGGTTGGGTTATTTGGACATGCCTCTTTTCCCGCCTTAGGACTCATGAGTAAGATCTTCTTGACCATGCGATCCAAATAGTTCCGGTGTGCCTGTATAAGCCCATCCAAATCGCCTTCCTTCTTCTTCACGAACTCCATCAGCTCCTTCCACGAACATTCGATGACCTCGAGCTGCGAAAAGGCCTGGAGCTGCCGCATGAAATGAATCATCTCCGAAAGTACGATACGGATCTGATGCCACTCGCTCTGCAACCCATCGAGCACGTCCGACTGGACAGCCGACTTCCGCCTTTGGCCGCCAACACCTGGGCCCAAGAAGGATCTCCCACCGGTGGCGATCCTGTTCCAGAGAGCCGAAAGTGCGCCCTCTACGCGCTTCATCTTCCACAAGTGATGGAAGATCTTGAGGTAGCTCTCCATCGATTCGGGATCCACTACGGTGTCGATGGGTGCATCGACTTTGTACTCGAGGGTGAAGACATCCCACCCAATCTCGCCGTGGCTGTATTCCATCATCCGTGCGTCCAAGCGATGAAGGACATCAGGCGGGTCAAACTGTGCATTTGAAGAACGGACGGCGGCCTCAAGCGTTGCCGTGAGGTTATGTCTGTACAATGTATTTGCAGGACGGGAGAGACTTGAGAGGAGGGAATCCATAAGTTGGTCCGCGAAGTCTCCTTGGCCAAGGAGAAGATATGATTTGAGCGCACGTAGGTGGTCCAGGAGTCGGAATTTATCGAAAAAAATGTCAAACAAATGTTGGCTTGCTATTTGATATGCAGAGTCGATGGAACGCATTAGACCGGGAAGGTCGCTGTACTTGAGTGCTAAAGTCAGGTCAGCAAAGGGGATTGGTTGCAATGAAGTCTCAAACCTCGCCCCGTGTGAGCAAGTTTGCTTCTGGTTGCAACCCAGTCAGAATCGTGGCAGCTATACCGGATGAAGTTTAAGCTCTTTCCGGTAGAAAATATCTGACAATTGCATTAGTCCCTCTTGAAATTGCAGAAGTCAAAGTTACAACGTGCCTTTTTGCCGAAAGACTCGCCAACAAAGCTAGGCAGCATGTCTGTTCGGAATTGGTATTTGCCCTCCCAAAGCTTCAGACCGATATTCCGCGCTTCATCCGATTCATTCCTCTCATCATCCTCTGCGCCGGTAAAGCCGCCATCTCCTGTAAGGGTACCTATGTTCGCATTGGAATAGGCGTGGGTATATTGCAGGTGGGCGAGCTCAGGATTCGCTGCGACGAAGAACTCAAGGTAAGGGTCATGGAGTTCTCCAAAAAACAGCCACTTCTGGAGGGTTTGAAAGAAGGGCTTGGAGACTTCTTCTAGTAGTTGATCGGTGAAACTCCGCACAAATGGGTCGCCGTTGTCCGTGTATCCATATATAAGGCTGACCAGGGCGCCGCCACTGCTGTCTACAACCGACTTAGTATCACGTCCTTCATATCAAACTTCCCGCATACCTTGACACCCTTCTACGCATACACTCATCATTCGCATCCTTAATCTCCATTCGTCCACCCAGACTTCTAGCCGTCGAAGGGTGAGTCCTGTCTCCTCATGGTTAATTCCTGCTGGCCTTGTTTCCTCTAAATCAGCAACTCCAGAGTGAGACATTTGGGACTCCAGGACGGCGATAAGACGGTAGTATTCTGTCAGCTGCGATTGTAGATGGTGGCAGAGACTCTGAGAAAAAAAAAATCAGCATTATTTCTGGCCGTACTAAGTGTACAAACCTGTTCAATCATCCCAACTCCGGGGCGACCGTCGTGGTCACGCACCCACTTGGATACTCGGACATACAAATGGCCAAGCTCGGATAGTCGCAATATGAGGGCTCGAGTGGGAGCGGGAAGTAGGAAACGCTGCAAATAATCGGAAAATGTCACTACTTCTGGCCTTCCACTCACAGGATCTTCGGAGAACACCACTGTAAGTTCTCCGCCAGTTTTGTTTTCGACGAACCGGACAACTTTACCAGAGATGCCTTGCAGCAGGTATAATGCATCTCTGAGGAGAAGCGCTTCGGATATCTGAGGACGTCCGTGACGTGCGCGATACTCTCTGAGAAGCTGTGCTTTCGATTTTGTTGCGGGCGGTTGAGAATTGACCGGTGGTAGCACCGAGGAGGTACGGGAGCGAGGAATGGGACTTTGCGGGGCCGAGCGAGAGACAGAGGGCATGAGAGGTGGTATTATGGGCGTCGGTTGTGGACTTGATGAAGAGAGGGCAGCCATGAACTGTAAGACTGCATGTTTACGTGTCAAAAGGTCCTACGAGGGCTATAAGTTATGTGTGTCTTAACTTCAATCGTGTTCAACATTACCTGATCCAGAAGTCGCGCCAGAAGGTTCGAAAAGCGCAGTGAGTCTTGGGCGGATACTGAATTTAACTTGATTGGATAACGTTTTAAAACAACGAGGCTCCATATACGAACGTTTTGCACGAATATTTGCAGAGATATGCCCAATGTCGACCTGCCGAGAGCTTCCTATGTGGCTGCAGGGCATTATTAGCGGTCTGTGAGCTAGTTTTGGGCACTACCTATTGAGGATATGGAGCGAATCCTCCGTCAAATCAGCTCTAAGACGTTCATCCCGTCTCGCAGCTGGGACGAGAGAAGTGACAAGAGCGTTGATGGCAGTGGCCATGGTTCAACTTTTGCACCCAACCTCTGCCGACAATGTACGTGACATCGATGGCGTATGGCCAGGCCTACCAGTCTATCGTCGCTCAACATCGAGCTGCCTCAGCTTCATCCATTCTCATCGCCGTTGCTCCCGACATTGACGCACTCTGTGCCGCCACCATGCTTGCGACGCTGCTTACCCAAGACAACATCACCCACAGAATAACGCCAGTAGCTGGGTTGAAAGCATTCAGCGATTTGAAGCTCGAATTGGCTCAGAACGAGCAGGTTGGTTGGCGGCCTATTGAGGATATGTTCATTACGCTCTAGGCTGACAATACACCTACGCGTGTATTTACGTGTTATTCACGCGTTTTTAGCTTCAGACTCTTATTCTCATCGGTTTTGGGGCCCTGGTCGACCTTCCATCCGAAAACTGGTTCGGTTCGTTTCCGGATTCACTGCATGTTCACGTAATCGATTCCATGAGACCATATAATCTGTCGACTTTGTTTGCTGTCGGTCCTGCTGAGCGTATAGTCATTTGGGACGACGATAGCGTTGCGAAAATGGACGATGTCCGAACGGCCTGGTTTGCAATCGAGGTGGGTATCATCTGCTTGCATTTCACACCTGTCTTACCGTTCAAAGTACGAGCCAGAGCCTGATTCAGACGAATCTGATGAATCAGTGGATAAAGCAGAAATTGACTCGGATGAAGATGACGAAGAGAGACCACGAAAACGACGGCGACTAGATGAAGATGTTGAAGACAAGGTCAGCCCTGCGGTATTCGACCCAAGCAAGAGCCTAACGGACTTGTAGTCTCCCAGAAAGCCAAAACGATTGACGGCAGACCAATATGACGAGTATGACGCCCGCATAAGCAAGTATTACAATGGCACATTTTATGGACAAGCTACCTCTAGCACTATCTACGTTCTTGCGACTCTGCTTGAACGAGTCGACAACGATCTACTCTGGTTAACTATTTTGGGCCTAACTTATCAATATCTTACCAACCGAATCTCACGAGATACCTACGACACGTACCACCAAATCTACATTGACGAGGTTGCTCGTCTCAACCCTCCCCCGTCTGCCTCGAGTACCTTGCACCCTGACGATTCCTCGATCAGACCATCAGAGGAATTGAGGTTTGCTCTGTTTCGACATTGGAACCTGTACGATGCCATGTATCACTCCTCATATGTAGCCAGCAAACTGGGTATTTGGAAAGAGCGCGGTCGCAAGCGGCTGCATGGCCTTCTTGCAAAAATGGGGTGAGTGACACCATAAAGTGTAAATTTGCGGCCCCTGTCTCACTATTTGCAAGATTCTCTCTGGCCCAGTGCCAGCAGTCATACTCCCACATGGACACCGACTTGAAGCGTGAGTTACGGGAGAAAATGGAAGATACTGCCCCAGAATACGGTCTTCTTGAGCTCTCGTATCCGTCCTTCGTGCGCTCCTTTGGCTACAAGTTCCAGCCACTGTGTGCCGCTGACGTGATAGACGGTGTGAGCGCCCTTCTGGAAGCGGCTGGTGGACTTCGTGTAGACGTTGAGGTCGAGGGAGCCCGGAATGGCGGAGAGTGGTTTGGTACAGGAAAGCAATGGCAAATGCGACGAGATGATAACAAAGAAAATATCCCATTAAAGTCAAATGGGTCAAATGGACCGAAATCTAGCAGCCAGGGCGGAGATGCTGGAGAGAGGCAGGAGGACGAATGGTGGAAGAACAACTTTTGGGTTGCTTTTGATGCGTTGGGGAAAGAGTAAGCACCTGGAGTGTGCAATAGTCGGCCAAAATTTAACCCATTTTGTTCAGCACGGACCTCCTACACTCTTCTCTTCAGCTTTCTATGACTCTCCAAAGGGCTATCACCCGCCAGGGGTCCTCCCTGATAGAAAAGGCAGAGATCAAACGAATGCGTACATTTCAACTCGCCATGCTCAAAGAAGGCCCTGACCTACCGGTGTTCGCACACCCGGGAAATCTTGTTCGTCTGGCCGTCTGGCTAGTCGAGGCGACGCGTGACAAGGTTGACATGATCGATATTGAACGATCCCGAAAGAAGGTGCTGCCACTTGTGCTGGCGTGCTTGAACGAGAAAAATGGCACCTACATGGTTGTTGGTGTCATCGCTGCTCCCGAAATGGGCGATGTTCGAAAAAAGTGAGTACGCATATATTGAGGGTGCTGAATTGACGCGTGAGTTATCGCAGCCAATTCGGCGTGGCTTTTCATGAAGCACATGTTCGTTCGAATGCGAAGATGACCCACAGTGCATTCGACACAAGTGTTGTGGAAGTGGATAAGGAAGACATCCAATCTTTCCTCACAAAGTTGCAGCTATGAAACGGATCAAATTCATCCTACTTGACAATGCTCTACATCATCTCCTTCATGCTTTTCTACTGGTGGAATTATCAGCTCGCAACCTATATTATAACGTACCAGCATCCTGTATGGCAACCCTACGCGATTTGATATATCTATACCTCTGTTGTTGTTCTCTCTCGTCGTCCCTTGAGTTGCGAGTGGTTTCCAATTCAATTGGCGACTTGCTTCCGCCACACCTCGTAAAATGGACGAGCAGTCCGAGGAAACAGAGCTACTGCTTGCACTTCTATCTTCCATGGTTGATAGTCCGCTTTTGTCACATGCCGATCTCCTGGGTGCACTGGCAGATGCAGGAGGCAATGTGCAAGAAGCGTTCAAATTACTCAACGAAAGCAGGCAACCACATGTCTCTAAATGCCAGCCTAAACGAAAGAGAACCAAAGGATTAGATGGTTGGGTGACCAATAAGAAACGTCCTAGAGCAGCTGGTTCCCCATTAGCAAGCTATCGGCAATTAGAGCAAGCACGGAGGATGGCGCCGCCTACGATGCGACCTAGTTCTCCAGGTTTTACAATAGAAGAGCCAATTGTCCTCGAATCCGATGAAGGCGAACTATCAGAGGGCATTACGGATGGTGGCGACACTTTGGTCAGTGCAACTCATTCGGGCATCAATGACCATAACATCCAATCTTCAAGTGTTGCCACCATACAATCCGCAAATCCACTCATGTCTGTTCTCAAACAAGCGCCCACAGCAAAGGCACTCCCCAAATTGTTGCCTCGAACATTAGGGACCCCTGCGCTGGTTGCCAAATATACGCCGTGCACGATGCACGCATCCATTTTGTCCCCCGAGTTGGCTTGCAGGTTGTTTTATGCTATGCTCAGAGAGGCAGCCTCTTGGTCTCGGAACAAATGGTAAGTATGTCTGCCGTGCGCCTTCGCTGGGAACGACTTATCGAGTGCGATAGGTGGTTGTTTGACCGCATCGTGGAGAGTCCTCACAAAACTTTTTTCTATGCGAGAAGTCTACGAGATGAGGGAGATGAGGGAGATGAGGAGATGGAAGAGGCAGCTCGCTATTGGTGAGACTCCACATTGCAATCACAATTTTGCCTTTTATTTACCTCTTGAAAATAAAGGTATAATGGAAGACCCTCACCGCCACCCGGTACCTTTCTTCCGGAGATGGAAGAGGCGTGCGAGATTATAGAGAGGACAGTGAACGAGGAGATCAGAAAGCGCGGGAGTTTACACCCATTAGAGTGGCCAGTTAGCGTGCAAACTCCATGGAGGGCGAACGTTGCGGCAGCAAATTGCTACAGTGGGTCGAAGGAAGCTGTCGGTTACCATTCTGATCAGTCAGTGCTCGCTGGTGGAAAATTGTAGCTGCAGCTTACTCGGTATTAGGCTGACGTATCTTGGCCCCTATCCTACGATTGCCTCGTTATCGCTTGGTGAGCATAGACGCCAACCCTGATGTCTCATACCCCGACCAGCCTTATGCAGGCACCACATGAACCTTTCGTCTTCGAGAGGTTATTCCCCAGTCAGAAAAGGAGGAGAGAAATGCTCAAACATTCAATATTCCTGTCACTCATAATAGCCTCCTCATAATGCACGCATCGTGTCAGGAACGTTTCAAACACGCGGTGCCGCCACAGCAAACAATCGACGCCTTCAAACCGGCGTTTCCACCGCTGCCTGTACCCTCGCCGCCCATTTCCGAAAATGGGGCCCTCGAAATGATGCCGCCCGACATCTCGCGAATCAACATCACCTTTCGTTTCTATCGACCTGATTTTGGGGCGAAAACGATTCCGAGATGTCATTGCGGTATTCCGACTGTTTTGAGGCCCGATATGAAGAGGAAATTCACCAGTCCACGGCCTGGTGACCCTATGGCTACGATGCGGTATTTCTGGATGTGTTACGCAGGTGCACAAAATGACGGTAGCGGCTGCAATTTCTTCCAAGTACTTGACATGGAGAAGGAAGGACGCGGATGACGTCGGATATAAGAGTTTCCGTAGGATTAGCTTCCATAATAAAGAGCTGGGAAATGTGGGATTGGTTTGATTGGAAGGAGTCTCCCCTAATCCGTCTCGGATAGGGGATAAATAACTTGACCAGTCGGTGTATAGTATGTTTCACATCAGGAGGCTCATATAGGCGATTTCTCTTTTAATTAAGCTCTATATTTCGAAACATATACGATCAGAATTGCCCAGAGGAGCCCTTGCAATCGAGTATGTCGTGCGGCTACCCAACGCGTTTCCGTTGTCTACAGCAAAGGAACGGGATGGACTATTTTCTGAGCTGTCATACATGTATGAGACACTCATGGCAGCCAGACTTTGTTACAGTTACACAGAGGACGAGTGAGGGGGGGTGGTCATTCATTACCACTGGCCACGATCTATGGCTGTTGTCCTTACGGCCATCTATCCCGCTATTCTATAAGAATGTTCAAACGAGCCTATGGGAACGACGACTAAAAGCACCGCTGTACTAAACAGCAGCGACTGAGGGCGATCCTCTTCGGCGTCACACGGCCTCAGGACAAACAAGGCGGAACGCCAAATCGTCTCTTCATGTCGGTATGCAAAGTTTTAGGCGACAATCAGTGTTTCTTACAAAGCAACAGGTCGAGCCTATTTGCATACTGGCCTGCATGCAAGATTATGCAGTATCCTCTTGCCTCTTCGAGGGACTCCATATCGGACGCTGGTCAATAGCCAATTCTTAGCTAAATCAGTGATACGCATGCTGTGTGCGGTTCATCTATACGCCCAGCTCCCACCGAGCCCGATAATTGTTCGCCGTGAACGGGGGCCTAAAGCCGTGAAGACTACATTGGTTACTCCATTACACAAACTTGGCTACAGATTCCGTTCACAGTCGACAATGAAGTAGGATGCTGGTCAGCGCCCCTCACTACTCGAATGCATATAAAAGAGGGGCAATGGGTGATGATCAACCGAGTAGGTGTCCACTTTCTTTTCTCTTTTCCGGATCCTCTTCACTTTATTTCATCCTTTCTCAGGCCTGGTGCCCTCGTACGTTGATTTCTTTGAAACGGCTGGGCTCTTCGACTGACGTGAGGCGAAGCTTATAGCTCATCGTTTCATCTCCTACTCAAGCAAGCAACATGAAATTCTACACAAGTGTCATAGTTCTCTTCACGGTCACAGGCATCGCTATTGCTGCGCCTGCAGGCATGCTCGTCAATTCAGCTTCTACGTGGGTAGACTAAATACCTTCTACACCGTATGTTGGTTATTTATTTAAATTCTGATCGCCAGCGCCTCCATCGCTTCTACTCCGCCCACTGGTATCTCCTCTGCTGATGCTGCGGCCCCAGCGCCCATTCCTCTGCCTGGCGGTCCGGGTTCTGGTGCAGGGCAAGTACCTAGGCCTTCTCGTATACGTATATTCAGTGGTGCTGATCTTCCAGTAGTGAACTCCCGAATGGATGCCTAACAAGCGAGATAAATCAACTTTATGTGGAGAGTAAAGATGACGACAAAAACTGGGGTCATCTGGAGAGCATGTTGAAGAAATGGTTACACGATCTCTACAAGACCCTCGAGGTTTCAGTGGATTCTGAGGATCTCGGTGACGCCATTTCATCTAAAGGGCATTCCAATAAAACCAGCACTTCATCGACCCCGAAGACCCCTACCCAGGATAGCAGTAACCAATTCAAAGTCAAAGTCTCAAATGAACCCGCCCTCAAGGTTCCATCGGACGGTGCCGCCGACTCTACCACTAAACACAACGCCGAGCATGGCGAGTCCAGAGTGAGTCATAAGAGCTTAAAGCAACTGGAGAAGGAAGCACACAAGATCATGAAGGCAATCAAATCATATAGGAAGAAGGCCCACCGACACGTGAAGCATCTTCAACACTTGAAGCGCACCATCACCGGCCTTACTTGTACGACGCCCAAGGGTTCAGTAACTACGCCAGTTTCAACCGCGACGACTCTGTCCGGTGCAAAGAAAACTGCAGGACCCGACCCAGGTCCCCAGCCTACTGGTCCGGCTATTGCGCAAACCCCAGCTCCCAATGGTTCTTATTGAAGAGCGTTCATGAAGTAGATATGTAGTTCGTATAGGATGCCATAAGTTATTACAACTTTTCTTGTACTAAACTGGTCGTCCACTCCCTTCCACATTCCCGCTCTTCGGGGGGGAGTCGCGCCTCATTCAGAGTTCGGTTCCGGCGCCTCTCCTTTTCGTTATCTAGTCGACTAGCCTTCTTGAATATCATCTGCACCGTGACTCTTTCTCCGGCAATCCTCCAAAGAGGCACTTATATCCACCTCTGAGGCTTGTTTTTCTGAATCCAGTGCTTCCAAGTTGGTGTTTTCTCCAAGCATTTTGATTCTGGCTTATGGCGTCTTCGACGTATCTCTGTTGTATCCCGCTGTCAGCGAGATTTGTTGATTTGTTTTAACGGCGCCAATCGGCTCGAGAGCAGGTCTGACCAAGCCACCAGGAACGGTTTCTACGCCAATTCGACCATATTGCACAGACTTAATTCTAGAACTACTTCATTCGTCCCCAGGGTTCAGACACGCACTGCGGTGGTCCTTGGTTCGAAAATGACATTGAGAACAGCCTTGAAGAAGGCAGCGGGCAAGTTAGAGGTCGAAGATGGGGGTGACAGTGCTGGAAAAAGTCACAAAATTAAGCGAGAGAAGTTGCAAAGCTTTGCCTTTAGTCCGTCGGCGATCAAGAAGGAAGAGAGTCCGTCGACCTCTCCGAGCGGTACGTCCCACTGCTTTGAACCCCAGTGAAATGCTTACACCTGGCCAGAAAACATACACAATACTTCAAAGAAGCGAAAAAGGTCTCCTTCGCCTGCGAATGCATATCCCAAGGCGTCTCCTAGAAAGGGAAAAGTCTACAAGATGGAAGCAGACGTTCCGCATCCGCCCCCAGCCAACTGGAGAGTAACTTACCATGCAATCGAAGAAATGCGCAAGGAAAAGGTCGCTCCCGTTGATAGTATGGGGTGCCACGTCCCCATGCTAGATGCGCGCATTGAACAGCGGGTGAGCTTCCTTAGAGTCCTTTCTTCACGTGACGTCGCTCACTGTTTCAGATTCGCCGATACATCACTCTCCTGTCACTCATGCTCTCATCTCAAACCAAAGACGAAGTGACCTTTGCTGCCATTCAGAACCTCCGACAGGCCTTTAAACCAAAGGACGCGGACCCAAAGGAGGAATATCTTACAGTAAATGCCGTATTGGCAGCTCCCGTCTCCACTATTGAGGAATGCATCAATAAGGTTGGCTTCTGGCGCAGAAAGGCTCAATATATCAAGTCCACGGCGGAGATCTTGCATAAAGAGTACGGAGATGATATCCCACGTACGATTGAAGGACTTTGTTCTCTGCCTGGGGTTGGCATGAAGATGGCCATGCTCGCCATGCAAGCAGCATGGGGTGAGAATGTAGGGATCGGCGTGGACGTTCACGTGCATCGAATCACAAATAGGCTCAGATGGCATCGCAAAGAGACCAAAAATCCAGAGGAAACCCGGCTGAACCTCGAGAGTTGGCTACCAAAGGAGTATCACCCAACCATTAACCCTCTGCTCGTAGGATTCGGGCAGACAATTTGCCAACCCGTTCGAACCAAATGTGAAGAATGCCTTTTATCTAAAGAGATGTTCACCTTGGATATAGACGGGGAAACGAAGGAAATACGGGGTCCTTTGTGCCCCAGTGCGTTCAAGTTTTCCGGGACATCCCCGAAGAGAGCACGGGAAAGAAAGGCCCGAATGGACCAAATAACCGACGGGATTCGCACGGAAGAAGCCAAGGTTAAGGTGGAAATCGAAGGAGAGGATATATAGGCCCCAAATTTTCGCTGCAGTACGGCCATATCTTACATGTATATATATATATTCATTTCGGGCCACCCAATGTACCATATTTGAGGGAGTTTATTAGCTTTTTGTTGATGAGTAAAATAATAAGGGAAGTAGCTTGACAC
>Ga0335075_10007805_pt1 | contig 16429 bp, 15 predicted proteins | sample Lox_Sample_24_FD_206723 | JGI IMG/M metagenome (GOLD analysis project Ga0335075, IMG submission 206723) | Soil microbial communities from Loxahatchee National Wildlife Refuge, Florida, United States - Lox_Sample_2.4 | ecosystem: Environmental > Terrestrial > Soil > Wetlands | place: USA... | reverse complement strand
GCCTTCGCGATGTGGCCGAGCAGAGTGCCATGCGGGCCTGCTTCGTCGAGCAGCATCGGCACGTGGCTCGCGATGATGCCTGCCGGCCCATGGCTGACGAGAATCGCAAGGCGCGTCGCGCGAATGGGGGCCTGCAGAACCTCCGGACGGTCCTCGCGGAACGCTGGCGGGACGTACACCTTGCACTCCGGTTCGCTGGAACGAACCCAGAGTGCCAGAGGGGACGCGGGCTGCAAATAACAAATATGTGCCGCCTCCCGAGCGCGCCGATGCCTTCGCCGGGACCTGCTTGCTCCGGATCGAGGCGGCGGAAGCGGCCTTGCGCATATACGCCGTCTATATGCGGCGGCATTCCGGGCGCCATCGAAATTATATGGCCGGGCCGCTATCTTCCGGCCGCGATCCAACCGCGGTGGGGCAAGGAGGACGCATGTTCGATGCTCTCTATCTGCTGGTCGGTGCCGTGTTTCTCGGCGGCGCGATCCTCTACGCCTACGGCTGCGAGCATCTCTGAGGAATCATTTCGATGCTCTTCGACTATGCGCTTGGCGGCATCGTGCTCGCCGTCCTCCTCGTCTACCTCGTCTACGCCCTGGTCCGCCCGGAAAAGTTCTGAGCGCGGCCGACGGAGCACCCGGCAATGATGGGCCATACCACGCTGAACGGCTGGCTGCAGATCGGGCTCTACGGCGTCGTCCTGATCCTGCTGACCAGGCCGTTCGGCGCCTATATGACGGCGGTGTTCGAGGGCCGGCCGACAGTTCTTTCGCCGATCCTGCGGCCGCTCGAGCGCGGCATCTACCGCATCTCGGGGGTCGCCGAGACGGACGAGCAGCATTGGCTGACCTATGCGGTTGCCATGCTGATCTTCAGCTTCGTGGGCTTCGTCGCCACCTACGCGATCGAGCGCCTCCAGGGGATGCTTCCCTTCAATCCCGCGGGGATGGGTGCGGTTTCGCCCGGCCTCGCCTTCAACACCTCGGTGAGCTTCGTCACCAACACCAACTGGCAGAACTACGTGCCCGAGCAGACGATGAGCTATCTCACCGAGATGGCCGGCCTCACGGTGCACAACTTCCTCTCCGCGGCCACCGGCGTCGCGCTCGCGGTCGTGCTGATCCGCGGCTTCGCGCGACGCTCGGCGCAAAGCGTCGGCAACTTCTGGGTCGATCTCACCCGGTGCGTGCTCTATATCCTGCTGCCGCTGTCGGTGGTTTTCGCGCTCGTCTTCGTTTGGCAGGGAGTGCCGCAGAACCTCGACGCCTATACCCATGTGGCAACGCTGCAGGGCGGCCCGCAGGTGATCGCCCAGGGACCGGTTGCCTCGCAGGAGGCGATCAAGATCCTCGGCACCAACGGCGGCGGATTCTTCAACGCCAATTCCGCGCACCCATACGAGAACCCGACCGCACTCACGAATTTCATGCAAGAGCTGATGATGCTCTCGATCGGGGCGGCGCTCACCAACGTGTTCGGCCGGATGGTCGGCAATGAGCGGCAGGGCTGGGCGATCTTCGCCGTGATGTTCGTGCTGTTCGCGGCCGGCGTCATCACCGAGTATTCCGTCGAGGCGCGAGGCAATCCCGTCTTTGCCGCCTTCCATATCGACCAGGCGCCGAGCGCATTGCAGCCCGGCGGCAACTTCGAAGGCAAGGAGGTGCGGTTCGGGATCGCCGATTCGGCCCTCTTCACCACCACCACCACCGATGCCTCCTGCGGCGCCGTCAACAACATGCATGACAGCCTGCTGCCGCTCGCCGGGGCGGTGCCGATGGTCAACATCATGCTGGGCGAGATCATCTTCGGCGGCGTCGGCTCCGGCCTCTACGGCATGCTGTTGTTCGTCATCGTCGCGATGTTCGTGGCCGGGCTCATGGTCGGGCGAACGCCCGAGTACCTGGGCAAAAAACTCGAAGCGAAGGAGGTCAAGATGGCGATGCTCGCGATCCTGGTCCTGCCGCTGTCGATCCTCGGCTTCGCAGCGCTCTCGGCGGTGGTTCCGGCAGGCCTCGCCGGGATCGAAAACAACGGCCCGCACGGGTTCTCGGAGATCCTCTATGCCTTCAGCTCCACCACCGGCAACAACGGCAGCGCCTTCGCCGGCCTCAGCGGCAACACGCCCTACTACAACACGACGCTAGGGCTTGCGATGTTCATCGGCCGCTTCCTGATGATCGTGCCGATGCTGGCGGCGGCCGGATCGCTGGCCCGGAAAAAGATCGTGCCGGCCTCGCTCGGTACGTTCCCGACCACGAGCCCGCTGTTCGTCGGCCTGGTCGTCGGCGTGATCATCATCACCGGCGGGCTGATCTATTTTCCCGCCCTCTCGCTCGGCCCGATCGTCGAGCACTACGCGATGCTGCACCACGTCCTGTACTGAGCGGCCTTCTCGAAGGAGCGATCGGCTCATGGACACGCACAGCCACCGCACACAATCGAGCATTCTCGACCGGGAGATCCTGCTGCCCGCGATCCGCGGCGCCTTCGCCAAGCTCGACCCCAGCGTCCTGATCCGCAATCCGGTGATGTTCGTGGTCGAGGTGGTCGCGGCGCTGACGACGATCATCTTCGTCCGCGACCTCTTCACCGGCGCACCTTATCTCGGCTTCTCGTTCCAGATCATTGTCTGGCTCTGGATCACGGTGCTCTTTGCGAACTTCGCCGAGGCCGTGGCCGAGGGCCGCGGCAAGGCACAGGCCGCCACGCTGCGGCGGGCACGCACCGAGACGATGGCGAAACGGCTCGCCGGGGCCGGCGCCGGCGGCTACGAGACGGTCCCGGCGCCGGATCTGCAACCCGGCGATACGGTGCTCGTCGAGGCGGGCGACCTGATCCCGAGCGATGGCGAAGTGATCGAGGGCATCGCCTCGGTGGACGAATCGGCGATCACCGGGGAATCCGCGCCCGTGATCCGCGAGAGCGGCGGCGACCGCTCGGCGGTGACGGGCGGCACGCGCGTGCTCTCGGACTGGATCAAGGTGCGGATCACCGCGGCCCAGGGCTCGACCTTCCTCGATAAGATGATCGCGCTCGTCGAAGGTGCGGAGCGCCAGAAAACGCCGAACGAGATCGCGCTCAACATCCTGCTCGCGGGCCTCACCATCATCTTCGTGATCGTCGTCGCGACCATCCCGAGCTTCGCTCATTACGCGGGCGGCAGGATCCCCGTGGTGGTCCTGGTCGCACTGTTCGTGGCGCTGATCCCGACGACGATCGGCGCCCTTCTCTCGGCGATCGGGATCGCCGGCATGGATCGGCTGGTGCGCTTCAACGTGCTTGCGATGTCGGGACGCGCCGTCGAGGCGGCCGGGGACGTCGATACGCTGCTGCTCGACAAGACGGGGACGATCACGCTCGGCAACCGCCAGGCGGTGGAGTTCTTCCCGGTGGGCGGCGCCACCGCCGCCGAAGTCGCGGACGCGGCGCAGCTCGCCTCGCTCTCCGACGAGACGCCCGAAGGACGCTCGATCGTCGTGCTGGCGAAGGAGAAGTTCAACATCCGCGCCCGCGAGATGGCGCCGGCCGGCGCGCGCTTCATCCCGTTCTCGGCGCAGACGCGGCTTTCCGGCATCGATTACGAGGGTGCCTCGATCCGCAAGGGCGCGGTGGATGCCGTTCTGGCCTTTGTCCGCGAGCGAAATGCCGGCAACGGAGCAGCCTCCCTTGCCGTCCGCGACAGGGTGAGCGATGCCACGGTCGAGGCGCTCCGCGCCAAGTCCGACGAGATCGCGCGTGCCGGCGGCACGCCGCTCGCGGTGGCGCGCGGGGACCGGCTGCTCGGCATCATCCACCTCAAGGACATCGTCAAGGGCGGTATCCACGAGCGGTTCGCCGAACTCCGGCGGATGGGCATCCGCACCGTCATGATCACCGGAGACAATCCGCTGACCGCAGCGGCGATCGCGGCCGAAGCGGGGGTGGACGATTTCCTTGCCCAGGCGACGCCGGAGAACAAGCTCAAACTGATCCGCGAGGAGCAGGCGGAGGGCAAGCTGGTGGCGATGTGCGGCGACGGCACCAACGACGCTCCGGCGCTCGCCCAGGCGGATGTCGGCGTCGCCATGAACACCGGCACCATGGCCGCGCGCGAGGCCGGCAACATGGTGGATCTGGACAGCGATCCCACCAAGCTGATCGAGATCGTGGAGATCGGCAAGCAGCTGCTGATGACGCGCGGCGCGCTCACCACCTTCTCGATCGCCAACGATGTCGCGAAATATTTCGCGATGATCCCGGCGATGTTCGCGGGCTTCTACCCGATGCTGAACGCGCTGAACGTGATGCATCTCGGCAATCCACGCTCCGCCATCCTCTCGGCGATCATCTTCAACGCGCTGATCATCGTCGTGCTGATCCCGCTCGCGCTGCGCGGAGTGAAATACCGGCCGATCGGCGCTGCGGGGATCCTGCGCCGGAACCTGCTCATCTACGGCCTCGGCGGCATCGTCGCGCCGTTCGTCGGGATCAAGCTGATCGACATGCTCGTCACCGTCATCGGGCTCGCCTGAAGGAGGAGTCCACGCCCATGATGCAACATATCCGCCCGGCGATCGTCATGATGATCGCCATGACAATCATCACCGGCCTCGCCTACCCGCTCGCGATCACCGGGATCGCCCAGGCCGTCTTTCCCTACCAGGCGAACGGCAGCCTGATCCGCCTCGACGGCAAGGTGATCGGCTCGGCGCTGATCGGCCAGTGGTTTACCTCGCCGCGCTATTTCCATCCGCGTCCCTCGGCCACCACCGAACCGGACCCGAAAGATCCCTCCAAGACCATCAGCGTGCCCTACGCCGCGGACGATTCCGGGGGCTCGAACCTCGGCCCGACCTCGAAAGATCTGGTTCTGCTGGTCAAGGCCCGCGCCGCCGCGCTGGCCAAGGAGAACCCGGGCACGCCCATCCCGGTCGGCCTCGTCACCAGCTCGGCGAGCGGCCTCGATCCGGACATCACCCCGGCCGGTGCCTTCTTCCAGGTGCCGATGGTTGCGAGCGCCCGCCACCTGCCTGCAATCGTTGTCCGCGAGCTCGTGCGCGAGCACATCACGCCGCGTTTTCTCGGCATTCTCGGCGAGCCGCACGTCAATGTGCTGAAGCTCAACCTTGCGCTCGACGCCCTGCACCCATAACGAGGCCCCAGCCCTGGGCTGAACCGAGGCGCGCCAGGGCCGCCCGGTTCGGCTATAACCGGCCGATGATCGACGATCTCGGGACGAAGGAGCGGCGGCCCTCGGCCGACGAGCTTCTCGCGGCGGAAGCGCGACGGAAGGAAGGCCGCCTCAAGGTCTTCCTCGGCGCCGCCCCAGGTGTCGGCAAGACCTTCGCGATGCTGAGCCTCGCCCAGGCACGCCGCCGCGAGGGCGTGGACGTCGTCGTCGGCATCGCCGAAACGCATGGACGGGCCGAGACCGAGGCACTGCTCGACGGGCTCGAGGCCATCCCGCGCCAGAAAGTGCCGTACAAGGGCCGCAGCCTCGAAGAGATGGATCTCGACGCGATCCTGGCACGGCGGCCGCAGCTCGTGCTGGTGGATGAGCTTGCGCACAGCAACGCACCGGGCAGCCGACATCCCAAGCGCTACCTGGACGTCGAGGAGCTGCTCGCCGCCGGCATCGATGTTTTCACCACGCTGAATGTCCAGCACCTGGAAAGCCTGAACGACGTGGTTGCGAAAATCACGCGCATCCGGGTTCGCGAGACGCTGCCCGATTCCATTCTCGACCGCGCCGACGAGATAGAGCTCGTGGATCTCACGCCGGAGGACCTGGTGCAACGTCTGAAGGACGGCAAGGTCTACGTGCCGCATCAGGCCCGACGTGCCGTGCAGCATTACTTTTCGACCGGCAACCTGACGGCGCTGCGCGAGCTGGCGCTGAGACGCACCGCCGAGCGCGTCGACGACCAGATGGTCGGCTACATGCGCCGGCACGCGATATCCGGCCCCTGGGCCGCCGGCGAGCGCGTGCTGGTGGCGATCAGCGGCAATCCCGGCAGCGCCGCGCTGGTGCGGCATGCACGACGCATGGCGGACCGGCTGCGCGCGCCGTGGACGGCGATTCACGTCGAGACGGCGCGCACGCTCCGGCTCACGACCGCCGAGCGCGCGCGAATCACCGACGCACTCGGCCTCGCCGAGCGGCTCGGCGCGGAAGCGATCAGCATCCCGGGCCAGGACGTGGCGGCCACGCTGCTGGAGTACGCGCGCGTCCATAACTTCACGCACGTGATTGTCGCCCAGCCGCGCCGGTTCCGCTGGCTCGAGCTGTTGTGGAGTTCGGCGACGCAGCGGCTGCTGCGCCAGGCCGGCGAGCTCAGCGTCCACGTCATCGCGGCCGGTGAGGAAAAGGCCGGCAAGAACGGCCGCTTCTGGGAAGGTGGAGAAGCGGTGCCGCCGGCGGCCTGGGGCATGAGCCTGCTGATCGTCGGCATCGCGGTCTCTGTCGGGCTGCTGCTACGTGCGGTCGTCGGTGCCGAGAGCGTGGCCGAGGTCTTTATCGTCGCGGTGCTGGCGAGCGCCGTGAGCGGCGGTCTCTGGCCGTCTCTGCTCGCCTGCCTGGCAAGCGTGCTCGCCTACAATTTCTTCTTCCTGCCCCCGCTCTACACTTTCACGATTGCCAATCCGGAGAATCTCGTCGACCTCTTTTTCTTGACGGTGGTCGCCCTGATCGCGAGCCAGCTTGCCGCGCGAGTGCGCGCGGAGGCGGTGGTCGCCCGGGCTCGCGCACGCACCTCCGAAGAGCTTTACGGGTTCAGCCGCAAGCTCGCCGTCGCCGTCACCCTCGACGACCTGCTTTGGGCCACGTGCCACCAGATCGCGCGCATGCTGAAAGTGCACGTGGTGCTGCTCTTGCCCGAGAACGACCGGCTGGTGGTGCGCGCCGGCTACCCGCCGGAAGACCGGCTGGACGAGGCCGATCTGGCGGCCGCCACCTGGAGCTGGAAGCACAATCGGCCAGCCGGACGCGGTGCCGACACGCTGCCCGGAGCCAGGCGCCTCTTCGTGCCGATCGACACTGCTCGCGGCGTGCTCGGCGTCGTCGGGATGGATCGCGAAGCGCCCGGCGCGTTGCTCGGGCCCGACGAACGCCGCCTGCTCGATTCCCTCTCCGGCCAGGCGGCGCTGGCGATCGAGCGGGTCATGCTGGCCTCGGATCTGCACCGCGCCCGGATCGCTGCCGAAACCGAACGGCTGCGCACTGCGCTTCTGACCTCGATCTCGCACGACCTGCGTACTCCGCTCGCGACGATCCTCGGCTCCGTCACCAGCCTGATCGCCCGCGGCGCGACGCTCGATCAGCGCACCTCGGCGGAACTGCTCGGCCTCATTCGCGACGAGGCGGAGCGCCTCAACCGCTTCATAGGCAATCTCCTCGACATGACCAGGCTCGAAGCCGGTCCGCTCGAGCCCAATCGCGTGGCCGTAGATATCGCCGACGCGATCGCGACGGCCTTGGCCCGCGCGGAGCGGATTCTCGCCGGACACCGGGTCGAGACGGCGATCGCGCGCGATCTGCCGCTCGTTTCGCTGGACGGCGTCCTGTTCGAGCAGGTGCTGTTCAATCTCCTCGACAATGCCGCGAAATATTCGCCACCCGGCTCGCTGATCGGGATCACCGCGGAGCGGCAGGGAAGCCTGCTCCGGATCGAAATCCGCGATCAAGGCGAAGGCATTCCGCCCGGCGATGTCGAACGGATCTTCGAAAAATTCTATCGCGTGCAGAGAACCGACCGCGGGCGCACAGGCACCGGCCTCGGACTTGCGATCTGCCGTGGCTTTATCGAGACGATGGGCGGAAGGATCGAGGCCGCGAACCGTCACGATCGAAGCGGAGCAGTCTTTACGATTACCTTCCCGCTGCCGCCGGAATCTCGGGAGTGAGGATCCTCGTGGTCGACGACGAGCCGGCGATCCTCCGCTTCCTGCGCGCGGGACTCGGAACCGAGGGACATGCCGTGATCGAGGCCGCAACGGGCGCGGCGGCGCTGGCTCTCGTCAGGCGCAAGGCGGCGGATCTCGTCGTGCTCGATCTCGGGCTGCCGGACCGCGACGGGCTCGATCTCATCCCGGCGCTGCGCGCCGCCGATGCGGTCCTGCCGATCATCGTGCTTTCGAGCCGAAGCGACGAGCGGGGCAAGGTCATGGCGCTTGACCACGGCGCCGACGACTATGTGACGAAGCCGTTCGGAATGGAGGAACTGCTGGCGCGCGTGCGTGCCGCCGCGCGGCACCGGCTGGCGCAGCAAGGCGAGCGGCCCGAATTCCGGAGCGGTGATCTCGCTGTCGATCTCGTGCGGCGGATCGTCCGTGTGCGCGGCGAGGAAGTGAAGCTCTCGCCGCGTGAATGGGATCTGCTGCGCCTGATGGTGGCACACGCCGGCAAGGTGCTCACCCACCGCTTCATCCTGCGCGAGGTGTGGGGCGGCGAGACGGACGTGCAGTATCTCAGGATCTATGTGCGCTCGCTGAGGCAGAAGATCGAGCCGAATCCGGATCGGCCGGCGATGATTGTGACCGAGACCGGAGTCGGCTATCGGTTGCGCGCGGCCGACGCGCCGGAAGCAGCGGAGGCCGCAAAGCTGTGAGATGCAGGTCGGATGGAGCTGAGTGATCTGCTTGCTCCCGAGCGGGTGATCGCGGGGCTCGCCGTTGCCAACAAGCCGGCGCTGCTGGCCGAGCTCGGCCGGCGGGCCGGGGCGCTGCTGGGGCTGCCGAGGGAGCCGATCACCGAGGCCCTGCAAGGCCGCGAGCAGCTCGGCTCGACCGGGCTCGGCAAGGGCTTCGCCTTGCCGCACGCGCGGATCGAGGGGCTGGACAAATTCATCGGCATGTTCGTTCGGCTGGTGCGACCGATCGCCTTCGATGCGATCGATGACCAGCCGGTCAGCACGGTGTTCCTGTTGCTCACGCCCGCAACAGCCTCGCCGGGCGCGCATCTCGCGGCACTCGCGGCGATCTCGCGCCGCATGAGCGATCCGGAAGTGGCACGCCGCCTCGCGGCAGCGAAGTCGGCGGCGCAGATGTTTGCGGCGCTGGCCGGCAGCAACGGCCAGCGCGCGGCATGAAGGGCGACGGGAAGCGAGAATAGCGAACCTGCCCATCCGGCGGATGGAAGAGAAGCCGGCGCCGCGCCATGTCTCGTCCGGAACCTTCTGGAGTTTGCCGGGATGAGCGCAACATCGGGTGGAATTGCCGCCCTTTCCGAGGAGTTTGCGGCGCTGGCAGCGCGCGGCGCGGAGCACGTGGTTGCCGTCGAGGGCGGCGGCGGATGGCCGACGAGCGGCATTCTCTGGCGCCCGGGCGTGATCGTCACCGCCGCGGAGGCGCTCGGCACCGATGCGGGAATTCGTGTCAGCGGCGCGCGCTTCGAGCAGGTTCCGGCCACGCTCGTCGGGCGCGATCCGAGCATCGATGTCGCGGTCCTGCGCGCCGAAACCGAGGGCGAGGACGCTGCGACGCCGGCCCCGCCTGCGGAGCTTCGCGCGGGGGCGCTGGTGATGGCACTCGGCCGCGAGCATGGCGGCCCGGTGGCCGGCCTCGGCAGCGTCGCCCTTGCCGGTCCCGCCTGGCAGAGCATGCGCGGCGGCACCATCGACCGGCTGATCCGGCTCGACCTCTCGCTCGGCCGGAGGGCCGAGGGCGGGGCGGTTTTCGATATGCGCGGCCGGCTGGTGGGAATGGCGGTGTTCGGGCCGAGGCGGCGTGTGCTCGCTATTCCGGCGAGCACGATCGAGCAGGGCGTGGCACAGGTCCTGGCGCACGGGCGCGTGGTCCGCGGCTATCTCGGGGCCGCCCTGCAGGCGGTGCGGCTCGAGGCGGAGCAGGGCGGCCTGCTGGTGGTCGGCCTGGACCGCGGAGGCCCGGCGTCGCAAGCCGGTTTGCTGGTCGGCGATGCGATCGTGACCTGGAACGATCGGCCGCTCTTGCGGGTGCGCGAAGTGATGCACCTGCTCGGTCGCGAAAGCGTCGGCACCGCGGCCGCGCTCGGGCTCGTGCGCGGCGGGGCGGCGCTCCGCCTCGAGGTGGTGATCGGGGAGCGGCCGGCGGCCTGACGGTCCGAAGCGTGAAGCCGCTTTCGCGTCCGGTGATTTCCGTGGCGATCGCGGCCGCAAGGAAGGAGGTTCGTGCCGGACTTGCGGCGAGCCTCGGAGCCGAACCGGGGATCGCGCTCGGCGCGGAAGCGGCGGACGGGCCGGGCCTCAGCCGATTGTTCGCGGCAGGCGGCGTCGATCTGGTGCTTGCCGAATGGGCGCTGCTGGCGGGCTTTTCCCCGCCCGCGCTTCGCGGCGCGCGGCCGCTCGTGCTGGCGTTCGGCTGCGATGCCGAGACCGCGATCGAGGCATTCGCGGCGGGTGCCAGAGCGGTGGTTCCGGCCGGTGCGCCGGCGGCGGAGCTCGTTGCGGCGGTGCGCGCGGCGGCCTGCGGCCTGGCCGTTGTACCGGCCCCGCTGCTTGCCACTCTGTTCGATGCCGAGCCCGGCGACCCGGCGCCGGTGCTGACGGGGCGCGAGCAGGAAGTGCTGGCGGCGATGGCCGACGGCCTCTCCAACAAGATGATCGCGCGGCGGCTCGGCATTTCCTTCCACACCGCCAAGTTTCACGTCGCCGCGGTGCTGCAAAAACTCGGCGCCGAAAGCCGTACCGAGGCGGTCGCGAAGGCGGCGCGGCAGGGCCTCGTCATGCTGTAGCTTCAGCCGCTGCCATGCTGCTCCAAGCCCCGCTGTTTCGCCGCCGTTCCGGGCGGGCCGATCCGCCCCGGCTGATCAGGCCGGCGTGAACATCGGCAAGGGAGCGCCGCCCTCCCTCGGCTTGAAGACCAGCCGGACCCGCATGCCGATGCGAATGGCCGCGAAGTCGCAATCGACGATGTTCGTCATCATCGTCGTGCCTTCGTCGAGCGTCACATAGGCGATCGCGTACGGTACCGGCGCGCGCTGCATCACGCTGAACGAATAGATCGTCCCGCCGCCGGAAGCCGTTTGCCACTCGGTCTTGTCGCTGCAGCAGAAAGGGCAGAGCGGGCGCGGATAATAATGTGCACGGCCGCACTCGGTGCAGCGCCGCACCAGCAGCCTTCCCTGTTTCGCGGCCTCCCAGTACTGCGCGGTCTCCGGGCTGGGCTCCGGCAGAGGCAGCTTGCGCTCCTCCATGCGTCTCACTCCCGCTCCAAGATCAGGGTGGCGCTGCCGTGGCGGGTCCCGAGCGAGCCGCCCGTGCCATGCGCAAGGGCGAGCGTGCAGTTTCTGACCTGCACGGCGGGATGCGCCTCGGCGCGCAACTGCCGCACCGCCTCGATCACCTTCGTCATGCCGCCGCGATTGGCCGGGTGGTTGTTGCAGAGCCCGCCGCCGTCGGTGTTGAACGGCAGCTTGCCGGTGCCGGAGATGAGATTGCCGTCGGCGACGAATCGTCCGCCTTCGCCCTTGGCGCAGAATCCGAGATCTTCGATCTGGATCAGCACCGTGATGGTGAAGCTGTCGTAGATCGAGGCGTATTGAATATCCGCCGGCTTCACCCCCGCTTCGGCGAAGGCGCGCGGCCCCGACCAGCGGGCGCCCGAGAAGGTGAGATCGACATCGCCGCCGAGCTGGCCCTTCGGCGCCTCGCCCGCGCCGATGATCTTCACGCGCGGCCGGCCGAGGCTTTTCATCACCTCCGGAGCGACGACAACGAGTGCCCCGCCGCCGTCGCTGATGACGCAGCAATCGAGCCTGTGCAGCGGCGAGGCGACGATCGGCGATTCCACCACGTCCTTTACCGTCACCACGTCGCGCAGCATCGCATTCGGGTTGTGCTGCGCATGATGCGATGCCGCAACCTTGATCCAGGCGAGCTGCTCGCTCGTGGTGCCGTACTCGTGCATATGCCGCATCGCGCACATCGCGTACATGTTCACGACCGTCGGCCCGTACGGGAATTCGAACGGGATGTCCGGCTGCGCCGGATTGCCCGGGCGCGGCGCCGTTCCGGTGGCCATGCCTTCGCTGCGCGGCCGGCCGGCCAGCGTGATCAGCGCGACGCTGCACTTGCCGAGCGCGATCGCCTCCGCCGCATGCGCCACGTGCAGGAGATAGGAAGAGCCGCCGGTATCCGTGGAATCGGCGTGGCGGACCCTGAGGTTCATATAGTCCAGCATGGAAAGCGGTCCCATGCCCGGCGCGTCGCCGGCGCAGAAATAGCCGTCGACATCGGCCATGGTGAGTCCGGCGTCGGCGAGCGCGCCCTTCGCACATTCGGCGTGCAAAAGCGCCACGGATTTATCGGCGGCCTTGCGGGTGGGATGCTCGAACGCGCCGGCAATATAGGCTTTTCCCTTGATCGTCATCGGCGGCGCCGCCCCTCATTGCGCAGTGAAGGCTAGGTGCCCCCTGAACGGAGTGTCAAGGCGAGGCGCGCAGGAAGTCGGCCCTCTTGCCGCGGGCGCGCGGTCATGCTTTGGCGATCGAGACGCGCGTTCCAGTCCTGAAAGAGAGCGGCAATGCCACGCATGGACACGGCCGAGGCCGTGGTGGAAAGCCTGATCCGCCACGGCATCACGACGGTGTTTGGCCTGCCCGGCGTGCACAACGATCCCTTCTTCGATGCCATGCATCGCGCCGGCGATCGCATCCGCATGCTGCATACGCGCCATGAGCAGGGTGCGGCGTACATGGCGCTCGGGGCGGCGCTCGCTACCGGCAAGCCGCAGGCTTTCGTGGTCGTGCCTGGTCCGGGAATGCTGAATGCGGCGGCGGCCCTGCTCACCGCGTGGTCGATGGATGCGCCGGTGCTGGCGCTGATCGGCCAGATTCCTCAGGCGAAGATCGATCGGGGCTTCGGCCATTTGCACGAAATCCATGACCAGCTCGGCATTCTTCGGCATTTCACGAAGCACGCGGCGCGCATCCGCCACCCCGCGGAGGCCGGCGAGCGCGTCGCCGAGGCGCTCTCGATCGCCGGCTCGGGGCGCAAGCGGCCGGTGGCGCTGGAATGCGCGATCGACGTCTGGGGCCGCAAGGGCGAGGTGATCATTCCGGAGCCGCGCACTCCCGCGACGCCGTTGCCCGATCCCGGTGCGCTCGCGCACGCGGCGGCGATTCTCGGCGCGGCGAAAAAGCCGCTGGTCGTTGCCGGCGGCGGCGCCATGGAGGCAGGCCGGGAACTCGCTGCCGTCGCCGAGGCGCTGGAAGCGCCGGTGATCTCCTATCGGCGTGGCCGGGGTGTCGTCCCGACCACGCACCGGCTCGCTCTTTCCTTTCCGGAAGGGCATCGCCTGTGGCACGCGGCGGATGCGGTTCTTGCCGTGGGGACGAGGCTTTTTCCGTATCAGACGGTGTGGGGCCTCGACGAGAAAATCAAGGTCGTGCGTATCGACATCGACATCGAGGAGATCGAGCGCTTTCGCCGGCCGGACGCTGCAATCGTAGCCGACGCCGCGACCGCGCTCCGTGCTCTGCTGCCGTTGCTTCCGAAGACCTTCCGGCCGGCGCGCGACGCCGAGCTTGCTCCGCACCGCGCCTGGTTCGCCGCGGAGCTTGCCAAGCGCGCGCCGCAGATGAGCCTGCTCGCGGCAATCCGCGCGGCGCTGCCGGCGGACGGCATTTTCGTCGAGGAGGTCACGCAGCTCGGTTTCATGGCGCGGCTTGCGTTCCCGGTGTTCGGGCCGAGGCTGCATCTCTCGCCCGGCTACCAGGACAATCTCGGCTGGGGCTACGGCACGGCGCTCGGCGCTAAGGTCGGAAGGCCGGATCGCCCGGTCGTCTCCGTGATCGGCGACGGCGGCTTTCTCTATCAGGCGAACGAGCTTGCAACGGCGGTGCGCCACGAGATCCCGGTGGTGGCGGTGGTGTTGGACGACGGCGCCTTCGGCAACGTCCGCCGCATCCAGCAGGATCGATACGGCAACCGCCTGATCGCGTGCGATCTGGCGAATCCGGATTTCGTGACCTACGCCGAAAGCTTCGGCGCGGTGGGTTTCCGCGCGACAACGCCGGATGCGCTCGAACGGGCGCTCCGCCAGGCGCTCGCGGGCAACAAGCCTGCTGTGATCCATGTTCCGGTCGGCCCGATGCCGGAGATCTGGGACCTGATCATGCTGCCGCGCGTGCGCGGCTTCTGACCCGACCGGGCGGGTGCCGCGTCAGAGGCGCGGCAGCCAGACATCCAGCACGGCGGCGCGCCTTTCCTCGCGCACGGCGCGGAACGCGCGGGCCAGCGCGGGCTCCATCTCTTCCGGCCGGCGAACCGTCGCCGCGAAGGCGCCGCCGGCGGCGGCGGCGATGCCGGCATAGTCGGGCGGTGGGTCGAAGCTGACGCCGAGTTCATTGGCCCGGCTCGCGTATCCCGCCGGATGCAGGGCCAGCGCGGAAAGTTTCGGCGCGCGCCAGCCCCGGTTGTTGAGCACCAGCGTCAGAAACGGCGTCCGGTACTGGCGCGCCATCCAATGCACCGTCGAGGGCTGGGAAAAAAGATAGGAGCCATCGCCGGTCACCGCGACGAGGCTGCGCTCCGGGCGCACCAGCCGCATCCCGATCGCAGCCCCGCCATGCCAGCCGAGCGAGCCGCCGCCGCTCGCGAAGAGCGAGCCTGCGGGCCGGGGGCCGAGATGCTCGACCACCAGCGGGTAGGAGGTGATCGCCTCGTTCAGCACGATCGTTTCCGCATCGAGATGCGGGCGGAGCGACGCGATCGCGAACTCGGGCGTGATCTCGGCGGAGGCGGGCTGCTCGCGCTCGGCTGCGCGGCGGGCGCGTTCGGCGTGGCCCCGGGCGAGCCGGTCGCGGCGGAGCGCAATCCGCGGCGCATCGAGCGCGCTCTCGGCAACCCGGCGGTTGATCTCAGCCAACGCGCAGGCTGCATCGGCGCGAAACACCGCGCAGGCCGGAATGTGCCAGAGCGGCATCTGTTGCTTCAACGGATCGACATCGATGTGGTAGATGCGCGCCTCAGGATGCGGGCGGTTCACGCTCGGGATCCAGGGCACGTCGCTCTCCAGCACCAGCACGAGATCCGCCTCGGCCAGCGCCGCGTTCTGGCGCGATTCGCTCCACTGCAGGCCGAGCCAGGCCGGATCGTCGGCGGGGAAATTCATCGCGCTCGGCACGGATTCGAGCACGCCGATCGCTAGCCGCCGGGAAAGCCGGACGAGCTCAGTGACCGCTTGGGGATTACGCCCGAGAAAAGAGGTGACGACGAGCGGCCGCTCGGCAGCGAGCAGATCGGCGACGATCATCTCGAGATCGGCTGCGGCGAGCGCGGCCGGAGAAATCGGTGGATATCCGCCGTCCGTGCGGCCCTGAAGAGGGATCTCCTCCTCCAGCACCTCGCGCGTGGCGGTGAGATAGACCGGGCCCTTCGGATCGCTCCCGGCAATCTGCAGGGCCCGGCGGATGATCTGCCCGGCATTGCGGCCGGAGCGGATCTCGTTCTCGTACTTCACGTAACCGCGGACGATGCCGCGCTGGTCGGGCACATCCTGCAGCCAGTGGATGAATTCGTTGCGGCTACCGCGGAGCTCGCCCTCCTCTGTGGCGGGCGAAAGGCCGGCGAAGATCAGCACCGGCACGCGGCCCCGGGCGGCATTGTGCACGGCGCCAGAGAGTGCCAGCGTGCCGCAATCGACGTGCACCAGCACCGCCTCCGCACGCCCCGTAAGGAGCGCCGCACCGTGCGCCGCGCTCAATGCCACCATTTCGTTCGGGCAGGTGATGACGGAGGGCACCTTGCGGCCGGTGGCGGCCGCCGCGGCGAGGGCTTCGATGAGGGCCGGATGGTCGGAGCCGAAATTCGCAAACAGGAAGGAAACGCCGGCTTCAGCCGCCGCCTCGAGGATCGTGGCGGCGGCCGTCACGGTAACGGAGCCGGCGGTCAAGCCTCGCGGTCCTCTTTCTGCTGGAGGCGGATCGGCGTCTGCAGGAAGGCGGCGGCGCGATAGACGGCCGGGTCCTTGGCTTCCCAGCAGTAATAGCCGCGGCAATCGCCGGGCCGGGCCGGATAGACGGTGCAGCGCCGGTGCGAATCGAGGAACTGACAGGTGGCAAACTCGGACTTGATGTGCTTCTTGCCCCGCCGCGTCCGCTCGACGATGTGCTTCTCCTCGAATTCGCGCTTGGTCAGGCCCAGGAATTTCGCCAGCCGCCGGATGTCGTATTCGCTCACCTCCACATAGCCTGCGATCTTGCAGCAGAAGCTCGGGCAGCGCAGGCAGTCGAGGGGACGCGGCTGGTCGTTCATGGCGCGAAGCCTAGAGCAGATCCCGAGCGAGCGGAATTGACTGCCGGTCAGGCGCGGGCGGAGCGCAGCGTGCGGCCCTCGCTCCCGACATCGGGGAGGAAGAACGCAAGCAGCCCGACCAGCGGCAAGAAGGCGCAGAGGTGATAGACGAAAGCGATGCTGGTCCAGTCGGCGATCGCGCCGAGCACGGCGGCGCCAAGGCCCGCGATGCCGAAGGCCAG
>Ga0335075_10007803_pt1 | contig 16434 bp, 15 predicted proteins | sample Lox_Sample_24_FD_206723 | JGI IMG/M metagenome (GOLD analysis project Ga0335075, IMG submission 206723) | Soil microbial communities from Loxahatchee National Wildlife Refuge, Florida, United States - Lox_Sample_2.4 | ecosystem: Environmental > Terrestrial > Soil > Wetlands | place: USA... | reverse complement strand
GAGGTAGATGGATCTCTCTGATTTCCAAGTGCAGGTGATAAATGGAACGATCCAACCCCACGAGTGGTACTTCCATGAGTAGGAGTTGCACTATTTCTGAAGGAAGTCATATTACCTCGATAGGCTCCATGACTTTTCTTTCCTCGACCTCCTCGACCTTGATTCTGGTGCCTTGGTACGCCAGTTGTGAGGTAAATTCAGCCCGTAGTTTACGTGCAACTGCCATCTGATCTTCGTGATTAGGGAGATTGTGAGCATACTTGGAAGACATGTTGTAGGATTTGATAACACGTTGCGTCTGTGATAAACGGATAGAGAGGAAGCTGCAGGGCGCAGCCGTACGTGGCAGTGCAGAAAGCAACGAAGGATGTTATGCTGAAGCTTAGAAAGAAGAAGATTTTGCATGTAAAATTGTCCCAATAAAAACGTTGCGTTCGCCAGGGCTCATGTCCCACCGCATTGAATCCCAGAAACAAATGGAAGCGCGCCAGCTAGTACCCTCGCCGGTGCCTCACAACCTTTTCAAGATCTTCAGGCGAGGCCGGCTACGGATCTGGAGCCTTTGGTATTGCCTAGTTTTGTCGAAGCGACGATATCGAACTGCGCTACGAGGGAGGCTTTCAGGCGTTCATATATTTGTAGTCATTCAATAGACGATGTGTACAGGATCCATATGCCAGAGGAAGATGGAACGCGGATACGGCTGCTTGCAGGTGAAGACCCTATTTGTAGGAAGGATTTATATGCACTATCCTATATAGAACATGCACCTGTACTCCCAAAAGGTAAGTGCCAGTCCCAATGGCACTGAGCTCGCTATTGCATGGAACCTCTCAGGTGCCCGTATGCCGGCTTAGTCCTAGAACCATCATTCTCGAGTTCTTGAAAGCTTTTGTCATATTTCACCATCTCAACCCATGGATTTTGAGGACTCTTGGAAACTCAATGTTGGCTGAATGGGCGGAACGATATTAACAAGGCACGCATTGTTTTGAAAGACCAAGAAGCCCAAGCTTGTTCCCTACGAAACTACTTGAACAGTCATTAACTTTCGACCCGCAATATGGAGATTCGCGCTGGATATCAAATTGCGTCTATGACAAAGTATCAACTTGTTTTCTATTGATTTTCCCTACTGGTGCGGTAGTGAGAATTGTGTTGATCTTTACCGGCTTGTATTGTGCTTTTCGAGCCTCTTCCAGCCAAGGCACTTCGATGATTGGTACGATATCCTGAACAAGTTCCAGAAGAGGTTTTGAATGCGGTGCACCTTCTAGTATTCCGATGAAAGACGCCCGAGGTAACCCAAGACTCGAAGATAGTCGATTCTCGGAGTCCTGAGGGAGCTGGACAAGTCTCGTCGGTTGTGAGTTGGGATTTCTCAAGGATGCTGTTGCAACCAATTGGGGAAGATGAGCATGTAGAACTGATGGCTGAGATGACCGACAGACAAAGATAGCTGCTAGGTGCCGGAATTTGGTCTTGCTATCGTGGTCTAAATCTATACCGCTGTTGCTGCTGGCGGAAGCCAGATTGGCATTAGACTTTTCAGGGGGCCCATCTAATGGTCTGGTACTAGTAATTAGTTCCAAGTATCTCGTGATACTAGCTAGCCCAACAAGCAGGTGCGATGAGATCTCAGGTACTGGTGGCGGTGCATCCCTTTCGTTGAGCCCAACATTGCGACCTTCTCTTTTGGCCTCTTGCTTCTTTCTTTTATTATTACGTTTGCCTTTTGAAGGAATTGTATGTGTTACGCGGTGACGACCAAGTGGAGCGAGAAGTCTAGAGGAAAAGTTAGAACATGTCTTGCACTCCGTTGGAAGAAGCGAAGTAGATAACGGCACATGCAGCCGATCATTTGGACAAAAGAAAGAAGGGCGAACGCGGCCAAGATATTCTTCATATATATATATGTTGCTCCATTATCCATGTTGACTGCCAGAGGCCTGTACATATCTGTAGCGGCGTGACATTTATCACCGGACTTTGGGCCGAAACGGGATACCAGGAAGCAAGAATACAGTAAGGCAGAATAATTTTACCTTATGAGTATTTCGAAGATAGTCTCCTGATCCTTCGGGCTTATTAAAGGCCTACGCATTTCCAATCAGCTCACGAAAAAGGTCAAATATTATCCTCCGTGCCTGCTCTGACTGACCATTGAACCTCCGTATAAGGAGTGCCAAGCTGAAAAATCGTCTTTTGTTTCCGCTCCATCTTCATTCATATGTCTTCCTATATCGAAAATGCCGTGTAATGGAAAGGCAACAAGTCTCTCGGAGTAAACATATGTGGTTGCAGAGGACTTGCTGCAACGTTTATCCGGGGCATTGGTTGCACACAATTATGGAACAGTGCGTAATCTACTCCGAACCACGCGAAGGCAGTCAGTAAGCATTGCGGCCTCAGGCATGCGAAACCTTTTGGTGCACGGAGACCTCTGTGGCATTGACGTAGCGTGGCCACGGTAGCTTCCCCGTACTCGCCAATCATCATTAGGCGCGTTCGATAAGGGTACTTACTGAGCTTCATTCACTTTCCGAGCTTAGGTCAAGAGCTTTTCTTTTTTATTATGGCATTCTCAATCTGCATCTCGCCGTTAGAGAAGCTGCAGTGACGGCATCGGATTGAGTTCCCCCAACACAGCAGGTCCTTCGCTTGACGTCCACAAAGAAACTCCCGTCTTCCAAAAGTTATCTCCATGGTCGCCTAAAGTAAACCCGCGCATCTATGTCCCACTTCTTCGCAGGCGGAATTGATATACTTCAGACCACCACATGCGAAGATTTCTGGAGCTTCAGAAGCCGCTGAGCTCACTTGGGCAGAGCTCTGGCTCTCTGGCTTACTTTTCACCTGTGAATAGTGCTGTCTCTACGCCAAATGGACCTCGAATCGGTTGAGTTGTTGCGAGAACGTGCGGTCTCCTCCGAGCCTTGCTCAACTCGACCAAATCCCTTCGACAACGACGAGCACTCCTCTAGGAAGCGACAGCGAATCTCTGGTGGAGGTTCACGGAGCAGGTCTGTCGACACCGCCAGAGTCAAGACGATCACGCATCTCTCCGCAACCCCGGAGGAAAGTGACGAGGGGCTTAGAAGAGATCCCCCCCCACCACATACACCCATACGCACTTCATCAAGCATGCCAACCGTGGAGCCTACATCGAGTAGAGTTACTATAAATCTCAGATCCACCCGCCCTCTTCAGTCAAGCTCCTCAGTGCCAGCGTCACCAGAAACACCATCAAAAATGGCGGGGCAGAGTGCGGGCACACATCTGAGCCTCGATTCAGGTGATGAGGATATCTCTACGAAGCAACAAATTGAAACCCCGTCGTCTTCATCGTCTGTTGTTGCAGATACTGGAAGTCCTGAGATTGAGTTGATCAATGAAGATGAATCAGAGTTTGGGAATCGTAGCCCCCAAGTTGCAATTATCGAAGATGAGGATGACTTGCTTCTTGGTAGCGATCCTCTCTTGGAATTTCCTTACAGAGGATCTGCCGAGCCACTACCGGCAGCGGTCCGCAGAATCGCTCGATTTCTCGAATATGGTGAGGAGACTGTATCTAAAAGTAGTTTGACTGAGCTAATCGTTAAAGAACCGGTTGAGGATGAAGATACTTTCTGCAAGCTACGAGACTGGATCGAGACCTATCTTCAATTCTCTGCTGGGCATGAGAGTTCTTGGTACGATGCTTACCTGAATGACCGGGAGTTCTGGGACGTACTCCCAGATATTGTATGGTCACTCAGTAAGAGGAGGTAAGTTCAACTACATTCCAGAACGACTTCAACTGATGTAGCGTAGAAACTTCTTCGGGACATTCTTGTCCAGAAGCAGAGATGGAAGGCGGGCTCTCTCCGAGTTTCTCTGTCAATTTGCACGACTAACAGCTCGGTTTGTTGCAATGGACGCTAGAATAATCTCTCGTAACAACGAGCCTGCGACTGAGCCAATTCTGGCTTCTCGAGCGTATCTCCATGCCTTTGGTTGGCTACTCCGCAAAGAGGAATCACCCCATATAGGCCGCAATTTGGAAATGCACTACCATTGGAAGTGGAGTGATGATGTCTCAATGTTAACGACTTCGTTTCTTACGGCTGGAGGCACCCTTCCAGTACTTACACGACTTGTTCAAGGGCAATTGGCACTAATATCACGGTTCCCTAGGCTCATTGACAACTTGACCGAACCTTGTCGTATCATAAGTCGAGCGGTCTCAGACGCGGCTAATGTCCTTAGTGACCCAGAAGGATCTCACCGTCAGTATATTGAGACTTCTGAACAGATTGTTAGCCTTGGATATAACTTCTACAAGATCATGTCGGCTGGGCTAATACCAATCATTGAGAAACATGTTACATTTCTTTCCCCGGATGCGGCTCTGGCACATATCCTTGGTTTGACCAATATTCTCTATTACTCCCTGGCATTTGATGGTTGTCCTGCTCATGAGCTTCTCGAAAGTCATCGTATGAGACATCGTGCGCTACCTGAGGTGTACAGTGCTGTTGTGATATCGAACGAATGGAAATTCGAAATGCTTAAGAAACTTATTGTTTCTGGGCAAATGCAGCTCCGGGTTATCGGGGTGACAAACATGTGCACAGACTTGCTCAATATGTTCTCAAAGAACAAGAAAGATGAACCAACAAGTCATCCAGTTCTTCTCCATTTTGCCAATTTCATCCTGCAAAACAAGCTCGTTGATTATATCGTTGGCATTGGATCACATCCAGAGATCATTGCTGAAAGTTCCAACATCGTGGGCTTTCTGATTGCGACAAAGACATATACCAATCAGCAGACCGATACAATATGGCAAACAGTTATGACGAGTCAGGATCCGCGAGTTGTTGAAGCCATCCTTCGTATGCTTATACAAATCATCAATCTATACGATTACGAATCACTGCTCTACTTGTGCAAGAAAGTCGAAGAACTTCCGCTCGAAGCGTTCACAGCCACTATGAGAGACTATTGTGAACGACTGTTAGGATATCTAGTACAACGGGCCGTGAATGAGCAACGACTGGTTGACGCTCCTCCGTATGAATTATGTGTCCGTCTCATTCGAGAGTCATCCATCGCTCGACCCGAAAGTCCTATGGGCTCTCTTGATATTCAGATGTTTGCATCAACGAGACTGCGTGAGCTCATGGCGCATGGACCGGAAGCGCAGGTACGGAATAACATTTATGTTAGCTGCATCGAAGACATTTCCAGCAGGTCTCGCACTGCTGCCGGAAGCATCTGCGCGTTGTACGGTCTACTTCGCCAGAACCTAGCAACCGATTTACACGTACTTACTGCAAATCATGGCCTAATACGCTTGATGATTGAAGAATTAGAGTTCACCAACGTTACTGAGCAGAGTACATCAGCTTCATCCAGTAACAACAGTCCTGCCCGTCAGGCTCGACGTGAACTATTGCTTGCCATCATCAACTATGAGCCGTCAACAATCACCTCTGAGCTCGGCATGCGCCTCTGGAATTTATTGGTTGGCCGAGAGGCACGAAGTAGCCAGAACCGGGAGATAGGATGGCAGATCTTGAATAGCGCTGCCAAAAGATCCTCATCAAATATTTTCGTTGCCACATGCTTTAAGGAACATCTCCCCAAGCTGGATCCTGAATGCTATACTGTCGGCTCCCTTGACTTTGCTCTAGCTTCTATCATTTCATGGCTGAATGAGGCTCATGGTGATCTTTTGGACGAGGAATTATCGGAGTTAAGTGGCGTTGAACAGTTGTGGCACATGATTTTGAAAGCACCTGCGAATTCTATTGAGGCTCCTGCGGTCAACATGCTCGTCGAACTTTATGTTGAAAGCTCAATGATTTCGAGTATGCCACGGCCCCGTGCGCATAGTCTCCATTTAGCACTCGTCGCTCGATGTCTTAGCCAACTTTCATCAGCAGCAAGTAAGCTGAAGGCGTTCAGTGACGGCAATGCAAGCGGGGAGGAAGAGCCAATGATCATTGCCGCCTCTGAAAACCAAATCCGTGAACAGGAACTCATCTTCACACGATCGCTGAAAATACTGCGAGAATTTCTGATCTCATATCAGTCAAAGCCGCATTATGTGATGCCGAAGCCGAAGAGTCCGATCCTGAACGTATCAAATGAGATCAAAGGGGAACCTTTCAACGTCAAGTATCAGGTCTTCGATGGACAGAAGAGCGGGCCTATAAGTGAACTTAGCATCGGAATGCAGAACACCGTTGCTACATTATTCTCTACCATCCGGAAGACCACCGGCTTCAAGGGCTGCAAGATCTATCACTGGGGAAAGGAAGTCGACCTAGAAGACAGCGATCCATATGCCACTTTAGAAGGCTTGAAAATCGGAAGAGGACTGCTGCTTGTTCTGCGAAGCGATGACGATTTAAATGTCTCTGGGTATCTGAATAGCAAGTCGTCAACGCTAGAACTCGAGATAATCAAGCATTTTGATGAGCTATGGGACTACCTAGGAATGGAAGAGAAATTGGCTAGGGAGGTCCGTCATCCCCCCCTTATGTCATGATCTCGAAGCTAATAGTTGAACTAGATATACTATTTCCTGATCACATTTCCGGTTCACGGCAAGCTGTTGGCTGCCTTCGAAGATGGTACTACTTCCTGCACCGATATATTCCCGCTGGGAAAGCCTTTCAAGTGTTTGTATGCTATCTATGCGCTACGAGAACACCTGGCGGCCCAATTACAACAGGCAAGTATCATCATCATCCCGCTAGCTATCAATTAACAGGTTTCAGGGTACTATAAATGATACTACCCTCTCCAGATCTGTTGGTTTGATTGTTGCCGCAATCACCACTCGCGATGTTCTTGAGAGCTGTGCCGGTGAAGATTTGAGAGGATATCTTGCTCTACACCTCATTGAGTGTCTGACACAACTTCTAAGGGGTACGGCCGCAAATCTATTTATTGTTACGATAGTTTTTGGGGTAATGCTGACTCCATCAGAACCTGTACCCGCCGATTCCCTGTCCTCCTTTCTGGACGGTGTCCTGTTAGATCGGTTATTGCAATTGCTGTACACAGCCAAGGCTACCGATGCAGTTCACAATCCTGTTCCTCTGGTGGCAAGCACGTTCGACGCCATCCTAGAGGCATGCTTCCATAGCCCGCGATTTTGGTCGGCTTTCAAATCCCACCCCAACACCCCCCAGCTTCTACGTGAACTGCTCCTAGATGAGCCGCGAACAGTGCTTCGAAAGAGTATTATGAAACAACTCAGTAATAAATGCTGCTACACGCATAGGTAATGTTCTGTCTATTTCCCATATTTCACGCAAAACTAATTGCATAAGCCTGTCTAGCCTGTCTACCACTGACTTTGCAATGGCACTCTGGCCTCTGCTAAACGCACTTATTTCCCAAGCAGTTATGCAACCACAGAAATGCGAGGAGACATTGGGTGTTGCGTTGCTTGTGTTTAGAAAGTTGGCTGATACATCCATTGAAAGTGTGGATGTGGAGAGTTCTCTCCTGAGCTGGGGTTCGCTTCTGGTAAAACACAAGTCCCAAGAGGTAGGTTACCCATGAGATTGCATTTTATGCCAATTTTAACAATTGTACAGGACGTTGGGCACCCTGAGAGCTTCGACGTGGTCTCTCGGGGTCTAGCCAATCTCATTTACTGGTGCGCTTCATTTGCAAAAGCCTCGCAGCGGCCTCTACCACCAAAGTAAGGCTTTCTCATCCTATGTCACAAACGTCTACCTAACTTTTCGTAGTACATTAGCAGTCAAGATTTTCACAAAGCACTTGTTTCCTGAATTGTCGATATCCGATGACGAGGAAACTACGATCGAGAGCCTGCCTCTCCTGAATACGGGAACGCGAAAATTTATGACTGATATTATAATCTTCCTCACAAAGGATGATAGAGAGCAGTATCAGGATATCATGGAGCTCTTGGCTGCTCTTGTACCTTATAATACAGCCGAAGAAAGTAAGTACGCGAAATCACATAGGCACGAGCAATGCTAACATACGTTTAGTACCTTACGCAATGGAATTGAGCTTTAATTTTGACAGATCTAAAGCTATCCGATCTTCTACAGGCTACGTGGGGCTCAGGAACCTTTCAAACACCTGCTATTTGAACTCGTTGTTCACTCAACTATTTATGAATATTTCTTTTAGGGGTTTCATGCTCAATGCCCACGTTGCTGATAGTGGCACTGCTCAGAAGCTTCTCCACGAAACGCAGAAACTCTTCGCCTTTATGCAAAACAGCCTCAAGAGATTCGTCGATCCTAGTAACCTGGCCGCATCCATCGATACGGGAATCGACGTAAGTGTTCAAATGGATGTAGACGAGTTCTATAGTCTTCTCTTTGATCGCTGGGAAAGTCAAATCCTCGCTGCTGGGGACAAACGTACATTCAGATCGTTCTATGGTGGACAGCTCGTGCAACAGGTTAAGTCAAAAGAATGTCCACACATATCAGAACGCCTAGAGCCTTTCTCCACAATCCAGTGCGACATCAAGGGGAAGACATCGCTTCAGGAAAGTTTACAGGCCTACGTCGACGGTGAAGTCATGGAAGGGGGTTTGTAGTCCGCCAATATTTATCCAAGGATAGGCTGACATCTTTTGCAGATAACAAGTACAAGTGTTCTTCTTGCGACCGCCATGTCAACGCCGTCAAGCGGTAAGCGACAGAACTTTTCCAATATGACTATCTCGGGTACTGATATGTAACAGAACTTGTCTCAAGGATATTCCAGACAACTTAATTTTCCACCTGAAAAGATTCGATTTCAATCTGCGCACCATGCAACGGAGTAAAATCAATGATTACTTTAGCTTCCCACATCGAATGGACATGCGACCTTACAAAGTCGAACATTTGATGGAATCACCGGAACAGACGCAAGAAGACATCTATGAGCTTGTGGGTATTCTCGTCCATGCCGGCACCGCAGAATCTGGTCACTATTACTCGTATATCCGTGAGCGGCCCTCCCAAGAACAAGCACCTAATTGGGTCGAATTTAATGATGATACTGTCACTGCTTTTGATCCTACCTGCATTGAGGCAAATTGCTTTGGAGGCACCGACTACCGCGGTCCCGATAGTGGCGGATCTTTCCAGTTTGATAAGAGCTATAGCGCATACATGCTATTCTATCAGCGCTCTTCCGTTTTGCAAGCACAGCAACGAGAGTTTTATACGAAGAGTAAACACCCAATCAAGCTGCCGCTAGCTCGAGATCTCAGTAATTTCATCGCCGAAGAGAACGAGCTTCTAATTCGAAAGTATTGCTTATACGACGAGGGACATGCTCCTTTCGTGCTGAAAATGTTGGACAACGTTCAGCATATTAACAAAGGCCGATGTTCTGAGGATCACACCTTGGAAAAAACGGCGTTGTCGACTACACTCAATCACCTTGATCAGGTTGTTGCTCGGACCAAGGATCTGCCTGATTTTGGAAGCTACATGTTGATGCTCAATCACCGTACCCAGGCTTGCGTAGAGTGCGCCCGAGACTTCTTGGAATGGATTTACATCAATCCAGAAGCACTTCGTCAGCTGTTGTTTCGCAATCCCGATCCAATGGTGCGCAATGAGATCGCCTCAGCGATTATCCATGCTCTTAGCAAAGTGAAACAAGATGCTAACTACCCTTGTTATGGACTATATGATGACTCGTTGGACTGTGAGGATGACGAGTCAGATCCTGAATATCGAAACCCTCGTGTCTTTATCAGAGTTCTGGATACTCTTAAAAAGTTCTGGGACGCTTTCCATTTCAGCACGAGAGCATGGCCTGAATATTTCGGTCTGTTGGTGAACATGGCTCAATTAGGGACCCATGAAACTGCCACACTAATTGACAGTGGTTTCTTGCGGCGGGCAATGGAGGTGATAAGCGCTGATCCCCAGCTTCCCCAGCATCCACAGTACGGCCGTATGCTCCAAATTATATCGAAGCGACCAGCCAACAAACCTGTCTCATATGAGAATGTTATCGCTCTGTTGGAGGTCCTTCTCAAAGCATGCGATCTGAATGCCGACGCTATCCCTGATGAAGATTCCCGACTTGACCTCCTTCTTGATGAACAGCAAATGCCTCTCAACCAGGCGGAGAGTACACTTATGGGCCAACACTGGACTAGAGGCCCCGTCAATATATTGGTCGATAAGCTGCTGCTCATTAACCAAAATGAGCGCTCGACGCAAGCAATTATCGCCATGTTACTTCACGGGCCAAGCTTCGTCCACCAGCCTGTATTCTTCGCCATTCGAACGGGCATTAGGAAGCTAACAACAAATGCCTCAGTGGCCCCGTTCCTTAGAGCTGCGCTTACATACTGTGAACATACCGATTCAGAAAAGTACATGGAATCTATGATAACACATATTACAAATACCACGCGCATGTTGGACAGTTCTGAGGGCAGAGAATATCTACGATTCTTCAAGGATCTTTTAGAAATACCAAACATTCGTGTACCGGTCGGGAAAGATATTTTCATAAGATACGTCGTTGATCAGATCCCTACGTGGGCTCCAAGTCTCCTCACATACTACGACCCCATAGTTAGGACGGACACGGAAGATTATATTCAGCAAACTGTATTGCGATATGCAATGGAGCAAAATCCTGATGCTTCACCTGAAGCCCAGGAGAATACGAAAGTTATGAAGGAGGTCGCACGCAGTCTTGGAATATCCTGCCTTAAATACTTGCACGACGAACATGTTCGGCCTCGAATGCAGGCTGTCAGAGCATCTCTTTTAAGTATTAATGCTATTATTGAGCAATGCAGGCGTCTTTATAACGAGGTGGACGGCGACGAGATTGATAACCAATTCTATGACTATTACCAATGCGAGTCTCCCTTTAAGGCCAGTCTTTGAAAGTACTAACATTTTAGCAGCCGTGATACCGGCTCTCCGGAAGCTTACTGTCGAAGTGGCTGATGATGATGTCTCGGGTAAGTCATTTGTTTTGAACCTTTGGATGGAAGTTGCTAATCGTTCGTAGAATGGGAAGGTTCAGATGATGCATTCAGTTCCTCTGAAGTAATGGAGAGTGTCACCGAGCTAGGAGCGGTGACGGATCTCAATGACTCCTAAACCCAGCTTTGAGACTCCCGTAGACTGTTATCACGACCCTTTTCTCACTTGATATTTCTTTCTCTTGAATGGCGTACATGGGGCTAGGGGGGCGGGGCTAGGACAGGACAGGACCTGGGCCAAAAAATGACAATGGATAGATGGAAGATGCATGGATTTGAGGTGTACAGGCGTACGGAAAGCAAATTTGGCAACTGGGCAGAACACGAGACTATGCCCTTAGCTTTTTTTTTTTTTTTTTCAAGTGCCGGATCAGATGTGTGGAGCAAGGCTCGGTGGCGGCGGGAGGATTTTTTCAAGTTCTATTCGGGGCCTAACTGACGTTGCTTTTGCCATAATATGGCGAGGATTCATAAGAGGCTTATTGCAGATGGATAATATGATAGTCTTTGCATATTTTCTATTCTGATTTATCTTATGGCTATTCATTCAACAACCGTTTCCGTGACAATAACGCCCAATCATGACCCATCATGTTCGGCGATATACCCTGCCAAGTCCTTTTATCACTTTCTCCCAGGTCTCTTCGGCCGATCAAAAGCCTTCTTAACCTCTACCTTAGGGTTAAATTCCTCCTCAATACTACTCTCACTAATATCCTCAGGGTCTGACAGCTCAAGCTTCTTCTCGACCATCAACCCTGCTTCGGTTTCCGCTATCTTTACAGCCCAGCTGCGTGAGCTGGCGTATACCATCCTCTCTTTAATCTTACTTGCTGTGGGGCACGTGTAAATGAAGATGATGGGCGATAGTGAAGACCCGTCAGATGAGGTGTAGGTGTATTTGTAGAACGAGAAGCGCGGCTCGGAGTTGGAGATTGTGGTGCTAAGGGAGGAGACAGGGATGCTGTCTACACTGGCAAGTTGGATCGTTTCAGAGGAGATGTCGATTTTCTGAAAGATGTTAGCATATTCATTTCTCAGGTATCCGACAGATGGAGATTTAGTGGGTTCGTACCAACTGCACAAGATTATCTCCACGGACGGAGCCATTCAAGTTCTTTAACGCCTCAACCGCCTCGTCAGAAATCGACAATGCCAGCCTATCGCTCACATGCGCCTTCTTGACACTCATCCCCTTCCCCTCCTCCGCCTCAGCCTTCTTTACCGCCCCTAGCGACTGCTCTTCTTCAGTCAGCGGCGCAGCTAATTTGACATGTTGATCATGCTTCTTGAATCCTTCCGCCGTCAACTCCGCTCTCGTGGTTGCAAATATCTTCTCTCTGAATCTTTCAACCCCTAGTTCGCGGACTAAGGTGAGGGATGTGGATGATGTTAACATCTTTTGCCGAACGGGAGCGGCGTCCGGGACATAGGTCACAGCAACGAAGCCATCGGCGGCGTCAGGGTAACGACGTAGGATGATATACGCTGCCTCATTGTCTTTGAGATGAGGAGCCAAGAGGTATAGATCGCTTGAGAAGTCGCCAGATTCAGAGGCAATTGAAGGGCCTGGGACAAGTTGTTCTTTGGAGATGGTTACGAAGAGGCCGAGTTGCCTTGGGTTGGAAACGAGAGATTGGAAAGCGCTATGAAGCTCCTGGGATGCTATTGAATACATCCATTAGAATCTGCGCTGCTATATACGTAATTCATGCACGAGCAACTCACCTGATATGCCGGACTGCATGTTGAAAGGTTGCGTAAGACTGGTGATGCTCAAGCACTTCGAAGCCGTTGTATGGGGGGGCACAACGCACGGACATTGAGATTTACGCTAGTGGAGGGGCAGCTGGTAGTCCCGCGTATTTAACGCTAGTAACACTATATCGAATATCTCGACTATTATTGATCATCTCTAAATGCCTTCAATTCAATAGTTGGATTGTTTCTCTACGTCTATTACCGCAAACATGGCGACTGCGCAAGGGACTACTGTGGATGCCTTATTAGGTAAGCGATTTGTTTTCATTGCTAAGCCAGTCAACGCTGCGTTCACTTCTCGTTTTCTTGTGTCTCTTCATCAACCACATCGGAACAAATAACAACAAGACCGGCAAGCATGGCGCCACTTGATCTTGCTAGGCTTGCAAACATGGATTTCATTGACAGCCTTACTGGCAATCGTCTTGCTTTTGGTTTACTACAATCTCCTGAGCTTGTTGAGCTCAACAATGTCAAATACATTGTGACTCGGGACACTTGGGGTCTCGCAGGTCCTGATCCTCGCGACTTTTCAGAGCGCCTGATCGACTTTTTCAAGTTCACTGGGAATCTTTTCTATCAGGATGTCAAAAAGGCAGCCTATCAGGCGGATCGGATCGTCCTTCACTTGCCCAAGAAATTCTTCAATGAGGCCCCAGTCTCTCAGGAGAAAGCTTGGTCTGCTTGGCTTCTGGCAGATGCTGCTCGTCAGGTTATCAAGGATGATGATGATCAGAATATTCATGTGAAACTCCCCGCACTTTCCGCTGTTACTGCTCTCTTTCTGAGAAAGGGTCACATGGCTAACATCCTTCTTGAACGAGAACAGACCTTGGTTGATGCTCTCCTACTCCGCTTCCGTAGCATCACTGAGCTCGCCCCGCTTCCTGAAGGCAATGAAATCAAGGAAGTTACCGCTGCCCAGACCTTTCAGCTGAAGGTAGAGACCGCCGGATTAGTAAGCTTCCTTTCCCTGTCATATCATTTTAACTATCATTAAATCTAATTCTAGATTCGTGCTGCTGAAGACCTAATGAGTCTAACCCGTGAACTCAAAGAGATGTGGCTCTTCGGACCCCTCCGATCTCTCAATGAGGGCGAGGCCCGTGTCAATGCCCAGATCGATGAGGACGCTAGAGCCGTTGCCAACCTCATCGATCATCTCGCCAAGAAAGATGATGGTAAGGAGAAGCCTACTGATGAAAAAGAGAATGAAAAGCACGCCGCCAATTGTATGGAGGATTAAAACAGGGCTTAAGTACCTTTGATGCTCATTCTGACTTTGTCTTCTACCTTATGGCATTGAGAGGAGTCACGTGGAGTTCAAATCGGAGTTTAGGCTTGCAAGGAAGTATGGGTTGACTAATTTTGCAAGGCAAGACACTGCACAGAAGGAGTTTATTAAGATCGGACGTATGAGGAATCTTAGTATGGTCCTATAGAAATGAATTTCCTGTCCAAAACTGTTAAGTATGAATGTTTCCCTTTACAGAGCAGTGATTTATGCCTGCCATATCCAGAAGTCACTATTTCATGTTCTATCCAGTACATCTCTCATTAGGCTCCCTCCATTCAAGCCCCAAGCCGGCGAAGACCCTTTTCTCAGCCGTCAGCAAATCCTTCGCCTTACCACCTACGCTCTCTATATCAACCCAGTGGCCATCCTCTCTGCTCCGAATACCACTACTATCGAACTTCAGATTCTTCACTTTCTTGACATATCGTCTCAGATCTCGCTGAAACGTGGTGCCTGATGTCCATCCTGCGACTGCACAGCCGGCAGTCTTCCAGGGACTGATAATGATATCGACGCGCCTATGGATATTAGGATTTTTTGCTTTGGGATTCATCTCCAGGTCTTCCGCGCGAGACGGCCAATGCGGGTCCTGCCATACAAGGAGTGCCTTATCCAATGTATCAAAACCAGCTCCCAGCTTTCTCGTATCGCCTTTCCAGCTGACTGGCATCTGACCCCGTTCCGAGTTTGCCATCGAGAGCAACAACGTATGAGTAATCCAATTTCCATTCTCCAACTCCTCCACAATATCCTGGATGAATCCAAAAGTGCAAGCCTCATCGGGATGACTGAGGACGACATCCACGTCCCCATTTTCCTCTTTGCCCCTCCTGTATCCGCCAACTATACACATCTGGAAGCCTGGGTGGATTTTGTTTGCATAAGACAGAATGGTCGCTGAAATGGACTCGACTTCTGCTCTTGGGATCTTGGTCTGAAATTCGTCGAAATACTTCACACCGATTTGTTGCACGCGGGTGAGCGTCGACCAACCATATTCTACAATGTCATCAAGGTCTCTCCAGCCTTTATTGTAAAATTCTCGGGCTGTTACAGCGCCTACACCCCAAATTTCGTAAAACAGGTTGAGCACTTGAAATTTTGGGTCGGAGTCAAAATCATTGACAGCACCGATACAGCCCGTTTCTTTCCATTCCTGATATAGGAAGGCAATCTTTTGATCGCAGCCTGGAAGATTGAGAACTTCTTGAGTTGAAGTCAGTGTATAGGGATAAGCTGCAAGGCTTGCAATGGCGGTGGAGTAGGCCCGGACACCGATTTCATCGCCTAATAGGATACGAGCTTTTCTTATCTTTTTGAGTTGGTCAATGAAAGGATCATTAGGGGGGTTCAAGGGCGTAGGACGCTGGCAAGAATAGGCTGTGTGGAGATAATCTGGAATGGGTGGGAGCTTGTCTGAATTATCGTGCTCCGAAGAGGTTTGATGAAGCAAATGGGTCGGACGAGTGACACTTCTCCGGGACAGCTGGTCGCGACCATGATGTGCTCTGCTCCATGTACCCTTTGCATTTTTGGGCGCATCGTCCTTTGCGCGGGACAGTATTTCTTCGGTGGTGTATGGTCTTTTTGTAAGCTGGAGTGGATTAGCTTTGCCAAGTGAACATATTTTCTGCAATGATATGTAGAGAAGAACTTCGTGAGGTGCAACATCATGCAATATAGGCAAGTGGTACCTTTATGATTTTTGGCTCTTCTGAGGTTGCTCTTGGGGCAGGTACAGGTCGTCCCTCATAGACTAGGTAGCTTCCTAGGGGCAGTAGATGCCCCGCAGCCGAACACTCTATAAACCAATCCAGTTTGACCACTTTTATTGTATCGCCCCATTCAACAGCTGGCTGGGGCTCAATTGATGTAACAGCAGATACAAATGACCCTGTTGAGAGCGGGCTACTCACGACTGGAGCTGGTGAACTGCTGCGATCCTGCGACTGCGTGCTCTCCTGAGACGGTCGAATTATGGGAGGCACAGCCGAGCTCTCAGTCTCTGCCTCAGATTCGGTTCTTAAGTCCACTTCTGATACCTCGATGACCTCAGGGTCATCTGTTTTTCTTCGCTTTCTTGGTAGAGTACCAGCTCTCTCATCTCCACATAATTCTACGTTGTCAGCCTCGGATTTCACTGGCAGAACCTCCTCAGTCCATAATTTACGACTCCGAAGTTCAAATAATGCACGCTGCTTTGTGGCGACTTTCCCCAGGACGAGCTTGGCTTCCGTAATGTTATGGGTTAGTGTTGGTATCTGATTTTCAAGATCGTGAAGGACCTCGAGTGACAGATGCGTCGAGAGAAGGTAGGTAGACGGTAGAGCAAGCGCCATGGTAGCTATTAACCAACATGATGCCCATCATGAACTGTGGT
>Ga0335075_10007802_pt1 | contig 16437 bp, 17 predicted proteins | sample Lox_Sample_24_FD_206723 | JGI IMG/M metagenome (GOLD analysis project Ga0335075, IMG submission 206723) | Soil microbial communities from Loxahatchee National Wildlife Refuge, Florida, United States - Lox_Sample_2.4 | ecosystem: Environmental > Terrestrial > Soil > Wetlands | place: USA... | reverse complement strand
GCCAGTGGACGGATTGGCAGCTCGCGCCCGGGCTTGCCGCTGGACGGGGGACGCGCGGCGCGGGCGGCGGTCAGGAGGCGCTGCCGAGCGGCGCCGGCGAGTCCGGCGACGCCGCCGGCGGCCCGTGCGGCGGGACCTGCTCCCCGATCCCCGGCGGCGCATCGAGGCGCAGGAAGCGCCACACCGCGAAGCACATCAGGATCGTCATGATCACGGCGCTGGCCACGCAGTCCTCACAGATTTTGTGCAGCGTGAAGACCTCGCGGTAGGTGAGGTAGGCGCTGAAGCCGAAGCCGCCGAGGGCGAACGCGGCGGTGGCGAGCCTGCCGCGCTCGCCGTCGGTGGCGAGCAGCGTGCCGAGGATCACCAGATAGCCGATCGCGCCGATCAGCGCCACCGGCACGCCCGCCAGCTCCGAGTAGGCCGATTTCTGGACCTGCGCGCAGGGGTTGCCCTTGAGCGAGCACACCGGCGCTTCGCCGGAGTAGTGCACGTAGCTGAGGTAGGAGGCCCAGCACATGCCGATCGTGGCGAGCACGATCAACGTGATGCGGAGCGTTCGCGGGCTCATCGCTCGCTAGGAGGCCAGCAGCTTTTCGACCGCTTCGTCGACGAAGGTGGGATCGCCCGGCGAGCTCGTGTATTCCAGCTTGCTCAGCTTGCCGCCGCTGTGCCCAATCAGGAACGACGGCGTGCCGGTGAAGCCTTCGTTGTTGGCGATCTGCTTGTCGGTTTCGACCTCATTGGCCAGCTGGGGGTCGCTGCGGTCGGCGGTCCACTTGGCGAGGTCCAGGCCAGGCACCTGCTGGGCGATTTCCTGAATGTATTTTTCGGTCACGTAGCCCGAGTCCTCTTCTCCCTGCTCGTGGTAGAAGGTCTCGATGAAGTTCCAGGCCTTCTGCTGCTTGCCCGCGGCGTAGGCGGCGACCTGCTGCTCTTTGAACACTTCGGGTTCGCGCGTGGCGGTCTCCATCGACTGGTATTCGATCCGGAGCTTGCCCGTGCGCACCCACTTGGGGATGATCTGCGGCAGCGCTTCGACCGTGAACTCGCGGCAGATCGGGCACTCGAGATCGCCGAAGTACTTGAGCGTGACCGGCGCCTTGGGGCTGCCCAAGGCGTTGCCTTCCTGCGGGATGCCGCCGATCAGGGAGGACACTTCCTTGGTGACCGAGGTCTTTGCACCTTTGGAGCTGGGCACGCCGGATTTTTTGGAGCCGCCGGTGGCGATCAGCACGACCACGATCGCCACGACCACCACGCCGACGACGATGCCGAGCTGGGTCAGCCTCGCTTTGCGCGCCGCGCTCGCGGCGGCGGCCTCCTCCATCGCCTTGCGCTGCGCGCGCGCCTGCTCGCGCCGCTGCTTACGGGTGAGATCCTCGTTCTCGTCGCCCTCCACCGAGCTCATAGCGAGAACTTTTACAGATTTCGGCTCAAGCGCGTCTAAGGATCGGCGTGACGGGTGCGCGCACGCAAGGTCGATCCAGCGAAGCTGCCAGGATGGATGCGCCACAACGCCCGTCGCCGCTGGCGCGCGTTCGCCCCCGTAGCTCAGCTGGATAGAGCATCGGACTTCTAATCCGAGGGTCGCTGGTTCGAATCCAGCCGGGGGAGCTGCGCACGCGCCGGGCGTGGCGCGCGTGGGTGCGGCGGGACGCACGCACCGCGCACGGGCGCGGTGGAGCCGGCTTCGGCTTACGATCGCCCGCGATGTTCCTCGCTACCACGGTGCTGTACCCGTGCGCGCTGGCCCTCCTGTGCCTCGGCGCGGGCCTGCTGGCGGAGCGCGCGGGCGGGGCGCGGCTGCCGGGATCGCTGCTGCCGGGCCTCGGGCTGGCCGCGCTGATCGCGCTCTCGCAGCTCAGCACCTACGTGGCGGCGCTCGCGCCGGCCACCCCCTACCTGATGCTGGCGCTCTCGCTGGCCGGCTTCGCGCTGGCGCGCGCCCGCGCGGCCGAGCTGCTGGCGCGCTGGCGCTGCGGCGCGTGGGTGGCGCTGGCGTGCGTGCTCGCCTACGCGCTCGCGCTCGCGCCGGTGCTGGCGGGCGGTCGGGCGAGCTTCTCCTCCTACATGGCGCTGGCCGACTCCGCGGTGCACATGATCGGCGCCGACTACCTGCTGCGCCACGGTCAGCACTACGCCCACCTGGACCTGCGCAACTCCTACGGGCAGTTCATCCACGACTACTACGCCACCGGCTACCCGTCGGGCGCGGACACCGTCTTCGGCGGCAGCGCCTTCCTGCTCGGCCTGCCGCTGATCTGGGCGTTCCAGCCGTTCAACGCGTTCGTGCTCGCATGCGCGGCGGGGCCGGCGTGGGTGCTGGCGCGCGCGAGCGGGCTGCGCGGCGCGTGGGCGGCGGCGGCGAGCCTCACGGTGGCGCTGCCGGCGCTGGTGTACGCGTACGAGCTGCTGGCCTCGGTGAAGGAGATCACGGCGCTGACGATGATCCTCACGCTGGGCGCGCTGGTGGCATGCAATCGGCGCTGGCTGGGCACGTCCGTGCGCGGCCCGGTCCCCTTCGCGCTGGCGCTCGCGGCGGGCGTGTCGGCGCTGGGACCGGCGTTCGGCGCGTGGGGCCTCGCGCCGGTGCTGGCGCTGGCGGCCTCGGCGGTGGCCGGCGAGCGCGCGCGCTCGCGCGCGGCGCGCTTCGCCGGCGCCGGCGCCGGCGCGCCGTCCTTGCAGCGCCGCCGCGAGGCGGATCGGGCGCGCCGCTCGCGACGGCGCCTGACTGCTGCGATCGCGCCCGCGGCGCTCTGCCTGCTGGTCTGCGCGTGGCCCACGTGGGCGCAGTTGCCGTCCGCGCTGCGGGTGGCTCAGACGATCGCCACGACCGGCAACCCCGGCAACCTGCACGCGCCGCTGCGCGCGATCCAGGCGCTCGGCGTGTGGCTGAACGGCAGCTACAAGCTCGCGCCGGCGGGTGCGGCGCTGAGCGCCACGCACGCGCTGGCGGCGCTGGCGCTGGCGGCCGCGCTGCTCGGGCTCGTGCAGCTGCTGCGCCGCCGCGCCTACGCGTTGTGCGCGTGGTTCGCGCTGACGCTGCTGGCGTCGCTGGTCGTGAGCCGCACCGCCACCACCTGGGCGGACGCGAAGACGCTGGTGCTGAGCTCTCCGGCGGTGGTGGCGCTGGCGTGGGCGGGCGTGGCGGCGCTGCGCTCGCTGCCGGCGCGGCGGCTGGCGCCGGTGGGAGCCGGCGCGCTGGCGCTCGCGCTCGCCGGCGGCGTGCTGTGCTCGGACGCGCTCCAGTACCACAGCTCGGACCTCGCGCCCACGGCGCGCTACGAACAGCTCGCCTCGATCGGCCGGCGCTTCGCGGGGCGCGGGCCGGCGCTGGTGACCGACTTCGACGAATACTCGATGTACCAGCTGCGCGACCTCGACGTGGGCGGCCCCGACTTCGTGTACCCGCCGCAGGCGCTCGCGGGCGCCGCCGGCGGGTACGGCCGGCCGGTCGATCTGAACAGGCTCAGCCCGGGCGCGCTGGCGTCCTATCCGCTGATCGTCATGCGCCGCGACCCCGCCGCGAGCCGTCCGCCTGCGGTCTACCGCCTGCTGTGGCAGGACTCCTACTACCAGGTGTGGGGGAGGCGGCGGGGGGCGGCGAGCGCCAGCGCGCACGTGGCGTTGAGCGGCAGCGCCACGCGCCAGTGCGCGCGCATCGGCGCGCTGGCGCAGCGCGCGCGAGGAGGCGCCGGCGAGCGGCTGGTGGCGGCGAAGGCGCCGCCGCTGGTGCGCGTGGCGCTGCGCCGCGCCGCGCGCCCGCGCCGCTGGGGACGCATCCGGACCGGCACTGCGCAGCGGGCGGGAATCGTGATGGGCACGCCGGGCACCCTGCGCGCGAGCTTCACGGTGCCGCACGGCGGGCGCTGGCAGCTGTGGGTGCAGGGGCAGATCATGCCCGCGGTGGCGCTCTCGCTGGACGGTCGTCCGCTGGCCTCGGTCTCGGGTCAGCTCGACGGCAACTCGCTGGTGCCCGACACGGCGCCGCCGCTGGCGGTGACGCTGAGCGCCGGCAGGCACACGATCGCCGTCACGCGCGCCGGCTTCAGCCTCGCGCCCGGCGCCGGCGGGGCGGCGGTGCTGGACGCGATCCTGCTCACGCCCGCCGCGCGCGAGCCGAGCACGTCGCTGCGCGCGGTCGCGGCGACGAGCTGGCGCGAGCTGTGCGGCGGGCGCTACCAGTGGGTGGAGCTGACGGCTCCATCGGCGCGCGAACATAGGCTCTGAGCAGCGATGGCCACGCCCGCCCAGCAGCCCGCCTGCGACCAGATCATCCTCGGCGAGAACCTGAGCGTGCTGCGCGGCTTCGCCGACGAGAGCTTCCAGCTGATCTACGCGGACCCGCCGTTCAACACCGGCAAGGTGCAGGCGCGGCGTACGCTCGCGGCGGTGCGCAGCGAGCAGGGCGATCGGCTCGGCTTCCAGGGGCGCCGCTACCGCACCAGCGTGCTCGCGCAGTCGAGCTATCGCGACAGCTTCGAGGACTACCTCGCGTTCCTGGAGCCGCGCCTGTGTCAGGCGCACCGGCTGCTCGCGCGCGAGGGCACGCTGTACTTCCACATCGACTACCGCGAGGCGCACCACTGCAAGCTGCTGCTGGACGAGCTGTTCGGACGCGAGTGCTTCATCAACGAGATCATCTGGGCCTACGACTACGGCGCGCGCACCAGGAGGCGCTGGCCGGCCAAGCACGACACGATCCTGGTGTACGTGAAGGACCCGGAGGGCTACTTCTTCGACAGCGAGGAGGTGGACCGCGAGCCCTACATGGCGCCTGGCCTGGTCACACCCGAGAAGGCCGCCCGCGGCAAGCTGCCCACCGACGTGTGGTGGCACACGATCGTGCCCACCGCCGGGGGCGAGAAGACGGGGTACCCCACGCAGAAGCCCGAGGGGATCGTGCGGCGGATGGTGCAGGCCTCGAGCCGTCGCGGCGACTGGTGCCTGGACTTCTTCGCCGGCAGCGGCACGCTCGGAGCGGTGGCCGCGCAGCTCGGGCGCCGCTACGTGCTGATCGACTCCAACCCGGAGGCGGTGCGGATCATGCGGGCGAGGCTGAGCGCGCGCTAGCGGGACGGGCGAGGCTCGAGCGCGGGCGAGCTGAACCGGCGAGGCCCGAGCGCGCGCTGGCGCGACGTGCGAGGCTGTGCGCGTGTACCACGTGGAGCTGCGCGAATTCCCTCACAACGTGTGCCGCTTCAATCTGTCCGCACCCGAGCTGCAGGCGATCGTCGCACCCTGGCTGCGCGGCCTGCCCTTCGAGTACCGCGAACACGAGTGGGTTCCACCGAAGGCCAAGCTCACGATCGTGGAGGGACCGCGGCTGGATCCGGGGCAGATGACGATGGGCCGCGGCTGGAGCGTGGCGCAGCGCGAAGGCGATGACGTGACCGAGGCGGTGCTGGCGGCCGCCGGCGTGAGCGCGCGCGCGGGCGCTGCGCCGGGCGCCGCAGAAGCGGTGCGCGCCGGCGTGCAGCCGGCTCTCGCCGGCGGCCCCGGCGCGGCTGCGCCGACGATGGCTGCGGGCTCGCCGGCGCCCGGCGACGCGTTCACGCTGGGAGCCCAGATCGCGGCGCTGCTGGGGCCGGACCCGCTGCGCCTGCTCGACGCCTGGCGCGAGGCGGCGGCGCAGGCGCCGGCGCTCTCGCCCAGCGAGGCGCTGGCCCGCGCGGAAGCCGCCATGCGCGCTGCCGGCGGCGAGCGCTGACCACGCGGCGCTAGACTTCGTGCTCGCATCACGTGGTGGGCGTAGCTCAGCTGGTAGAGCTCCTGGTTGTGGTCCAGGCGGTCGTGGGTTCGAGCCCCATCGCTCACCCCTTAAGAAATGGCTGCAATCCTGGGGTTTTGGGGTTGGCGGCAGCCGGTCGGGAATTGGATTGGGGTCCAATTGGGGTCCAATGCTTTCGGCAAGGTGTCGCCGAGGACATCGTGTCCGAACGTGCCGACGAGCAATTCCGAAACAGCGAACACGTCGCGCGAGCGGGCGAATACGGGTCACGAATGGTCCCGGCGCGTAGGCAGCGTATCCTGACCAGGCTTCGCTGGCCTTGCTCGCCATGCTGTCTCTCGGTGCCTCCGACCAAGGAGGAACCGATGAGCACCACCCCGATGATCCCCACTTGCGCGCCAAGCGAGTCGTCCTTGCATGCCGCTACGTTTGGAGCCATGTCGACGCCTACCATGGTCGCGCCCGACTCCCTTCTCGCTCACCACCCGTTGGGCGTCTCGACAGGCTTCATGAGCGAGTCGCGTGGCAATTGGCCGGAACAGGTATGTCAGGCGAGGGATGTATCGCCGTTCGCGGTCGAGCTCTCGGCGCTGTCGGAGGGCGAGCTTGACGGGCTCGCCGGATATCTCGACAGCAACCCCCGACTTCCGTTTCGCTACCTCAGCATCCACGGACCGTCCAAGGGCCGCACCATGCCCGAGACAAAGCTCGCGAGCTCTCTCGCCCGGCTGGCCGACCGAGCGCACGCGATCGTCATGCATCCCGACACGATCGAAGACCCGGAGAGCTACCGCATCCTCGGCCGCAAGCTGGTCCTCGAGAACATGGATGGCCGCAAGAACACCGGCCGAACCCCCGACGAGCTCGCTCCGTGGTTCTCGGCGCTTCCCGATGCCGGATTCTGCTTCGACGTCGCCCACGCCTGGTCGCTTGACGCGACGATGACACTGGGTGGTGAACTACTGGACGCATTCCGAACGCGCCTACGACACGTTCACGTCAGCTCGATGGGGCCGTCGCTGCACCACGTTCCTCTCACTGACGCCGACGAAGAGCTGTTCATGCCGATCCTGCACCGCTGCCTTGACGTTCCCTGGATCCTCGAGGCGCCACTGCGGCAAGACTGACCGGCGTCTCGGAATGAGCGCGCCCTTGCAGCAGCTTTCGCAGGCAAGCGGACGAGCCTTTCCCAATCTCTTGGCTGCCCGCGAGCTCACCGCGACCAAGCTCATTGAGCGCAGACCGAGCCTACAGCGGCTCCCGCACGACGAGGACGTCGCGATCGTGCTCATGGGGTCATGGGGTCGCTCCGAGGTCACGAGCGGCAGCGACGACGACTACATGGTGCTCGTGAGCGGGGAGATCCGAGACAACGTGCGCCCGTCGAAAGCCGAGATCGAGACGATCCTAGATCGCGCCCCGGGCAAGCAAGGCATCTTTGGCGAGCCCGTCTCGAGTCGAGTGATGATCGAGAAGATCGGCCTGGAGGAAGACTCGAACACGAACCTCAGCCGACGCATGCTGTTCCTGCTGGAGTCGATCGATGCAACGAACTCACACCTGGCTGACACGGCGCGCGATCAGCTTCTGGATCGCTACCTTGACCAGTCGGTCAAGGACTTTCGGCCGCCGAGATTCCTGCTCAACGACGTGATTCGCTATTGGCGAACGATGTGCGTGGACTTTGCGGGCAAGGAGCACGAGGATCCTGAGAAGTGGGGGCTGCGCAATGTGAAGCTGAGAACGGCACGCAAGGTGCTGTTCGCTGGCGGGCTTCTGCCCGTGTTCGAATGCTCGCGGCTCATCGCCGAAGCATTTCTGCGCCATGGCGCCGCCGACCCCGGCGGCCGTGCTCTCGGTGCCTACGACGACTTCCTCGCCATCCTCGACGACGAACAAGCCGGGTGGAGCTTGAAGGGCTCACGCGTTCTCAGGCGGGCGGCTCCGAGGTGTTCGCGAAGGCGACCAGGCTCGGCAAGAAGCTCGAGCACGGGCTGCTCGCGATGCTTTTCGAAACCGACTCGCTCCCCAAGCTGGTGCGCGAGTTCGGGATCTTCTGAGAGCGGATTCTACGGCGCGACGCCGAGTGTTTCCAGCACCTGGTACCAGTCTTTCTGGCCCAGCATGAATTCCGCTTCGGCGAGCTTGCGTTCGCCGTGCTCGACGTAGGCGACGAGGCTCGCTTCGCCGCCGCGCTCGTCCGAGGAAACCAGTCCCCAGGGGATGTCGGGGATCCTGAGCGGTTCGACGTGTTCGTCGATCGCGAGCACGTTCGGCGCAACGGTGCTGAAGCCGCTGGCGGTCCAGGTGCGCACGTCGCTGCACAGGTTCGGCAGCTGGATCGTGGCGAGGCTGCGCAGGGTGGTGGCGAAGGCGTGCACGGCGCGGGTGAAGCGCGCGTTGGACCAGTGCAGCTTCATCGCCGTGGCGGCGAACCTCTCGGTCGGCCCGGCGGCCGCGCCGTAGCTGATCGACCACAGCGCCACCGCGACCTCTTTGCTCATTGGGCTGGCCGCTTCGTCCTCCGGGCTGCCGGCGCCCACATTGGGGCATTCCGCCGCGAGCTTGCGGTCGTACTGCTCGACCTTGCCCTGGGCGACCGGTATCGTGGCCACCCTAGTGCGCGTGAGCGCGTAGTCGGCGCCGATCAGGGCGTGCGTCGCGTTCGCGTCTCCCGCGCTCGCGAGCGCGGGAGCGGGCGCCACGAGGGCGAGTACGAGGGTCACCAATACCAGTGGGCGCATGTGGTCTCGCCGATGGGGGGACGCCGTCGTCCTGCTCGTCATCGACGAGCGCCGATGCTAACACGGGGCCGGCAGCCGATGGAGCACTTGCACGCAGGTGTGCCACGATGTGGCCCGTGGGCTTCGACCAGTACCACGAGCCGCCCGAGGAGCTGCCGCAGGCGACGCGCACGTTCGCGCGCATGTGCGCGTCGCTGACTGAGGAGGCCGAAGCGATCGGCTGGTATGAGCAGCGGCTGGCGGTGGAGCGCGACCGCGAGGCGCTGGCGGTGATGCGCGACGCGCAGGGCGAGGAGTTCAAGCACTTCTGCATGGACCTCGAGCTGCTGCTGCGGCGCACGCCGCTGTGGCGCGAGATCGCCGAGGGGATCCTGTTTCAGCAGGGCGACGTGGTGGAGCACGGCGAGAGCGCAGAGGAGCAGGCGGTGGAGGGCGCGGCGGAGCAGGGCGCGCCGCTGGCGGGCAGCTCCTCGCTGGGCATCGGCAGCCTCAGAGGCGCTGCCGCATGAGCCATCTGCTGCGCGAGCACGCGCCGATCAGCGAGCGGGGCTGGGAGCTGATCGACGAGGAGGCGCGCACGCGCCTGACGCCGGCGCTGGCGGCGCGCAGGCTGGTGGACTTCGAGGGCCCGCACGGCTGGCAGCGTTCGGCGCGCAACCTCGGGCGCGTGAGCCCCCTGGACGACGGCCCCGGCGAGGGCGTGAGCGCGGCGCTGCGGCGCGTGCTGGCGCTGGCCGAGCTGCGCGCGCCCTTCGCGCTCACCCGCGCGGAGCTGCGCGACGCCGATCGTGGCGCGGGCGACGTGGACCTAGAGCCGCTGGACCGCGCTGCGCGCGCGCTGGCGGTGGCGGAGAACCGCGCGGTGTTCCACGGCTGGGCGGCGGCCGGCATCACCGGCATCGTGCCCGCCGCGCCGCACGAGGCGATCGCGCTCGGCGAGGACTGCGAGCGCTACCCGCGCCACGTGGCGCGCGCGGTGCAGGCGCTGCTGGACGTCGGCGTGGGCGGCCCCTACGCGCTGGCGCTCGGCGGCAAGGCCTACACGCACGTGCTGGAGTTCGCCGAGCACGGCGGCTATCCGCTGCTGAACCACCTGCGGGAGATCCTGGGCGGCCCGCTGGTGTGGGCGCCGGGCGTGGACGGCGCGGTGGTGCTCAGCCAGCGCGGCGGCGACTACGCGCTGGACGTGGGCGAGGACCTGTCGGTGGGCTACGAGCGCCACGACGCCGAGCGCGTGGAGCTGTACATCGAGGAGAGCTTCACCTTCCAGGTGCTCACCGCCGAGGCCGCGGTGGCGCTGGCGCTCTGACGCCGCCGCCGGCTTAGGGCGCGGCCGGCTAGGCGTAGCGGTCGAGGCCGGCCCAGGCGCGTCCGCTGACCTGCTCGAGCGTGCGCTCCGGCGCGCCGCGCATGCGCCGGTAGCGGTTGAGCGCGCCCAGCATCTGCTCCAGCTCGCCGGCGTCCAGCTCGGCCTCGCGCTCGGGCGAGCGGGTGGGACGCCAGTCGAGCAGCTCCTCGGCGCCGCCGGCGTAGAAGTGCGCCGCCACCAGCGCCACCGCCAGCAGCAGCGCCGGCAGCCCGAGCACCATCAGCAGGAAGTAGAGCTCGGCCACGACGCTCATTCTCCCACCGCGTTCAAGCCCCGGCTGCCGCCGGCCTGGAGCTGGGCCGCGGACGGGAGCGGCCGGCCTTGCTCGCGGCGCGCTCGCCGGCCTGCTCGCGCTGATCGCGGGCCTGCTCGCGCGCGCCGGCCTGCTCGCGCCCGCTGGCCGGCTTGCGCCCGCCGGCCCGCTCGCGTCCGCTGGCCTGCTGGCTGCCGGCCCGCTCGCGCCCGCGGGCCTGCGTGGGCTGCTTGCCGGCGCGCGCGCGCCCGGCGGAGAGCTGGTCGATCGCCGCCTGCAGCGCGCCGAGCCGTCGCACGAGCGCGTGGCGCACCTGCTCGAGCTCGGCCTCGTGGAGCAGCGCGGGTCCGGTGCTCTTGGGGCGCCTGCGCGAGGGCGCGAGCAGGCCGGGGTGCTTGGCTTCGAGCTCCACGAGCGTGCGCTCGAGGGCTGCGATCTGCTCGCGCAGCAGCCGCCGGCGCTGCACGGGCGCGGCGGCCTGCTCGGGTGGCGCTGGCGCCACGTACAGCGCGGCGGCGACCTCGCGCGGGTCTATGCCGCGCTCGCGCGCCTCGCGCATGGCGGCGGCGACGATCGAGGCGAGCGCGGCGGGCCCGCGCGGGGCGGCGGCGACGAACGTGCCGCTGCCCTGCTGGCTCTCGACCAGGCCCTCGCGCTCGAGGCGCTGGTAGACGGCGCGCGCGGTGTTGACGTTGACGCCGCTCGTTTCGGCCAGCTCGCGCAGCCCCGGCAGCCGCTGCCCCGGGCTGCACAGGCCGTCGCGGATGCGCGCGCGCAGCGCCCATGCGAGCTGCACGCCGATGGGGATCTCGGCGTGGCGGTCGACGGCGAGGCTGAGAGCGGACGCGTCGAGGGCGCCGGCGGGGCGCTCGGCGGGCGTGCGGGCCGCTGGGTACGGGGGCTTGCGCATCTCTCAACTGTACCCGCAGCCGCGGCAGAAGACATATTGTGATAGTGATCTAGTACAGTATGCATGATGAGCGGAGGAGAGGAGCGGCGTGGGCGGGGCGGCGAGCTGGCGCGCGTGCTGGGGCCGCCCAGGCGCGTGCTGGAAGAGCTGGGCGACATGATGGTGCTGACGGCGCGCACGATCGTGTCGGCGCTGCGCCCGCCGTACCCCTATGGCGGCGAGCTGGTGTCGCAGTTCCTGTTCGTGCTGCGGCTGGTGTGGTTCCCGCTGCTGATCTCCACGGTGGCGATCGACTACGGCGCGCCGGGGCTGCAGGCGGCCAACTTCCTGAGGCTGTTCGGGGCGATCGACTTCCTCGGCGGCTTCTTCGTGATCGAGGTGGTGCGGGAAATCGGGCCGCTGACGACGGCGATCGTGGTGGCGGGGGTGGGCGGCACGGCGATCACGGCCGACCTGGGCGCGCGCAAGGTGCGCGAGGAGCTGGACGCGCTGCAGGTGCTGGGCGTGGACCCCGTGAAGAACCTGGTGGTGCCGCGCTTCCTCTCGCTGATGCTGGTGACGGGCCTGTTCAACGTGTACTCGGTGCTGTTCGGCCTGTTCGGCGGCATGATCGCGGAGCTGGAGTACGGCGGTCAGCTCGGCCCGTTCTGGAGCAGGCTGTTCGAGAACGCGGACGTGACGGACCTGTGGGGCTCGGTGCTGAAGACCACGGTCTTCGGCGCGCTGATCGCGATCGTGTGCTGTTACAAAGGCATGACCGCGTCGGGCGGCGCGGAGGGGGTGGGGCGCGCGGTGAATGAGGCGGTAGTGGTTGCGTTCCTCGCCTTCGGCGCGCTGAACTACGTGTTCACGCAGACGCTGCTGGCCACGCACCCCCAGATCGTGATCCTCAAATAGGAGCGGGCGGGTGAGCGAGCTGCCGGCGCTTCCCCGCGAATGGCTCGCCGCGAGCGGCGAGATCGGCGGCTTCATGGGCACGGTGGCGCGCGACGTGCTGGCGCTGCGCGCGCTGCGCTTCTTCGGCGAGTCGCTGCGCCAGGCGGGCATCCTGATCGTGGGCTCCACCGGGGTGATCTGGGGGCTGGTGTTCATCACCGGCCTGGGCCCGTGCGGCATCCAGGCGGCGTACTTCACCGAGGCGGCCGGCACGCCCGCCTATTCCGGCGTGTTCTCCGCGTGGTGCAACCTGCGCGAGGCGGTGCCGCTGGTGTTCGGCTACATGCTGTCGGCGAAGGTGGGCACCGGCATCGTGGCGGAGCTCGGCGCGATGCGCATCTCCGAGGAGATCGACGCGCTGGAGGTGATGGGCGTGAACTCGATGACGTTCCTGTGCGCAACCCGCCTGCTGGCCGCCTGGATGGTGCTGCCGTTCATGTACGTGGGCGCGATCGGCGTGGCCTTCGTCGGCTCCTACATAGCGATCGTGCACCAGGTGGGCTACGTGTCCTCCGGCGGCTACCTGCTGGTGTTCTGGCAGTTCCAGAACCCCGGCGACTACCTCTTCAGCGTGATCAAGGGCATGACGATGTCGACCGCGATCGTGCTGGTGGGCTGCTACTACGGCTACAACGCAGGCGGCGGCCCGGTGGGGGTGGGGCGGGCGACGGCGAGGTCGATGGCGCTCAACCTGGTGCTGGTGAACGTGATCGATGCTGTGGGCACGCAGATTTTTTGGGGCGGAAACGCGCGCGCTCCGATCGGGGGCTAGCTGGAGCGCGAACCGGCCGCGGCGGCAAGGCGGCGGGCACACTGCGATCCCGGCGGGGCGGCTGTCAGCTCGCCGGCATGCGCGCGGCCTGCTCAGCCCTGCGGGGCCGCGGGGGCGCTCAGGGCGCGGCGGGCGCGTCGGCGGCGAGACCCGCGAGCGCCGCGCTGCGCTCCCACAGGCCCGCCGCGAGCTCGGGGTCCTGGGCCTGCGCGCTCGGGCGCAGCACCTTCTCGTCCTGCACGTACTCGCCGCTCAGGCCGGCGGCCTCGTCGGAGAGCGTCAGCCACACCAGCGAGCGCGCGCCGCGCGCGGGCGAGCGGAAGAAGGGCGCGCCGAGCGTGGTGGCGAGCTTCCAGAAGCCGTTCTCGTTCTTGCCGAAGCCGGTGCGCACCACGCCCGGGTGAAAGCAGTTGGCGTGCAGCTCCGGCGCGCGGCGCGCCAGCTCGCGCGTGAAGAGGACGTTGCACAGCTTGGTGGTGCCGTACACGCGCATCGCAGCGTAGCCCTTGGTGGACTGCAGGTCGTCCAGGTCGAGCGCTCCGCCGGTGTGCGCGTCGGATGCGGTGGTGATCACGCGCCCGCCCGCCAAGCGCTCGCGCAGGAGGTTCGTGAGCAGGAACGGCGAGAGGTGGTTGAGCGCGAACGTGCGCTCGAAGCCCTCGCCGGTCTCCCTGCGCGAGGCGAACAGCGCCCCCGCGTTGTTGGCCAGCACGTCGATCCGCTCGTAGCGCTCCGATGCCTCAGCCGCCAGGCGGCGCACCTCGCTCATCAGCATCAGGTCCGCCACGTGCTCGTGCACGTCCGCGCCGCCGCCCGCCGCGCGCGCCTGCGCCGCCACCGCGCGCACGCGCTGCGGGTCCCTTCCCACCAGCGCCACCTCCGCGCCGCGGCGCGCCAGCTCCACCGCCGCCGCCGCGCCGATGCCGCGCGTGGCGCCCGTGATCAGAACCAACGTCATCGCCTCACCCCCTCCTGCTCGGATTCGCGCTCGAGCGCGCCTCACGCATCGCTCGAGGCCGCCCAGATGTTGATGGCGCTGTCCTGCGCGTGGCGGTCGATCTCCGCCAGCTCGTCGCCGCTGAAGTCCAGGCGCTCGAGCGCCGCCACGTTCTGCTCGAGCTGCTCCACGCTGCTCGCGCCGATCAGCGCCGAGCTCACCCGCGCGTCGCGCAGCGTCCACGCGATCGCCATTTGCGCCAGCGTCTGCCCGCGCGCCGCCGCGATCTCGTTCAGCGCGCGCACGCGCACGAGCGCCTGCTCGCTGAGCAGCCGCTCGTCGAAGTGCTCGCCGCGGCGCACGCGCGAGTCCTCCGGCACGCCGTGCAGGTAGCGGTCGGTCAACAGGCCCTGGCCGAGCGGCGAGAACACGATCGCGCCCGCGCCCTCCCGCTCCAGCGCGTCCAGCAGGCCGCCCTCGATCCAGCGGTTCAAGAGCGAGTAGGACGGCTGGTGGATGAACAGCGGCGTTCCCAGCGAGCGCAGGATCTCGGCGGCCTCTTCGGTGCGCTGCGGCGAGTAGGAGCTCACGCCCACGTACAGCGCCTTGCCCGCGCGCACCGCGCTGTGCAGCGCCCCCATCGTCTCCTCCAGGGGAGTGCGCGGGTCGAAGCGGTGCGAGTAGAACACGTCCACGTACTCGAGCCCCATGCGCGCGAGGCTCTGATCGAGGCTCGCCAGCAGGTACTTGCGCGAGCCCCACTCGCCGTAGGGTCCCGGCCACTGGTCATAGCCCGCCTTCGTGGAGACGATCAGCTCGTCGCGGTAGGCGCGCAGGTCCTCCGCGAACACGCGGCCGAAGTTCTTCTCCGCCGCGCCGTACGGCGGGCCGTAGTTGTTGGCCAGGTCGAAGTGCGTCACGCCCAGGTCGAACGCGCGCCTGATGATCGCGCGGCTCGTGCGCAGCGGGCGGTCGTCGCCGAAGTTCTGCCACAGCCCCAGCGACAGCGCCGGCAGCTGGATGCCGCTGCGGCCCACGCGGCGATAGCGCATGTGCTCGTAGCGGCCCCGCTCGGGCACGTACACCGGATCCGCGCGCGATGGGTCGAAGGGCATGTGCGATCCGCCGCGCGCGCCTTGGACGAACGCCGCGACCCTCCTAGACGTTCTCGTCGCCGCCGGCGGAGGGCGAGCCGGCTGCCTGCGCTTCCGCGTGGGTCTGTTCGCGCGCGCGCCGGTACTCGTTCACCACGATGTCCGTCAGCTCCTCCACCGAGGTCTCCGCGGTGGGCTTGTCCAGCGCGATCACGCCGTCGGTGATCATGCTCACGCGGTCGCACGCCTGCAGCACGTGCACGTAGTTGTGGAGGATCATGATGATCGACACCCTGCCCTCCGCCTTCAGGCGCGCCACCAGGTCGAGGATCTGCGCTCCCTCTTTCGCGCCCATCGCCGCCAGCGGCTCGTCCAGCAGGATGATGTCGGCGTCGGAGTTCACCGTGCGCGCTACCGCGATCGCCTGGCGCTGGCCGCCCGACAGCCGCGCCACCGACACGTCGATGCGGGGGATGTTGATGCCGATCTCGTCCAGAGCCGCCCGCGCCTCGCGCTTCATCTGCCTGTTCGCCAGCAGCGGCACCGGATGGTGAACGCGCTCCTTGCGCAGGAACAGGTTGTGGTACACCGACAGTTCGTCGACCAGCGCAAGGTCCTGGTAGACCGCCTCGATTCCCTGCTCGCGCGCGTCGTCCACGCTTCGCGGCGAGTACCGTTGGCCGTGCAGGAACATCTGCCCCGAGTCCTGCTTCTGAAAGCCGCAGATGATCTTGATCAGCGTCGACTTGCCGGCGCCGTTGTCGCCCAACAGGCCCAGCACCTCGCCCTTCTTGAGGTGCAGGTTCACGTCGCGTAGCGCCGTCACCGGGCCGAAGCGCTTGGCGATGTGCTCCACCCGCAGCACGTCGTCCGGCGCCTGCGCCGGCGGCACCGCCTGCTCCTGCGGGCCGTTCGCGTCAGCCACCGCGGTGCCCCCTGCGCGCGCGCTGCACGTAGATGTTCACCGTCATCGCGATCAGGATCGCAAGGCCGGTGTAGAACAGCTCGTAGTTGGCGTTCACGCCTTTCAGCACCAGCCCGTCTTTGAGCACGCCGAGGAACAGCGCCCCGATCAGCGCCCCCACGATCGTGCCCGAGCCGCCCGTCAGCAGCGTGCCGCCGATCACCCCCGCCGCCACCGCCAGGAACAGGATTTCGTTGGCGCCCGCCGGGTCCGGCTGCACCGAGCCCGCGCGCACCGCCTCGAGGATGCCCACCAGCCCCGCGGTGAGGCTGCACAGCACGAAGTTGCGGATCATCACGCCCTTCACCTTGATCCCCGCCTCCGCCGCGCCCAGCTTGTTCGAGCCGATCGCAACCGTGTACAGGCCCCAGCGGCTGAACGTCAGCACGATCTGCAGCACCAGCACGATCGCCACCGCCCAGATCAGCTCCGAATAGGTGCCCGCGCCGAATATTTTCGCGAACGTGCCCACGTGGTTCACCGTTTCTTTGAGCACGATGTGGTGGCCGTTGACCACGTGCGCCACGTTCACTTCCGAATGTGTCACTTCCGAGCCCGGCGTCGCCACCGGCTCGCCGTGGCTGATCACCAGCGCCAGGCCCTCGAACGTGAACAGCATTCCCAGCGTCGCCACGAACGAGTTGATCCCGATCACCGACACGAAGAACCCGTTGAACAGGCCCACCGCCATGCACACCAGCAGCGCGATCACCACGCTCGGCAC
>Ga0335075_10007801_pt1 | contig 16437 bp, 17 predicted proteins | sample Lox_Sample_24_FD_206723 | JGI IMG/M metagenome (GOLD analysis project Ga0335075, IMG submission 206723) | Soil microbial communities from Loxahatchee National Wildlife Refuge, Florida, United States - Lox_Sample_2.4 | ecosystem: Environmental > Terrestrial > Soil > Wetlands | place: USA... | reverse complement strand
AGCGCCTTACCTGGCGAGTTCGGCCGGTTCCGCCAGCCGCGTTAGCTTCTGCGGGTTCGCCATCGCGTAAATCCTGGTGACCCGCCCGTGCTCCACCACCAGGCTCACCACGGTCATGCGGCCGTCGAACTCGACCCGGACCGCGGGCGCGCCGTTGAGCCAAACGGTCGTCATCGAGTAGCCAGGCGTCGTTCGGTTGAAGCGCGCGAGCAGCTTCGCCAGGATCTCGGCCCCGTGAATCGGCGCCCGCGCCGCTTGTGTGAGCCCGCCGCCGTCGGCGATCATGACGACGTCCGGCGCCATGACCTCCATCAGCGCCTGCACCTGTCCGGTGCGCAGCGCGGCGAGGAACCGCTCGAGCACCGCCTGCTGCTCCGACCGGCTCACCGGTACCCTCGGTCGCCGGGCCGCCACGTGCTCGCGGGCCCGCAAGGCCGTTTGCCGGACCGCGGTCGCGGACTTCCCGATGGCCTCGGCGATCTCGCCGTACGGCACGTCGAACACCTCACGGAGCACAAACACCGCTCGCTCGGTCGGGCCGAGCGTTTCAAGCACGGTCAGCATCGCGATCGAGACGCTCTCCGCCAGTTCGACGTCCTCGGCGACGTCGGGAGTGGTCAGCAGCGGTTCTGGGAGCCACTCGCCGACGTAGTCCTCCCGGCGGCGGGACAACGTTCGCAGCCGGTTGAGCGCCTGCCGGGTGACGACCCGGATGAGGTACAGCCGCGGGTCGCGCACCTGTGACTGGTCGACGCCGGCCCACCGCAGCCAGGACTCTTGCACCACGTCCTCCGCGTCGGCGGCCGACCCGAGCATCTCGTAGGCGACCGTGAACAGCAGGCTGCGGTGGGCGACGAACGGATCCTCGGTCATGCCGAAGACGCTACGCCGGACCGACGCGAGCGAGCGGCCAGCGGGATCTCGCAGGCAGAGGAGAAGCCCTGCGACTCGATGCCGAGCGCCACGTTGCTCCTCGTCGCCATGTTGGAAAAGGCGATGAACGCGGTCAGCTCGACCAGCGCCGCCTGGCCGAGTTCGCCGAGCAGGCGCGCGGACAACTCGTCGCTGACGGTCGGCGGCGTGTTGGTCATGGCCTCGGCGTACTCAAGCACGGCCCGCTCCAGCGGCGTGAAGACGTCCGACTCGCGCCAGCGCGGCACCTGGCTCGCCTTGGCCACGTCGAGATTCTGGTTCTGCACCTGGAAGTAGGCGATGTCGAGGCACCAGCCGCAGCCAACCTGCACGGCGACGGCCATGTGGGCGAATGACTTGATGCTCTCGTCGGCCGCATCCCACTCGCCCACCTTGGCCCCCATTTCCATGGCGGCCTGGGCGACCCTGGGGTTGTGCCACATCACCTCGACTGGTTCGGGCACGGCGCCGACCTGCTCGACGAACCGGTCCGCGATCGCGCCGGTGAGCTGTGCCTTCTCGACGCGTAGCGCCATGGTGTCCTCCTTGTAGGTTTGCCTGTTCGGCATGAAGACACCGGCGGAACCGCGAACGTTACTACTCGCGGCTGGCCTGCTGGAGCAGGCTGGTCACCAGGGCGAGCGGCGGCCAGCTCAGCCGGCCGGGGCGGGCGACGGCGTAGGCCCGCAACTCGACTATCGGAGCGGTGAGCGGAAGGAGCCTGACTCCGGGGAGCGTCGGGTGACCGACCGGAAGCAGCCCCACGCCCGCGCCCGCGATGATCAGGTCCTGCACGAGGTCGAGGCTGTCGGCCTGGTGGGTGATGCGGGGGGTGTACCCGGACATGGCCGCGAGCGTGCGGATAACGTCCTCGTCGGCCGTGTTGCGGGAGTTGCCGATCCAGTCGTGTGCGCGGAAGCGGGCGAAGACCTCCAGCGTCGTCCCGTCGTCGGCGGCTTCGCCGGCGGGCACGCCGAGGCCCCACCGCGCGGTCCACAGCGGAGTGCGGCTGGTGGCGGGGTCGGCGGGAGCCGGGGCGAGGTTGTAGTCGTAGGTGAGCGCCAGGTCGGCCTGGTCGGCGATGAGCAGTTCCAGTGCCTCGGCGGGTTCATGCTCCCGGATCAGCACGTTGACCCGCGGGTGGCTGTCGGCCAGGCCGGTGACGATCGGCAGCAGGAACCGGCGGATCGCGGTGGCGAATCCGGCGACGCGCACGGTTCCGTTCGGCTCGGCGCCCGGTCCCAGGTCGAGGCGGGCGGCCTCCACGGCGGCGAGGATCGTCGTGGCGTGCTCGGCGAGTCGGCGGCCGGCGGGCGTCAGCCGGACCCGCCTTCCGTCCGGCTCGATCAGCGGGACGCCAATCTCGCGGGCGAGCACGGCGATTTGCTGCGACACCGTCGAGGTGGTGGTGCCGAGCGCGTCCGCGACCGCGCGCATGGATCCCACCCGGGACAGCTCCGCCAGCAGTTCCAGCCGCCGTGTCTCCACGGGTCGATTGTCCGGCTTTCCCGAACGGAATGTCCATATATAACACGTGGACGCGAACGATGTGTGGGCGCTCTACTGGGGCCATGAGCTCGCCGGCGCCCGCGTCCCCGCTCCTGGCCCGTCGGCTGGACGGCGCCGGGGGAGGAGCCCTGATGGCGGTCGCCTCCATGTCCTGTGTCCAGCTCGGGCTGGCCCTGTCGGTGCACCTGTTCGGCCAGCTCGGGCCCCTGGGGGTGGCCGGGCTGCGGCTCGGCTGGGCCGGCGTGCTCCTGGTGGTCCTCGTCCGGCCCCGCCCCCGCGACTTCACCCGCAGGGACCTGCTGGCCTGTTGCGTGCTTGGCGTGGTGACCGCCGGCCTGATGCTGCTGTTCATGCTCGCCGTCGCGCGCATCCCGCTCGGGACCGCCAGCGCGCTGGAGTTCCTCGGCCCGCTGGCGGTGTCCATCTACGGACCCGGCGGCGGGCGCAGGCACTGGGCGGGCCTGGCCGCCATCGGCGTCGTGCTGCTGACCCAGCCGTGGCACGGCGGCCTCGATCCCGCCGGCCTCGCCTTCGCCCTGGGCGCCGGGACCTGCTGGGCCGCCTACATCCTGCTGACCCAGCACGTCGGCGACCGGGTGACCGGGCTGAGCGGGCTGGCGGTCTCGCTGCCCGTGGCCGGCGTCGTCGCCTTGCTCGTCGCCGCCCCCGCCGCGCTCGGCAAGGTGACCTGGTCGCTGCTGGCCATCATGCTGGCGCTGGCCGCGCTGCATCCCGTGCTGCCGTTCAGCCTGGAGTTCCTGGCCCTGCGGCGGCTCACCGCCACCGCGTTCGGCACCCTGATGAGCCTCGAACCCGCCATCGCGCTGCTGGCCGGCCTGCTCGTGCTTGGACAGGTCCCGGGCCCGATATCCGCGGCCGGCGTCTTGTTCGTGGTCAGCGCCGGAATCGGCGCCACCCGCACGGGCGCCCGCGCACCAGCGCCCCACGGCCATCGAGGCACGGCCGAAGAAATGTCGTAGTGGGTTAAGCCGATAACCACGTTCCCGGCAACTCAGCGTGTTTGGGCAGTCAGGTTCGATTCCGGCCAGCGTCCCCGCTTTCAGCCGCGAGCGCCAGGCCGCCAGAATCGCGTTAGCTAACATAAGCCTAGACTGCTATGCTTATGTTAGCTAGAGGGGAGACTAAGGAGGCGGGACGTGGCGACTATGGACACTGCCGACATGCCGGCGTCAGGCCTGGCTGTCGGCTCGGAAGAACTGCCCTGGCAGGGGAGCAGCCCGGCCCTTCCGATGTCCCGTTCCCAGCGGGCCGCGATCCGCCCCACGTACCGGGCCGCCGTCCCGGCGCTGATCGCGGAACGGGCGTTCGACGTCGAGTCGGCCGTAGCGGCGCTGGTCGATGACGCGCGGGCGGAGATCGCGCGGTTCGACGCCGAACTGTCGGCGATGTTCCCGGGCGCGGAACTGGCGCCTTTGCCGACAGCGTTGCTGCGCACCGAGTCGGCTTCCTCGTCGCAGATCGAGAACATCACGGCGGGGGCGAAGTCGCTCGCGCTGGCCGAGATCGGCGTCGTGCGGCACGGGAGCAACGCGGGCCTCGTGGCGGCCAACGTCGATGCGATGAGCCGGGCGCTGGAACTCGCCGACGACGTCACGCCGGCCGCCATCCTCGCGATCCACGAGGCGCTCATGCGCGGCCAGACGCTGGCCAGCCCAGGTCACTTCCGGGCCGAGCAGGTCTGGATCGGCGGCACCGGCCTCTCCCCGCACGGCGCATCGTTCGTCCCGCCGCACCACTCGCGGGTCGAGGCAGCGATCAACGACCTGGTCGCGTTCATCCAGCGCACCGACCTGCCGCTGCTCACGCAGGTCGCGGTCGCCCACGCGCAGTTCGAGACGATCCACCCGTTCAACGACGGCAACGGCCGCACCGGCCGCGCGCTCGTCCACGCGATGCTCAGGCATGGCGGCGCGACCACCCGGACCACCCTCCCCGTCTCCGCAGGCCTGCTCGCCGACACCGAGGCCTACTTCGCGGCCCTGACCGCCTACCGCGAGGGCGACCCCAGCCCTGTCGTCGAACGGTTCGGCGAGGCGGCGTTCGCGGCGGTCCGCAACGGCCGGACCCTCGCCGCGGACCTCGCCGACATCCACCACCAGTGGTCCAGCGCGCTCACCGCCCGCAAGACAGCCGCCGTATGGAACGTGCTGCCGTTGCTGCTGAGCCAGCCGGCCGTCACCTCCGCCGTCCTCCAGCAGGTCACCGGCCTCTCGCAGCCGGCCGCCGACAACGTCCTGCGGCAGCTACGCGACGCCGGCATCGTCACAAAGGCAAGTGGAGCACAGCGCCACATCGTCTGGGTCGCCAACGACGTCACCGGGGCCCTGGACGCCTTCGCCGAACGCGCCCGTCGACACTGAGCCCGTGGGGGGCATCGTCGCGAAGCTGGCAGGATGCGCACCGGCACCTGAAACGTGCGTCCCCATAACACGTTATTGTCAATCGCAACCCTGTGCGTACGGTGAATTATCAACGACATTTTGTTCGATAACATGAGCGTATGACCGACTCCACTATGACCATTCCCGCGCCCGCCGGGATGGGCGGCCATGCCCACCGTATGTCGTGCGGGTATACTGGCAGTATGACTGAGATGACCACCATCAAGGTGTCCGGGACGACGCGCGACAGGCTCAAGCGCCTCGCGGACGAGGAGCATCTCACGATGGATGCCGCGCTTTCGCGGGCACTTGACCAGGTCGAGGACGTGCGGTTCTGGCAGGGCGTGCGGGCCGACTACGCGCGCCTGCAGGCCGACCCGTCCGCATGGGCCGACTACGTCGGCGAGCTGGCCGAGTGGGACGCGGCGACCAGCGACGGGCTGCCCGACGAATGAGCGAACCACTGCGTCCGGGTGACGTGTGGCTGGTTGACCTTAACCCCGTCGTCGGCTCAGAACAGGCTGGCCGCCGGCCGGCCGTCATCGTCTCCGGCCCTCTCCACCTGTCGCTGCCGCACGCCGTCGTCTTCGTCGTGCCGGTCACGAGCCGCGACCGGGGTCTGCGCCACCAGATTGCCATCACGTCACAGGCGTCGGGGCTGGGCAAGCTGCCGTCGTTTACCCGCCCCGAGGACACCCGGGCGGTCGCCTACGAGCGCCTGGACCGCCGCATCGGCGCCGTTACCCCGGCCGAGCTGGCCGCCGTGCGGCGGATACTACGCGCGTTCCTTGACCTGTAGGTCGGGGGCTGAGTGCAGATCACGGTCATGATCGGATGTCGTAGGTGACGAGTGACCGCGGCGGCACGGTCGCGGTGAACGCGCCGCTGCTCACCGTGATCGGGGACTGCGCGGAGAGCGCGTGAGACGTGTCGGTCAGGTACGGCGTGACCCGCGCTCCGTCGAGCCCGCGCAGCGAGAAGGTCGCGACCTGGCCGCTGCGGGCGCTGTTCAGGACGACCACCGCGATCGACCCGTCGCTGTTGCGGAACGCACTCACATCGAGCCCCGTGGCGCTCGTCGTCGCGGCGATGCGCACCGCGCCCGGGCGGATGAACCGGCTGTAGCTGGCGAACGCCCACAGCCGGCCGGAGGCGGCGACGGTGTTGCCCTGGACGTCCACCAGCCCCGTGTTGGGGCCGGTCACCGTGGTCGTGCTCGTGTTCGCGCCCCACAGGTAGAGGAACGCGCCCAGGTTCGCCGCCGTCAGGCCGGTGTAGATGTTCTGCGCCCAGGTGAATCCCGACGACGGTGAGCCGTCGTCCCACGCCGGGTCAAACGGCTGGGTGCCGAACGGTGCCCACTCGGTCTCCCACACCGGCTTGCTCCAGCCCGCCAGCGGTGAGTCGAGCGGTACGAAGTAGCCGTGGCTGGTGAACAGCGCCGTTCCCGTGTTCGCGGCCTTGTTGGTCTCGATCGCGGCCGCGAACTGCTGCGCGTAGTTCCAGCCAATGCTGGCGCAGCACTCCGCGCGGGTCGAAAGGCCGGACCGCGCGAGCGTCGCGCCGAGGATCCCCATGAAGTTGGCCGTCTGCGCCGGGCTCATGATCATGCTGTCCTGCGGAGGGTGGATCGTCGTCTCGTTCTCCGGGCCCACGTAGCTGAGCGGTACGCCGGCCGCCGCGTAATCCTCCGCGTACTGCACGAGGTAGTTGGCGTAGGCCTGGCGCCAGTCACCGCTCTTGCAGTTAGTGCCAGGAACCCCGCACACCGTGCCGCCGTTGATCGCCGAGTCGTTGGTCTTCATGAACGCGGGAGCGCTCCAAGCATCGGCGAACACGTCGCTGACGCCATAGTCGGCCTTGATCTGCTGCGCGAACCACAGCTGCCCTTGATCCTGGTCGATCTCGGCCAGCGTCAGATACGACGGCTTGCCGCCCGGGCTGCTCGGCGCCCTCGGCTCGATCGTGAACCCCGCGTCGGCGCTGATCTCGTTGCGCAAGATCGTCAGGCCCGCTCCGCGCGTCGGGCTGTAGAGCAAGCTCAGCACCTGTTGCTGGACCGCGGCCGGCGCGCTCATCAGCGCCTTGGCCTGCCCGAATCCCTCAGACACGCCAAACCCGGCGATTCGCTGATACTGCTTGGCCGGGCTGATCGTGACGTGAGCGGTCACGCCGGCCCCACCGCTGGAGCCGCTGCTACCTGAGCCGCTGCTACTGGAGCCGCCGCCACTAGAGCCGCTGCAGCCCGCCAGCAGCGCGGCGGCCAGCACCGCGGCGGCGGTCATACCGCAGGCCAGTGCGCGCGCGTGCATAGGCCGAGCTCCTTGCCAGGTTGGTCCGAAGGGCACGCGAGGATCGCGCGTCTCGCGGAGTTACCGACCGGTTGCCATGCTATGTCGCTGTAAATGGCAGTAAAAGGGGTAACCCCGGCCCTACGGCAATACGCCGCGCGTGACCTGCTACGGCACCAGGCGGCAAATGCTGTGCGACGAAGCACCCCAGCGGTTGCGGAGCCCGAGATAACGCCCAATCGGCCCAGAGTTGTCGCCATTCCGGGTTCTCGGCAAGAAATCTCACGGCATGCTCATCTCCGGCATTGGCGCGCTCATGAAGCCTAGACAGCCACACTTCCAGGCGCCGCCGGGCGGTGTCGTCGCCAAGCTCGGCCGCCAGGCGCACCACGCTCATGGAGTGCCATCCCAGGGCCAGAAACCCGGCCAGCCGCTCCCGGTGATCAGCAACGAGCGCACGCAGTTCCGCTGTCTTCTCGTGGCTAGCGAACCACCGGGCCAGCTCGTGCAGGGCGGCGTAGCTTCCGTTATCGGCCCGTGCGCGCAGCTCATCGAGGTGATTATCGTCCGCCAGCCAGCGAGCCAGCCAACGTTCGGCTCCTTCATCGCCGCGGTCGGCCAGCGGGCGGATGACCTCCGCGGCTTCCTCGGTTTTGGCCCGGTCCGACAGCCAGCTGGCCAGCTGCCTCCTGGCGTGCTCGTCTCCGGCTTCGGCGCGCTCGCGCAGCTCCCCGGCCTGGTCGTCCTCGGCCAGCTGGTAAGCCTGCCACCACCGTTCCGCGTCTTCCGCGGTCTCGTCCAGCGGATAAGTCATTGCGATAGTCCCGCCAAGGCGGAGCCACAGGTTGCGTTCGTCACCTCGGAACATGACAACGTTACGCCGTGCCATCCGGGGAGAACAACGGGCTCCGGCCTGGACCAACCCGGGCACTCGCCGTTCGGCCACACGCTCAACGTCGACGCCTCGCCGGGCAGGCCGGAGTGCTAACGCGCCAGCCAGGCGCCGGCGCTGCTTACCGGGACTCGTGCGTCAGCCGCGTCAGAAGGACGCCAGCAGGCCTGCCTGCCAGGGGGACTCTGGCCATCCCTTTACGCCGCGTGCGCGCTGGACCTCGTCAAGCCACGCCGTAACGCTGGCCGCGTCATGTCCCTCCGACACCAGGACGGCACCGATGACGAGGCCGGTACGCCCGATTCCCATGCGGCAGTGCACGGCCACACCGTGCCCCTCGGCAAGAAGCGAGCTGACGCCGGTCACCGCCCGGCGCACCGCGGCCTCCTCGGTGGCGCTGTCCGCCGGCGCACTGCCGTGAGCCAGGTCCTGCAGGGTGAAGGCGCGTGAAGAAAGCGGGCTCGGGTCGTAGCCGACCGGGCCGGCCAGGGAGACGATGGTGTCGAACCCGCGCTCGTGCAGGAATGAGAACGGAAACCCGTCGGGCGGTGCCGCCATGCCAGCCAGCCGGGAGCGGCCCGCCCGTGCCCACCACAGCCAGGGCAACTCCGCGTTCACGGCTTCGGTGACGGGCAGCAGTCCGGCTGCGCGCGGCTCGCTCATGACGGGGGTCCTCTCAAGGCGGGTAGACGTTCAGCCTAGGCGGCAGGGGACACGCCGGCGCGGGCGCAGCCGGCCACAGACTAGGCAACCGTGGCAGCGCCGTGCGATCAAGCACGAGGCCAGGAGGGCTTCAATGTTGACTAGTAGCGCAGGTCAAAACTGTCTATTAGTGCGTGTCAAAATCGTATGGTACACAGTGTCAAAATGGTATGGTAGATAGCATGGCGGGCACCGTGGCGCGTGGTGGCGATGATGCTGGGGCGACCTACACCAGACGGCTCATCGACGATGAACTCGACGAGCTCTTTGACGGCTTGCCCGCGATTGCCGTCGAAGGGCCGCGAGCTGTCGGCAAGACGGCCACCGCGTTGCAGCGGGCGAAGACGGTGTACCGACTTGACGATGGCGGGGTGCTGGCCGTTGTCCGGGCCGACCCCGGTCGGCTCGTGCGAGGGGACATGCCGATCCTCATCGACGAGTGGCAGCGGTTTCCCGAGTCCTTCGACCGCGTACGCAGGGCAGTGGACGACGGCGCTGCGGCTAACAGCTTCCTGCTGACCGGATCGGCGACTCCGAAGGATCCACCGACGCATTCGGGTGCCGGGCGGATAGTGCGGGTGCGGTTGCGCCCCATGACGCTGGCCGAGCGGGGAATCTCAAGGCCGACCGTCAGCCTGCGCAGGCTTCTCGGCGGCAGCCGCGGCCCGGTCGCGGGCAGCACCCAGACCGGCCTGGACGACTATGTTCACGAGATCCTGCGGTCCGGGCTTCCCGCTCTGCTGCCGCTGCGCGGCCGGGTGCTCCGCGCCCGCCTGGACGGCTACCTCGACGGGATCGTCGATCATGACTTCGAGGAGCTGGGGCAGACCGTCAGGAGACCGCAGCTGCTGCGTAGTTGGATGGCGGCCTACGCCGCGGCCACGTCCACCGTGGCCTCATACGCGAAGATTCGCGATGTCGCCGAAGGCAGTTCGGGAAGTCCGCCGTCCCGGTCGACGGCGCACGCCTACCAGGACGCGCTTGAGCGGCTTTTCCTCCTGGACCCGGTGCCGGCCTGGCTTCCGACAACGAATCGCCTCGCTCGGCTGGCGTCACCGCCGAAACACCACCTCGCGGATCCCGCCTTCGCCGCCCGGCTCCTTGACGTCGGTGCGGCGGCCCTGCTGGCAGGAAAACCGGGGAACCCCGGCCTGCGACGGGAGGGGACGCTCCTCGGCGCGCTGTTCGAGTCCCTGGTGACGCAATCGGTGCGGGTGTACGCACAGGTGGCGGAGGCCCGCGTGAGTCACCTGCGGACCCACCGGGGCGACCACGAGATCGACCTCATCGTGGAGCGAGATGGCGGCGTGCTCGCGATCGAGGTCAAGCTCACCCAGGTACCCAGCGAACGCGACGTCAAGCACCTGCGCTGGCTCGAGGGTCAGCTCGGGGACCAGATACTGGACTCCGTCATCATCACCACCGGCCCGGAGGCCTACCGCCGCGCCGACGGGATCGCGGTGATCCCGGCCGCGCTGCTCGGGCCATAAACGCGACCGCAGCGCGGAGCGCCGTTCCGTTTGCCGGGGAGAGTCATCACTCCACCGTTCGGTATATCCAAAGCTTTTCTACCGAACGGTGGAGTGATGGCTGTTCCCGCGCACGCCGAGCCTTACGGCAGGCACCTTTCAGGAATGAGTGGTGTCGGCAGCGCGTAGCCTTTCACCATGTCCCGACGTTCCCTGACGCTGGTCATCGCCGGCCTGGCGACCGTTGCCGCGATCGCAGTCGCGGTGCTGTTTCCCATCCCGTACGTGATCCTCACGCCGGGGCCGACGCTTAACACGCTCGGCAAGGACTCCTCGGGGCAGCAACTGATCAAGATCACCGGTCACCCGACCTACTCGACGAGCGGCCACCTGAACCTGGTGACGATCAGCTACCAGGGCGGGCCCGGGTCGGACCTGAACGTCTTCCAGGCGCTGCGCGCCTGGTTGTCGCCGTCCGAGGCGGTGGTGCCCGAGAGCGAGCTGTTCCCGTCCGGGCAGACCGCGCAGCAGACGCAGGCGCAGGACACCGAGGAGATGGCGTCCTCGCAGGAGCTGGCCACCGCCGCCGCGCTCAACCAGCTGCACATCAAGTTCCAGACGCGGGTCGAGGTGCTCTCCACGCTCGCCGGCTACCCGGCGAGCAAGTCGCTGAAGGCCGGGGACGTCATCGAGGCGGTCGACGGCAAGCCGGTGACGAGCGCGGCGTCGCTCAGCTCGATGATCACCTCGCACCCGGCAGGCAGCACGCTCCAGATTGAGGTGCTGCGCGGCGGGAGCACCCTGACGCTGCCGGTCGCGAGCAAGGAGTCGAACGGCACGCCGGTGATCGGCGTGAACGTGCAGGAGAACTACACGTTCCCGTTCAACGTCGACATCACGGTGGGCGACATCGGCGGGCCAAGCGCCGGGATGATGTTCGCGCTCGGCATCATCGACAAGCTGACCACGGACAACCTGGCCGGCGGCAAGTTCATCGCCGGCACGGGCGAGATCACCTCCACGGGCCAGGTGCAGCCGATCGGCGGCATACAGCAGAAGATGGTGGGCGCCCGCGACGCCGGCGCGACCGTCTTCCTTACCCCCGCGGGCAACTGCTCGGACACCGCGGGCGCGGTGCCCGCCGGGCTGCGGATCGTGAAGGTGTCGACCCTGTCCCAGGCGGTCTCCGACCTGGAGGCGATCAAGGCGGGCAAGTCGGTCCCATCCTGCTAGGACGCGATGACTGTTACATCCACATGCTTCTTAGCTTCACCTACGGTGGCGTAGGCTTCGCCTAGGCATGACCTGTGAACCTTTCAATCCTGTCATTCATCCGCAGGTTCGATGGGCCACCGGCACCAGGATGAAAAGGTTCATCGAAGGGAGCACGTGCGCAGTGGCACTTCGGGTACTCGTCGACGCGACTGACGTGCCGACTGACCGGGGCGCGCTCGGCCGCTACGTCGACGGGCTCATCGGCGCCCTCACCGGGACCGGGGTGGAACTGGCCGTGGCCTGCCAGCGGGCCGACGACGAGCGGTACGGGCGGCTGGCGCCCGGCGCCAAGATCGTGGCGGGCCCGGTCGGGCTCGGGCACCGGTCGGAGCGGCACGCCTGGGAGCAGACCGGGCTGCCGGTCGTGGCGGAGCAGGTCGGCGCGGACGTCATTCACATGCCCAACTACTCCATGCCGCTCCGCCCGGGCCTGCCGACCGTGGTGACCATCCACGACCTCGCGTTCTTCACCGATCCCGAGCGGTACACGCAGGTCAACGCGGTCCCGCTGATGTCGGCGACCAAGACGGCGGCCAGGCAGGCGGCCCGGCTGATCGTCCCGTCCCACGCGACCAGGGACGAACTGGTCCGGGTGCTCAGCATCGATCCCGGGCGGATCGACGTCGCCCACCACGGGGTCGACCACCGGCTCTTCCACCGGCCCGACGAGATCCAGGTCAGCCGGGTCACCGCCCGGCTCGGGCTGCACGGCAGGCCGTACGTCGCGTTCCTCGGCTCGCTGACGCCCCGCAAGAACGCCCCGGCCCTGGTCCGCGGCTGGGCCGCGGCGGTCAGCAACCTGCCTAACCCGCCCGCGCTCGTGCTCGCCGGCGGCGGCGGCTGGAGCCAGGAACTCGACGAGGCCGTCGCGGGGGTACCACCGCACCTGCGGCTCATCCGGCCCGGCTACCTGCCGTTCGCCGACCTGCCCGGCTTCCTCGGCGGTGCGGTCGTGGTGGCGGCGCCCTCCCGCGGCGAGGGGTTCGGCCTGCCGGTGCTTGAGGCGATGGCGTGCGGCGCCCCCGTGCTCACGACCCACCGGACCTCGCTGCCCGAGGTCGGCGGCGACGCGGTGGCGTACACCGAGCCAGAAGCGGACGCCATCGCCGTCGCGCTCCGCGAACTGCTCGCCGACCCGGAGCGCCGGGCCACGCTCAGCGCCGCGGGTCACGCCCGGGCGATGGACTTCACCTGGGCGGCGTCGGCCGCCGCCCACGTGGCCAGCTACAAGCGGGCCGCGGACCAGAAACCACCGGACACAAACGGCTAGCGGCGCCCCAGGCCTCCTACTTGGTAACGAAAGGCCGCCGCGGTTGATAACGCCCCTGCGGCAAATTCCTCTGCGTGTGGGGCTACCACCAGGGTGTGGTGAGTATGCTGCCTAAGTTGCCGGGCCAACCGGCGGCCTCCGCTGTCCATGGAACCGACCGCTAAGGTGACGCAACTTATGCCGCGTGAACCGCTTGAGGCGATCCTGCTGGTAGGGGGCAAGGGCACGCGGCTCCGTCCGCTCACCTTGTCCGCACCGAAGCCGTTGCTGCCCACGGCCGGAGTGCCGTTCCTGGCGCACCAGCTGGCCCGCGCGGCGGAGTGCGGCATCACGCACGTCGTGCTCGCGACCTCCTACCGGGCCGAGATGTTCACCGCGGCCTTCGGGACCGGCGCGCAGTTCGGGCTGTCCATCGATTACGTCTACGAGGCCGAGCCGCTTGGCACCGGGGGCGGCATCCGCAACGCGGCCGAACTCCTGCACGGCGGCCCCGATGACCCCATCGTGGTGCTGAACGGCGACATTCTCTCCGGTCACGACCTGCCCGCCCAGGTGGACCTGCACCGGAAGAAGGAAGCGGCGGTGACGCTGCACCTGGTGCCGGTGGATGACCCGAGCCGGTACGGCTGCGTGCCCACCGACACCAGCGGCCGGGTCACGGCCTTCCTGGAGAAGACGCCTAACCCGGTCACCAACCAGATCAACGCGGGCTGCTACGTTTTCCGCCGCTCGGTGATCGACACGATCCCGGCCGCCCAGGTGGTATCGGTGGAGCGGGAGACCTTCCCCGGCCTGATCGGCGCCGAGGCGGTCGTCATGGGCTACGCCGAGGACGCCTACTGGCTGGACGTCGGCACCCCCGAGGCGTTCGTCCGCGGCTCGTGCGACGTCGTGCTCGGCGCGCTGACATCGGCGGCCCTGGACTGCTCGCCCGGTGACTGCCTGGTGCTCGGTGAGGCCAGCGTGTCAGCGGACGCGCGCGTGTCCGGCGGGACGACGGTCGGCCGCGGCGTGGTCATCGAGGACGGCGCCGTCGTGTCCGGCAGCGTGATCTTCGACGGCGCCGTCATCGGCAGCGGTGCGATCGTCAGGGACAGCATCGTCGGCAAGGACGCGGTGATCGCGAGCGGCGCGTCGGTGCACGGCGTCGTCATCGGCGACGAGGCCTACGTCGGGCCGGGCAACGAGCTCGCCAAGGGCCTGCGGCTCTGGCCGGGCACCCGCCTGGAGGCGACCTCGGTACGCTTCTCCTCGGACGCTTAACCTGGGGGACCGCGATGGCTGACGCGATGGCGGAGCGCGAGTGGGTCGCGCCGTTCCCCGTCGACGTGCGGCGCACGCTGTCCGTGCAGGGCCGGGGGAGCGGCGACCCGACCTTCAGGACCGACGAGGCGGGCGCGATCTGGCGCACCTCGCTGACCCCGGACGGCGCCGCCACGATCCGCGTGCTGCCCACGCAGAACTCGGCCACCCGCGTGCGGGCCCAGGCGTGGGGGCCAGGCGCGCGGTGGATGCTCGACGCGCTCCCCGGCGCCCTGGGCCTTTATGACGATATTTCAGGATTCGAGGCGCTGGTCGCCGGCGCCCACCCGGTCATCAGGGACGCCGCGCGGCTGAACCCCGGGCTCCGGATCGGCCGTTCCGGCCGCCTCATGGAGGCGCTCGTTCCCGCCGTACTCGAGCAGAAGGTCGTCGTGCTCGAAGCCCACCGCGCCTGGCGAATCCTGCTGGCGAAGTACGGCACGCCGCCACCGGGACCCGCCCCGCGCGGCATGCGCGTCTTCCCGCCGCCGGGCACGTGGCGCCGGATCCCGTCGTGGGACTGGCACCGGGCCGGGGTGGAGGGCGTCCGCGCCGAGACGATCATCAGGGCCGCCACCGTGGCGGACAGCCTTGAGCGGCTGCTCACGCTGACCCACGAGGAAGCCGACCGCAAGCTGCGGACGATCCCGGGCATCGGCGTCTGGACGTCGGCCGAGGCCAGGCAGCGGGCGGCGGGTGACCCCGACGCGGTCTCTGTCGGCGACTACCACCTGAAGAACATCGTCGGCTGGGCCCTCGCCGGCCAGCGCCGGTCAACCGACGAGGAGATGCTCGAACTCCTCGAGCCGTTCAAGGGGCACCGGCACCGGGCCACCCGGCTGATCGGCCTCAGCCGGGGGAACGGCACCTCGCCCGGCCGGCCCGCCGGCTCCGCGACCGGCGTCGCCCGCTACGGCGCCGGCGGGCCACCGCGCCGCGGCCCGCGCATGCCCGTCCGCGACTACCGCGGCTTCTAGCGCCCCTGGCGGCTAAGGCGTTAACTTCCTGCGGCCGGCGTGCCAGTCCTCCTCCGCCCCGGGTGCGCCCGGCTGGACGCCGAAGCCGCGCAGCTGTGGCCGCTCGCGCAGGCTGCGCTTGAGCTCGGCGAAGCCGGGGAAGGCGGCCAGGCCCGTCACGTAATCCCACAGGCGGACGGCATCTTCCCGGTCAGGGAGCCGGCTGATCACCGGCCCGAAGAAGGCGGTGCCGTCCGGCGGGCCGAACTGAATGATCGGCGTGCCGACGTCCCGGCCGGTCAGCGACAGCGCCTCGTCGCCCTCGGCGCGAATCTCGTCGTCCCACCGCGCGTCGTCGAGCGCGTCCGCTAGCCGGGCAGGCAACCCGGCCTGCTTGAGCAGCGGCTCAACGAAGGCACGGCTGCCGCGCACGGCCGCCGTCAGCTCGGCCGCGCCCGGGGAGTCGAAGATCTCGCCGCTGACAGCCTCGTAGAGCGGGCCAGTGACATCCCGGCCGTGCTCGGCCCGCGCCCGCGCGGCGACCCGCAGCAGCCGCAGCCCGGAGGTGTGTCCTTCCTCGTAGCCGGCGGGGAAATGGCTGTCGTAGTCGATCTGGCCGTTGATCAGCCGCAGTGAGATGAAACGCCAGTCAACGGCGTAGTCCCGCTGCGCGGCGACCATGCGCACCCATTTGCTGGTCATCCAGGCGAACGGGCACACCGGGTCGAAGTAGAAGCGGATGTCCGCATCGGTCATGCTGCCATCTCCCGTCACGCCGTCGCGGGCGCCGAATGCTCGCGCAGGTAGCGGACCAGGCCGATCACGTCGTCGGGGACGAGCCGGCCAATGGCGCCGCTTGAGTAAACGCTTACCACGACGTTGCCCGCGGGATCGAGCACGAAGCCGGTCGACTGCAGGTACACCGGGTCCGGGTTGACGAACGCGCCGGTCAGCTCGGCCACGGCGCGGGCGTCCGCCCCGAAGCCGACCGGGAAGGTCAGCTTGTGCTTCTCGACCAGCGCGGCAGCGGTCTCCCTGCCGTCGACCGACAGCGCGGCGACCCGGATGCCGTTGCCCGCCAGCGTCTCGGCGGCCCGTTCGAAGGCGCGCAGTTGCGCGTTGCAGTACGGGCACCAGGCACCACGGTAGATCAGCACGACGCCGAATTCGCCGGCGAACGCATCCGGGAGGGTGAGCGCCTGCCCGTCGGTGGTGTTGATCGTCAGCCGGGGGAAGGGGTCGCCGGGGTTGAGCAGGGGCATCGCGGTTCTCCTATGCGGTTGCCGGGGACGGCGCCGGCCGGCGCCACCGGTACGTGAGCGTCGCCCCCACCCGGGTTCTTACCGGTGAATCTCGCGCGCTCCCCCGTAAGACGCCGCCGCCGTGCGCCGCGAATCAGTAGCTGAAGATTCAAGAGCATTCGTCGGAACGGGTGCAGCTGACTCACGTTGCGTCAC
>Ga0335075_10007800_pt1 | contig 16438 bp, 14 predicted proteins | sample Lox_Sample_24_FD_206723 | JGI IMG/M metagenome (GOLD analysis project Ga0335075, IMG submission 206723) | Soil microbial communities from Loxahatchee National Wildlife Refuge, Florida, United States - Lox_Sample_2.4 | ecosystem: Environmental > Terrestrial > Soil > Wetlands | place: USA... | reverse complement strand
TGTGGAACGAGCGCGAGTCGAGGATCGAGATGCATCTGGAAAGCCTGATCACGCAGACGGTGCCGATTCGCGACCTGGGCCTGTCGGTGGATTTCAGGCGCGGGGAGAGCATTCACACCGAAAACAGTTACAAATTCACGCCAGAGACGGCGGGGCGGATGCTGGAACGCGGCGGCTTCACGGTGCGGCAGAGCTGGACGGACGAGAAGCGGTGGTTTGGCGTGTATCTGGCGGAGGCGGCGTAGAACCAGCGGTCAGGGTACAGCGTTCAGGGATCGCCAGGCGGGCTATAATTCCGGCCATGCCTGCCTGGGTCTCCATCGGGAAGGGGAAGAAGCCCGGCAACCCGAGAATGGTGGCCGTCAACCTGCGCCTGATGATTTTTCTATGGGCCGTGATTTTCTTCAATCTGGGAAACACGGCGAGCGTGATTGCGCGTGAAACCGCGCGACACGATCCCAATCATCTGAAGAACCTGGAGATGCTGACGCTGCTTGTCGGCTCGGCGGCAGTGTTTGCCATCGGCCTGTCGATTCACATTTCCATTCAGCGCCTGCTGCGTGCCGCCGATTCGGAATGAATGAATGGACGCGGAATGCCTGCGCGCCTTCCTCCTGACGCTGCCCGACGTCGCCGAGACGATGCAGTGGGGCGATAACCTCGTCTACTGGGCGGGCGATAAAGCCATTGGCGGAAAAATGTTTGCGCTGGTCAGCCTGCATCCCGATCACGGCGGGGTGCTGTCGTTTGCGGCAGGGCCGGAGGGATTTGCGGAACTGGTTGAGCGCGAGGGCGTCTTCCCTGCTCCGTATCTGGCGCGCGCGCACTGGGTCGCCGTGGAACGATGGGATACGCTCACTTTTTCTGAACTGAAGACCCTGCTGGCACGGGCGCGAGAAATCGTCTATTCCAGGCTGCCGAAGCGAACGCGCGATGTGCTGGCCATGGCTCCATCGGCGAAAAAGAAGCTGATCGCAGAACGAAAGAAGACGGCGGCGGTGCGAGGCCAGAGCCGCTGATTCAGCGACTGCCGGCGGAGGCCATCAGGGCAGCGCGCTTGTCTTCGGTCATCGCGCCGGAAGCGCGCCACAGAATGTGTCCCTGGCGATCGACGAGCAGTACAACGATCTGCTTTTCGTTGGGGATATCAAGGTCTTTGAGAAACTTCTGCCGGTCAACAAAAAGGGGCACGATCCAGTGCCACGCGACGGGATCGGTTTCGTCGCTGCGCATCGACGAGGTTTCCCACCAGCGAAAGACGAAATTCTCGCGCTCGGCGACGGGAAGCTGGTAATAGCGGAACTGAAAGTTGGAGTGCTGCAGCGCCTGAGCTGTGGGCATCCACGAATCCACGTCTTTTTTCTGTTCGAGCGCGAACGAGAGGATGAGGAAGTCGGTCTGGCCCTCCAAGCCGCTGGGCAGGATGACCTTCTGCTTGTCGAGGCTCCAGGAGGTAACGGAGGGGAACTCCGCGGGCTTCGGGGCCTGCGATGCGGGAGCCGGAAGCGCAAAGCCAAACGCGAGCGCAAGGAAACAAACCATGCGGTCGCCCACGAACACCGGTTTTGGAGGGAAACCCATGCAGGAAACTGAACGAATCCTATCACGCAGTTCATAAGAGACCCGTTGCCGATGCGGGCACAGGTTCCGACGGTAACGTCGACGCGCGCCCCGGACGGGGCGCGCAGTATCATAGAGGGTGATGACCCAGCATCCCTTCCAGACCGACGACCCCCGCCTGACGCCGATCGCCGCAAAAGTGTTGGCGGGCGAGCGCCTAAGCAACGACGAAGGTCTGGCGCTGTATCGTTCGGCCGACATTCTGGCTGTGGGCTGGCTGGCCAATCACGTGCGCGAGCGGATGCACGGCGATGTGACGTACTTCAACGTGAACCGGCATATCAATCCGACGAATGTGTGTGTGGCCGCGTGCCGGCTCTGCGCGTTCGGGCGCGCGAAAGGCGCGGACGGCGCCTACACGATGGCGCTGGAGCAGGCGTGGGAGACGGCAGCCTCGGGCTACAGCGAAGCGGTGACCGAATTTCACATCGTCGGCGGACTGCATCCGGATCTGCCGTTCGAATATTTTCTCGACCTGGTGCGCGGGCTGAAAGAGCGATTCCCGCAGGTGCACATCAAGGCGTTCACGATGGTCGAGGTCGCGTTTCTGGCGAAGCGCGCGAAGCTCACGATTCCGCAGACGCTGGGGAAGCTGAAGGAAGCGGGCGTCGATTCCCTGCCCGGCGGCGGCGCGGAGATTTTCGCGGATCGCGTGCGGCACATCATCTGCGACCACAAAATCGACGGCGGCGAGTGGCTGGAGACGGCGCGGGCCGCGCACACTCTGGGCCTGAAGTCGAACGCGACCATGCTCTACGGACACATCGAGAACGACGAGGACCGCGTCGATCACCTGCTGAAGCTGCGCGCGCTGCAGGACGATACCGGCGGCTTCCAGACCTTCATCCCGCTGGCATTTCATCCCGACAACACGCCGCTGGAGCATCTGCCGCGAACCACGGGGCTGACGGATATTCGGCAGATCGCGGTGAGCCGCCTGCTGCTCGACAATTTCCCGCACATCAAGGCGTACTGGCAGATGATGACGCCGAAGATCGCGCAGATCTCGCTGCGCTTCGGCGCGGACGATATCGACGGCACGGTGATCGAAGAGAAGATCTACCACGACGCAGGCGCCACCACGCCGCAGGGTATGCGGCGGCAGGACCTGATGCGGCTGATCACCGAAGCCGGCCGCGTGCCCGTGGAACGCGACACGCTCTATCGCTCGGTCACGCGGACGGAAGAGACGTTTACGGTTAGCGTGTAGCGGACGGCAGCGTTTAGAGCCCGCGATGAGGAACACCATCTTCTGAGCCGGCAATTTCCCGCCGATCGCTCGGCGAAACTCATGGGATAATCGGGCGAGTTTCCCGCCATGATCTGCAGCATGATTCTGCTGAACGCCTTCTTCTGCATCTACGCTGCGAGCGATGTTCCCTGGCCCGTGTGGGTGATCATCGTGTTGGTGAGCGTCGTCGCTGGGACCGCAAGTTCGTGGCAGTTTATCGCTCAGTGGTGGAAGGGCGTTCGCGGCCGGGATTGGCCGAAGGTGTCCGCCGTTATCGATTTCGTCAGCGTTCAGAAGCGAGTCGAATCGACGGGCAAGGGAGATATTGTCACCTATGTCGCCCTGCTCACGTACGTCTACCGCAATCCAGATTTGCAGACAGGCGATTACGATAAGTCGTTCGACGTTGAAGGCGAGGCAACGGCGTGGGCCAACTCGTTCAAGGGCTGCACCGTGATGGTGCACGTGGATCCGAAGGACCCCTCGAACTCAGTTCTGCGCAAAGAAGATCTGGATAATGCCGTCTCGGCCGCGCCGGAACAGAAACTAACAACCAGCAACTAGCAATCAGCTTCTACGCAGCTTCGCGCACGGGATCGGCGGCCGGTTCGGCCCGAGGATCGACCAGGCTGACCGCTGCGGCGATGGGAGGCTGGGTGCCGGCATCATTCTGCGTTGCGGAGTTTTCGAGCTTCTGCTTTTTTTTCGCGCGGTTCTTGCGGACTTCGTTCGCGGCGATCAGGAACAGGCTGACAAACGTGACGACCAGAAGGCCGACAGCCACCATTCCGTGCAGCTGCTCCACTTCTCCGTAGAGCAGAGCGAGCCCCGCGAAGACAAAAAACAGATGCGCGCAGAACACCTGGAGCGAAGCCTTGCCGAGGGTGAGAAACGGCTCACGGGCCACGACGGCGCGGATATATTTCCGCATCCAGTAAAAGACCACCATGAAGGCCGCGATGTTGATGACGCGCAACGGGCCAATCTGCCACTTGTCGAGCAACAGCCCCATCGACTGTTCGGTGAGGTGGGGGCCGAACCAGACGTGGCGCACTCCGACGAAGAAGACGCAGACGGCTGCGCTGACCGCGACTCCCCAGCGCGGCACGCGGGCCAGCGGGAGCGCCTCGCGAGCGCTGGTGGCACCCAGCCAGAGTCCGGCGATCCACACCGCCTGCCACGCGAACATGTTGAAGGCCCCGGTTTCCTGCAGCGGAATCTGCAGATGCGTGACGTGGACGATCCAGTTGTGAACCACATCGCGGAGGCCGAACTGCGCCAGCGCCCAGATCAGCGTGCTCCCCGCCAGCATCACCTTCCAGCCCACCCGCACGGCGGCGGAAAGCAGCAGCGGCGTCAGGAACAGGAACAGCACGTACATCGGCAGAATGTCGAATAAGGGCGGGCAATAGATCAGCAGCACGGACCCCGCGATCGCCGTGGCGGGATGATTGAGATAAAAATTCAGCAGGTTGGTGATCGCAACGCGATGCGCGTGCTCGGCCCACGTGGCTCCCACCACGAACGCGAAGACCAGGAGCAGCATGTGGTAGCCGTAAAGCTTGAGGGAACGCTTCCACAGCCGAACCCGTACGCCGGCGGGATTCTGCATGAGTTCGCGAATGTAAAGCCTGCCGACCAGCAGCGCTGAGAGGAACACGAAACCCTCAGCGGACGAGACGAAGCCGAAGGGCTGATTAACGAAATCGCTGAAGCGGGTAGGCAGATGCGTGAGCGTCATCCATACGAGGAAGAGGCCGCGCAGAGCATCGAGTTCAGGAAGGCGCTGGAGTTTCGGCAAAAGCATGGGGACGCTGCGCCATCGGCTCCGGGACAGGACGCATCCATGTTTAGACGCAAGTTTCGCTGAGGGGTTGCGGGGGAAAAGCCCTCCGCGCCCGGAACCGGCCGAGCAACCAAACTTGCCGGCGGAAAACGGCTAATACGCGCCGAAGCCCGTTACGCTCTGCCCGATGATCAGCGTGTGAATATCGTGCGTGCCCTCGTAGGTCTTCACCGACTCGAGGTTCATCATGTGGCGCATCACCGGGTAGTCGTCGGTGATGCCGTTGGCGCCGAGCACGTCGCGGGCCAGCCGCGCACACTCCAGAGCCATCCACACGTTGTTGCGCTTCGCCATGGAGATGTGCTCGTGGCCCACTTTGCCGTCATCCTTCAGCCGCCCAACCTGCAGGATCAACAACTGCGCCTTGGTGATCTCGTTGATCATCCAGGTGAGCTTCTCCTGCACGAGCTGGTGGCTGGCGATGGGCTTGTCGTGGAACTGCTTGCGCAGCAGCGAATAGCGCAGGGCCGTGTCGTAGCACGACATGGCCGCACCCACCGCGCCCCACGCGATGCCGTAGCGAGCCTGATTGAGACACATCAGCGGGGACTTCAGGCCTTCGGAATTCGGCATCAGGTTCGTGACGGGCACGCGCACGTCCTGCAGCGAAAGGCCTGATGTGACCGAAGCGCGCAGCGACCACTTGCCGTGCACGTCGTAAGAGCTGAAGCCGGGGCGATCGCACTCGACGAGAAATCCGCGCACGCGCCCGTCTTCCGTGTCGGGATCGCCGTAGACTTTCGCCCAGATCACAGCGACATCGGAGATCGTGCCGGAGGTGATCCACATCTTCTCGCCGTTGAGGATGTACTCATCGCCAGAGCGATCGGCGCGCGTGCGCATGCCGCCAGGATTCGATCCGAAATCCGGCTCGGTCAGTCCGAAGCATCCGAGCTTTTCGCCGGTGGCGAGCTTGGGCAGCCAGAAATTCTTTTGGTCTTCAGAGCCAAAAGTAAAAATCGGATACATCACCAGGGCCGACTGGACGCTGACAAAACTGCGCACGCCGGAGTCGCCCCGTTCAAATTCCTGCATGACTAACCCGTACTCCACGTTAGACATACCGGCACATCCGTACCCGTGGAGGTTAGCCCCGAAGAAGCCCAGCTGTCCCATCTGGGGAACGAGTTCGCGGGGAAAACGCCCCTCACGATTGCATTCCTCAATAATGGGAATCAGGTTATCCTCAATGAACTGACGGGCGGTGTCGCGGGCCAGGCGCTCATCGTCGCCCAGCAGATTGTCGAATCCGATAAAGTCAACGCCTTTGAAGGGGAAGGCCATAGTTCAGGTCTCACTCCGAAAGGGAAATTCTAGAGCATTTCCGCATTGGCTGTAGTGGTGGTGGTCAGATCGATACGTTGAGGCCGGGCGCAGTACCTCGGCCAGCTGTGATGGATTTAGTTCTGACCCTGGGGAGAGTGCTCGACCGTTCCACGACGAGGAACGGCTGTACAGAGCCGCAGCAATGCGGAATGATAAGGGGACCTGACCTGCGGCACGCCCTCAGCGTGGCCGGAGAAGCAGGACCCCCGACGGAGTGCCGAAACGAGGACGAACGATGGCCGGAGATCTTCAACTCACCTGCAGCGATTGCGGACAGGAATTCACCTTCACAGCGGAAGACCAGGCGTTCTTCCAGGAGCGGGGCTACTCCGCGCCAAAGCGCTGCAAACCATGCCGCCAGGCCAAGAAGGCCGAGCAGGGCGGCGGCGGCGGTGGCGGTTATCAGCGGGCGCAGTCCAGCGGCACGCCGGTGATCTGCTCCGGCTGCGGACAGCAGACCACGGTGCCGTTTGAACCGCGCGGCGATCGTCCGGTTTACTGTCGCGACTGCTACCAGGCGCAGAAGGGCGCGGGCGGCGGCGGCGGACGCGGCGCCAGTCGCGGCGCACGCGGGCGCTACTAAAACCCCTCACCATTTGGAGATCAGTCTTCGGCGGCCTTAGGGTCGCCGGGGACTTCGTGCGTTCAGATGTCCCTGCGCCGATGCTCCGTTGCGCGAATTCAGGCGCCCCGGCCGCCGCGTGTGCGGCAACTGGGTGGGCTCAGCGCAGCAAGTGCGCGAGTGCGTCGTAGAGGCGCGCGGTAATGGCTTCCGCGCTTTCGCCGGGGCCGAACTCGATGGGCTCGCCGACCCGCACGGTCAGCTTGCCGGAGCGGAACCAGCCCCTGCCCTGCGCTTTCAATTCGCTCAGGCCGGCAAGAGCGACAGGGATGACAGGCGTGTTCGAATCCCGCACCAGCAGGCCGATACCCGGACGGAACGGCTGCAGGCCGCCTTCGGTGCGATGGCCCTCAGGAAAAACCAGCACATTCATGCCGCGATCAAGCGCCTGCCCGGCGTGCTGGAACGAGCGGCGGAAGCCTGCGCTGCGCGGCAGCGGGAACGCATTGAAGAGCGCCGTGACGAGCAGCCAGGTGAGCGGACCGAGCCAGTTGAGCCCCGGTGCGAGATTGCGCCCGTGGCGCCAGTCGCGCAGCATGTTGGCGGCCATGGCCGCGGCGATGCGGCGGCGCATGCGCCCAGGCAGGGCGTAGAGAATCAGCGGCACATCGTAAGTGGTGACGTGATTCGCGATCAGCAGAACGGGCCGTTTGGGACGCAGATTCGGGGGCCGCTCGACGCGCGGAGCAGCGAGGATCCATACCAGCGGCTGTGAGATGAGTTCGAGGAAGGCATTGCGGACGACATGCACAGGCGCCGACCATGGCCATCGCGGATACAGATCGTCTTCGCCGGCTTCGCGCTGATCGGTGATGAGGTGCGTGGGACGAGGCAGCGCGGCTGGACCGGGTTCTGTGGTGCGCTGGGCGGCCAGGGCGGGTGTGATTGAATCGGCAGGGGCGCCGCCGAGGCCCAGTTCGCGGCGCAGATCGCCGAGGGTGACGACGCGCTCCAGTGTCTCGTCGTCGACGGTGATGCCGAGGCGCTGTTCCAGCTCTGCCTGCAACTGCACGCGGCCGAGCGAATCGAGGCCGAGATCTTCTGACAAGCGCGACGCATCGCTCGGATTTTGCGGAGTCGCACGGCTGACGGAGAGGATGAGCGCGAGCAAAGGATCGGCGTGCGATCCCGCGCCGTTCGCTGTGGATTGCGCATTCACCCACTCCGTGACTTTGGGGCGGCGCACTTTGCCGGTCGATGTGCGTGGCAAATCGAGCTCCGGCCACAGCCGCCACTGGCGAATCTGCTGGTACTCGGCGAGCTGTCGATTGGCGGAAACGATCGCCTGCTGGGCGTCCTCCTGCGAGCCGCGAAAAACAAGCACCGCGACGGGCTCCGTGCCACCTGAGGTGAGCAGCGGAACGACCGCGCAGGCCTGCACGCCGGGCTGCGCGCCGAGCGCGGCTTCCACATCTTCGGGATGAACGTTAAGCCCTGACGACGTGACGATGGTCTGGCTCTTGCGGCCGACGAAGCGAAGCTGGCCCTGCTCGTCGCGCTGCGCGAGGTCGCCCGTAGCGAGCCACTCGGATTCGTTCGCACGAAGCGCGCCCTGCTGCCAGGTGGCGCCGGAAACGATGTCGCCGCGGACGAGAATCTCTCCTTCCTCCGTGATGCGCACATCGCGGCCCGGTAGCACCTTGCCGATGGTGCCGCGCCCGGGCTTGAAAGGATGGTTGAGCGTGATGAGCGCGGAGGTCTCGGTCATGCCGTAGCCCTGCACGAGCGCGAAACCGAGCGTGTTCCAGAAGCTTTCGAGATCGGGTGGGAGCGACGCGCCGCCGCAGACGAACGCCCAGAATTTGTAACCGAAGAGGCGATGAATCTTCCGGAAGCGCCACCAGCGTGTCCAGACTTTCTCGCCGGCAGCGGATTCGAGCGCGCGGGGCAGATCGGGATCGGCGGCGAGCAAATGCGATCGCAGCAGGTCGAGCACGCGGGGTACGGAGCAGACGACCGAGATGCGCTCGCGGCGGATGGTTTCGACGAGGCGCTGCGCCTGCAAGCGCGTCTCGAAATGCACCTCGCCGGCCATCAGCGGAGGAATCCAGAGCGCCATAAACTGCCCGAAGACATGGCTGAGCGGCAGCGTGTGCAGAAAACGGATGGGGTGAAAGATGCGCTCGTACTTCAGGTACTTCGGCATCTCGCGCTCGATGGGATCGAGCGAAGCGAGTACGTTGCGGTGCGTGTGCACGATGCCCTTTGGCTCCGCAGTCGTACCCGAGGTGAAGAGAATCTGAAAGGGCGTGTCGAGCGTGACCTTGGGCTCGCGCAGAACCGCAAAAGGCGGCTGCGGCAGCGATGCGGCGAAAGCTTCGAAAGCGAGCGAATCGCCGGAAAGATCGCGCAACAGCTCTTCGTCGCCGGTAATTAATCGCGGACGGGTGTTTTCGATCACGCGCTGAGCGAAATCAGCCGCGCCGGCGGGATCGAGCGGAACCGCGATGACGCCGCGCTGCAGGCAGCCAAAGAAAGCGGCCATCCATTCAACGCCGTTGCGGCCCCAGAGCACCACGCGCTCGCCCGTGGGAATTTGCCGGCGCACGAGCTCCGCGGCGAAACGATCCGAGAGCGAAGCCAGTTCTGCCCACGTGGAGACGAGCCTGCGATTGCCGCGATACGCCACCAGCGCCGGCGCGTTGCCGTGCCGGCGGAAATCGTCGAGAAATGTGGCGAGGTTCGCGCGCATATCGCTGCTTCCTAAGCTATAGGAAGCAATGCGCGAATGAGCAGTCACAAGGACAGAAGCTGAAGTGCACCAATGCCAGCCGATAGCTGGTAGCCAGCAGCCGGTAGCAATGCGTCATGCCCGCGCGAAGTCGACGAAGCCGTGCGCAGGATCGGTGCGCACGAGGGTGACGTGGATCTTGTCGCCCACGTCGACGCCCTGCTGGCCACGTACCAACATGCCTTCCACGTGCGGCTTGATCGTGCGGACGAACGAGCCATGCTCGTTGACACCGGTCACGATCGCGTCGAAGGCCTGCCCCACGCGGCTGCTCATGGCGACAGCGGCGATCCGCTTTTGCATCTCGCGCGACACTTTGCGCTCCGCGTCTTCCATACGCGTGCACTGCGCCGCAACCTGCGCCAACTCGTCGTCGGAATACGGTGACGGCCGGCCCGCGATCATCGCCTTCAGCAGCCGCTGCGCCACCAGATCCGCATAGCGCCGATTCGGCGCCGTCGAGTGCGTGTAGTCGTGGACCGCCAGGCCGAAATGGCCTTCCGACGGTTGGCCCGGCCTCTCCAGCACGTACTCGCCCGGACCCAGCAGCTTGATGATGCCCAGCGACAGATCGGCAAAATGATCGGGATCCTTTGCCTGCTGCTGGCAGAGAAAATCGTGCAACGGCCTGGGATCGGGCTGCGCGGGCAGCTGCGTACCCAGTTGGCGAGCCAGCTCCACAATGCGGTCCCAGCGCTTCGGAGTCTTGACGACGCGCCGGATCGACGACCGCCCTTTCGCCTCGAACGCTCGCGCCACCACGCCGTTAGCGGCGATCATGAAGTCCTCAATGAGTTGCGTCGCCGCGTTCTTCTGCTCCGCTTCAATATCGATCTCCCCGTCGCGCAGTTGCACCGGATGTGTCTCGATGGTCTGCAGGTTGAGCGCGCCGTGGGCGGAGCGCTCCTTGCGCAACAGCTGCGCGATTTGGTCCTGCATTTTGAGCTGTGCCTGCAGCTCGGCAGAAGCCGCGACTTTGGGTGGCGCCTCGCCTCCAGCCAGCCATGCGCCGACCGAAGGATAAGCAAGCTGCGCCTTGTTGACGACCTGGGCGAGATAGATATCGCTCGCCGCGATCTGCGCCTGCGCATCCACGTGGAACTCAGCGACGACCGCGGCGCGCTCCTGGCCCTCCAGCAGCGATGTGGTGCCCGTCGACAGATCCTCCGGCAGCATGGAGAAAATTTCGACGCCGGTATAGACGGTGGTCGTCTCGCGCAGGGCATGGGCATCGATCGGCGATCCCTTCGGCACGAAAGCATCGACGTCGGCAATGCCGATCAGCACGCGGAAGCTGCCGTTGGGCAGCGCCTCGGTGTATTCAATCTGGTCGAGATCGCGGGAAGTGTCGTTGTCGATCGATGACCAGAGCAGGCTGCGCAAATCGCGAGCACCGGCAGCCGGAGCCGGCGGATGCTGCCTCAGCTGCTCGAGTTGCTGCGCGATCGCGGGAGGATAGTTCGGCTCAAACCCATGCTCGGTCATGGAACGGCGGGCCGCAGCGGCCAGGTCGAAGTGCAGCGGATGATTCATCGGTCTCCTTCCAGGCGGGGAAGGGCAAGGCTATCACGAGAACATGAACCACAAACGCCCTCCGCGTCATCCAACCCGGCCCGGGTTCGCAGGCATCCAGGGCAGAGCATGCCTCTCCGCAACGTAAAAATCGAGCCGGATCCGGCCAAGTCTGCAACCACCTCGCAACAGCGCGATCTCGAACGCCCCACGGCGATGGAGATTTATGCGCAGGTTTCCCGCAATGCGAGGCAGGAGTTGCAACGGCCTCTTCGCGCCCTGGCGATTTCCGGCGTGGCCGGAGGGTTGACCATGGGCCTGACGGGCCTGAGCGTTTCAGCGGTGCAGGCGGCGCTGGGCACCGCGCCGTGGGCGGAGTTCATCGCTCTCCTGTTTTACCCGGTGGGGTTTCTCGCGGTCATTCTGGGCCGAGCGCAGCTTTTCACCGAAAACACGCTGTACCCGGTCGCGTTGATCCTGACGGAGCGGCGCCACGTTTGGGCAACCGCGCGGCTCTGGTCCGTCGTCTTTTGCTCCAACGTTGCCGGTGCGTTTCTGTTCGCGATGCTCGCGGCTCGCACCAAAGCCCTGCAGCCTGCCATGCTGCAGGCGCTGTCGCGGCTGGGCGTGGCAGCCGCCACCCCCACCCAGCGTCACATCTTCTGGAGCGCCGTAGTCGGGGGCTGGATGATCGCCCTCGTCGCGTGGCTGGTCAGCGGCAGCCATTCCATCACCGGCTCGTTTGCGGTCATCTGGATTCTGACGTTCATCGTAGGCCTCGGCCATTTCGCTCACTGCATCGCCACCAGCGGCGAGATCCTGGCCGCCGTGCTCAGCCACGCGCTGGCCACCGGCGCCTTTTTCCGATGGCTGCTGCCCGCGGTGCTCGGCAACATCACAGGCGGCGTCGTTCTGGTCACGCTCCTCGAGTACGGGCAGATCAAGCCGGAATGATCGGCCCCCGCATGAGAAGATAATCCCGGCTCGAGGCGAGCCTGCATGGCAAATGGCCAATCCTCAACGGTGCTTCTGTGGTTCCGTCTCGATCTGCGGCTGCGCGATCATCCCGCGCTGGCTGCCGCCGCCGCTACAGGAGCAGCGGTCATTCCGGCATTTGTCCTTTCTCCGGAAGAAGAGGACCTCTATGGACCCGGAGCCGCGTCGCGGTGGTGGCTGCATCAGTCGCTTGTAAAGCTCAACGAGTCGCTGCGCGCGCTCGGACTGCACCTGATCGTGCGGCGGGGCCCGGCGGTCCAGACACTCTCAGACCTGGCAGGTGAAACGGGAGCGCGCCGCATCTTCTGTAATCGCGTGTACGCTCCAGCGGCGCTCGCCCTCGAAGCTGACCTTGAGAAGCAGCTCCGCGCACAGGGCATCGACCTGGTCTGCTCCAACGGCAGCGCCTTGTTCGAGCCGGATTCACTGCGGACGGCTGCCGGTGGCCCTTTTCGCGTGTTTACGCCGTTCTGGCGAGCGCTGTGGAAGCAGCGGACTGCGATTCGCAAACCGGGCAAGGCCCCAGCGCGCATTGCAGCGCCGCGAACGTGGCCCCGCTCTCTCGATATTCGCGACCTCGGCCTGGAACCGAAGATCGACTGGGCCGGCGGCATTCGCGAGGCATGGACGCCTGGCGAGGATGCGGCTCATACGCGTCTGCGCAGCTTCGTTCGACGAAGGATCGGTGAGTACGCGAGCGAGCGCGATCGCCCCGATTACGATGGAACGTCGCGGCTCTCACCGCATCTGCACTTTGGGGAGGTGAGCCCGCAGCAGGTGTGGGCGGCGGCCATGGACGCGCCCGGAGCCGACAGCTATCTGCGGCAGATTGCCTGGCGCGAGTTCGCCATTCACCTCCTCTGCGCCTTTCCGCAGACGCCGGAGCAGCCGTTTCACCCGAAGTTCCGGCATTTTCCCTGGCGTCGGAATCGGCGCTGGCTGCAGGCCTGGCAAAAGGGCCGCACCGGCTATCCCTATATCGACGCGGCGATGCGGCAACTGTGGGTGACCGGCTGGATGCACAATCGCGCGCGCATGGCGGTCGCGTCGTTCCTCGTGAAGGATCTGCTGATCCCGTGGCAGGATGGCGCGGCGTGGTTTCTGGACACGCTGGTGGACGCGGATCTCGCCAACAACACCCTGGGGTGGCAGTGGGTCGCCGGTTGCGGCGCCGATGCCGCGCCGTATTTCCGCGTCTTTCATCCGGTGCTGCAGGGCCAGAAATTCGACCTTGCCGGCGATTACGTGCGGCGCTGGGTGCCGGAGCTCAGCAAGCTCTCGGCGAAGCATATCCACCAGCCGTGGAACGCGCCCGCCGAGGCTCTGACTGCGGCTGGCGTGCGCCTGGGAAAGACGTATCCGCGGCCCATCGTGGATCACGCAGAGGCCCGGGAAGCCGCGCTGGCGGCGTTTCGGCACATGAAGGCGGAAGAGCGCCGGCGCTGATTGGCGGCGTTTCGGGACGGGTTAGCGGGACGGGTTAGCGGGACGTTTTTTCGTAGAGCCGTTCGATCACGAACTTCGGCACCAGCCCGTCGACCGATCCTCCCAGCCGATAAACTTCCTTCACCAGCCGCGAGCTGACGAAGGAGTATTTCGCGTCGGGCATCAGGAAGATGGTTTCTACCTCGGGCGACAGGCGCCGGTTCATCATCGCCATCTGAAATTCGTATTCGTAATCGCTGATGGCGCGAATGCCGCGGACGACGGCGTGGGCGCGCTGCTCGCGGGCAAAGTCAATGAGGAGCCCGTCGAAGGTGGAAACCGAGACGTTGTCGAACTCCGCGGTTCCTTCGGACAGCATCGCCACGCGCTCCTCGACCGAAAACAACGGGTTCTTCGACGAATTGCGGAGGATGGCCACGACGAGGTGGTCGAAGATCTTCGCCGCGCGCGCAATCAGGTCAAGGTGACCGTTCGTGAGCGGGTCGAAGCTACCGGGATAGATGGCCTTGACGGTGTTCACGCCAGTTGCATTCTATAAGCTTTCCTGCGGGTGACTACGAGAAATGCCGTTCGGCAGACGAATCGCCCCCGGTACAGGACTCAGACCGCCCGTTTCAGCGCCATCGGCCGTGCGAGGGTCGGCGCAGGACCGGTCGATTCGCGCACGATCAGTTCCGGCTCCATTACGATCTCCGCCGGCCACTCCTTGTCGGGCTCGGCAATGCGGTCGAGCAGCACCTGGGCGGCCTGCAGGCCCATCTGGCGCAGCGGCTGCTTCACCGTGGTGAGGCTGGGCTGGCTGAAGGCCGCGGTGATGATGTCGTCAAAGCCGATCACGGAAATATCCTGCGGAACCCGCAGCCCCACGTCGCAGATGGCGCGCACCGCGCCCAGGGCCGTAATGTCGTTGAAGCAGAAGACCGCGGTAAAGTCGCGATTGCGCTCCAGCAACTGGCGCATCAGGCGGTGCCCCGCTTCCGGCGTCTGGCTCGCTTCTTCCAGTTGCATGCAGCGCTCCAGCGCGATATCGATGCCCATTTCCCCGGCAACGCTCTGGATGCTCTTCCAGCGGTACTTCGCGTCGGTGATGCCCGGCGAGCCCTGCATGAAGGCGATCCGCTCGTGGCCGAGGTTGTGCAGGTGCTCCAGCGCCAGGCGCGCCGCCAGATCATGATCGAGCACGATGTTGGTCACGCCCGGCGCGGGACTGTGCGACGAAACGGCCACCGCGGGCACGGGCACATGAATCTCCGCCGGTGTGTCGAGCAGCAGCAGCCCATCTACCGCGCGCTCCAGCAGGCGGCGGGAATACTCCTCCACCAGATCGAGGCGGCGATAGTGGCTCGCTGTTACATAAAAATAGTGCGACTTGAGCAGGTGCGCCTCAATGGCATTCATCACCACCGGGAAATATCCGTCGCTCAGGTCTGGGACGATCACGCCAACCGACATGCTGCGGCTCTTGCGCAGCGACTTGGCGAAGTAATTGGGGCGGTAGTGGAAGCGGCGAGCAGCCTCAAACACCCGGTCGCGGGTGTGCTGCGGGATCGATCGCCCGGCTGGCGAGTTGTTGAGGACCAGCGAAACGGTCGTCTGAGAAAGGTGCAGATACTCGGCTAACTGCTTCAGATTGAGCGGCCGGCGTTCTGCGACGGATTCCGATTTTCCCTGGCTCATCGGACATCCAGGGCCCGGGTCACGGGTCCAGGGTTTGTTATGGCAACGATATCAGATTCCCCCACTTACGCCTCTTCCCAGTCGCCATAGACGTCTCTGAGCGCGGCACAGATCTCCCCTAAAGTACTGTAGGCCCGCACACAATCGAGGATATACGGCATGGTGTTCCCAGCGGCTAAGCCGTCCTTGTTCGGCACTGGTTCCCGCCCCGCGGCCCTCTTCAGGGCGTCGAGACTGCGCTCCACGGCCTCGCCGGACCGCTCATTTCGCAGCTTCTTCAGCTTGCGCGTCTGCGCCTCGCGCACGCTCTCGTCGATGTAGAGAATCTGCGGCGGAGGCTCCTGGATGGCGTAACGGTTGACCCCGACGATGATCTTCTCCTGGGCCTCGACGGCGCGCTGATGCGCGTAACTGGCCTCGGCGATCTCCTTTTGCGGATAGCCGCCCTCGATGGCGCGCACCATGCCGCCCATGGCGTCGAGCTTCTCGAAGTAGCGGAACGCCCCCTGCTCCATATCGAGCGTCGAGCGCTCGACGAAGTACGAGCCGCCCAGGGGATCGATCACACCCGCCACGCCCGATTCATGGGCCAGAATCTGCTGGGTCCGCAGCGCGATGCGCGCGGCGTCCTCGGTGGGCAGCGCGAGCGCCTCGTCGAAGGCGTCGGTATGCAGCGACTGGGTTCCACCCAGCACGGCCGCGAGCGCCTGGATGGCAACGCGTGCGATGTTGTTCTTCGGCTGCTGCGCGGTGAGCGAAACCCCGGCCGTCTGGGTGTGGAAGCGCATCCAGGTGGAGCGGGCGTTTTTCGCGCCGAAGCGCTCGGTCATCACGCGATACCAGACCTTGCGCGCCGCGCGGTATTTCGCGATTTCCTCGAAGAAATCGTTGTGCGCGTTGAAGAAGAAGCTGAGCCGGGGAGCGAAATCGTCGACGGCGAGGCCGCGGCGCAAGCCCCATTCGACATATTCCACGCCATCGTAGAGCGTGAACGCCAGTTCCTGGAGCGCTGTCGAGCCCGCCTCGCGAATGTGGTAGCCGGAGATGGAGATGGGATTGAACCTGGGCGTAAGGCGCGCACCGAACTCGAGCGTATCCACCACCAGGCGCATCGACGGCGCGGGCGGATAGAGGTACTCCTTCTGCGCGATGTACTCCTTCAGAATGTCGTTTTGCAGCGTGCCGGAGAGTCGTGTCCAGTTCGCGCCCTGGCGCTCGGCAACGGCCAGGTACATGGCCCAGAGCACGCTGGCCGGCGAGTTGATGGTCATGGAGACGGTCGTCGCGTCGAGCCGGATTCCGGCAAACAGCGTTTCCATGTCGTCGAGCGAATCGATGGCCACGCCGCACTTGCCCACCTCGCCCTCGCTGCGCGGGTCGTCGGAGTCGCAGCCCATGAGCGTCGGCAGATCGAAGGCGACCGAAAGACCG
>Ga0335075_10007799_pt1 | contig 16439 bp, 19 predicted proteins | sample Lox_Sample_24_FD_206723 | JGI IMG/M metagenome (GOLD analysis project Ga0335075, IMG submission 206723) | Soil microbial communities from Loxahatchee National Wildlife Refuge, Florida, United States - Lox_Sample_2.4 | ecosystem: Environmental > Terrestrial > Soil > Wetlands | place: USA... | reverse complement strand
CGTGAGCCGGAATGAGCGCGGTCGCTCTCGACGCAGACGCACGCGGCGCGCAGCCGCCGGTCGTCGACCGGAGGACGCAGAACGTCGTCTTCGCGACGGTTGTGCTCGGGATGCTGCTGGCGGCGCTCGACCAGACGATCGTCTCGACCGCACTGCCCACGATCGTCGGTGACCTCGGCTCCGCCGGCCACCAGTCGTGGGTGGTCACCTCCTACCTGCTCGCCGAGACGGTGATCACCGCGGTCGTCGGCAAGCTCGGCGACCTGTTCGGGCGAAAGATCGTCTTCCAGGTGTCGATCGTGGTGTTTGTCGCCGGCTCAGCGCTGAGCGGCGCCGCGCAGTCGATGGAGTGGCTGATCGCGGCTCGCGCGATCCAGGGACTCGGGGGCGGAGGGCTCACCGTGACCGCGACGGCCCTGATCGGCGACGTGATCCCGCTGCGCGAGCGCGGCCGCTATCAGGGGATGCTCGGCGCGGTGTTCGGGGTCACGACGGTCCTCGGGCCTCTGCTCGGCGGGATCTTCACCGATGACCTCACCTGGCGCTGGGCCTTCTACGTCAACGTGCCGATCGCGATCGTCGTGATCGCGATGTCGGCGCGGACGATCCCCCAGATCCGCTCCGGCGCAAAGCCGCGGATCGACCGGTTGGGGATCCTGTTCGTCGGCCTCGGGGCCGCGGGACTCACGCTCGCCACGAGCTGGGGCGGGACGACCTACCCATGGCTGTCGGGACAGATCCTCGGGCTGGCGGTGGTCTCGGTGGTGTGCCTCGTCGTGTTCGTCTGGGTCGAGTCACGCGCCGCTGAGCCGGTCCTGCCCCTGCGTCTGTTCCGCAACTCGGTGTTCTCCACCTGCTGCGCTCTCAGCTTCATCGTCGGCTTTGCGATGCTCGGGGCGATCACCTTCCTGCCGACGTTCCAGCAGTACGTCGACGGGGTCTCCGCGACGATCTCCGGGCTGCGGCTGCTGCCGCTCGTCATCGGCCTGCTCGCCACGTCGGTGAGCGCCGGCACGCTCGTCGGCAAGACCGGCCGCTACAAGGTGTTTCCGCTCGTCGGCACCGTCGTCATCGGCCTCGGCCTGTTCCTGCTCAGCCGCATGAACGAGCACACCTCGACGGTCATCTCCTCCCTGTTCATGCTCGTCCTCGGTGCCGGCATCGGCTGCTGCATGCAGGTGCTCACCCTGATCGTGCAGAACACCTCGAGCTACGAGGACCTCGGCGTGGCCACGTCAGGCGTGACCTTCTTCCGCACGCTCGGTGGATCGTTCGGAGCCAGCGTGTTCGGCTCGCTGTACTCCAACTTCCTGCGCGACCGGCTCCCGCACGCCCTGGCGACGGCTCGCGTGCCGCCGACCGTGATCGACACCCCGGAAGCCCTGCACCGCCTGCCCGACTCGCGGATCGAACCGCTGCTGCACGCCTACGCCCAGTCACTGGACCATGTCTTCATCTGGGCGGTCCCGGTGGCGGCGATCGGCTTCGTGGTCGCGCTCGGGCTGCGCGAGGTTCCGCTCCGTGGGACCGCCCAGGCTGCCGCCCTCGACATCGGAGATGGCTTTGCCATGCCGACCCAGGAGAGCTCCCAGGAGCGGCTGGAGCGGGCGATCGCGCGCATTCTCCGGACGCGCGGGCGCGAGGCGCTGCCGGCGGTCATCGCCCAGTCCGGAACCCCGCTCACCCCGGCTGGGTCGTGGGGAGTGGTCGAGATCATCCGGTACCGGCAGGCCTACGGCCAGGCCGACCTCTCCGAGATCGCCCGGCGCCACCACCTGCCCTCCGTCGTGCTCGAGCCGACGTTCGCCGAGCTCTCCGATCAGCGGATGATCACTCGGGATGGCGATGCGCTCGAGCTCACCGATGCGGGCGAGCAAGAGGTCTCGCGCGTGCTCTCGGCTTTCCGCGGGTGGCTCGCCGGGCAGCTCTCCGACTGGGAGGACGGCCCGGACTCGGCGCAGATCGGAGCGGCGCTCTCCGACATCTCGCGCAAGCTCCTGCAGCACCACGACGAGCACCAGGTGCCGCCGTCGCTCGCGCCCGCCGCCGCGTAAGGGCCACTAGCATCGAATCCAGCCCGTTTGGATGCCGACCCCGGTCCCCGGCGGGCCGACCATGACCGATCCGATCGAGCTGCACTACGCAATGGATCTGCTCCCGGCGGGGCCGTTCCCGTTCCGGCGCTGGCGCTGGGAGCTCTGGAACGGTGGGCAGATGCTGGCCGCGGGCTGGCGCCTGAACCCGCTGCACGCCCAGCGCGCGCTCCGGATGCGCGCGCTGCGCTACGCCCACCGGGTCCACGGACTGCACCCCCTGCGGCTGGAGAACGGCCACCCGCCCGAGACCTCCTGGAACGGCGGACCGGTGACGATCGACTGGGGCGAGCTGCGCGTCGTGCTCACGCCGCGCGCACTTGTCGCCGAGGCACCTGCGCGGCTGGCTCCGGCCTCGGGCTGATGGCGGAGCCCAACGTCATCACGGTGCGCCGGTTGATCACCGAGGCGGCGGCCGCCCATGACGAGTTGCTCAGCCGACTCCCCGCCGAACTGCAGGTCTCTCTGCCGGTCGACGCCCAGGGGGTCACCCAGGCGATCGACCATCTCGCGGTCGCCGCCGGGCTCTCACCGTCGGAGCGCCTGGATCTGATCAAGCCTCACGCGGTCAACCCGGCGGTCCTGCACGCCCGGGTGTTCGGGCGCGCCCCGCTGGCCCGTGAGACGGTGATCGGGTCGTTCGTGGACGGCGCACGGGTTCGCGCCGACGCGCTCGGCGAGCTGGCCGACATCGTCGGAGGCGGCGAACTCGGCGCCGAGGTGCGAGGGCTACTGGTGGACAGCCCGCCGCCCGTCGAGACCCGCGGGCCGGACGTGGTCGTCGAACTGCGCGCCACCTACGCCGCACAGGAGCGGGCCGCGGTGCTGATCGCGGCGCACCTGGATCGCGACCCCGAGCCGCGCGATGTCTAACTGAGCACGAACTGCGCCACGAGCTTCTCCAGCTCGTCGGCGGTCATCGACAGGCTGTGCGCCGAGGAGGCGATCTGCTGAGTCGAGGCGCTGGTCTGCTCGGTCGCCGCCGAAACCTGCTCGGTGGAGGAGGACGACTGCTCGGCCACGACCGCGACGGCGTTGACGCTCTCGTGCATGCGGGTGGCGCTGTCGGCGATCTGGGCGCACGACGCAGCGATCTGCTCGATCCGCCCCGTCATCGACTCGACGTTGTCGTGGATCTGCCGGAACGCGTCCCGCGCGGCCTGAACGGTCTGCGCACCTTCGTCCGTCTGGCGCACGCCGTCCGAGACGACGACGACCGCTCGCTCGGTCTCAGAGCTGATCTCGTGGACGATCGCCGCGATCGTCCCGGCCGCCTCAGAGGACTCCTCGGCGAGCTTGCGGACCTCCTCGGCGACGACTGCGAAGCCCTTGCCCTGTTCCCCGGCGCGGGCGGCCTCAATGGCGGCATTCAGTGCCAGCAGGTTCGTCTGCTCCGCGATCCCACTGATCGTGTCGACGATGCCGGCGATCCGGCTCGACTTCTCGCCAAGCGTCTCGATCACTGCAGAGACCTGCGCCGACGACTCCTGGACACCGCGCATCGCCTGGTCGACAAGCTCGACGGCGCGCTCGCCGGCCTCGGCGGAGGCGCGCGCCTCGGCGGCGACCCCGGCGCTCTCCGCGGCCGCCTCGGACGAGCTCCGGCTCGCCGCCGCGACCTCCTCGCTCATCTGGCGCGCCTGCCCGACCGCCCGGACCTGCTCCTCGGCGCCCGTGGCGACGGTGCCGACCGATGCCGCGATCTCCGTGATGGCGCGGCCGACCTCCTCGGTCGTCGAGGCCATCTCGACGCTCGAGCTGTTCAGCGCGGCGGAGGTGCCAGAGATCGCGCGCACGACCGAGCCGACGCGATCGCGCAGATCGATGAACGAATGGCGCAGCGCGTCCCCGTCGGAGCGAGGCTCGATCGGCGTGGCGAAATTCCCGGCCGCGATCTGCTGCGCAGCCGCGGCGGTCTCACGCAGGTAGTCGACGACCTCGGCCAATGCGCGGCCCATCGCCGCGATCTCGTCGTGGCCGGAGACCTCGATGTCCTGATCGACCTCGCCCTGGCGCAGCCCGCGGGCCACGCGCACCATCGAGCGCACCCCGCCGACAACCCGGCGGGTGAGCAACAGGACGACGCCGATTGCGAGCAGGATGGCGATCACAGCGAGGACGAGGACCAGGACGGTCGCCGAGCGGCGACTCGAGGCGGCCGCCGAGCGGCTCTCCTTCCGGATCTGGGAGGCGAGAGCGGCGGCAGCGGTCGACAGGCTGTCGGTGGCGGCGTCGGCGGCGCCGCCCGGCCCGGCGAGCGCGGCGGCGGCATGCACGCGGCCGGCCTTGGCGAGCGCGACGGCGCGCGTGTCAAGCGCGGCCCAGCGTGCGAAGTCCGATCGGATCCGTGCGTCGTCGGAGCGGTCGGCAGGCGTCATCAGGTTGTCTCCGAGCGCCGTGAGCGTCTTGCGGAACAGCTGCACGTCGCCGGCATGGTCGGCGGCGCCGACCCCACCCCCGAGCACGGTCATCAGCTGCGACCCCTGCATGTTGTAGGTGTCGATGCTCAGCTGGTCGGCGAGATCGACCCGCGCCGCACCGTTCTCCAGCCGGTGGGTGACGGACGACAGCCTGCTGATCGTGACCACGACGCCGACGCCGAAGACCGCGATGACGAGTGCGAAGCCCGCAAACAGCTGGGACCGCAGCGAGGAAGTGACAAGGCGCATGACCAGAGTGGTCGGCCGGTCGGGGCCAGGCTGAAGCCCTCAGTATGAATTCATTCAGACAGGCTCGCTGTCATCCACGCGGGACTGCACACGCTCCTCGACGCGCCGGTCCGACAGCAGGCTGGTCACGCTGATCACCTGCTCCCGGCGGTTGCGCGCGACCAGCGACCACAGCCAGCGGGTGACCGTGCCCACCCGGTTGCCCCATCCGACGAGATAGAAGAGATGCACGACCGCCCACAGCGCGAACGCGACCGGGCCACCGAAGCGGATGCCCTTGATGTCCGCGACCGCCCGCTGACGGCCGATCGTCGCCAGCGTGCCCTTGTCGACGTAGTGAAATGGCGCGGGGGCGGGGCGACCGTCCAGTCGGGCCGCGATCACCTTCGCGGCGTAGATCCCCTGCTGGATCGCCGCCGGCGCCAGCCCGGGCACGCCCTCCAGGTCGGCCATGTCACCGACGACGAACACCTCGGGGTGACCGGCGAGGGTCAGGTCGGGCCCGACCGGGACCCGGCCTCCCTTGCCGAGCTCGATATGAGCCGCCGCTCCGAGGATCTTCGCCAGCCCCGCCGCCTGGACTCCCGCGGACCAGAGGATCGTGTGCGCGGAGATCCGGACATGACCCTCGGGTCCTTCGGCGTCGAGCCCGCTGTCGTCCACACCCACGACCTTGTGGCGCACGCGCACGTCGACCCCCAGCTTCTCCAGGTCCCGGTGCGCGCGCCGCTGCAGCGATGGAGCGAATGACGGGAGGATCTCGTCGACCGCATCCAGCAGGATGATGCGCCGGTCAGCCGGGTCGAACGCCCGATACTCATCACGGAGCACCCGGTGGGTGAGGACGCTCAGCTGGCCGGCGAGCTCGACGCCGGTCGGGCCGGCGCCGACGACGGCGTAGGTGAGCCACGCGTCCCGGGCCGGGCCCGGCGGCTCCTGCTCGGCCATCTCGAACGCCCCGAGGATGTGACTGCGGATCCGGGCAGCGTGGTCGAGGGTCTTCATCGGCAGCGCCCATTGCTCCCAGTCGTCATGACCGAAATAGGAGTCTTCCGAGCCCGCGGCCAGCACGAGCGTGTCGTAAGGCACCTCGAGCTCCTCCAGCAGATGTCCTCGCACCACCTTGCCTTCGAGGTCGATCTCCTCGATCTCGCCCATCAGCGTCCGCACCGCCCCCATCGAGCGGAACATCGAGCGCAGCGCCGGCGCCACCTGGCCCTCGGAGAGAAGCCCGGTGGCGACCTGGTAGAGCAACGGCTGGAACAGGTGGTGGTTGGCGCGGTCGATGAGCGTGATCTCCGCACCGGACTTCGCCAGGCGGGTTGCCGCGCGGACGCCGGCGAACCCGCCACCGACGATGACGACGCGGTGAGGCTCCGAGCCGGCCATCTCAGCCGTCGGTCCTGATCGAGTCCGGCACGGCGACCCACCCGTGCCGGCGCGTCTCGTAGACGCTTCGCGTCGGCGGCGGGAAGCTCGGGTCGGCGAACGCGCCGACCGGGATCGCGACCAGCTCAGGCGAATGCTCGAACGTGTAGAAGACCGTGGAGCCGCATTCCGGGCAGAAGCGGTAGATCCGCGCCTCGCCTCCCTCGTCGGCGTGACGCACATACTCGCTCGCGCGCCCGTGGACCTCGACGGTGTCCGCGTCGAAGCGGGCCTGCTCTCCGAACGGCGAGCCGGTGCGTCGCTGGCAGGCCAGGCAGTGGCAGATCGAGACCCGTTTGACGGGGCCGTTGACGGTGACGCGCAGCTGGCCGCAGCTGCAACTCGCCTCGCGCGCGCGAGATTCGGTGCCGGGACTTGCGATCATCGGGCTCCTCCAGACCAGCGGTCGTAACGGATCACATCGACGGCCGGCCGCCGCCGGACCTCACCGAACCGCCCCGTCGGCCATCCGACGGGAATCATGCAGAACGTCTTCACCCGCCTGGGGATCCCGAGGATCGCCTTGAACTCCTGCTCCTGCTCCAGATGCCAGGTGGTGAGCACCGCACCGAGCCCGTGGGCGCGCGCGGAGAGCAGCAGATTCTGGGCTCCCGGGAACACGCATCCGGCCTCGGTGATCGCCACCGCACGGCGGCTGTTGCGGATGAGCGCCAGCGAGCGGCGCGCGCCGAGGCCCGCGAGCCCCCGGGCGACTCCGATGACGTTGCGCTCGACCTGCCGCTGCCACGGCCCGAGCTCGTAGCAGGGAACGATGAGTGCGGGGACCTCAGCAAACCGATCGGCCTGGTGACGAGAGGAGGCGAGCATCCGCGCGAAGCGGTCTCTGTCCATCCCCTCTGGCGGCACCGCGGTGCGCTGGTAGAAGTCGACGCAGGCGCGCCACGGCTCCGCCAGCGCCCTCATCTGATCCCGATCGGTGACGATCACGTACGTATAGGCCTGGGTGTTGCTCGCGCTCGGCGCCCAGGTGGCCGCTTGGACGATCTGCTCGAGCAGCGCACGAGGCACCGGATCCGGCTTCAGGCGGCGCATTGCGCGCATCGTGCGCATCACCTCGAGGATCGGCGCGTCCGGACCCGGCGCATTCTGGATGGGGGCGGTGCTCGTCATCCCGTCCAACGATATGGGAGGCGAGAACTTCGCCTTGGCGGACGGGCCGTTGACCCGCAATTTGCGACAAATCTCCGACATGCGTCCACGACGGTGTCGGGCCGGTCAAGTCGGTCAGCGCGAGGACGTATATGCGACTACGCGACCGCACATTCCGAACATTTCAGAGACAAACAATGAGCGCACTCGCAAATCAATTGGTGACCGTCACCCTCGGGTGGCGTGAGCCCAACGGCCAGGTGGTCCAGTACGGCGGCGGCGCCGGCTCGCCCGCCCCGGCGCCCGCGCCGGCCGCAACCTCATCGGGCTCTTCGAGCTCCTCGGGCCAGGAGGACACCGCCCCCGGCTCGAACGCCATCGACCTGTTCGCCTGAGGCACCACCGACCTCGAGTCCCGCCACGGCCGACTCCCCGGCGTAGGCCACCCGGCCTCGCCGCCGCACCACGAGGCGCAGACGCGCCGCAAGGTGTTCATTTGCCCCGGGTCTGCTGCGGCGCGCGGCGAGATCCGGCACCGGCAGCACATGCGCCTTCTCGGGCGCGCTCTCGCCCTCCAGTTCCACCGCCCAGACCGGGCCTCGCGCCCGTAGGTGCCAGCCTCCGTCCCGCAGGGTCACGCGCGATGGTGCGAGCACCGGATTGCCGAGCCGCGCCCGCCTCGGGCCCAGCGCGACGGCGATTCCGGTCGCCTCGGTCCTGATCGGTCCGAGCGTCACCTCGCCTCCCGCGAAGGCGATGCATACGTCCTCACAGTCGAACCCGTGCGCCTGACCCCACCACCATCGCGACGGGAACCCGCCCCCGCCCCAGTTCTTCTCCGCGTACACCTGGAACCCGCCGAGGTCGATCGTCTCCTGCCCTACTTCCACCGCTCCGCGCACGTCGCCACCCAGGAGATGGGGATGCCAGTACTGCCCGAGCCCCGGGATCAGGTGGCCCGCACCGGAGCCGCCGAGCATCGACCGCCGCGCGCTCGCGGGATCGGCGAGCGTGACCGAGAGCCGGGCGCCTGGACCCAGGTCGACCTCGAGCCCGGTCGTGTCGCCGCGAAACGAACCCGCCTGCCCCCGCGCCCACACCCCGAGCGCGGCGGGGTCGGCACCGGCCGCGGGCAGGTCGACCCACCGCAGAAACCCACCGGGGTGCGCTCCGATCGCGACCGTCGCCCACGGAGGTCCTCCACCCCGGCACACGCCGCAGAGCGCGATCACCACCCGTCCGGAGCGCCGGTCGGAGAATCGCCAGAAGTACCCCTCCATCGCCGCGCCGTGATCCCGTCGTGGATCGCCGAACGGCGGATCGGCGCCCAGCGCGCGATAACGGCGGAGGATCGTGTCAGCGGCGAACATTCGGGGCATCCGTGGAGAACACCGTGAGCAGCATCCCATGAGCGAGCCGGCGGCCGTTGGCGGCACGACGATCCCCGACCGTCCGCGCGGCCGCGAGCGCATGCGCCTGTGGTACCGGTCTCTGCGGGCGCCGTCGCTGCTCACCTCGGTGATTCCCGCCGCGGCGGGCGGTCTCACCGCGATCGGCGCCGGTCACGCGGACTGGTGGCTGCTGGCGGTCGCGCTGCTGGCCCTGCTGTGCCTGCACGCGGGCACGAACATCTCCAACGACGTCGAGGACGCCGCGCGCGGTGTCGACCCGCCCGACAAGACGCTGCGCAACTCGCAGGTGTTCAACACCGGGCGGCTCACGATTGCGGAGGGCCGGCGCCTCTACGGCGCCTGCTTCGGTGCCGGACTGCTGCTGGGCGTGCTGATCGCGATCGCGCAGGGACCCGCGATTCTGGTCATCGGCGTGATCGGCCTGCTGGGAGGTCTGCTCTATACCGCCGGCCCGCGGCCCTATAAGTACCTGGGGCTCGGCGAGGCGGCGATCGTCCTGCTCATGGGACCGCTGATGACCCAGGGCGCCGCGACCGCGGTGAGCGGTGACGCGTTCGCGGCGCAGGCGTTCTGGATCGGCGCTGGACCGGGGCTGCTGATCACCTGCGTACTCGCCTCCAACAACCTCGACGACATCGACGGCGATCGCCGCGCCGGCGCGCGAACGCTCGCGGTGCGCGTCGGCTTCGATCGCTACCGGATCGTCTACGTGACGGCGATCCTCGCCGTGATCCCGGCGCAGGTCGCGCTGTGGGTCAGTGGGTTGTTCGACGCGTGGATCCTCCTGCCGCTGCTCGTCACGCCATTGCTCATGGTCCGCGCACTCGAGGTACTCGGGCTGCGACGCTCCGACGATCCCGCGCTGGCGACGCTCACGCCGCGCACGGCGCAGGTCCATGTGTTGTTCGGCGTGCTGCTGATCGTCGCTGTCGTGTTGGCGCGCGCGCTGTGAGGGCTCTCACGGGACGAACACGATCCGCTCGCCGCGGTCGACCGGTGCCTCCCAGGCGCTCTCCACCTCGGCGAGGGCAACCGTCCGGGTGCGCACGTCGAACGTCCCGCGCTCGATCTCAGCCACGAGCGAAGGCAGCTCCGCCAGATAGGTCGCCGGGCCGACCGATCCCTGGCCCGATCCCTGGATCCGCAGGTTCGCCGACCGCAGTGCTGCCGAGGGCAGCTCCAGCGTCGGTCCGGCCACCGCGCCGATCTGGACCCAGTCGAGCGGTCGGCTGCGATCCGCGCGGGCGGTGAGGAGCGCGAGCATCGCCCGGCGAGCGGGCTCGCCCCAGAGGTAGTCGATGACCACGTCGACCTCGGCCGCGACCGCCGCAAGGTCCGAGTCGCCCCGCTCGGCGTCCTCGCCGTCGCGGAGGCACACGATCTCGTCGGCACCGAGCGCGGAAAGCTGCTGCAGTCGCGTCGCGTCGCGCCCGGCGGCGAGGACCCGGCCCGCCCCGAGGCGGCGTGCGACCTGGACGGCCATTGCCCCGGCGTTGCCGGTGGCCCCCAGGACGAGGACCGCCTGACCGGGCATGAGCGTCGTCCGTCGCCGCAGCGCGACCCAGGAGGACATCGCGGGATTCATCGCCGCCGCGACCGCCGCCACGTCGACCCCGTCGGGCAGTTCGATCGCGCGGCGGGGGTCGAGGAGCGCCTTTTCGGCCATCGTTCCGGTGGCGTCGTCGTCGGCGACGAAGTACACGAGCGCGCCGTCCGCGCGACGCCCGACTCCGTCCACGCCCGGGACCATCGGCAGCGTGCCGGTGCTCGTGTAATGCGCACCGCGTGCCCCCGAGCGCACCCGTGGGTGCAGACCCGCGGCCAGCACGTCGACGAGCTCCTGGCCATCTTCACGCGGGACCGGGACCGCGAACCGGCCGTACTGCGGCGGCCGTTCGAAGCTGCTCACCACCGCGGCGTTCATCGTCGCCATCACATCGCCTCCGAGATTTAGTTGGTGTCACGTACTAATATAGTTGGTCTCACGTACTATTGAGCCCATGACCCCGCCCGACCAGACTCCGCGCCACCTGACCGACGTCGATGCGCTCGCCCAACTGTCGTTTCTCGTTCAGGCGACGCTCGAGCGGCGCGCCGCACGCGCGGAGGTGTCGCTCAGCCTCACGCGGCTGCTCGGGATACTCCGGGACCGCCGGCCGACGATGTACCAGCTCGCCCAGCTGATGGATCTCGACAAGTCGAGCGTCACCGGGCTCGTGGAGCGCGCCGAGCGGCGCGGACTCACCCTGCGCTCCCGGTCGCCTCACGATGGTCGCTCGGTCCTCGTGACGCTGACCGAGGAGGGGCGAGCGCTTGTCGCGCAGGTTGCCGCCGAGTTCGGCCGGGACATCGAGCAGCTCCTGGGGGCGCTGACCGCGACGGACCGCGCCGCCCTGACCGAGATCGCCGAGCGAGTGCTGATCACGGACGCCGGAACCCGCGGGATCGATCTGTTCGCCACGGAGCAGTCCGGCACCTGACCGGCGGCTCGCCGTTCCGGCCCGCCGGGACCGAACCAATGTCCAGTCCGAGCGCTCGAAGCTCACGCGATCGGCCGGGGACGGACGATGGGCGAGTATGCGAACGCCGCCGATGCGTCGTGGTGCCGCGCGCGCCCTGAGCGCGCTCGCGGCGTCTCTCGACCCGACCACCGACGGCGATCAGCTCACCGGCCTGGCCACCCGGGGGACGTTGATGCGTCACCTCCAGCGCCTGCTGGAGCGCGGCGAGCACCCCGCGATCCTGTACGTCGATCTCGACGACTTCAAGCTCGTCAACGACACCCTCGGCCATGCCGCGGGCGATGAACTGCTCCGGCACGTTGCGGGCGAGATGGCCCGGCTGCTCGGTCCGGGAGACATGATCGCCCGGCAGGGCGGGGACGAGTTCGCGCTGGTGCTCCCGAGCGCGAGGGACGCCGGCGCGCTCGCCCACCGCCTGCGCACGGCGATCACGGCGCCGGTGTTCGTGCGAGGGGTCCAGATGCAGGTCGGCGGCTCAATCGGGATCGCCGTCGCACCCGGCGACGGGCTCGACGCGGGCTCACTGCTGGAGGCCGCCGATGGAGCGATGTACGAGGCGAAGGCCAGCGGTCGCGATCAGATCCGCCGTGCGGCCGACAGCGTGTCCCGCGACCGGCAGCGTGACCGCGCCGCGCTCACCCTCACCGCCTCGCTTCCGGCGGCGATCTCCCGCGACGAGCTGCGCCTGCACTGGCAGCCGATCGTCGAAGTCGACGGGCTGACCATCATCGGGCTGGAGGCCCTCGTGCGCTGGGAGCATCCCGAGCGGGGTCTGCTCTATCCGGGAGAGTTCCTGCCGTTCGCGGAGACGAGCGGGATGATCCACGCGGTCGACGAGTGGGTCGCCTCCGCGGTCACCCGCCAGCGCGTCGAATGGCGGACCCGTGGCCTGGACCCGTACGTCGGCTTCAACCTCTCGCCGCAGTTCGCCCGGCTGCCCGGCTCGCTCGGTCCGCTGCTCGAGCGCCTCACCTCCGGTGGCCTGTCGCTCGAGCGCGTCACCGTCGAGCTCACCGAATCGGTGGCGCTGCGCGAGGACCGGCGGCTGTTCTCCTTCCTGCACGGGCTCGCCGACGCCGGGGTGACGGTGAGCCTCGACGACTTCGGCCGGGCGTACTCCTCGCTGGACCGCCTGCGCGACGTCCCCGCGAAATGGATCAAGCTCGACCGCGCGTTCCTTGACCGGGTTCAGGCGGACGCGTCCGCGACCGACGTGCTGTTCGCGATCCTCGAGCTCGTCCAGGCGCTGAAGCTGAAGCTCGTCGTCGAGGGAGTCGAGAACCCCGAACAGCTCGAGGTGCTCCGCTCTCACGGGGCGCTGACCGGAGCGCAGGGCTACCTGCTCGGCCGTCCGGCGCCGGCCGCGGCGCTCGAGCAGCGGCTGCGGGAGTCGTCACCGAGCCGGCTGCAGGCGCCCGGAGCGCTCCGGTTGCCAGCGGAGGCGGATCGGAGTTCCCTCCAGCCCGGGCAGCGGCAGCGCGAGCGCCTCGGCCTCGATCGCCTCCCGCTCGGCGGCTGAGGGCTCCTTCCACATCTCCACCGACACGACCTCGCGCGCCCGGCGCCAGGTCCCGCACACCTCGCCGCCGACCAGCACCGCCCCCGGCCACACGCGCGAGGTCCACAGCCTGGCGCGATTGGCCGGATCGGACACGAGCAGCTCGCGCTCGCGCCCCTGCAGGAGGAACAGGGTGTCCCCGCTCGGCAGCAACCTCGCCGGTGCGGTCCGGTCCTGCCCCCGCGCCCGCCGCAGCTCGGCCTCGTCGGCGGACAGGATCCACCCCTCGCCGATCGGACTGCGCACTCTGGTCAACGACGCGGTCAGTCCGTCAAAGGCAGCGGTCGCACCCGTCGGCGGGATGCCGGCCCACGCACTGAACCCCTGTGCGGTTCCGGGACCGAACACGCGTAGGTAGCGCCGGGCGAGCTCCCGCCGGGCCTCGCCGGCGTCGATCTCGGGAGCGGGAATCGAGCGGATCAGCGGGCGGCGCGCACCCTCCCAGCGCAACAGCAGCGTCCCCGTGGTCGTGGCGTAGCGCAGGCGGTTGGGGTTGACGCCGAGCGCCGCTCCGACCTCGTCGTAGGGGCGCGACTCGCTCCCCAGGTGCTCGCGCAGCTGCGCGGCCAGGGTCTCGGCGCGCCGTCGCTGCACCGGACCGTCGGGATGGCGGCCCACCGTGAACACGGCGAGGTCGCGCTCGGCCACCGCGTAGGCACTGAACCGCGGGCCCCACACCTGCACGAGCGGCGGCTGCTCCCAAGCCGCCGGGCCGACGCCGTCGACCCGCGCGAACAGCGAGAGCTGGGCGGCGCGCGGCATGCTGTCCTGGAGCCCGCCGAATGCTGCGATCTCGATCGACCGAGCCCCCGGCGGCAGGCGCTCGTCGAGCGCGGAGACGCGACGGCGGAAGCCGAGGATCTGCTGCCGGTCGACCCTCAGCACGGAGCGGGTGGGCATAGGCTGTGCGCAGTATGCGCTACGAGACGACCGGCCGGCACCTCCTGAGGGCGCGCGACCTCGCTGACTCGCGCTACACCGATCCGCTCACGGTCGATGATCTCGCGGCCGCGGCCGGCCTGTCCCGCGCGCACTTCAGCCGGGAGTTTCGCCAGGCGTTCGGCGAATCGCCGCACGGTTACCTGCTCACGCGCCGGTTGGAGCGCGCCGCCGCGATGCTGCGCAACACGGACCAGTCGGTCGCGGAGATCTGCTTCTCGGTGGGCCTGCGCAGCGTCGGCTCCTTCACCTCGAGCTTCACCCGCACCTACGGGCGCTCGCCCACTGCCTATCGGGCCTCGTTCCCCCCGGCTATCAACCTGGCGCTCGTGCCCACCTGTGCGCTGCGCGCCTACACCCGCCCCCAACGGCGCACGTTTGGAGAAGACAGCGCGCCGACGCCCGATTAGCGTGGCGTCGTCCGTTGAATCACCACCCGGAAAGGGCACAGATGATGAAGATCGCCAGCATGCAGGTCTGGGTCACCGATCAGCAGCACGCGCTCGAGTTCTACACGCAGAAGGTCGGCCTGGAGGTGCGCGTCGACGTCACCGTTCCGGAGCTCGGCAACTTCCGCTGGCTGACCGTGGCGCCCCCCGGTCAGGAGGACGTCGCGATCGTCCTGATGCTCATCCCCTCGCCCCCGATTTTCGAGGCCGAGACGATCGAGCACATCAAGGCGACGATGGAGCGGGGTGTCTCCGGCGGGGTGTTTCTCACCACCGAAGACATCCATGCCGACTTCGCGCGGATGAAGGGAGCGGGGGTCGAGTTCGTCGAGGAGCCCGAGGAGCGGCCGTACGGGATCGACTGCGGGTTCCGCGATCCGTTCGGGAACCACATCCGGCTCTCCCAGCTCAACGACCTCGCGCGGCCGTCCTGAGCCGGCGGGAGAGCCGGAACACCGGATGGTCAGGCGCGACGCGCAGCAGTTCCTCGTCCGAGGAGTCCGGGCCGACGCCCGCAAAGAACACGCCGACCTCGACCTTCCACTTCTTCAGGTAGGCCCGGAGCACCGCGGGCTTGTCGGCGTCGGCGAGCTCGGCGGCACGAAAGGGCTCGACGCGCCTGCCGACCCGCAGCCTGCCCTCACCGCTCGCCCGCAGGTTCTTCACCCACTGTGTGTGGCCCCGCGGGGCGACCAGATACTCCACGCCCTCGTAGCGCAGCAGGTTGACGGGCGTCTGCCTCCACTCGCCCGACTTCCGTCCTTTCACCTCGAGCACCCGCGACCCGTAGACGCTGAGGCCGAGACGGGTGAGCAACGCGACGACGCGATTGAGGACGTTGGTCGTCAACCATCCCGGCCGCTGGTAGTGCTCGCTCACGGCGGCGATTCTGCCAGCGCCCGCCCGGATCGGCTAGAACACCGGGTATGGATGAGCGGCTGGCGGCGCTCCTCAGCGATCTGCACGAGCACGGCGCCGAGCACGACGCGGACAAGCCCGATCGGCTTGATCGGCTGCGCAACCTCGAGCCCGACAGCGCCCGGCTGCTCGCGCTGCTGGTCCGCGCGTGCGGGGCGCGGACGGTGCTGGAGCTCGGAACCTCGAACGGCTACTCGACCGTGTGGCTCGCGGACGCGGTGCGGGCGACCGGTGGACGGCTGACCACCGTCGACCTGGATCCGCACCGCAGCACCGAGGCGGCGGGCAACCTCGACCGAGCCGGCCTGCGCGCATTCGTCGAGCTGCGGGTGCAGGACGCCGCGCACGCACTCGGCGACTCGGCCGACGCCGAGTGGGATCTGATCTTCCTGGACGCAGAGCGGCCCGCGTACCCGGCGTACTGGCCCGAGCTGCAACGCGCGCTCCGTCCCGGCGGCCTGCTCGCGGTCGACAACGTCATCTCACACGCCGGTCAGGTCGCCACGTTCCGCGGTCTGGTGGCCACCACGCCTGGGTTCACCGAGGCGCTGGCCCCGACCGGCGCGGGCATGCTGCTGCTCGTCAAGGACCCCCTGGGGGAGGAGCGAGCCGATGGGTGAGATCGAGCGGCGCCTCGGGGAGCGCGGACTGGCGTTGCCGGCGCCGTTCGCCGGACCGGAGGGGATGCGGCGGCCGAGCTCGGGGACCTGGATCGCGTCACCGGCTGGCTCAAGGTTCTCGGCTTCGTCAACGCCGCGCCCGAGTTCACCGCCACGCCGCCGGTGATCAACGGCTTCAGCGACCTCATCCTCGATCTGTGGGGCGAGCGCGGGCACCACGCCCGCTCGGCGATCGGCGTCGCCGAGCTGCCGTTCTCCTTCCCGGTGGAGATGGAGGCGGTCGTGACGCTCGACGGCCGCTGACTGTGGGAACCTCGAGACGCCCCACGCGTCTCGAACTTCCCAGAGTCACCGGAGAACCCCGCCATCCCGCCACTCTGGGAACCTCAAGACGCCCCACGCGTCTCGAACTTCCCAGACCATATGGATTGAGGTCGTGTCCGGTCTGAGGTGTAGAAGAGGCCGGTTCCCCCATGCGGTCGTGGGGGAGTGTTCAGGCCGCGCGGTAGCCGCCGCGCGGCCGGCCCACAATCGCATAGGAGGAGCCAGCCATGGCGAAGGCTAGATCCCTCGTCGGCTTGGATGTGCACGCCACCAAGGTGGTGGCGGCGGTCCTGGATGTCGAGACCGGGGAGCTTGGGTTCTTCGGGATGGAGATGGATGTCGAGAGAATCGCGGGGTTCTGCGCGGCGCTGCCGGGACCGGTCAGCGCGACGTATGA
>Ga0335075_10007798_pt1 | contig 16440 bp, 12 predicted proteins | sample Lox_Sample_24_FD_206723 | JGI IMG/M metagenome (GOLD analysis project Ga0335075, IMG submission 206723) | Soil microbial communities from Loxahatchee National Wildlife Refuge, Florida, United States - Lox_Sample_2.4 | ecosystem: Environmental > Terrestrial > Soil > Wetlands | place: USA... | reverse complement strand
TAGGTGGCGATGGATTTCATGGCGTCACTCCCTTGGCTTCGGCGGCAAGTTTCTGTTCGAAATCGGGCAGTCTCAGGTTCGCGAGCAACCCGTCGATGCCGGCGCGTTGGTCGCTGGGTGCATAGACTCCGGAGTTCTGCATCTCGCCGAGATAGGACTGCAGCACTCGTGTGCCGGCGGGACCGACCGAATCGAGCAGAGAAGACGCGAGCTTCCGTTGCGTCTCTGCCGCAACGCCCTCGCGTTGGTAGATGTAAGCCATCACGAGCGCATCCGGCACTGGCCGCTTGAGCTTGTCGAACTTCTTGACGACCCGACTGAAGCTGACGCTGATCGGCGCAGTCGCTGCAGCGATCGTCAGCTTCGCATCATGGGTCTTCAGGAATTCCTGCAGTTTCGCGAGATCGTCGGCCTGCATCCCGCGGCGGGTGAGTTCTGCGCCGAGACCCGGTGGATCGAGTGCCGGCAGGAGCCCGGTGAGCGTTACCGCGGGATCGCCCCATTCGGGATGAGCGACGAGATCGACGCTGTAGCTGCCGTCGCCACGATCGTTTTGCGTCCAGCGCGCGCTGCAGATCCCAGGACATCTCGAATCGCTCGCGGGCCAGTGATCGATCCGCGAGCAGTGCGCCCAGGCCGCCGAGACGGGCCTGAGCTTCCCGCGCCGAATAGACGCGCATGTGCGCGCGCAGTTGATCGGCACTCCTGACGGCCGGCGCCTGCACTTTCTCGTCGAATTCGGCGGCCTGCGCGACGCCGAGGACACTGGCGAACAACGCGACCACGGCCGCCGCGAACGGCAGGCGGGCGAAGGGCCGCGAGAGGGGATTGATGGAAATGGGCATGTCGACTCTCCTTGTGCTCTAGCTACGTGACGGGGACTCCTTTCCCCGCCGCCAGCATAGTCCGACCCGGCCGGCGCGCATCATCCGAACGGGTGACCAGCCCGCATTCGTGCCCACATTGGTGCAAAATGCGCGCATGTTGTTAGTCATCGACCTGATCGGCGTGTTCGTGTTCGCCTTGTCGGGCGCCACGGCGGCGGTCCGGCAGCGTCTCGACTTCTTCGGCGTGCTGGTGGTGTCGTTCGCCACGGCCAGCGCCGGCGGAATCCTGCGGGATCTCCTGATCGGCGCGGTGCCGCCGGCGACCATCGCCGACTGGCGCTACCTCGCCGCGGCGCTGCTGGCGGGCACGGTCACCTTCTACTGGCATCGCGCGATCGAACGCCTGCGCAACCCCGTGCGCGTGTTCGACGCGGCGGGCCTGGGCCTGTTCGCGGTGGCGGGCACGCAGAAGGCACTGGCCGCGGGCCTCACGCCGGTCATGGCCGCGGTGCTTGGCATGCTGACGGGCATCGGCGGCGGCATCGTGCGCGACCTGCTGCTGTCGCGCGTGCCGCTGGTGTTCCGTCCGGAGACGGAGATCTACGCGCTGGCCGCGCTCGCCGGTTCGATCGTGGTCGTCGTCGGGCACTGGCTCGCGTGGCAGCCGATGCCGACCGCGGTCGCCGGCGCCGTCCTCTGCTTCGCGCTCCGTCTGCTCGCGATGTGGTTCAACTGGCGCCTGCCGAGCGCGCAGCGCGGCGGCACTTGATAGACTGCCGCGCGTGAACACACCCACGCCCGTCAAGGTTGCATTGATCGCCGGCGCCTCCGGCCTCGTCGGCGGACACGCGCTGCAGGCGCTGCTCGGCGCGCCGGAATACGGCCGCGTCTGGGCCTTGTCGCGGCGCCCGCTCGGCCGCGAACACGCGAAGCTCGCCAACCGCATCGTCAGGTTCGACCGCATGGCCGAACAGTTGAAAGGGCTGGCCGTCAACGAGGCCTTCTGCGCCATCGGCACGACGATCCGCGACGCGGGTTCGCAGGAAGCGTTCCGCGCCGCCGACGTGGACGCGGTGCTGATGTTCGCACGTGCCGCGCGCGCCGCCGGCGCGACGCGCTTCGTCGTCGTCTCGTCCATCGGCGCCGACTCCGGTTCGAAGAAGTTCTATCTACGCACCAAGGGCGAGATGGAAGAGGCGGTCGCGGACCTCGGCTTCACCGCGGTCGACATCCTGCAGCCGAGCTTGTTGTTAGGCTCGCGCAAGGCGATGCGCGTGCTCGAGCTCGCCGGTCAGCTGGTCGCGCCGCTGGTCAATCCGCTGCTGACGGGACCGCGCGAGGTGTACCGCGCGATCCCCGCGGAGACGGTCGGCAAGGCGATGCTCGGCGCCGCGCGCGCCGGTCGCCGTGGTGTTTATCGCTACACCTACCTTGATCTGCGTAAACTCGCCGAGCTCCGGCCCGCGGTGGCAATCGCGGCGCAACCCGCGAAAAAGAGCCCCGCCTGAATACGGTGCAGCCGCAACCGTGACGTGCCGCGCATTTGCGCGGCCCCGCATTCCGTAAAGTCGCCCCGATCAGCCGGGCCGCGCCTCGTCGCGTTGTCCGGATACAACTCGCGAGATTGGGCCCTTTGATGAGCGGGAATCCCTACAGCTCGGTTCTGCGCAGCAGCCTGACGCGACGTCTGTGGCTGTTCATCTCGCTCGCCATGCTGATCCCCGTGGGCCTCGCCGTGATGTCGCGCTGGTTCGAAGCCGAGGACCGTCGCGCCTCGCTGCAGAACCAGGAGCTGATGGCCCTGTCGCGCGACAAGGCATCCACGCTCATCTTCAACTCGCGCGGCGTCCCCGAGGACTACGCGCGCGGCCTCGACGGCCGCTACCTCGTCGTGCTCGACGGCGTCGGCGGCTCGCGCTTCAGCAGCAGCCCGGTGCCCGAGGAGCTCGTCCAGCTGTTCGCGCGCCGCGCGCCGCACGCGATCGATGCGCCGGGCGGCACCACCATCCTCGCCTGGTACGCGTCGGGCCGCGAATGGCGCGGCGCCATGACGTACGTGCCGCCGGTCAAGGCCGGCGACGCGCTGAGCGCGAACACCATCATCGTGTTCGCGCCGGAAGCGACCTTCGGCAACACGTTCGCCGAGCTCGCGCCGCTCGCGCTCGGCCTGGTGCTGCTGTCCGTGCTGATCTCGTTCGCGGTCGCCGCGATCATCAGCGAGCGCTATCTGCCGCCGTTGCGCCAGCTGCAGCGCAGTCTCGCGCGACTGCGCGACCGCAAGTTCGAAACGCTGCCGCGCCTCGGCGTCGAGGAGTTCGCGCCGCTGGAGCGCGAGTTCAACGTGACGTCGCTGTCGCTGCAGCGGGACTGGCGCGCGTTCGAGGTGCTCGGTGAAGTCGACCGCGCGCTGCTCGCCGCGAACGAGATCGACCGCGCGCTCGACCTGATCCTGCCGAAGTTCCGCGAGCTGACGCGGGCGCAGTGCGTCGGCGTCATCCTCATGGATCCGACTGCGCACTCGCACGGCCGCCTGTTCATGGCCGCGCTCGGCGCCGACGAGCTGCCGGTGCAGCGCGTGAACTTCGACCCGGCGATGATCGCGACGATCCGCGAGACCCCGGAGGGCCTGACGATCGCGCGCGTCGAAGAATCGCGCCACGCATTCCTCTCGTCGATGCGCGATGCCGGCGCCGAGTTCTTCTGGCTGTGGCCCGTGGTCGACGAGGAGCGCGTCAGCTCGATGCTGGTCGTCGGCTATCATGGCGAGCCCGCGCGCGATCCGGCGGTCGCCGACTACGGCGCGGCCTTCGCCGAACGCCTGCGCGCCGCATTGTCCAACAGCGCGCGCGACGAACGCCTCTATCGCCAGGCCCACTACGATCCGCTGACGCAGCTGCCGAACCGCGCATTGTTCCGCGACCGTCTCGCGCAGGAGCTGGCCGCGGCCGCCACCGGTCTCACGCGCGGCGTGTTGATGTACGTCGATCTCGACCATTTCAAGCGCGTCAACGACACGCTCGGCCACAGCGCCGGCGACCAGCTGCTGTCGATCGTCGCGCACCGGCTCAAGGCCTGCACGAAGGATGGCGACACCGTCGCGCGCCTCGGCGGCGACGAGTTCACCGTCCTGCTGCGCAACGTCGGCGATGTCGAGACCGTGCGGCAGATCGCCGAACGCGTGATCCGTTCGCTGGCGCTGCCGGCGAACCTCGGTGGCCGCGACTACCAGATGCGCGCCAGCGTCGGCGTCACGCTGTTCCCCGACGACGGCTGCGATCTCGAGGACGTCATCCGCCACGCCGACCTAGCGATGTACCGCGCGAAGGCGCAGGGCCGCGGCCGCGCGATCTTCTTCGAGCGCGAGATGGCGCAGCGTCGCGCCAGCTTCACGGACTCCGGCCTGCACCGCGCGTTGCGCCGGCGCGAGCTGTCGCTGTTCTACCAGCCGCAGTTCACGCTGATCGACAACCGCCTGTGCGGCGTCGAGGCGCTGCTGCGCTGGCAGACGCGTTACGACGGCATCAAACTACCCGGCGAGTTCATCCCGGCGGCCGAGCATTCCGGCCTCATCACCGACATCGGCGGCTTCGTGCTGGATTCGGCCTGCTCGCAGTACGCGGAGTGGGTGCGCGCCGGCATCGCGCCGCGCATGTTCTCGGTGAACGTGTCGGTGCAGCAGCTCAAGGACAACAACTTCGTGCGCCTGGTGCAGACCGCGCTCGACCAGTACCGCATCAACCCGGCCAATCTCGAGCTGGAGCTCGTGGAGTCGGTGCTCGCGGACGCCGAGGTCGAGGAGCCGCTGCGCGCCCTGGCGAACCTGGGCGTGAAGCTCGCGCTCGACGATTTCGGCACCGGCTACTCGTCGTTGAATTATTTACGACGCTACCCCGTGCACACCGTGAAGCTCGATCGCAGCTTCCTCGACGAGGTGCCGCAGAACGATTCGGCCGGTGCGCTGGTCGAATCCGTCATCACCATGGCGCATACGCTCGGAAAACGCGTGACCGCCGAAGGCGTGGAATCGGGCGAGCAGCTCGAATTCCTGCGCTCGCGCGGCTGCGAGTCGGCGCAGGGGTTCTACCTCGCGCGGCCGATGTCCGCGGCGGCGTTGACCGAGATCCTGGAGTCCCGCCGGCCGGGCTCCGAGATCGGGGATCATCGGGCCGCGTCATGAAGCTCTCGCAGCTCGCATCGCTGGTTCTCATCCTCGCGATCGCCGGCTGCAGCTCGACCCCGGCGCCGCGCAGCGAATCTCCCGCGGTGGTCGTTCCGCCGATCACCGCCGACATCCCACCCGTCCCCAACGTCCGCGACGACGAGGACTGGGACGGGGGCGGCGGTTCCGCCACCACGCGCAAGCGCGGCGACGCCATCGTCTCCGTCGCCATGTCGATGCGCGGCGCGAAGTACCGCTTCGGCGGCGCCACGCCCGAGGGTTTCGACTGCAGCGGCCTCGTGTTCTACGTCCATCGCCAGCTCGGCCTGAAAGTGCCGCGCACCTCGCGCGACCAGGCCGACGCCGCGGAGACGGTGAAGGTGCGCAAACTGCGCCGCGGCGATCTCGTGTTCTTCAGGATCGGCGGCTCGAGCGTCAATCACGTGGGCATCTACATCGGCAAGCGGCGCTTCGTGCACGCGCCCGGCGCGGGAAAAGCCGTCACGGTGAATTCTCTCGACGACGAGTTCTACGCGGATGCATTTTCTTCCGCGGGCCGCTTCTGGAATCGATTGCCGGAATAGTTGCGGCGCGACAAATCGTTATGTCGCATTTCTCTTAGTGCACCGCATATTTCGGTCTGCGAACTGCGACAGCGTGCTCAATCCGCTCGTTGACCGTATACCCGTGCCTTCGCACACTCCGACAGCGAGTGAGACAGAATCCCACCCGGGAAGGGGTGAGATTCCACAGGGAAATTTTCCGGGGAAAGATCGACCGACATGAGCGCAAAGCCCGACTACGTCGTCAATACACTGACGCGGCCCACCGGAGCCGCCACGGGCGGGTTCGTCATCAATCTCACGTCCTCGACCACGCCGATGGCGTTGTCGCAGCCCAAGGATCCCACGCTCGCGCAGTACACGTTCTTCGTGAGCCGCCGTCGCGAAGACGGCCGCGAACGCTTCCGCCTGCACATGGGCTACTTCGAAACGCTGCAGGCCGCCGAGGAAATGCTCGCGGTCGTGCGCGAGGTGTATCCGAGTGCCTGGGCCGGCGAAGCGCCCGGCAAGAAACTCCGCCCGAAGGAGACCGCGCCCGTCCCGGCCGCCACGGCTCCCGCGTCGGCAAAGTCCGAACCCGTCGCGGCCGCGCCCGCGAAGCCGGCGCCGGCTCCCGAGCCCGTCGCCGCGAAGCCCGCGCCCGCGCCGACACCGGCCGCGAAGCCGCTGCCGCCGATCGAAGTCTCCATCACGCCGCCGGCCGCGCCCGCCGCGCCGCATCCGTTCGCCTCGACGCCGCCGCCGGTCGCGAAGACCGCCGCGGACGACGAACCTTTCCTGCTGATCGACGACGCGCCGGCCGCCGCCGCGCCCGAATTCAAACCGATGGACGTGCCGGTGGTGCATCCGCCGGTAGTTAGCCCGCCGGCCGCGAAGAAGGCCGAGCCGGCCCGCCCGGCGACCACGCCGGTCGCAAAGCCGCCGACTCCGAAATCAGAAGCTGCGAAATCGGAAGCGCCGAAACCCGCCGCCAAACCCGCGCCCGCCGCCGCGAAGCCCGCCGCGCCGAAGGCGCAGCCCGCGAAGCCGCCGGCGGTCGCGCCGAAGATCGCCGCGCAGGTCAGCGCGCCCGCGTTGACGGCGTCCGCGCCGGCCACGCAGAAGCCGCAGGCGCCCGCGACGCAGGCCGCCCAGACTCCCGCCGCGCCGCCGAAGGCGCCGCCGGCCGAACCGACCGTGATGATGCCGGCGCCGACGATGACCGCCGCCGCCGCCGTCAACAGCGTGCGCCAGGTCATCGAGGAACTCGACGACCTGACCGACACGCAGACGATCCGCCTGCTCGAACGCCATACGCCGTACAAGGAAGGCTCGCAGGAAGCGAGCGCCGACGAGGCGATCCGCGTGGTCAAGCCGGACGACGCCGTGGCGATGCAGGCCATCAAGAGCGACGTCAAGCGCAACGCGCCCGTGCTCTTCGCCGTGCAGCTCGACTGGTCCGTCACGCCGTTCGACATGGCGAAGGTCGCGCCGCTCGCCATCTTCAACGCCTACACGCTGTACACCACCGAAGCGAATCGCGAGGGCCGCACCTGGTACGGCCTGCGTCTCGGCTTCTTCAGCGATGCGGTCTCCGCGAAGCAGGTGGCGTACTACGTGCGCTCCGATTTCAAGACCGTCTCCGTCGTGCCCGTCACGACGATCGAGAAGGAACGCGCCACCGACCTGAACGCCGAACGCAGCGGCATCCACCGCGCAGTGAACGTGAAGCAGGGCGCCGCGCCGACGCCGCAGTCGATGACCTCGTCGAACGCCAGCGGCGTGTTCAAGCTGCTCGAAGACGACACGCCCGCGCAGATCGTGCAGGACGTGGACGGCGAGATGTCGCCGCGCTTCTTCAAGCAGAACGACAAGCCCGCCGCGCCGGCCCCGGCTCCCGCCGCCGCAGCGCCGGCCCCCGAACTCAAGAAGCCCGCGTCCAACAAGCGCAAGCCCGGTGCCAAGGGCGTGCGCCGCGACGCGCACCAGCAGGTGGACGAAGAGACGCTGGACCAGACGCTCGAAATCCTCGGCGCCAGCACGCTCGAAATCCAGACGGACAAGGCCGGCGACACCGGCGTGCGTCACCTGCGCGTGAAGATCGACAAGAAGGGCTCGAAGTTCGCGTCGCTGATCGACCGCCTGTCGGGGAAGAAGCCGAACCCGTTCTAGGTCGGTCGCGCCCTCTAGCCAGGGCTGTCGAATTCCGGTCTCCTCGCTCGACCAGTTACCGACACAACGGTAACAACGAGAGAGGAGATTCCCATGCCCAGCACCATCCGCCTGCACCGCGTCTTCGCCGCGCCGCCCGAGCGCATCTACAAGGCCTTCACCGACGCCGACGCGCGCTGCAAATGGCTGCCGCCGTACGGCTTCACCGCGAAGATGCATTCCGACGACCAGCGCGTCGGCGGCAGCTACAAGATGTCGTTCACGAACTTCTCCACCGGCTCGAGCAGCTCGTTCGGCGGTGAATACAAGGAGCTCGTGCCCGGCGAACGCGTGCGTTACACGGACAAGTTCGACGACCCGAACCTGCCCGGCGCGATGAACGTCACCGTCACGTTCAAGAAGACGGTGGTCGGCACCGAGGTCGACATCACGCAGGAAGGCGTGCCGGACGTCATCCCGGCCGCGGCCTGCTACCTCGGCTGGCAGGAATCGCTGGCGCAGCTCGAGCTGCTCGTCGAGCCCGAGATCCCCGACGGCGGCTAGACGATCTTCACCTCGACGCCGCGCGCGCGCATCGACTTGATGGCGCGCGCGTCGGCGCCGCGGTCCGTGATCAACAGGTCGACCTGGTCGACGTTCGAGATCACCGAGAGATTCCGCCGCAGCAGCTTCGACGAGTCCGTCACCGCGATCACGCGGCGCGCGATGCGGATCATCTGCGCATTCAACTGTGCCTCGAGCACGTGCGGCGTCATCAGTCCCACTTCCGGATCGAGGCTGTCGACGCCGAGGAACAACGTGTCCGCCTGCAGGTCGCGGATCGCGTTCTCCGCCGGCGGTCCGGACAGCGACCACGACCGCCGCCGCAACATGCCGCCCGGGATGATCAACGTGATGAACGGCGCGCTGGCCAGCAGCACGGCGATGTTCAGCGCGTTCGTGATCACGTTCAGCGACTGGAATTTCAGGCCGCGGATCAGCCGCGCGAGCTCGGCGGTGGTGGTGCCCGAGTCGAGGATGATGGTCTGGCCGTCCTCGATGAACTCGACCGCTGCGGCCGCGATGCGCGCCTTCTCCGCGCGGTGGAAGTTCTGCTTGATGTCGATCGGCAGTTCTTCGCTCTCGCCGCGCGGCAGCGCGCCGCCGTGCACGCGCACCAGCGCGCCGATGTCGTCGAGCGCGGAGAGATCGGAACGCACCGTCACCGTCGACACGCCGAAGCGGCGCGCCAGCTCGGCAACGCTGACCTGCGGTTGTTCCTGCAGCAGCCCGCGGATCGCGCGGCGTCGCTGTTCCAGGCCCATCGGTTCGCTGCGTTTTCCCACGCGTTCCCGTCCCCATAACGAAAGCAAACGAAAGTTATTTGTTCTTGCGAAAAACCGCAAATAGCCTTGGCGCATCGGTCATTGGCCATCGGTCATCGGAAAGCTCGGGGAGTCGTCATGAAAAAGAATCCATTCGTCCTGGCGCTGGTCGCGCTGGCTGGCGGGCCCGTGCTCGCCGACGACACGCCGGCCGCGCCGGCCATGTCGTCCGAGGGCGAAATCGAAACCGTCACCGTGGTCGGCACGCGCGCGGCGCTGGTCGAGTCCCGCGACCTGAAGAAGAACGCCACCGTCGTGCAGGACTCGATCGTCGCCGAAGATCTCGGCCGCTTCCCCGATGCCAACGTCGCCGACTCGCTGTCGCACGTCACCGGCATCACGATCTCGCGCACGCGCGGCGGCGAAGGCCAGTACGTGAGCGTGCGCGGCCTCGGCCCCGCGTACAGCATCGTGACGCTGAACGGCCGCATCCTCGCCACCGACGGCGACGGCCGCGAGTTCGCGTTCGACGTGTTGCCGTCGGAGGTCATCTCCGGCGCCGACGTCTACAAGTCCGCCGACGCCACGCAGCTCGAGGGCAGCATCGGCGGCACGATCAATCTCTCCTCGGCCAAGCCGCTGTCGACCCCGGGCCAGCATCTGCACTTCTCGGTCGACGGCGACTACAACGATCTGTCGGAGGACAAGGGCTACAAGGCCACCGCGGCGTTCAGCACCACGTTCGCGGGCGACACGATGGGCCTGTTGCTGACCGCGACGTACCAGGACGTGACCGACCGGTCGGACGCCGTGCAGGAGTTCTCGGTCAATCCCGATTCGCCGGGCGAGTTCGACGCGAACGGCGACGGCGAGATCTCCGCCGACGAAAGCAACCTGCTCGGCCTGTGTTGCACGAGCTTCGGTGCGCGCGTGCAGAAGAAGCAGCGCAGCGGCGCCACGGCCGTATGGCAATGGCAACCCAGCGACTCCTTCACCACCAGTGTCGACGCGTTGTTCACGCGCCTCGACGCGCCGACCGTCGGTTACTACGAGTCGTACTACGTCGAGGACTCCATCCTCGACGAGGACACCGGCCTGCATCGCTGGAGCGACGTGAGCATCCGCGACCACTGGGTCACGGGCATGACCGTCGCCGAGCTGGTCCCCGAGCTGTCGACGATCACCGAGTACCGCGTCGTCGACACCACGCAGTTCGGCTGGAACGCGCAGTGGAAGCCGACGGACGGCCTGACGCTGAACTTCGACGCGTACCGCTCCGAGTCCACGCGGGATTCCGGCGGCAAGGACACGTGGGTGGTCTCGGGCATCGGCGGCGATCACACGGGCCGCGTCGACATGCGCAACAACGGGCTGCCGAACATCTCGGTCACGCTCGAGGACGGCCGCGATCTCGCCACCGCGTTCGACGCGCGCGAGCTCGGCGACGCAGATTACGGCCTGCACTACATCGGTCTCTCGGGCACGGACGTCAACGACCGCGTCACCGGCTTCACGGTCGGCGGCCAGTGGACCCTCGACAGTGGCGCGTTCAAGGGAATCGACTTCGGCGCGGCGCGCACCGAGCGTGGCAAGACGCGGCGGACCATCGAGAACGACACGAACGGCGGCTCGTGCCAGTACTGCAACCTGTACACGACCACGTTCGCGAGCCTCGGCGCCCAGGTCGTGCACCCGGTGTCGCTGCCGAACTTCATGCGCAACGCCGGCGGCTCACAGCCGCGCAACTTCGTGCGCTTCGACGTGAAGAACTATCTCGCCGCGCTGCACGCGCTCGACGGCCAGCCGATCCTCGACGAGAACGGCGACCCGACCGGCGACGTCTTCGACGCCGACAACACGCTGCCCGAGTTCAACCCGGTGCAGTCGTACGACGTGCAGGAGAACACCAACGCCGTGTACGCGCGCGCGGACTTCGGCGGCGACCAGTGGTTCGCGAACGTCGGCGTGCGCTGGATCGACACGGACACCACGGCGCGCACGGCGGTGAACACCATCGTGCGTGTCGTCGACCCGACGCCGGAGATCCCGACCTCGAGCCCCGACGTCACGTACAGCGAGGCCGACCCGCTCACGCAGAAGGGAAGCTACAGCAAGTTGCTGCCGTCGCTGAACGTCGGGCTGTGGCTGCGCGAGGACCTGCTGCTGCGCGGCGCCGTGGCGAAGACCATCGCGCGCCCGTCGCTGAACCAGCTCGCGCCGACGCGCACCGACAACACGCTTGACCGCACGTTCTCCGTGTTCTACGACGGCAACGCGGATCTCGATCCCGTCACCGCGACGCAGGCCGATCTTTCGCTCGAGTGGTACTTCACGCCGAAGTCGATCGTGAACGCGGCCGTGTTCTGGAAGGACATCCAGGACTTCATCACCTACCAGCTGCTCGAGAACCAGGACATCGGCGTGGTGGCGAGCATCGGCGGCGGGCCCGACCAGCCGCTGCTCTACGACGTGAGCCGGCCGATCAACGGCGACAAGGCCAAGGTGCTCGGCTTCGAGCTCGGCGCGCAGCACTTCTTCCCGAATGGCTTCGGCGCGCGCGGCAGCTTCACGTACACCGACACGAAGGCGTACGTCGACGGCGTGCACGTCGGCCAGCTCGAGGGCGTGTCGAAGTCGGCGCTGTCCGTCGCGCTGCTGTACGAAACGGAGCGCTGGGATGCGCAGGTCGCGGCCGACTACAGCGGCGAATACACGGTGCTCAACGACGCGGTCGGCGGGTTGTCGCAGATCGGCAAGCCGATCACCTGGGTCACCGCGTCCGTCGCGTACAAGATCGACGACAACATCGGCGTGTCGCTCGAAGGCCGCAACCTCACGGACGCGTACTACGAGTCGACGCTCAGCCGCGACGACATCCTCGCGGGCTTCGAGACCTGGGGCCGCAGCGTGATCCTCGGCGTGAACGTGAAGTTCTGAGGTTTCCGCGCCGGTCCCGCCGCGTCACTTCGCGGCGGGTACCAGTGCGCGGTAGATAGGCTCGTTCCAGCGGTCCGCGTCGATCTCGTAGACGACGAAGTTGCTGTCGAACTGCCAGTAGGTGAACGCCCAGCCGCGCTTCTCGGCGGCGCGGGCCACGGCGGCGGTGTACTTCACGCGGTCTTCCTGCGGTGCCTTGTCGTAGGCGCCGAACTCGCCGAGCAGGATGGGGCGGTCGTGCTGCTTCGCCCATGCCTGGGCCTTGTCGAAGTTCTCGTCGATCTTCGCGTAGTCGGCCGCCGTGCCCCAGTGGATGCCGGAGAGATTCGTGTACTCCGGCGACCAGCGCGCGCCCTGGTGCGTGAACTCGTGCGGCTCGTAGTAGTGGACGGTCACGATGATGTGGCGGTCCTTCTCCGGTAGTTCGAGCTGCGGCAGGTGCGAGATGTTGTTCCAGAACGCCGGGCCGATGACCACGTTGCGCGTGGGGTTGGTCTTGCGGATGATGGCCAGCGCCTCGGGGATCAGCGCGTTCCAGTGGTCATCCATCGCGCGGCTGGGTTCGTTGAGGATTTCGTAGACGACATTGCCCGGGGCGTCCTTGTAGTGCTCGGCCACCTGGCTCCAGAACGCGAGCACGTGCGCGCGGCAGCTCGCGGCGTCCTGGCTGCAGTGTTCGTAGTCGTGCTCGTCGAGGATGACGTTGAGGCCTTGTTTGACGGCCTCGTCGACCAGCGCGTCCAGCGTCGCGTACCAGCTCGCGGGCAGCTGCATCTTCTCGTTCATCGGCCGGAAGCCGTAGAGATTGATGCGGACGGTGTCGAAGCCGCCGTCCTTGATGATCTTGAAATGGCGGGGCTTGAAGCGCGCCTTCGTGGCGTCCTGCCAGATCGGGTCGTAGCCGACGATGTTCACGCCGCGCTTCATCTGCGCGACCTGGGCGGCGGCGGAGAGGGGTTGGTCGGCGGCAGCCGAGACCAGGGCTGCGCCGGCCAGCAGCGTGGCAAACAGGAATTGCTTCATCGTCGTTCCCCCGTCGTCGAACTATTTCGTCCCGAACAGCGCCTCGAGCGCTGCCTTCGCGGCGTCCGCTTCCCCCGTCGGCGCGACGTACGCGCCGACCTTCGGCTTGAAGTGATCGCAGAAGTTGGCCTTCGTCTTGTCGCGGACTTCCTCGGCGGTCGGCTCGCGGCAGTGCTTGGCGACGCGCGTGTCGTATTCGACGCACAGGCGGCAGACGTGCAGCTCGGAGTGGCAGGCCTTGCATTCGTCGAGACGGCGCAGCGGCAGGCTCAGTGCTTCGAGCGAGGCGCCGCATTTCCAGCAGGTGAGGCCGTGTGCCATGGGGCGGGAGTTTGCCCGCCGACCCCGCCAAAAAACAGGGCCGATTGCCGCCGCTCTTGACCCGGACCTTGCGTCATACCCTAGGCTGCACCGCGTGACGAAGAAGAAGCCCACACCGGCCACTGGACTGTCTGCCGCCGACTGCGCACGCCGCACCGGACTCACGATACGCGCCCTGCGTGTCTATGAGCGCGCCGGGTTGCTTAAGCCCGCGCGCAATGCGAAGTCGTGGCGCGTGTACGGACCGGCCGAGCTGGAACGGCTGAACATCATCACCGCGCTGAAGGGCTTCGGCCTGACGCTGGCGCAGATCCGCCGGTCGTTCGGTGCCACGCCGCCCGCGCTGGCCGCGGTGCTCGACCTGCAATTGAAGACCTGGGCGGCGAAACGGCTGGCCGCGGACCGCGCGATCGCGCGAATCCAGGCGGCGACCGCGCGCCTGCGCGCGCGCACGAATCTTTCCGTCGAAGAACTCTGCGAACTCACGAGGAACACCGAGATGACCAACATGCAGGCGGCGATCCGCGAGCTGATCAACCGGCACGTCACGCCGGAACAGGAGCGCGAGTGGCTGACCTATCTCGCGGAACGTGGCACCGCGGCGGCGATGGTCGGCGAGGAGCACCAGGCGATGTACCGGCAACACGCCGAGGAGTACCACGCGTTGATGAAGCGCGGCGACGCGCCGGATTCGGAGGCGGTGCAGGCCGTCACCGAGCGGTCGATGGCGGTCTGGCTGAAGAGCGATCAACGGCAGCGGCAGCTCGAGCAGCTGGCGTGGAATCCGGAGGTGACGCGCGCCTGGTTCGCGGTCGGCGGCAAACTACTGGCGCGTTCGGTGGTGCCGGGGGACGCGGCGGAGGCGGAGCGGCTCGCGGCGTTCATTCACGCGGCGCGCGTCGCGTCGCGGTCGGCGAACCTGATGCGACCGATCGTGCACGAAGCGCTGCGGCTGCGGGAGGTCGGGACGCGGCTCGGTTCGCCGGAGGCGCGGCGATTGGCGGCGCGGTATGCGGAGGTCTGCGCGGAGCTGGGTGCCGGCGATCCGGCGGTGCATGCGCGCTGGATCGCGGCGTTCGCGGAGGTGCCGGAGGAGGTGCGGGCGGGGTGGGAGTATTTGTCGCACCTGTAGGTTGCGGCGTAATTGGGGACGTACCCTAATTTCGTTGTAACAATCGCCCGCGCCAAGGTGTTACACGCCGATTCCGCCGATTGTTAAAACGAAATTAGGGTACGTCCCCAATTACGTACTGCGCTCCGCCAGGAACTCCTTCAACACCACGCCCGTGTGCGACTTCTTCTCCTTCGCAACCGCCGACGGCGGCCCCGCCGCGACGACCTTGCCGCCGCCCGTGCCCGCCTCGGGACCCATGTCGATGATCCAGTCGGCCTCGGCCATCACGTCGAGGTTGTGCTCGACGACGACGACCGAATTCCCCGCATCGACCAGCCGATGCAGCACGTGGATCAGCTTCTCCACGTCGGCCATGTGCAGGCCGACCGTCGGTTCGTCGAGCACGTACAACGTGTGCTGCGGCTTCTGGCGCGGCGCGCGCCGCTCGGGCCCGCGCACCTTCGCGAGCTCCGTGACCAGCTTGATTCGCTGCGCCTCGCCACCCGACAACGTCGGCGACGGCTGTCCCAGCGTGAGATAGCCGAGCCCCACGTCCTGCAGCAGCTGCAGCGCGTGATGGATCGACGAGTGCGCCTGGAAGAACTCGACCGCATCGTCGATGTTCATCTCCAGGAGATCGCCGATCGACTTGCCGCGCCAGAGAATGCTCAACGTCTCCGCGTTGAAACGCCGCCCGTTGCAGGTGTCGCACAGCACCTTTACGTCGGGCAGGAAGTTCATCTCGATGGTCTGCATGCCCTGCCCATCGCAGGCATCGCAGCGGCCGCCCGCCGTGTTGAAGCTGAAGCGGCTGGTGGTGTAGCCGGCGATCTTCGACTCGGTGGTGTTCGCGAAGATCTTGCGGATGTCGTCCCAGAAGCCGATGTAGGTCGCCGGACACGAGCGCGGCGTCTTGCCGATCGGCGTCTGGTCGACCTCGAGCACGCGGTCGATCAGTTCCACGCCGCGCACGGCGGCGACGCCCTGCAGCTCGGGTAGTTTGCTGCCCTTCTTGTCCATCTTCTGGGGCTTCGCGACCAGCCGGCGCAGGTTGGTGTACAACACGTCGCGCGCGACGGTGGACTTGCCGGACCCGGAGACGCCCGTCACCACGACCAGGCGACCGACCGGGATGCCGACGTCCTCGCGGTGCACGTTGTGCAGCTCTATCTTCTCGAGCTGCAGGCGCGGCGCCTTGCTGCTGGTCGGGCGGCGCGGCTCGTCGGAGTGCCGCAGCGGGTTCGCGAGGAACCGGCCCGTCAGCGACGCGGGGTTCTTCTTCAGATCGTCGACGTCGCCCGCGGCCACGACCTGGCCGCCGCGCACGCCGGCGCCGGGCCCGAGATCGATCACGTGGTCGGCGCGGCGGATCGTGTCCTCGTCGTGTTCGACGACCACCAGCGTGTTGCGATGCCTGGCGAGCTCGGCCAGCGCGTCGAGCAGCACGCGGTTGTCGCGCGGATGCAGGCCGATCGTCGGCTCGTCGAGCACGTAACACACGCCCTGCAGGTTCGAGCCGAGCTGCGCGGCCAGGCGGATGCGTTGCGCCTCGCCGCCCGAGAGCGTGGGCGCGGCGCGGTCGAGCGGTAGATAGCCGAGGCCGACGCGCTGCAGGAACGCGAGCCGCGACTTGATCTCGGCCATGAGGTCGCGGGCGATCTCGGCTTCGCGCTTCGTCAGCTTGAGCCTGTCGATCAGCGCGACGGTGTCGTCGATGGCCTGCGCGGTGAGCTGCGCGATGTTGAGGTCGCGGAACTTCACGTGCAGCGCGACGGGGTTCAGGCGCTGGCCGTGGCAGGTCTCGCAGGCGTGCGCGTCGCCTTCGAGCCACTCGTTCCAGGCGGTTTCCTCGCCGCTCTGCTCGGCGTCGAAGCCCTCGATCTCGAGGCCGGTGCCGAAGCAGTCCTCGCACCAGCCGTGCTTGGAGTTGAACGAGAACAGGCGCGGATCGAGCTCGGCGAAGCTGGTGCCGCAGGACGGGCAGGCGCGCTTGATCGAGAACACCTGGACCTTCGGCTTCTTCGCCTCCGTGTCCAGCACG
>Ga0335075_10007796_pt1 | contig 16442 bp, 15 predicted proteins | sample Lox_Sample_24_FD_206723 | JGI IMG/M metagenome (GOLD analysis project Ga0335075, IMG submission 206723) | Soil microbial communities from Loxahatchee National Wildlife Refuge, Florida, United States - Lox_Sample_2.4 | ecosystem: Environmental > Terrestrial > Soil > Wetlands | place: USA... | reverse complement strand
CGAACGCCATCGCCCCGGCGCTGCTCGTCGCCCAGGCGATCGGCCGGATCGGCAACTATTTCAACAAGGAGCTCTTCGGCAAGCCGACAACGCTGCCATGGGGCCTGGAGATCCCGTACTCCTATCGGGTGGCCGGCGGCATTCCGCCGCAGGACCTGCACTTTTCGACCTTCCAGCCGTCCTTCCTGTACGAGTTGATCTGGGATCTGGCGTTGGCGGCTTTCCTCGTCTGGCTTGGGCACCACGCCAGGATGAAGCCGTGGACCCTCTTCGCGCTGTACGTCGCCGGCTACTCCGGGTATCGCATTTTCGAGGAGTCGATCAGGATCGACTCCTCCGAGTACTTCCTCGGCCTGCGGCTGAACATGTTCGTCGCGATCGCCCTGACGGTGGTCGGGCTGGTCTGGTTCGCCCTGGCGCAGCGCCGTCCTGAGCGGCCCTTCACCGTGCTCCCGGCCAGCGCGGCGGGATCCGTTGAAGACGTCAAGCCCGACGAGGCCGCCGCCGTCACGGCCGACCCGGAGGACGCGTCCGTGGGCGATCCCGACGGCGGCGATGATGGCGATCGGGGGGACGCCGGGGACGGGTCCGCCACCGATGAGGCCGGAGCGGACGACGCCACTGTAGCGACGGTCCGTTCGGACGAATGATTTTCTAAGCCGCCGCGATATCGGCGACCTTCGCCCCCGTCGCCTTGATCAGGTCGGCGGGGGCGATCTCCATTTGCAGGCCGCGGCGGCCGGCGCAGCAGAACAGCGCGGTGAGCTCGAGGGCGGAGGCGTCGATGACGATGGGGAGCCGCCTCTTCTGCCCGACGGGGGAGATGCCGCCTACCACGTAGCCGGTGGCGCGCTCGGCGACGGCGGCGTCGGCCATGATCGCCTTCTTGCCGCCGACGGCGGCGGCGAGCGCCTTGAGGTCAAGATGACGGCTGACCGGCACCACGCCGACCGCGAGGGCGCCGCCGTCCACCGTCGCCACCAGCGTCTTGAACATCCGCCCGGGAGGAACGCCGAGCGCGGCGCTCGCCTCAAGGCCGAACGAATCGGCCCGCGGGTCGTGCGCGTACTCGTGCAAGGCGAACGGGATCTTGGCCCGCTCGAGGGCGACGGTCGCGGTGGTGCCTCGGGTAGCCACGGACGGCCACAGTACCCGGCGGGCGGTGGTGGCCGGAAATTCGGTAACGTATCCGGTCATGAGCGATGTGCTTGCCACGGACCGGGTACTGATGGCGCTGGCGCTTGAGCAGGCGCGGGCGAGCCTCGATGCGGGCGGGGTGCCGGTGGGCGCTGTCCTCGCGGCGGGCGGCGAGGTGCTCGCGGCCGGCCACAACGAGCGGGTGCAGCACGGCGACCCGGTGGCGCACGGCGAGATCGCCTGCCTGCGCAACGCCGGCCGTCGGCCTTCCTACTCCGACACCACGCTCTACACCACGCTGTCCCCGTGCCAGATGTGCACCGGCGCGATCCTGCTCTTCCAGATCCCCCGCGTGGTTGTCGGCGAGGCCCGCACCTTCCCTGGCGACCTGGAGTTCCTGCGCGGCCAGGGCGTCGAGATCGTGCTGCTCGACGATTCGGCGTGCATCGCCGCCATGGAGGAGTTCCAGACCCGGTATCCGCACGTCTGGAGCGAGGACATCGGCGGCCGCTGACTCGCCGGCCTCGGTCTCGGCTGGCCGGCTGGCGAGCGTGACGGTCAGCTCCACGAGCTGCCCAAGGTCGCGTCGGTCTCGATCGGGGTCCCGGCCGGTCGCGGAGATGATGCCCTGGGTCGCTGCCGGTGAGGCCGAGCGGGCTGCCCAGGGCGAGCACTATCTGCCCGGCTGGCACGCCCGCCGACTGGCCGAAGTTCGCCGGGCGAAGCGATCCGGCACCGGACGTGACCTTTATCACGGCGAGGTCGTCGGGCGCGAATACCCCGACCACCTTCGCGGTGAGCATGGCACCGCTGACGTCTGACGTCACTTGGACGGTCGAGGCGCTCCCGACGACGTGCGCGGACATGGGGGCGGCGGATGGGGCGGCGCACTTATGTTGCCGTGGCTGTCGCGATGCGTTGCCGGCTGGCCCTGGGAGATAAACTCCCACCTTGTGAGCAGCGTGGTTCCGGCAGAGATGGCCGAGCGGTTTCCTGACGTGGCGGCCCTGGCCGTCGCGTTGGACAAGACGGGCTACATGGCGGGGGATCAGCTCGCGGCGGCGCTCTTTCTCGCGGTCCGGATGGGGCAGCCGATCCTGCTTGAGGGCGAGCCGGGGGTGGGGAAGACCCAGGCGGCCAAGGCGATCGCCGAGGCGCTCGACACTGCGCTCGTTCGGCTGCAGTGCTACGAGGGAATCGCGTCGGCGGAGGCGCTCTACGAGTGGAACTACCCCAAGCAGCTGCTGGCGATCAGGCTGGCCGAGGCGACGCACGAGCAGATGCGCGAGACCGATCTGTTCCGCGAGGAGTTCCTGCTCTCGCGGCCGCTGCTGACCGCGCTCGACCATCCGGGACCGCGGCCCGCCGTGCTGCTGATCGACGAGGTGGACCGGGCCGACGACGAGTTCGAGGCGTTCCTGTTCGAGATGCTGGCGGAGTCCTCGGTGACCATTCCCGAGCTGGGGACCAGGCACGCCGTCGTGCCGCCGGTCGTCATTCTGACCTCGAACAGGACCAGGGACCTGCATGACGCGCTCAAGCGGCGGTGTCTCTACCACTGGATCGGCTTCCCCGACGCGGCCCGGGTGGCCGCGATCATCAGGCGGCGGGTGCCGGCCGCCAGCGAGGCGCTCGCGGGCGAGGTCGCCGCGGCCGTGGCACGGCTGCGGGCGCTCGAGCTGACCAAGTCGCCGGGCATCTCCGAGGCCATCACCTGGGCGGGGGCGCTGACCGTGCTCGGCGCCCCGACGCTGTCGGCGGACGCGGCCGACGCCACGATGAGCGTCGTGGTCAAGTACCCGGAGGACGAGCAGGCGGTGCGGGAGGCCGGGCTGGCGTCTGTCATCCGTCATGGCTGACGTCCGTCATGGCTGACGGCACGGCCGGGTTGGGCGACGGCTCGCTGCCGTCGGCCGATTACGCGGCGCTGGCCGCCGTCCTGGCGGTGGCGCTGCGGTCGGCCGGGCTGTCGGCCGGACCGGACCGCAGCGGACGACTGGCGGGCGCGCTGGCCGTGATGCGCGCGACGACGCTGGCGGAGCTGCACGCCTGCGCGCTCGCCACCATGGTGTCGGGGCCGGCGCAGGTGGACGTATTCGAGCGGGTGTTCAACGAGCTGTTCGGCGCGGGCGGGCCGGCCGGGCCGCGGCGGCCCGAGGTGACCGCGCCGCAGGCGAACATGGTGGTCGAGTCGGCCGAGCGGGCGGACGCCTCGGCCGAGGGAGCCGACCCGTCGGCGGCCGGCGACGAGCTGCCGGAGGAACTGCGCGGGCTCGACCCGGCGCTGGCGGGGCCGGACGCCCCCGAGGCGCCGGCCGACCCGGACTCCGGCGCCGACTCCGACGAGGGCGGCCCGGCCGTCCGGCGGGTCGCGTCGATGACCGAGCGGCTGCGGGAACGGGACTTCGCGCAGCTCTCGCCGTCGGAACTGGCGCAGCTGGCGTCCCTGATGCGGCAGCTCGTGATCGCGGTGCCGCCGCGTCGCACCCGGCGGTACCGGCCGCGCAAGGACGGCGCCCGGCTCGACATGCGCCGGACCATGCGGCAGGCCACCCGGACCGGCGGCGAGCCGATCGCGATCGCGCGCCAGGCGGTGCGGGTCCGCCAGCGACGGCTGGTCGTCCTGTGCGACATCTCCGGCTCGATGGAGCCCTACGCGCGGGCGATCCTGCAGCTCATGTACGTTGCGTCGCGGTCGGCGGGGGCGTCGGGCGGGGGCGGTTCCGGTTTCTCGGGCCCGACCAGGGACGCCGCGCGGCCGCGGACCGAGGTGTTCACGTTCGCCACCCGGCTGACCCGGCTGACGCCGTACCTGGCCGCCGCGACCCCGGAGACGATGCTCGCGCGGGCCGGCCAGGCCGCCCCGGACTGGGCGGGGGGGACGAGGATCGGCGCGGCGCTGCGTGAGTTCAACGACCGCTACGGCACGCGCGGCATGGCCCGCGGCGCGGTCGTGCTGATCATCTCCGACGGCTGGGAGACCGGCGACCCGGCCCTGGTCGGCGCGCAGATGGCGCGGCTGCACCGGGTCGCCTACCGGATCGTGTGGGCGAACCCCCGCACGCAGAGCGACCGGTACCGGCCGGAGGTCGGGGGCATGGCCGCCGCCTGGCCGTACTGCGACGCCGTGGTCAGCGCGCACAACTTCGAGTCGCTCGACGAACTGCTCGCCGCGCTGCGCGCGCCTCGGGCGCACCGCTCGAGCTTCGTCCCGACGCTGACCGGCGGCGGCTTCGTTTCTGGTGCTGTTTCTGGTGCTGGAGGGGCTGCTGGTGCGGCCGAGGTCTCGGCGCGTCAACCGCCGCCGCTGTCCCTGCCGATCACCGGGCACTTCGGCCGCCGCTGACCGGTCGGGCGACCTGGCGTGCCGGGCGTCCGGCGGGGCTCATCGGGGCATGAAGGTGCCATGAGCAAGCCCCGTCCGCCGTGGCCGCCATCTCCCGCTGTCGTGCACGACCTGTCGGCCACGATCGACGACAGGCGCGCGTCCGGTAAGGCGGCCAGGAAGCGAGCCCGACGCCGCGGTCTCGGACGGTGGGAAGAAGGCGATCGCGGGCACGATGCGCTCACCGCGATCCTGGACCAGAACAAGATCCGGGTTCCTGAGCTCGTTCCGATCCGGCATTACCGGATGGCGATCTCCCCGTGGAACTACTACCGGGGCGCCGCGGCGGTGATGGCCGGCGACCTCGCGTCGCAGCCCGATAGCGGACTGATCGTCCAGTTGTGCGGGGACGCGCACGTCCTGAACTTCGGCCTGTGGGCCACACCGGAACGGAACCTCTCGTTCGACCTGCGCGACTTCGACGAGACCCTGCCCGGCCCGTTCGAATGGGACGTCAAGCGCTTCGCCGCCAGCCTGGTCGTGGCGGCGCGGCAGAACCGGATCGCGCCGGAGGTGGCGGATGCCGCGGTGGCCGCGGGCGTGGGGGCCTACTGCGAGCGCATGCGCCGGTACCGGACGATGCCGGAGCTGGACATCTGGTACGACGGCATGCACGTCGACAGCCTGATCAGCTACTTCGAGCCGGCCGACCGGGGCCGGGTTTCCGTTCACATCGAGAAAAAACGGAAGCGCCGCACTAGTCGCGGTGCGTTCGCCAAGCTCACCACGATGGCGCACGGACGGCCTCGAATAACCACCGAGCCGCCGATCCGCGTCACGATCAGCGACGACGAACAGGATGACCTCACCGATCACGCGCTGGCCGAGTACCGGTTGACGCTCCAGGAGGACCGCCGGAGCCTCTTCGACCGGTTCACGGTGGTCGACGTTGTGCGTCAGGTGGTGGGGGTGGGGAGCGTCGGGATGCAGGTGTACCTGGTGCTACTCGAGGGCCGCACCGGTGACGACCCATTGTTCCTCCAGGTCAAGCAGGCCGGGCCCGCGGTGTACGAGGCGCACGCCCGCCCCAGCGAGCACGACAATCACGGCGCCCGGGTGATCAACGGCAAGCGGCTGGTCCAGAGCGCCACCGACATCTTCGTCGGCTGGGCCTCGCTGCACGGGAAGGACTATTACGTGCGGCAGTTCCGCGACATGAAGATCATCCCGAGCACCGAGCTGATCGCCCCCCGCCTCGTCGAGTTCGCCACCGCCTGCGGCGAGACGCTGGCCCGGGCCCACGCCAGAAGCGGCGATCCGGTCGCCATCGACAGCTACATCGGCAAGGGGCCCAAGTTCGCCGCCGAACTCGGCCGGTTCGCCCGGCAGTACGCCAACCAGAACGAGCGAGACCACGCGCAGCTCGTCGGGGCCATCGCCGACGGCACCATCGAGAGCCTGCCGGATTCGAACACGCCCTGACCCGGCAAGCGGCGGTCGAAAGGCCTCCAGATGTTCGCACAAACTGGCGCCGGAGTCTTTGGTTGCTTGCCGATTGACAACCTTGTTACCGCGATGACAGCGTTCGAAAGAGGTCGAAGGTCGGGCTGGTCGGGGTCAGGCGGAGGTGCGGCATGCTGCGGGCGGAAGAGAACGAGATCTTGACCAGGGTTGGTCCGGGGACGCTGATGGGCGAGCTGCTCCGCCGCTACTGGACGCCGGCCTGCCTGGCGGCCGAGGTTCCCGACCCGGGCGGCGCTCCGGCCCGGGTCCGGCTGCTCGGCGAGAACCTGGTCGCCTATCGCGACAGCTCCGGCCGGGTCGGGCTGCTGCAGGAGAACTGCCCGCACCGCGGCGCGTCCCTGTATTTCGGGCGCAACGAGGGCGCCGCCCTGCGCTGCGTTTACCACGGGTGGGCGTTCGACGTCGACGGGCGGTGCGTCGACATGCCGAGCGAGCCGCAGCCGTTCTGCGACAAGGTGCGGATGCGGGCGTACCCCACCCACGAGTCCGGCGGGATCGTCTGGGCCTACCTGGGCCCCCGGGAGACGATGACGCCCTTCAGGGACTTCGGCACCGAGGGGCATGACGCAGCCGAGTTCATGGCGACTAAGCAGGTGACCACCTGTAACTGGGTGCAGGCGATGGAGGGAAACCTCGACACGGCCCACATCTCCCACCTGCATCAGTTCGACGGGATCGATGACATCCCCGACGACGGCTCCGACAAGCCCGGCTACCCGTCCAACGCAATGTCGTGGAAATTCTGGCGGCACGACCGCGCCCCGCGCCTGGAACTGGAGGAAACCTGGTACGGGTACCGGTACGCCGGCGTCCGCACTACGCCCAACGGCAACACCCACGTGCGCGTCACCGCCTACGCGCTGCCCTATTCGACGATGGTCGCCAGCATTCCGTTCAGCGTCGGCCAGGGACTGTTCGTGCCGATCGATGACGAGAACTGCTGGCGCTATTTCATCGGGCCGAAGGTCAGGCCGAATCCCCGCCAGCTCGGCGGCGCGAACCTCTTCTCCGTCGCCCCGTTCTCGACGCCGATCTCGGCCTACACCGACGGCATCATCCCGCGCCGCTACACCGCCGAGAACGACTACCTGATCGACCGCGAGACCGAGCGCAGCGGCATCTTCAGCGGCGTCTCCGACTTTGTCAGCCAGGACCTCATGGTCACCGAGTCCATGGGCCCGATCTACGACCGAACCCAAGAGCAACTCGGTTCTACCGATCGGGCCATCAGCCGGATGCGGCACATCCTCATCTCGGCCGCCAAGGGCCTGGCCGACGGCAAGGAGCCGCCCGCGGTGGCGGCCGAGCTCGACTACGCGTCAATCCGAGGGGCGGAGAAGATCCTCGAGCCGGACGAGGACTGGCGCAGCCTCGGCACCGACGAGGACCCGGTCGTCCGCGAGGCCCTCGGGGTCGACTGACGCTCTAAGGATTGCGCGCCCTTCCGGTGCGCTGCGATGCGGACCGACGGCGAGTGCGTCAACAGTGTCACGGCGCCGAACCCGCTTGCTTTGTGTCGGAAAATGACGGGATGATTGGGCGGAAACCCCAGGGAGCGCTCATGGTCAGCCCGTACCCGCAGTATCCGCAGCCCGCACCGTACGGCCCCGGGCCGCTGGCACCGCCGCCTCCGCCTGACGCGATAAGACGCGCCACGGGCCTGATACTCGCGGGGGCCGGGCTCGCGATCGTCTACGGGGTTGTGGACGGCCTGACGGCGCATAGCTCCGGGTTCTATACCTACACGTCGACGCAGTCGGGCACGACCGTCCATCAGGCGAATTTCCTGGTCAGCGGGATCATCAGCGGGGTCATTCAGTGCCTTCTGTGGCTCTGGATGGGGTGGAAGACCAAGAGCGGCCGGAACTGGGCGCGCGTGCTGTCGACCGTGTTCTTCGGCTTCATGTCCCTTGGTCTGCTAGTTGCCGTCTTTGCTGCCAGCTCACATGGAAATGCAATCTTTGCGCTTCTCGTCACGCTTATCGAGTGGGGAGTCGGCCTCGCGGCGCTCATCAACCTCTGGCGTCCCGAGTCCAGCCAGTTCTTCGCGGTTGCCCGGCAGGCGAAATTCGCAACCGCGTTTTCTCCGTCGTACCCGGGTGCCGCAAACCCTGGCTACCCTCCGTCGCCGCAGTACGGCCAGCCCCCGCGGTACGGCCAGCCCCCGCGGTACGGCCAGCCATCCGGGGACAGCGGTCCGCAGCAGCCTGCTGAGTGACCCTCGTACGTCACCGGTGGGTAGTGCCGGATACGCGGTGAGGCCCGCTCAGCAGGGACTGGCCGACCTCTCCTCGAGGCGCAGTTGGCGAATCTCGGCCGTGCGGAGCGCGGGCAGCCGCCGGTGCCTGGTGGGACTCCGTCTCAGGAAGGCGGCCTGCAGGATCTGCAGGGTGTCGCCGTGGGAGACCAGCAGGATGTGGCGACCGAAGTAGCGCCGTTCCAGGTCAACGATGAGCGCGGTCGTCCGGTCGAGCACCGCGGCGACCGGTTCGACGCCGGCGCCGACCTGGTCGGAGTCCGTCTCGTCGGCCGCCCAGACCCGGGCGTAGTTGTCGGTCGCCGATCCTTCCCAGTCGCCGAAGCACCGCTCGCGAAGCGCCGTCGCCAGATTGACCTCTGGTCCGTCGAGGTGCGCGCGGACGATCTCCGCCGTCTGCCGCGCCCGCGAGAAGTCGGACGAGAAAATGACGGTGCCCTTCGGCAGGCCGCAGGCCTGTGCGGCCTCGAGCGCCTGCGCGCGGCCCAGCTCAGAGAGCCCGTAATCGCCGCCTAGGTCGTTCTCGATGCAACTCACGATGATGCCGGCCACGTTCGCCTTGCTCTGCCCGTGCCGCATGACGCTGAAGGTATTTGTGAGTTGGTCGACACCGCTCAAATGGCTGGCGGAGCCCTCGCCGGCGATCAAGGCTGGCTTCCGCCGATCCCCGCCGGGTCCGTGCCGCTGTCTTCTCCGCACAGCCACGCGATGATCTCGCCAGCCGGACGGTCAAGGGCCGACCGGTAGCCCTGGCCGGCCCACAGGCTCATCCGTTCAGTGTCGCCCTTGCCCGCGGCGGCGGCCCGCAGCGAGCGGGTGGCATTGTTGATCTCCGGATAGCCGGCCGGCGCGTCGCCGTGCTCGAGCATGAACCCGTTGACGAGGCCGCGCGCCCACCTGCCGCTGAAGGCCCTGGTCATCGCCGTCGTGGTATAGCGCGGATCGACGAGCGCGCCCTTGTACAAGGGGTTGGCGCCACTCTCCCTGCATCGCAGGAACGCCGTACCGCACTGGACCGCGACCGCGCCGGCCGCCAGTGCGACCTCGACCTGTCCCGGCCCCATGATGCCGCCCGCCGCGATCAGCGGAAGGTCGGTGACCGTGGCGACGTGGCCGATCAGGGGAATCAGGCGATGGCCTTCCCCGGTGGCGCTGTCATTGGCGAACGTGCCCCGGTGGCCCCCCGCCTCCGAGCCCTGGACGCAGATCGCGTCGGCGCCTGCGGCCGCCGCGATCGCGGCCTCGCTCGGGTCAGTCACCGTCACCACGATCAGGCAGCCGGCGTCCGACAGGGCCGCGATCACCTCCGCCGGGGGACAGCCGAAGGTGAAGCTGACCAGCGCAGGCGGACCCGCCAGCAAGATCGCGATCTTCTCGTCCAGGTAGTCGTCGTCCCACGTCGGCGCGCCTAGAGAAGCGCCAACCGCCTCGGCGTGGGCCGCCAGCGAGCTGACGTACCCGGCGATCGAATCGGCCTCGGTCGACGGGATGCCGGGGACGAAGAGATTCACCCCGAACCGGTCGGGGCTGGCGCGCCGGACGGCGGCGATCTCGGCCGCCATGGCCGCCGGCGTCTTGTAGCCAGCGGCCAGGAAGCCCACCGCCCCGGCGTCGGCGGCCGCGATCACCAGCTCAGGAGTTGACGGGCCGCCAGCCATCGGTGCCACGACCACGGGGCGGCGCAACCAGTCAAGGACGTTTCGTTTCCCCATCGCTGCGACAGCTTATCCGGCCCCTAGGAGCCCCACGAATCCCCTCACTCAATCGGCCAGTGGGCGGGCACCCCGAGCCGGCCTGCCAGCTCTTCATAGCGGTCCTGGGCCAGCACCAGGCGGGCGGCGAGCAGGATCGCCCGCGGATCGGCGCCGGGCGGGCGCAGCACGCAGACGGTGCCGTCCGTCCCGCAATGGGTGACGACGAGCCGGTCGTAGTCGGCGAGGACGATGCGAGCGCCCGCCGCGCCGGGGTGGGTGGCCCGCCTGCGCCGGGCGATCGCCAGCGTCGGCTCGGTCAGGAAGGCGGTGCCGATGAGCAGCCCGGCCGCCACCAGCACGATCTCCAGCCACCGAGGCAGCCCGGCCACGGCCGATCTGCCCGTCTGGGTCATCCGGGGATGCGCTGTGGCGCCGGTCGGCGCCGGTGGCTGTGCTGGTGCTGATCGAGCCGATGTCGGTGTTTTTGTCGTCGTCGGCGCCGGGCGTGGAGCGGGCGACCCCGACGGTGCCTGGCGAGGTGACGGTGACGACCGCGGGGCCGGCGTCTGGCGGGGGATCGCGAGGACCGTTCCCGCCTGGATTGCATTGGGATCGGTGCCGATCACCCGCCGGTTGGCCGCGTACAGCGCGGGCCAGCCGCCGGGGGTGGCGAGGGCGGCGGCGATGCCCGAGAGGGTGCCGCCGGCCGCGACCGTGTAATGGGCGGGCGCCGCCGGGCCGGGCAACGTCAGGACGGTCCCGGGGATGATGAGGCCCGGGTCCGGGCCGACGGCGGGCCGGTTGGCCGCGAAGAGCGCCGGCCACCCGCCTTGGACGTCGAGCGCGGCCGCGATGCCCGACAGCGTGTCGCCGGGCTGCACGACGTAGGTGCCCGCGTCTGTCCGCACCGTGCTCGATGCGGCGGAGGCTGCTATCGCCGCGGCCGCTTTGGCTGTATGCGGCCGGGCGGTCGGAGCGCTGGTCACGCTGCTGGTCAGGGTGGCCTGAGTGGTGGTGGTGGTTTTGATGCTGGTGTTGCTCGTACTACTCGCGATGCGGGTGTTCGCCTGGGCCGGGCGGAAGGACCCCGAAGAGCCGACCGCCGTCAAGATGAGCAGGATCGCCCAGGCGAGCGCCACGCACGCGGACCAAGTCCGCACGCGCATGGTGCCGTCACTTTCCTTCCAAGGATGTAAGCGCTGAACGCTCTGGCCCGGCGCGAGGCGCTCGAGGCCAGCGGGAAGGAAAGCGGGGTTAAGCGGGCGATACCTCGGGCAGCGCCGAGCGCCACACCGAGGCGGCGGCGGGGCGGGCCGCCAGGCGCAGCAGGATCAGGGTGAGCAGCGCCAGCAGGGCGGCGCAGCCCGTCCCCTGGGCGCCGCCAGCGCCGTTCCCGCTTCCGCCCAGCCCGGCCGATCCCCCGGCCCCGCCTGCGCCGCCCGGCGCGGCGGCCGGCGCGGCCGTGGGCCGCGGCAGGGCCGGAGCCGGCGACACCGGCACGCCAACGGCGTCCGGTGACTGCGAGCGGGCACCCGTGCCCCGGGCTGCCGCCGCCATGTGTCCCGCCGGTGCGACTGCTGTCGGACCCGACCGCGACGTCCCACGAGCGCTGGCGCCCACGTGGCTGCCCGTGCTAGCCGCGGGCGCACGCGACGGGACGGAAGTGGTGCCACCCGGGGTGGCCGCGACGGTGACGGGTGCCAAGGTCTCGCCGACGGGAGTAACCGCGGCGGTGACGGGTGTCAGCGTCTTGATGACGGTGGTGACGACCGGGCTGACGGTGCCTGTGACCGGTGCCAGGGCCTTGACGACCGGGGCCACCGTATTGGTGACGGGCGCCAGGGTCTTGATGACGGTGGTGACGACCGGGGCGGCGACGGGGGCCAGCGTCTTGGTGAGGGTGGTGACGACCGGAGCGGCGGCGCTAGTGACCGGCGCCAGCGTCTTGGTGACGGTGGTGACGACGGGGTCGAGCGTGCTGGTGACCGGCGCCAGCGTCTTGGCAACGGTGGTGACGACGGGGGTGACCGTGCTGGTGACCGGCGTCAGCGTTTTGGCAACGGTGGTGACGACCGGGGCGACCGTGCTGGTGACCGGCGCCAGGGTCTTGGCCGTCGTGCTGACGACCGGGGCGGCGACGGGGGTGACGGGGGCCCGGGTCTTGGCAGCGGTGGTGACGACCGGGGCGGCGACGGGGGTGACCGGGGCCGGGACGCCAGAGGACGACGAGCCGGTGACCGGCGCCACGGTCGAGCTGACAGCCGAGCCGACGGCCGAGGCGATCGGGGCCGCCACCGAGCCGACCCCGGCGGCGGTCGAGCCAGCAGTCGTTTGCGTTGACGTCAGAGGAGGCAGCGCCGCGGTCGCCGTGTGCGCCGGACGGGAGAACAGCAGCATGATCACGAAGATCCCGGCCCCCGCCAGCGCAGCCTGCAGCGCTCTACGAGCGATGCGACGCACAATCGGCTGCGGCATGAGCAGTTCCCACTCGACGAGATACCGGGCCGCCCGGCTACCCCGGGCGGCGGCGTTAAACCTCGCGCACACGAACTTGCTGTTCGGTGATCACCGTACAGCCGCATCGTCAATTGGACAAGGGTGAGAGGCCCCTGAGCCTGCCACTGAATTCGCGCGCTAGTCGGTTCCGTACTGGCGCGTGGTGGCGTACGTTCGCACGGTGAGGACCGCGCCAGAGCGATCGCGAAGCGCTCGGCAAGCGCCCGCCTCGGTGATGCGCTGTGACTGACTCGGGGAGCGGCGCCGGACACGGCCCGGCGGCCGCTGGCATTGCCCTGGCGGTGCTGTCCGCCGGGGCCTTCGGGACATCCGGGATATTCGCCTCGGCGCTGATCAGCGCCGGATGGAGCCCGGCCGCCGCTGCGATAGCCCGGCTCGGCGGGGCAGCGTTCTTGCTCGCCATCCCTGCCGTGTTGCAGTTGCGGGGCCGCTGGGGCCTGCTGCGCAGGGAGGCGGGCCGGGTGATGGTCTTTGGCCTGGTCGCCATGGCCGGCGGTCAGCTGTTCTACTTCAACGCCATTGAGTCGATACCGATCGGCCTGGCGGTGCTGCTTGAGTACCTCGGCGTGGTGCTTGTGGTGGGGTGGCTGTGGGCGGTCCGCGGCCAGCGGCCTGGGTGGCTCACGGCGGCTGGCGTGGTAGCGGCGATCGCTGGGGTCGCGCTGCTGGCGGATCTGGCCGGCTCATCACAGCTAAGCCCGGCCGGGATCATGTGGGGCCTGCTGGAGGCCATCAGCCTCGCGGCCTACTTCCTGCTCTCGGCCGCCGCCGGCGAGCAGGTCCTGCCGCCGCTGGTCCTGGCGTGGGGCGGGATGTGCGTCGGGGCGGCCTTCCTGGCCGTAGCCGGATGGATCGGGGTGGTGCGTATTGCTGTCAGTGCTGGCGACATCGGGCTCCTTCACCGTCACGTCAGCTGGATCGTGCCGGTGCTGGAGCTGTCGCTTGTCTCGGCGGTGATCGCCTATGTCGCCGGCATCGCCGCCACCCGGCGGCTCGGAGCCAGGCTCGCCTCGTTCACTGGCATGGCCGAGGTCTTGTTCGCGGCGGTGTACGCGTGGCTGCTGCTGGGCCAGATGCCCTCTCCCGCGGAGTTCACTGGCGGCGCGTTCATGCTCGCCGGCGTCGTCCTGGTCCGCGTTGATGAGGCAAGGCGGCGAGCGTTAACTGACACCGAGCGGGTGCTCACGACGGCCGAAGTGATCGCCGTGCTGAAGGACTGACCTGGCGGGCCGGGAGGCCCGCGTTGACGGGTTTCTGGCACGATGAACGCATGCCGTTGGAATTGCGCGCAGGCACTGCCGACGATGTTGACGGGCTGCTGGCGCTGTGGGTCGAGGCCGCGGAGAACGCCGAGCGGGCGCCCGATACCCGCGAGGCGGTGACGGCCTTGCTCGGCCGTGATCCGGATGCGGTGATCGTCGCCGAGCACGAGGGTGAGCTGGTCGGGTCGGTCATCGCGGGCTGGGACGGCTGGCGCTGCCATCTGTACCGGCTCGCGGTCCGGCCTGCCTGGCGACGCCAGGGAGTCGCGACGGCGTTGCTGCGGGCCGCCGAGGACAGGTTCAGCGCCGTCGGGGCGGCGCGGGCCGATGCGATGGTGCTGCACAGCAACGGCCTCGGCCACAGCCTGTGGCGGGCCGGCGGCTACCGTCGGCAGGACGAATGGCGCCGGTGGGTGAAAAAACTCGTCTGAGGCAGCCTCACTGCTTGCTGAGGGTCGCGAACCAACGGCCGCCGGAGGACCACGTCTCGGCTGCGGATAGGCCGGCCTCGCCGGCTATCCCCGACAGCTGATCCGCGCCCACCTGGGCCCAGGGGAACCAGTCGCCGGCCTGATGCTCGTGGCCGTGGCCGCGGCAGTGCCTGAGCCTGACCCGTTCGCGTCGCAGCTCCCGGCCGGGCGGCTGCACCTCGACGAGCGCCCGGCCCAGCGGCGCGAGCAGTTCGGCCACCCGCTGCAGCAGCGCCTCCGGGTCGCCGCCGATGCCGATGGTCCCGTCTGCGAGCAGCACTATCATCCAGCGGCCGGTTCCCGGCACCCGGTCGAACACGTCGCGCATCAGCGTCAGCGAGCCCGCCGACCGGGCGATGCGGACGGCGTGCGGCGCGACGTCGATGCCGAGGGTGGGCACGCCGCGCTCGGCCAGCGCGACGGCGAGCCGCCCGGGCCCGGACCCGACGTCAAGCGTCGGGCCGCTGCACCGGTCGATGAGCGACGCGTCCCCCGGCCGGAGCCGCCGCCAGTCGCCGGGCCACAGCGGCGTGATGCTCCCGTCCGCGTGCTCGATCTCGGTCTGCGAGGGTTCGCCCGGCCCGCCGGCGAGCGCCTCCCCGCGCAGTACGCCGATCACTCAGAGTTCCCCCAGTGAAGAGACGGCTAGTCAGGTACGCCAACCAGTGTCAACCGGGCCCGACGGTCCGGTCGGCCGGACGGTCGGGCCCTCACCGTTTCGTCACCGGCCTTACGGTGTTGTGACCATTTCGTCCGGTTCGCCGACAGTGTCATCGCTCGCCGAATTACCGTGTATCGGTGAGCAGTACCCGACATATCTCACCAGGCAACCCGATCGGATGGCACGTCATGACTGGCAGCCCGCTTGACCTACCCGGCCGGATTGTCGTCGTTGACGACGATCCGACGGTGGCGGACGTGGTCGGGCGTTACCTGATCCGCGACGGCCACAGCGTGCAGAGCGCCCGCGATGGCTACGAGGCCCTGCGGCTGATCGAGGAGCGCCCACCTGACCTGGTGGTGCTCGACCTGATGCTGCCGGGCATCGACGGCCTGGAGGTGTGCAGGCGACTCCGCGAGCGCTGGCCCATCCCGGTCGTGATGCTGACCGCGCTCGGCGATGAGAGCGACCGGCTGGCCGGGTTCGAGATCGGCGCCGACGACTACGTGACCAAGCCGTTCAGCCCGCGCGAGCTGGCGATGCGCGTCCGCTCGGTGCTCCGCCGGGCCCGCAGCAGCGGGCTGCCGGACAACCCCGATCAGGGGGTCATCGCCAACCAGGGGCTCTCCGTCGACCTGGCCGCCCACGAGGTCAGGATCGGCGGCAACCTGATCCAGCTCACCTCGCGCGAATATGACCTGCTGCTGTTCCTGATGCGCAACCCGAGGCAGGCGTTCACCAGGGAGCAGCTGCTCAGCGAGGTATGGGGCTGGACGTTCGGCGACACCTCGACCGTCACCGTGCACGTGCGACGGCTGCGGGAGAAGCTGGAGTCCGACCCGACGATCCCGCGGCGGATCGTCACCGTCTGGGGCGTCGGCTACCGCTACGAGCCGGGGCCGTCGTGACCGCTGGGACGGCCACGCTGCCCGCCGTGGCGGCCGCCATGACGCCGGTCGATGTCGTCAGCGTGATCGCGTGGGTCGCCTTGGCGGTGGTGGCGACGGCCATCGTCGGTCTTGGCGCTCTGCGGCTGCTCGCCCGGCGGTCCATCGGCCTCCACGTCGGCCTCGTCGCCGCGGTGTGCGTCCTCACCGCGATGATCACCATCGGCGAGATCTCCGTCATCATGCTGTCGCCGGGCGATCGTGCGGTCATGCTCGAGCTGATGGGCGTCTCCGGTATCGCCAGCCTGGTCGCCTCGTACTTCGTGGGCCGCGCGGTCGGCCGGGCGAGCGGCGCCCTGCTCTCCTCGGTCCGGCAGGTCGGCGACAGCGGCATCTACACGCCGCCCGACGTGCCGCTCCCGGCCGAGCTTGAGGGGCTGTCCAGGGGGCTGGCCGAGGCGCACGAGCGACTCGGCCAGGCGCGGGCGCGCGAGCAGGCATTCGAGGCGAGTCGCCGTGAGCTCGTCGCCTGGGTCAGCCACGACCTGCGCACTCCGCTGGCCGGGCTGCGGGCGATGGCCGAGGCGCTGGAGGACCGGGTGGTCGTCGACCCGGGTGAGGTCGATCACTACCACTCGCAGATCCGCATCGAGACCGAGCGGCTGGCGGCGATGATCGACGACCTCTTCGAGCTGTCCAAGATCCACG